>Ga0207416_1001303_pt1 | contig 34586 bp, 29 predicted proteins | sample PaiPotPPM11metaG_FD_184107 | JGI IMG/M metagenome (GOLD analysis project Ga0207416, IMG submission 184107) | Iron sulfur acid spring bacterial and archeal communities from Banff, Canada, to study Microbial Dark Matter (Phase II) - Paint Pots PPM... ...
ATGTTGTTCTGTTCCTGTTGGGTCACGCTTGCTATCCTTTACGAATGACACGCTCGAGGTCACGTTTCACGTCGCGCTCGGCTATGGCTTCACGCTTATCGTAGAGCTTCTTACCGCGACACAGCCCCAGTTCAATCTTGGCCTTGCCGCCTTTGAGGTAGAGTTTGAGTGGAACGAGTGTCAGCCCCTTTGCGGCGACCTTCGACTGCAACTGCTCGATTTCGCGCCGGTGCAGCAGCAATTTGCGGTTGCGCATGGGTTCGTGATTGTAGCGATTGCCATGTTCATAGACGGCGATATGGGCATTTTCCAGCCATAATTCGCCATTACGGGCAATCGCATACGAGCCGCGCAGGTTGACTTTGCCATCGCGAATGGACTTGATCTCGGTGCCAACCAGCGAGATACCCGCCTCAATGGTGCGCTCCACAAAGTAATCGTGGTAGACAGCGCGATTCACCGAGATCATCTTGATCGGCGCGTCCTTTTTCGGCGGCTCTTTGCTCGCCGCATTACTGCCGGAAGATGACTTTGCCATAAAAAAACACTCCTTCGTATTGGTAAGGACGTAAAGCTGTGCGCGAGGAGCAAGAAGGTTCTTCGCCACAGGAACGCTGTACGGGCGCGATGTCTGGTGATCGCGCGCCCTGGCAGGCCAACGTATGTTGGGATTATGTACTAACTGCTAACATCATACAACAACGTATTATTCCAGTCGAGATGACCTGACATCCGCAAGTAGCGTCCTGTATGCGCAGCTTTTACAGTTATGAATCCACTTTCGCGCTGGTACGGTTGCCATTCCGCCAAAGCTGAGTTGAGGAGCCACTAAGTACAATCACGGAACTTTTGCGGCATTGAATTCAGCCACCCGAGCAGATGCAGAGCGAGTAATGATTGTACTTAGCTGTTCGTTATCTTTCATCATGATTTCTTGCGGCACAGCCCTCATAAAGGCTTTCCCATTGATCGATTACTGAGAGATGATCGTGCTGTGCGATGATTTTCAGACTCTCCACTTTCATACGAGCGCGAAGACCCGTATCAGCTAAAAGAAGATCAAGATAATGGGCTAACATACTACTATTCCCGCATTCAAACAAAAAGCCATTCTTGCCATGATGAACCAATTCTGGAAGCGCACATGCATTAGCAGCTATAACGGGGAGACCACATGCCATGGCTTCCATTGTTGCTAAACTTTGTAGCTCAGCCTCGGAAGCAATGACGAAGACATCAGAAGCAGATCGCAAGGCAAGGAGATCAGCCTCATTTACAAATCCCAGGAAGCTTACACGATTGCCAAGCTGAAGCCGATCTGCTTGTGAACGGAGTGCTGCTTCTGCTGGCCCTGTGCCAACAAGCGCAATGTACCCATTGCCTCTCATTTTAGCAGCAGCATTTAGTAGTACATCGATGCGCTTCTCTTTACTCAAGCGATTAACAAGGAGAACAAGTGGGCGGTCTTGTGGTAAATGTAAATACTTGCGAATGTAGTTATCACAGTCACCAGGGGTAAACTTGTGTAAGTCGATACCATTCGAGATAGTACTTGAAGGAACATGCAACCCACGTTCATATAAGAGATTTAGCGCCGTCGTCGTAGGTGCAGTAACATGCGTACATTTATTGTAGAAACTGATGAAGAACTTATAGAAATGATTATTAAAATAGGTATCAAGGCGTAATTTTGAAACGATTGAGTTGCTCAGATATATTGGCAGGAAGTGATTGGTGGCGATTACCGGTATATGCATATTATAAGCCATGTAGCGTGCCATTTTCCCTACCACTATAGGAGCATGCACATGAAGAATATCAGGGTCGATACTTCTGATAAGACGGTGCATTGATATGAGGAAAGGGAAAAAAGGGATGCGCAGACCTTTGTATAAAGGCCATTCAAAGGACGAAAAACGAAAAACATGCACTTTCTGTTCAATGTAATCAGTGTTCCTTAACCCGGCGCTAGATGTGACGAGCCAGACTTGATGTCCACGTCGAGCAATATTTATAGCAAGATTGCGTGTTACTGTAGGAACTCCCCCGATCATTGGTTGATATTGATCCGTAACGATCATAATACGCATAGCTCTCGTTTTAAATACTCCCCTGTATTTCTGCAAATAGTCCCGTTATGTTTCCGCCATATGCGTTTTAACATGCAAGTATCTGTCAAGGAAAGCACATTGATCGGCTACAGCCTGCTGAAAGATTTCTCCCACAAAGATATCGAAATGAGTTGCATCATAATGGCGTAACTCCCCATGTGGCGCTATCTGTGCAGCTTTAAATGCAGGCTCCGGCAGCACCACATCATCGCGGTCACACGCGCAAATAAGCATTGGGCAGTCAACATGTGGTACGTGCCTGATAGGACGATAGAAACCTATCTCCAACAATATGCGCGCGGCCACACTATCTAGCTGCTGAGCTTCCAGGGGTGTCATCGCGCGAGCGCCTGCCTGAGCGTCCGGGCCGGTCATTACGGCCAGGGTACCTGGTGCCCCAACAATTTTAATATAGAAAGGCGGCTTTTGCTGGAATCGCTTTAGCTCATCTCTTATTCCTGCAATCGCAAGCCGCAGAGCGCGCTGCATACCGGCCATGCGCAGCACAGGGAAACTATCCATGAACGGGACGACTGCAACGACTGCCGCAATGCGTTTGTCGTGAGCCGCAATTTCTATTACGTGACCGCCAGCAAGCGATGCTCCCCATAAAGCGATGCGCCCGGAGTCAATAGGAGGCAGAGATCGAGCGAATGAAATTGCCGCTGACCAATCGGCGAGCTGTTTATTGATGTCTAATAGCTGACGTGGTTCTCCCGCACTGGCACCGAAGTGCCGGTAGTCAAAAACCAGTGCAGCCAATCCGGCTTGAGCAAAACGGGATGCATAGGCATCTAAGCGTGATTGCCGGGTCGCACCAAAACCGTGCGCTAATATCACGCACGGGTGTGGGCCTTTTCCCTCTGGATAGTAGAGCCATGCAGCGCAGCGCTCACCGGATGACTCAAATGTTACGTCCAAGCGATCCATACGAGTTCCCTAAACGAAAAACTGATACTAGTCGAAAAAAATTAATTCTGCTATTGAGTTAAAACTATGCTATTCCTCAAATTGGTGGATGTAGTGGGTAACTTTTCTGCTTACGAAAATGCTTCTCTAAGGCAGCCATGATTGTGAGTACGACGTCCTCGCGCCAATAACGACCAACCACTTGCACCCCGACAGGTAGACCGGCGCTACCCCTCTCAACACTACGAGCAGCACGTTCGACGATGTCCCAACCGGGCTTGCGGTCGCTCTGTTCGCCGCTTTGTACACGGGTAGCAGCCACTACTCCTGCAGGCATCCCGAGCAGATTGTAGAGCATAGAGTAACTACCAGCGATGTTCAGAAAATAACTACTCCCATGAATAAGCGCCGGTAGAGCATCTGGTGGACAGATGATAGCATCAAAGCCACCTGCTTCAAGAGCGTTAAGAAAGCGTATGCGATATTCTGTGCGTGCTGTAGTCAGGCGCATATACTCATCTGTTGGGCAACTACGCACATTAAGTAGTAGGTAGGAGAGATACTTTTGCCTGAATAAACGCGCCAGGGCAGCGAGTGCAGGACGGATGGAATTGGGTAGAGCGTTCATTCGCAAGAAGCTCTTGATACGCTTGTCAATCGGGTTTTTGCCAATCACACGCTTGATAAAAACGCCGCCGTCAGCTCCTAACGCGGTGATATATATGTGCATAGCTCTGGATACTTCGGGAGGGGTCCACTCTTCAACAACTGCTCCTTGCTCGCGCAAAGCATCGGCAGCTTCACATACAGCACGCCGTAAGGCAGGTGCAGGGGAGAAGAACTTATCATCAGTGTACATTGCTATGCGAAGATGCCCTACCGAAGCATTCGATGGCACCACCAAATGCCAGGCAACAGGTGCGACTGCGGGGTCTAACTGTTCCTGCCCAGGTGCTGCCAGCACGTCCATAGCCAGAGCCAGATCATCTACACTGCGGGCAAGAGGACCTGGCTGAGCCTGAATAATTTCCAGGCCGGACGGGAAGAGGTCGGCTGGGGAATCCAAGTTTGTTAATCGCCCAGAAGTAGGTTTGAGTCCGTGTATGCCAGAAAAATGGCAGGGTATACGAATGCTTCCCCCCAAATCTCCTCCTATACCTAACGCAGAGCCATTGGCGGCAATAATACTCGCTTCCCCGCCACTACTCCCTCCAGGAGTGCGGTTTAGATTCCAGGGATTATTTGTCCGGCCAAAGAGTGGATTATCGCTTTCATGATAGAAAAGAAGTTCCGGAACATTAGTTTTGCCCAGAATAATTGCACCGGCTCGCTGTAGGCGCTCCACTAGCGGCCCGGTGGCACAGGCTATATTGTGCGCTCTACTGGGAAGACCCCAGGTGGTTGCCAAATTAGCGACCATAAACTGATCCTTAATGGTGATTGGCACTCCATGGAGTGGCCCCAACTCATTGCCCTCTGTGCGGGCAATGTCAGCCGCGTCAGCTTCAGCGCGCGCCTGTGCAAATCGTGGAGCTATGACCGCGTTCAGTCGCGGATTGACGGCTTCGATGCGCTGTATGAATGCCTCGGCAACCTCGCGAGCTGAGCAGACTCCAGTTCTGATACGCTGAGCAAGCTCACTGGCGCTTAGCGTCGTGATATCGGTTGCTGAATCAGAAACTTGATGGTGTTGTTCAGTCATTCCTGTGCTTCTTTTCCCCTAACTCGCATATGTTCATTGTCTGCCGTGCTTCACAGTCAAGCAAAAAGTCGATCAGAATGCGATTAAATTGGCATGCTTCATCCCAATTAACCAGGTGTCCTGCTTTAGGAAGCACAATGTAACGGCAATCTGGCTCACGCCTTGCCCAACTAGCCATTAGCTGTTGATTCCATATGTTATCATATTGACCGCGCAAAAGGAGTAGTGGGTGAGTGATACGATAGTCGGAAGGGATGGTAGTGCGATAAAAGAGTTCATTGAACGCCTGCCAAATTTGCCGGTAGCTCTCCTCAGAAACTTGTAGAAATGCTTGATAAACGTATGAGCGCACATGCCGCTTCACGGAAGCGAAAAAGCTATGAACAAGTCGAATAGCTTTTATCGGCGCATGGTCTACGAATAGCATGAAAATCCGAAGCATCAGATGAGTGAGAGGTGTAAGCCCGACTGTATTACAGACTGTTCCGATAACTACAAGCGAAGTGACCCGCTCGGGAAAGCGCAAAACGACCTCTTGAGCGATGGTACCACCGAGCGATACGCCTACAATGGAGGTTTGAGCATGCCCGAGATAATTAAGGATCGTGGTCAGGTCTTCTACACAGTCAGAAATTGAAAATGCAGTTGGTGCCGGCTGTGACTTCCCTTGACCCCGCAAGTCCCATAGTAAAACGCAGAAAAAAGTGGCAACAGCTGCAATCTGCGGGTCGAAGATGTGATGGTCTGCTCCAGCACCATGAATGAAGGTTACCAGGGGGCGCTGTGTATCTCCAATGAGCCAGCAGTGGATTGGACATCCATCTCGCTCAAAGACAAAGTGCTCTGCTGTATCTTCTTTCATCTCTATTGCTTTCTGTGATGTAAAGGAGTGAATGAAATTCGCCACTTTACATATTTATACTAGCATAGTATGATATTCGTCAAGTAGATCAATCAATTTATACATTTGTAGCGAATGTGCCTTCGAAGAGACAAAGCAGCCCGTGTCGAAAGGGGAAGGAGAGTCAGATGCCAGATGATGTCGAACCGAGAGAAAATGTCCAAGAAGGAAGTCCACCATTGCAATTTGGCTCCAGGCGTCTCTATTACCAATACAGCGTTACTATACCTCAGGTGCAGCTCGTATTGGCAAGCGTCCTGCAAGGTATTGTGTTTACTATATTGCTAACGAGGAAAATTGATTTTCCTACTCAGCTCAATAAGGATATCTACTTTCTCTTCCAACTACCTTACTTGTTTGGGTTTTTCTTCCACCAGCAATACTTTTACTTGCCTTATATCATTTCCGCTCTGGTGGTTATCATCGGCTGGATGGATTTTGTGTATGCAACTGCGGTTCTTATCTGGCCTCCAACACCTTTGCAAGCAATTATGTTCATCCTGCTTACCGTGGCAGAAATTGCAATGGCGAGTACAGTTTCTCCCGTGGGGATCGCACTTTGGAGGAGTTCACTCGGACTGACGACAGTCGTGGGGGGAATCATGCGATTAAACAATGTACGCATATTTCAACCAGAAGATTTTGAAGATCTTGAAGTGGGGAAAGACATACTGAAGAAGGAAAAGTTCTATGGTAGATTGTACATTGGTATGGGGAGTTTAGGAGTAGTGATTGGCGTATCGTATTATGTCATCCTCGGCTGGGTACAGGCACTATTCCACCTCCCCTCTTCGAATGCAGACGTGCTGCTTCACTGGATTGTGTATTTACTCATTTTGGGAGAGATAGGCTTCGTACTCAATCAAGACCGCGACTATCGTCAGAAATTACTCCAGAGGCTGACCACGAATACAACACCGCCTCTCGAAGTAACGCCGTTTGGAGGTATCAGGCACAAAAGGGAAGCTGAAGTAAAAGCGGATAACCGGAAAGCTCTAGCGCCATCAATAACTACGCCTATCCTCTCCAGTGGGGGAAACGCCGGTGACGATGAAAAGGGGCACGAGCACAGTGCCTCAATTCAGCCAGGGTCTGTAGACGATGAGGTAGGAGAGGAAACCGAGGCAGCAGGAGATATTGCCACGTTTGACAGGGAGCGCCTTTATCATCTCTGGGAAAAGGGGCAGTGGTCAGCCAGCGATATTGATCTGGCACTAGATCGTATCGATTGGCAAGAAAAGCTCACTAATGAGCAGAGGTTTGCTATTCGTACCATAGTGGCCATGTTCCTGGACGGTGAGCAGGTTGTTGCCAGAGATCTTGCTCCTTTTATTAGAGCGGCATCACAGTTGGAGGATAGTATTTTCCTGACGACACAGATTGCAGATGAAGGCAGACATCATGTTTTCTTCGATCGATTTCTACGTGAAGTTATGGAGATAGGCCACAGTATGGATAGTACGCTCGCAGAGGTGCAGCCATATCTCAACTCAAGCTACAAGCAGCTTTTCGCGGAACTTAACCACGTTACAGATCAACTTCATCTGCGACCCAACGATACTCCCTTGCTTGCGGAGGCACTCGTGTTCTATCACCTGATGGCTGAAGGAGTTGCTCATTCCGGTCAGCATTTTTTAGGCATCTTTGGTGCAAAGACGAAGCTTCTGCCCGGTTTTACCCGGGGCATTAACCTCGTTGCCAGGGATGAGTCGCGTCATATAGCTTTTGGTTTGCGCTGGCTGCGAGAATTGGTGGCGACGAATCCTGAGTGCAGGGTCAGGGTGGTCCAGACGATCAAGCGTGCGCTCCCGTGGGTGGTCGGTATGTTATTTTTGCCCGAGTTTGTGCATAGTCTTGGTGTTTCAAATCGAGAAGCATGCATATTTACTTTAAACATCCTTGCAGTACGATTCAGATACATAGGCATTTCGCCTACTGAAACGCCGTTAGTTTGGCTAGGCCATGTCGATTCACCAGAGGAACAGGCAGATAGCCTTCTTGCACTTATGGAATGTGGTGTCTTTTCTTCCGACGGGGTTTTGCATATGTCGAAAGAAGCGATGGATATAATCTTTGACGTGATACGCACCGTCGCCGAAAGGGCGAAGGAGAAGAATAGAGGACTTCATGCGGCAGTGCAATGGATCTTTGACGAGATCACGCCGCGTTACCTGGTGATTGGCGCTGAGAGAGACGTACGGACGGAGGTGGGCAGGATTGCACACCCAGATCTGACTCTACGTATTACTTCTAATGACTGGGTGCATATTATGCTTGGTCAACTTCATCCTCTGAGCGCCCTGCGCAGCGGTCGTTTACGGATACGTGGTGATTGGAGCCTGGCTTTTCGCCTCTCTCGTATCTTATCCAGAGAGTCGCACACGGAGTGGTCTGTTGAATAAACCTTGTGAAGGTGTTGCTGTTTTGAGGAAAGCATGGTTGAAGTTGCCAGTTTTCGTCACGTATTAAATAATCGGAACTTCATATTGTTATGGCTAGCGCAACTTATTTCCCTCTGTATACTGCAAGCCGCAAATTGTAGTAAGCAGAAAGATAAAGACATTGAATGTATCTGAGGCTACACCTCCTGCAAAAAGCCCAGGGCTACTTATCTACTTCTTTATCGGGGTATATGTCATGACCTGGCTACTTCAACTAGTAGTCCTCCTGGCCACTTATCATCTGATTTCCTTACCCCCACAACTTGTGCTGGTACTGTTTGGAACTGCAGATTTTGGACCGACCGATGTAGCGCTGGTAATGACAATTTACGTATCTGGTATTGCTGGAGTAGGTGTCCTGCTGGCACAAGCAGGACGCTGGCGTGTGAAGCCAGGTTGGTATGTTGTTGCCGTCTGTCTTCCTATTGTGTTGGTTCTGAGTGCTATCGGAATCAGTGCTGCACTGGAAGGAAGATCCCTGGCCCACTGGCTCCAGTGGCCACAGAACATTGGATCGCTGATTGTGCCCCCGTTGGGCGAGGAGTTTGGTTGGCGAGGTTTCGCGCTCCCTCGATTGCAGCGCCGCTTCAATGGGCTGTGGGCAAGTCTGATCCTTGGTGTAATATGGGCATGCTGGCATATTCCAATATTTTTTCTGCCTGGTGTTCCATTGACCATTTTCCCTCTTTTCTTAGTTGGCGTGACAGCAGGAAGCATCCTGCTCACATGGTTATACAACAGTACTGGAAATAGCCTTCTGATCGTTATGGTGGCTCATGCTGGGCTTGACCTGGGATTAATAAATATTCCCTCGATAGCAGGTAACGGGTTGTTGCTTCCTATCGTTCTTGCACTGATGTATTGTGCAGCAGCTGTCGTCGTGGTATTGATGACTGAACCTCGCACATTATGTAGAAAAGATCATCATGATATAAAAAATAGGCGTCTGGCGTAATATATCGCGCGAAGGCTGGCTTCTAACCATGTTGTTGACCTCTACAGTCGGATGTATGTTATACCTGTAAGTAATCGCAGTGAGCATCTTCGGGCGTATTGTTGCATTTAGAGAGGTTTGAGCATGTTTTACCGCCTGGGCAAGCTAGCCGTTTGCTATCGCTGGTTCATCGTGGGTTTCTGGTTGATTGCGGCAGCAGTGGCATTGCCATTTTCGCCACAGGCCAGCAGTGTGCTACAGTCCGGCGGATTTGTTAGCCCGGATGCAGAGTCAGAGCAAGCTATCAATCTTCTGGCGAACAATCTACACCTGGACTTGAAGAACATCGTGCAGGTCATCTTTACCAGCCAGCATTACACCGCCTATGATCCGCATTTTGTGCAGGAGGCGCAGCAGGCGCTTGCCAGCGTGCAACAAATGCCGGAGGTAGCCAGCATCATCAGCTTCGCGGATAATCCGCGCCAGATATCGCTGGACCGGCACGCCGCCTATGTCGATGTCGTACTCAACACCGACCCGAACAGCGCGCCAAAGCTCTTGCCGGACCTCCAGCGGCGTTTGCATCCCGTACCCGATCTTCATACAAGCATCGGCGGCGGGCCGGTGTTTTACCAGGATATTCAGACGGTCAGCGAGAATGATCTGCGCCGCGCCGAGATATTAGCTTTTCCGTTTGCTGTGATTGCGCTGTTGCTCGTCTTCCGTTCGGTCGTGGCTGCCATGCTGCCCGCGCTGGTGGGCGGCGGCGCGGTACTTGCCTCGCTGGCCCTCATCTTTGTGCTGGGACACGTCACCGACCTCTCCATCTTTGTGCTGAACATTACCACGCTGTTCGGGCTGGGCCTGGGAGTGGACTACTCGCTTTTCATGGTGAGCCGCTTCCGCGAAGAACTGGCGCGCGGGCGCAGCGTAGAAGATGCTGTGGCAATGACGGTAGCGACAGCCGGGCGCGCTGTCGCCTTTTCAGGGTTTACCGTTTCCATTGGCCTGGCCGGGCTGATCTTCTTCCATATCAATATGCTGCACTCGGTTGGGCTGGGCGGTGTGCTGGTCGTACTCATGGCCGTTTTTGCCGCTCTCACACTTTTGCCTGCCGCGCTTGCGATTACCGGCACACGCATCAACGCCTTCCCCGTGCGGTTTCCAAAATTGAGAAAACAAACGGCTCTGGCTGGAACAGCGCTGGCGGTAGCCGGTGGAGAGACTCATCACGGTTTCTGGTATCGCCTCTCCCAACTTGTGATGCGTTATCCTGTGCGCATCTTCGTTCCCGTTTTGCTGCTGCTCATCGCGCTTGGTTCGCCGTTTCTGGGCGTGCGCTTCTCCGCGCCGGATGCCTCGATCTTGTCTGCCAGCGTGCCGTCGCGCGCGGCCTTCGATCTGCTCAATAGCCGCTTCAATGCGCAGGATAGCACCCCTATCCTGATTGCCCTACAGACCAGCGGCGACGTACTGACGCCCGCCAATATTCAGAACCTCTACCACTACGTCCAACGCATCGAGGCTGATCCTCGTGTGGCGCGGGTTGATAGCATCGTCAGCGCTGACCCGCGTTTCACGCTCGCGCAATATGAAGCGCTGTATGCTCACCCGCAACTCGTTTCCGATCCCTACCTGGCAAGCCTCCTCAAAGTCTCGGTTGCGGGCAACACTACCATGATTCAGGTTATCAGCAAATATGGCGCGCTCGACCAGCGCGCTCTGCAACTGGTGCAGACCATTCGCAATACCGCGCCTGGCAGCGGCATGAAAGCGCTGGTGGATGGCGAAACGGCGGCCAATATCGACTATGTGCAATCGCTCTATTCAGACTTTCCTATAGCCATACTGGTTGTAGCTGTGACAACCTATATCGTGCTGCTCCTCTTCTTCCGTTCGGTTTTCTTGCCCTTAAAAGCCATTGTGATGAATACACTTTCCATCCTGGCAACCTATGGAATGCTGGCGGTCATTTTCCAGGATGGCTTTCTGCACCAGTTCTTGAACTTCACTCCGCTGGGTTTTGTCGAGGCATCAAGTCCCATCCTGCTGTTCTGCGCGCTGTTCGGGTTGTCGATGGACTACGAGGTCTTCCTGCTTTCGCGTGTGCAAGAAGCGTTCTGGCAAACGGGCGACAATGCGCAGGCCGTCGCGCTTGGATTGCAGCGCAGCGGCGGCATCATCACCAGCGCGGCAGTGATCGTGGTCGTGGTGAGCGCCTGTTTTGCGACGGCTGATATGATTCTGGTCAAGGCGCTGGGCCTGGGGATGGCCCTGGCCGTTGCGCTGGATGCTACGCTCGTGCGCGGCCTGCTCGTGCCCGCTGCTATGCGCCTGCTGGGGAACTGGAACTGGTGGCTGCCCATCGCCGGTGTGCAGCGCCGCCCATTCACTCACTCTGAGCAATTCGTGATGGACCAGCTTGAGGCTCAGAAGTCCGAAAGTGTGTCGCCCGTACAGGACGCCGGGGTGGGAGGGAAACGTTAATGAAACGCAAAAGCCTTCCTTTCATGTTTGCACTGTTGGCCCTCTTGCTGGTATCCTGCGGCTTTCCGGGCATCCCTTCTACCTCTACGCAGTTACCGCAGGTCAGTGTGTCGCCCACATCCACTGTGTTGCCGCCGGTGCGTTTCCCACAGGATGAGGCGGCGCATCGCGATCTCACCGAGTGGTGGTACTATACCGGGCATTTCGATGCCATCATGCCCAGTGGCGCGACACATCACTACGGCTTCGAACTGGTCTTCTTCCAGGCCCTGCGCAGCACCTTCCCGCCTGTCTATGCCGCGCATTTTGCCATCAGCGATGTGAGCGGCGACGCGTTTCACTTTGACCAGCGCCATCAGACCGAGCCGGACGCCGCGCTTCCCAACGGCACGTCCAGCGCCGGGATAAATGTATCCATTGGAGACTGGTCCATCAAAGGAGTCAATGGCCTCGATCACCTGGCCGCCTCCATGCCCGGGTACGCGCTGCGTGTCGATGTGCAGGGACTGAAACCGGCCACGCTGCATAATGGCAACGGCATTATCACTTTTAGCATCGGCGGTGGCGGCTTCTCCTACTACTACTCGCGCACCCGTATGGCTCTGACCGGCACTCTCGTCGATCACGGTCAGCCGCTCAAAATAACCGGCGTGGCCTGGATGGATCACCAGTGGGGCAACTTCATTTCGCTTGGAGGCGGTGGCTGGGACTGGTTCAGCGTCCAACTGAGCAACGATACTGAAATGATGATCTACCTGCTGCGCGATGCCGTAGGCAACATTACCGCGACCTATGCTGGCTATATTCTCCCCAACGCGCAGGAGCAATTGCTTCCCGCCAGCGCCCTGCATGTCACCGTCTTACGCCACTGGAAAAGCCCCGTCACGGGCGCGAATTACCCCTCCGGCTGGCAACTCGCCATCAACGCCCCTCAATTGCAAGCTGCGCTTACTCTCCAACCCGAATTGAAGAACCAGGAACTGGTCGTTTATCAATCTACCGGCAATAGCTACTGGGAAGGCGCGGTCAGCGTTCAAGGTAGTAGCCAGGGGAAGAGCATCGGCGGTGAGGGGTATGTGGAGTTGACGGGTTATGCGAACAAATGAATCGTCTTCTGCTCACATTAAAGTTACTATCTTCAAGGCTGCGGAGCAATAGAGCCTACAGAGAATGCCGGTGAGTAGATGGCCGTTGGCCTCTCGAAAGATGTAGAGTAGCTCAGTGTAGCACGATAAAGGCCTTGTACCCATCCACCGGATGGGGCAATGAGTCTGATAATGAGCGTCTGTCCAGCCGCGAGCGAGTGCATCCGCGTTACAATTGCAGTTTTGCAAGAATTAATGGCAGCTTGCCCGTTGTCGCTTGCCAGTGGCTGAACCTTTAGGCGGAGAAGAAGTATGACCGAACAATCAGTCAGATGGTCTGGAAAATAGATGGTCTGGTTGCTCTGATTTTTCAGAGTGACAGAGATCATATCTTTTGACTGGTAAGATGAGGCATTGAGATATAATGTCACCTTGCCAGTATTGATTGTATGCGTAAGAGCGTTCGTGGCTCTGAGAGTAGGCGCAACTGTAACCGTATTGAGACCGGTCGTGCCAGTAGTCGTGGACGTGCCACAACCCGTGAGCAAAATCATAGCTGCAATCGTACCAAAGACAATTAGCAACTGGTAGCTCCGCCTCATAAAAGCCTCCTTGCTTTGTAGGCTCAATTTTATATCTCATCAATCAACACTACATACTCATCTATTATCGGCACTCTATAAGGACTGATTCTGAATTTGCAAAGATAAACCACCAACCCCCTATACATATAAACGTGTTGCAACCGGTTGAAGTTCCCTAACCTCCTATTTCATTTGAGGAAGAAATCTCTCAACTATGCCTACTTGCTTCATCCTTATTTATGGATGAGATAAGCATATTGTAACCCGCCATGATGAATCTTTACCATTTCTTAACCGAATCACAACCTCTTCACTAGATACAAATATCTATCTCTATGAGTAAAATACAGGCGGTTATGCCGGGGTTCTTTAGAATAAGTCGTCTGTTATGAAGGGCCTGCGCATCGTCATTTTTGTAGAATGATTCTTGTATTTTGTCAGGAAAGAAGGTATCAATGAGGAACCGAACCATCCGTATCGCGATTGCAGCACTGGCTATTTCCGGTTTGCTGCTCGTGGCCTTTCTGCGCTTCGGAACGAGTGCGAGTAATAGCAACGTCCATGCTGCTTCCCTTTACTCGCAACTGACGCCGATGCAAAAGAGGCTCCTCTCCGGTTTTGCCGCTAATACTCTTGACCCTCAGAACACGGGGAGCGCCAAGGCGAGCGCTATTACCTATCTTCCCGATCATGCCGATGATCAGTGCGCCAATAGCCTGGGAAACAATATCAAGGTCAATCAGAACTGTTTGAACCTGAGCGATGTAACCCTTCAGGGACGCGGGCAGGCAAACAATGAGACGGCTATCGCTGTCAATCCCAACAACGCGAATGACCTTGTTGCCAGCGCCAACGATTACCGCCGGGGTGATGGTAACTGCTATGGGGATTACAGCCTCGACAACGCGAAACAATGGAACGACACCACCATCCCAATGGGCTTCACCAGTGGCGCAGCCTTTGGCGGCGTGGCGCGCGAGTACTGGCAGGCAGGCGGCGATACTTCGGTAGCCTGGGACACGAAAGGCAACGCCTACTTCGACTGCCAGGTCTTCCAGCGCGGTCCCGGAACCACAAATAATCCTGATCAGTCAAGCGCTGTATATGTCTTTCGTTCTACTCAGAATAACGGAGCATCCTGGAACTTCCCTGGCCATGCAGCCATAGAGACCTATACCACGACTGGTGCTCCCTTTAACGACAAGCCGTATATGACCGTCGACAATCACGCCGGCAGCCCTTTCCAGGATCGCGTCTACGTCACTTGGACGATCTTTGCGGCCGACGGTAGCGCCATTATCTATGAGGTGCACTCGTCCGACTACGGCCAGACCTTTAGCAGCCCGGTCGTTGTCAGCAAGAGTAGCTCGCTCTGCCCAACCTCGTTTGGAGTTCCAACTACCGTTAGTACCTGCAATGAGAACCAGTTCTCAGATCCCTTCACCGGCTCTGACGGGGCGCTCTACGTCGTCTACGCCAACTTCAACAACTCGACCTCGAGCGCAACTGATAACCACAACCAGTTCTTACTCTCAAAGTCGACCGACGGTGGCGCTACCTTCAGCGCACCGGTGTTGGTGGCAAACTACAACGACCTCCCAGATTGTGACACGTACCAGGGTCCTCAGGATCCCGGTCGTGCTTGTGTGCCAGAGAAGGGTTCTGCTATGAACTCCGTCTTCCGCGCCACCAACTACCCGTCAGGTCAGGTTGATCCAACGAACAACCAGCAGGTGGTGGTCACGTTCGGCTCCTACATCAATGCGGACTCGAACCCATCTAACGGCTGCGTGCCTTCCGGCTTTGCAGGGGATGGAAACAATACGTACACTGGTGTAAAGACTGCGGGCGCCTGCAACAACAAGATCCTCGAGAGTACTTCTACCAACGGCGGTACGAGCTTTAACGGGACCATAACGGACCCGACAACGCTCACGGTTGTTAGCTCGGCTCCCGGCCAGAAGCTGACCGACCAGTGGTGGCAGTGGTCTGCCTTTACGACCAATGGAAAGCTGGCTGTCTCTTACTACGACCGCCAGTACGGCAATGACGAGACAACAGGGAACATGGACTTCAGCCTTTCCAGCTCTGTCCACGCTCCCACGGCTTTCACGGTGAAGAGAGTAACGTCAAGTTCCATGCCGCTGCCAACAGAGTTCCCCGATGCACAGGGCAACAGCGTCTTCTTCGGTGACTACACCGGCCTTGCAGCATCAGCCAACTTTGCCTATCCTGTATGGATGGACACCCGCGACAAGGACCTGGCTCTCTGCCCTGGCACGGGCGTGCCAGGAGTGCCACCTCAGGTCTGCACCTTTATTGCCGGGTCTAATGGCATCCAGGCGAACGATGAGGACATTTATATGGCCCGGGTAGCAGTGCCTTAATAGTGAGGCGGTAACCCTGCCCGATAGATGCCTTGTTCTGAAGAATAAAGAGGGCTGCTTCTTCTTTGAGGTGGCTCTCTTTTCTATGAGATGTATTAAGATGCAGCGGAAGAGGATAAAAATATGCTGGCAAGGATGAGAAAATTGGGGTATACTTCTCAAATGTGTTGCAATTCAGTACCTTTTGGCTATCTTGAAACGCTAAACTGAGGGATTTGCATATATGTAGTAACATTGTAGGGCATTCTATGCTACAATGTACTACCGTGTGTTGTTCTGCTTATTCTTCCGTAATCATTGGAAGACACTTTCAGGATGTCAGGGTTAGATTAAAGCGGCGGAGCAGAAGGGCTGCATGGAAACGAATATTCAAACATCACTACAGGAAGATATGTATTCGATCGTCGAGCGTGTCGCGCGTATCGTTTCAGGTGTGCGCGGCCCGCATCCAGACTATGCCCAGATCGCCTCAGAATTAGCTCCTGTCATCCCTTTTGATGTGTTCGGTATCGTCCTCTTGCGCCATGATCGCCAGGCTCTGCGTGTCACCGTCTGCTCTCAGGAACTGGGTCAGTGGGTGTCCCGTTATCACCAGCATCCCCTGGAAGACTCCATGTTTGAGCATCTTTTGCGAAGCAGGGCGGAGCAGCAACCGACCGCGCTTGCAGCCGGTGATGCGCAGGTGGCTCAAAAGCAGGATCAAGCGCCGGTAGATGACGCCGCCGGTACAGGCTCCTTTGATGATGACCCCCATGCTCTGCTCATTCGAGTCTACCCGGTCGGCCTGGATGGCACGCCAGCCGAGTGTGGCGACGCGCTCAGCGGGCATCCGCAGCTCCGCGCGACGCTTATCACGCCCCTGGTAGTTGATGATCGTTTGCTGGGTTCACTCGAACTTGGCAGCCTCTCTCCGCGCGCCTACGAGCAAGAACAGATCCTGCGCATCATTCAGGCCGTTGCGCGTGTGCTGGCCGCCGCTATCGAAAGCGCCCAGGCCGAAGGCAATGTCCAGATACAGGATCGACAGCGCCAGGAGTTGCGCAAAGTCTCCAGTGCCCTTACCTCGCAGATGGACCTTGCTACCATCCTGCGCCGTATCGTCGAGGGTATTGCCACTGCTCTGCACGTGGCCTCGGCCATCGTCACGCTGGACCAGCGAACCGGTAGCCTGCGGCTTGAAGCCCAGCATGGCCTGCCTGCTGATAAGCTGCAAAAAATTATCAGCAGCAGGCATGTGTTCAGTGATCAAAGCATTATCGGCTTCACCTTGCGCCGCCGCCAGCCGGGTGTTTCAAATGATACCGCGCAGGACGAACACTTCCCGGCCAGCTCGGACTTCGCCGCGCAACTTGGGATGCGCTCGGTCTTTAGCTACCCTCTGATCGTTGGTCCCACCGTCTTCGGCGCGCTTTTGCTTTTCTCCCCTGAGCCGGGCGGCTTTACCCCGCTAAAAACCGACATTCTCTCGCTTTTTGCCAGCCAGGCCATGATCGCCATTCATAATGGGATGCTGCTCGAGGCTGTGCGCGAACGCCAGCGTTTTCAGCAAACTATCGAGCAATTAGAAATCGCTGCGCGCAATCCCCTCGATCTGCAGCAGGAACAGGCCCTGCTCGAAAGCGTGCGCGCCGAGACCGAACGTACCTTTGGCATTAACTTTACCAGTTTGTTGCGTTTCATCAGCGACCGCCTGCTGACGCGCAGCGAACGTGATTTCCAGTCACTCCTGCATACCCTGCACAGCGAAAGTAACCACCCTGTAACGCTGTCAGCCGATTTCGCGCAACAGCCAATGGGGGCCGGTTCGCAGGCGAACGCTCCTCTCGCGTCAACCGAAGATGCCAGAGAAGAGGGGGCTGCCGCGCTTATGCGTACTGCCGAAGCGGCCCTCGAGCGGGCTGGCTTGCTGGGCAACGTGAGCGCCGCGTTTACCGCCATGCTCGATCCCGTCCGCTCGGCCAGCAGAAGCGCTTTTTCTATGCCGCACCTCTATGAGCGTGTCACGCGCAACATCCAGGACCCCTGGTTTATCGTCGATCTACAAGGTCATTGTATTTACGTCAATCCTGCCGCCGAAGCCCTGTGCGGTGTGCGCCTTGACCTGGATACGGCAGGGAACATCGCCTTCGAGTCGCCATTTTTACCAGCGCAGCGAGACGCCCTTTTCCCGCGTATTCAGGAACTGACGCTGACGGGGGCTTTAGCCAGCCTGCTGCCGCGCATACGCAATCTGGAAGAAGTACAGGCGTACCTTCAGGAATTTATCACGCTTGAAGTACCTGATAGGTACAGTGCGGAAACGCTACAGCATATTGGTGAAGACGAGGAAAATATGCCGCGCCTCAATCCTTTGCCGAGGAATACCCTGCGCTGCGTCATCGCCTCTGAGCCTGTGCAAAGGCAGACCTCTCCCGCGGGCAATGGGCCTGTTGAAGCGAGCCGGCTGTACCGGCGCAGTATGCCATTTCCCAGGTCGCGCTCCACCAACTCGTTTGCTATGCTGCTTGACAATGCGCCGAGCGATCGTCACTACCAGTTGATGCGCTATGCCCTGTATGACCGGCACAACGAATTAATCGCCCACGCTTTGCAAATTCACGACATAACGGACCAGATGCGCGACGAGCGCAATAAATCGGCCTTGCTTTCTTCTGTATCTCATGACCTGCGCACCCCGTTGACTTCTATCAAAGCCGCCGTCAGCAGCCTGTTGCAGCCTGGCGTGGAATGGGACGAGAAGATGCGCCGCGAGATGTTGGAAGATATCGATGCCGAATCAGACCATCTGGATGAGTTGATTGACTCCATGGTCGAAATGTCGCGCATCGACATGGGCGCCCTCACGCTGGAAAAAGAATGGAGTGATTTGCAGGAGATCGTCCATAGTTCTCTCTCGCGCATTAAACAAACCTTTGCTGGCCGCCGCATTCAGGTGACGTTTGAGCCAGATTTACCGCTGATCTTCGTTGATTACTTGCAAGTGAAGCGCATAGTATATAATCTTCTGGAGAACGCTGCTCGCCATAGCCCATCCGATGAACCTATCCAGGTGATCGCGCAAACCGTCTCGCTGGAGCTGTCCGGTGAAAAAGCCTCTGACGGCGCGTTACGCTGCGTGCGTGTGCAGGTAATCGATCGGGGTGGAGGAGTGCCGGAAGAGGAGCGCGAGCGTATTTTTAAATCGTTTTACAGTCTTGATGGTCATACCGGCCTGGGATTGGCAATCTGTCGTGGTATCGTTGAAGCGCATCACGGGCGTATCTGGGTAGAACCTGCCCCCGGTGGCGGAGCCTGCTTCGTCTTTATTCTCCCCATTGCCCCGTGAAGGAGTTCTGACTTCATGAAAACAAAAGAAAAACGCATACTGGTTGTCGAGGATGATCCCTCCATTCAGCGTATCCTCAAGCGCAGCCTGCTGGTGAATGGGTACGAGGTAACGGTGGTTGATGCTGGACGCCAGGCAGTGGAGCTCGTGCGCACTCAACAGCCCGACCTGATCTTATTGGACCTGTGTTTACCGGGTGATATTGATGGGATGGAAGTGTGCGCGCGTGTGCGCGAGCTGTCCCAGGCGCCCATCATTGTGGTATCGGCTCGCGCGGAAGAGCAATTGAAAGTGCAGGCGCTCGACCTGGGCGCCGATGATTACCAGACCAAACCATTTCACACGGAAGAATTGTTGGCGCGCGTGCGTTCCTGCCTGCGACGCGCGGCCACGCAGGACGCGGAAAACCCCTCCAAACCCGATATCATCTGCACCACGGATGGCTATTTGCGCATGAACCTGATGCGCCACCAGGTATTCGCTGGCGAGGAGAAAGTCAACCTCACTCCTACCGAATACGAACTGTTACGCCAACTTATGTTAAACGCGGGCAAAGTGATGACCCACCGCGTCCTTTTGCGCGAAGTGTGGGGGCCGGAATACGGCGACGAAGCCGATTACCTGCGCGTTTACGTCCGGCAGTTACGGCGCAAAGTGGAACCGGAGGCCTCGCAGCCACACTACATTCTGACAGAACCAGGCGTGGGTTATGTCTTTAATGAGCAGGTGGTGTTCCAGCAGGAATCAGGGGTCGCTTCGTAAAATCGCTCCACTGGCGTAGAGATTTTAACGTAATCTTAACGAGTTTTTACGCCTTTTTTATGGTTAGCTCGTACCCATTTGTCGTACACTGCACTGTGGGATTGTATGTGGTTCGTTATTAGTAAGGGTAGGGTGAGATTTTATGTATCAGCAGAAACACGACGAGGGTATACAGAGTTCACACACAGACCGTTTATGGCCGGTGCCGAACTCGACTACTCTCTCTAGTAAACGCTTGAAAGTGCTGATTTTGGGGTCTGGTGATCATCAAGATCATTTTATACAGATTCTGGCCGCGAATGTCCAGCAGTGGGGTTACGAAGCCCGTATACTCTCTACCAGTGCGGTAGCAGGAGGAGGAAACGCGCGCAATGCTGAGGTAGAGGGGGATGTCCTGTTGTACGACCTGGACGACCCTCTCCATATGCCAACTGTGCTGGTGGGTAAAACGAGCGAGGGCGCACCGTTTGCCGCGCCCCATCTGACGAGTACGGATAAAGGGTGGCCGCGTGTTCGTCTTATGATTGCTTTGAGCAGTCGCTCTGTTTCGCGTTTCACGCTTGAACAAATCGGGGCGGTCGCTCTGCTTCACAAGCCATTTGAAATGGAGCGATTACAACGCTACTTGCAGGTCTTTCAACAGGTTTTACTCGATGACCTGGAGAGTAGCAGTGGTGATGCATCGCCCCGGACGCCTGCTGCCAGCAAGGCGGAGGGCAAGGAAGCGCAGCGGAGCGCTGAGCGGCCAGCACGTGTTCTGGTAGTTGAGGATCATCCGCGTGTGGCCGATACCATCCGGCAATGCCTGGAGTTTGAGCCGCATTATGATATCAGGATTGCGGAAGATGGCCTGAATGCCCTTGAACAATGCGTTGCATGGCGGCCGCATTGTATTGTTACCGACCTGCTTTTGCCCTATATGGATGGCTACCAGGTCATGCGCACCCTGTCGGCGGCTGCTACGCGGCAAATGCCTGCATTTGTGGTGATTAGCGCGCTCACGCAGCATGAATTGCCGGAAAGTCACGTATATCCACAGGGGAAGAGCGTTGTTTTTATTGACAAGCCGTTTCAGATTGAAAACTTACTGGATGCCGTAGAGCAAGCGCTGACGTAGTAAAAGGGCCTCCTGAAAAGACATATAAGGAAAAGGATCGAGGGATCATGGAGTCGCAAGACCTCATCATGGATGGAGATTTACAGACACTGGGCCTCCAATCCATATTGAAAATGCTCGCCCTGAGCGGGAAAACAGGTACGCTGTTTATACAGTCGGGACGAGAGACGCTTTCAATTAGCCTGCGCAAGGGCCAGATCGTCTCCTTGCGAGAAGAGGGGGTCAACCAGCCTGACTTGCTGACTATGCTCTGCCTGATGAACAGACTCGATCCGCAAAGAGCGCAAGCCGTGCGCGAGGTCGCGCAGGGCAACATGCAGGTGGCCCTGCCCTTTCTGGTCGAGCAGCGCCTGATGGCTCCGGCCGAGATGCAGCAGCGCCTGGAATTTGCTATCACGCAATCGATTAGCCATGCGTTGCGCTGGGTCAACGGGCGTTTTTCTTTCCATCGCCGCGTGGTCGCGATGGAGGGGAGAATGCAGCCCCTGGATGTCGATAGCGTGCTGCTTGAAGCTCTGCGCCAGGCGGACGAATGGGAAGAGATGCCCGATACTTCTCTCACCCGCGCGACGATGGCGCGCTGGCTGCCCGAGGTGAGCAACGATGTACGCAGCCTGGGATTGAGCCAGGATCATATCGATGTGTTGTGCCTTGCCAACGGCGAAGTGCCGCTGCAAGCGATGGCAATGGCCTTGATGCTGCCCGAAGCGCGTATTGCGCGTATCCTTGCTCGCCTGTTTGAACTGCGCCTGGTAGAAATGGTTGATACCGCACTCGAAGGCGAACTTCAGCAAGACCTCACCAACATTATTATCATGTCGCAGCATACGCTCGCGCAGCAAAGACAGAACTCCGCCCCTGACCAACACCTCCTCGGGCTGATAAAGACGCTTTCTCAATGCATCAATGGCCTGCTGATTCATCATGGCATGTATGCGAAAGCGCTGCGAGGGCGCGGTCAGCTCCCGGTGGCGGATATTGTGAGCTATCTGGAAAAGCGTTTTGCCGGGTCACTGCAATTGATGGCAACGCAGCAATTTCCCATTCTGGAAACGGCCAGCTTCGTCAATGGACAGCTAGATTGCAGCGAAATATTTAACCTGGATCACCTGGTGCGTGGAGAGCAATTAGAAGAGTTTTACTGGGAAGCGGTGCGCGGGTTGGCAGTGTTTTTACGAACCGTCTTTACAACGTTGTTGAATGACGAGGTGGGGAATTCATACACGGGGCGACAACTGAACGTGGTCTGGAAAGCATTCCTGACGGAAGTAGACCAGGAGATTCAACAGTACCAGATTTATCGCGCCGGGCAACATACCCAGAACGCGCGCAATCGCTTCAACGATGCCGCCTACCGGGGCGACGCCAACTGGAAAGGCGCGGCGCAGAAAGATGGTACCCCTCTCTGGTCGTCTGAATGGCAAAGGAGGTCAATCTAAATGATGGAACCGATACCAACGGTGCTAGTGGTGGACGACAGCCCCACGGTGCGGAAAATTGTGCAGATGACGCTGCAACGTGAGCATATTCGCGTCATTACTGCCGGTGATGGTCTCAGCGCGCTCACCTCGGTGGCGGATGAAATGCCCGCGCTTATTTTGTTAGATATTCAACTCCCGCGCATGGATGGCTATACCATTTGTCAGATAGTACGTAAGAACTTGCAGTTTCGCGCAATACCGATTATTATGCTCAGTGGGAAGGATGGATTGTTCGATAAGATGCGCGGTCGCCTGGCCGGGTCAACGGAATATTTAACCAAACCGTTCGACTCGGTAGAGCTGGTGCAGACTGTCAAGAAGCATCTTGCCGGTTGGCAGCAGCGTATGCCAGCGCAGCAATATGAAGGGATGCGCACGCGACTGCGGCGCCGTGGGTAGAGCTACTTGTTCGATCTCTCCTCGTAACAGGGTAATCTGGCAAGCATTGCACCGCACCAAAATTCGCTTTGTCGATAGCCCTTCTTTCCCATATGTCAGGCGCAGGCTATTGCGTCATTTCAAAGGAAAGGTATACTAGGATGCCAGGACGTAAAGTACTCGTGGTAGACGATAGCTGGACAGAGTTGGCTATGATCGCGACGCCGCTTCGCAATAGCGGTTTTGATGTTGTTACCGCGGTAGATGGCGATGAGGCCCTTGAAAAAGTGTTTAGAGAACAGCCGGAGTGTATCGTTTTAGATGTGGTGTTGCCGAAACAAAACGGCTTTCAACTGTGCCGCAAACTCAAGAGTTTCGAGGCCAGCAAAAATATACCCATCATTCTATTGACGAGTAAAAATACCCCGCTCGATAAGTCCTGGGGGTTGCGGCAAGGCGCGGATATGTATATGACGAAGCCGTTTAACGAGGATGAGTTGATCACAAATGTTCGTCGTCTTGTTTAGTTCGAATGAGTGAAGTTTCGGGAGTCTAATCATGTTTCAACGCGATGCAAGGGTGCAGCCACAATCACCTACGGGCGCATTGCGGCGTGACGGGAATGCTGCTCTTTCCCCACAAAGGGAAGGCGCCATCCCCGCTGCTTCGCGTGGATTGCCTGTCAATTTGACAAACCCGCAAGACCTGGCAAATGTTTCGTTAGAAGCCACGGTCGTCGGTGAGAACTATTTAATTTTTACGTTGGTGGAACGTGAATTGGCGTTGAAAGCTGAACACATTCAGGGGGTGGAACGGCTGGCGGATGTGACTCCTCTTCCACATGTTGCCCCCTGGGTGGTCGGTGTCATCAATTTGCGTGGCTCCATTGCCTCGGTGGTGGATCTGAGAGCTTTCCTGGGGATGGAAGTTCTCCCCCACAATCCGCGCACACGGCTGTTATCGGTCAAATTCAACGAGATGGTCATTTGTCTGGTCGTTGATAGTGTGAGCGAGATGATATCTATTCCACCCGCTGTCATCATAACCGATACGCGCCGGGCGCCGATCCCCCAACGGCTGACGCCTTTCGCTGAGGGAACTGCTCTCCTGGGCAAACGCAGTGTCATTCTCCTGGATGCCTCGCGTTTGCTTTTCTCTGACAAGATGCAGCATTATGCATAAGTGTCAGAACGGGAGAGAGTCGGACGTTGTGCCGGTAAAGTGAAATGACTTGAAAGGCGAATTGCGGAACGCAAGCGATTCGCCTGTCATGAAGAGGCGCAGATGCTGCTCGCCTCAATAAATAAGCTGCTTCACAAAAGAGGAGGCCTGGCGGATGAATGATACCGATAAAGGTGGGATGACAGTAAGCTCGCTGTTGTTGACAAGCCTTATTGTCTCGCTTGCCCTACCAGAGATTGCTTTACTAATCCTGGGTGTATTAAAGGGGAGCGCCGATCCGACTTTCACCTACGTGGTAGTCGGGGCCGCGCTCATAGTACTGGTGGGAGTGCTGGGAGTCAACTATTTCGTGCGACGCAGCATCCAGAACCGGCTCTTGAGCCTGGTGGATGCGTGTCGCAACTTCGCCGGTGGAGATCGAGCGGTTCGCGCAGCCGTCACCGGTGATGATGAGTTTGCTATGCTTGCCATGACGCTGAACTCGCTCCTTGACAGCCAGAATTTTTCAGCGGGCGGCTCTTCTAGTAGTAGCAACAGTAACATCGGGAGCGATGCCGCGGCCTTGCAAGCCCAGATCGAAAAACTCCTTCAGGAAGTAAGCGCGGTAGGTGATGGCGATTTGCGTGTCCAGGCCGAGGTAACGCCTGATACGCTGGGCGTGCTGGCCGACTCGTTTAACTATATGATCGAGGAACTGGCGAAAGTCGTCGGCCGTGTGCAGGCTACTGCTGTGCAGGTCACGAACGGTACGCGCCGTATTCTTGATCGTTCCGGCGAACTGGCGAACGCTACCGAGGCGCAGGTAGATCAGATCTCCCAGATCACGCAGGCCGTGGAAGAACTGGCTACCTTCATCCAGAACGTTGCCCACAATGCTCGCTTGAGTACGGAAGCAGCCCAGGATGCGTTACGCAATGCCAATGTCGGCCAGGAAGCGGTGCGCCAGTCAATTGAGGGTATGGTCACTATTCGCGAAAACGTGCAGGAAACCTCCAAGAAGATCAAACGCCTCGGCGAGCGTTCCAATGAGATCAGCGAAATCATTCGTATCATCGAAGATATTGCTGACCAGACGAACCTGTTGGCCCTGAACGCCGCCATCCAGTCCGCTATGGCTGGCGAGCATGGACGCGGATTCGCGGTGGTGGCCGATGAGATCCGTCTGCTGGCAGAGCGTTCAACCGAGTCGACAAAACGTATTGAAACCCTCGTCAAGAGTATTCAGGGCGATACATACGAAGCCGTTGTCGCTATGGAAGATAGCACCCAGGAAGTGGTCAAGGGGTCGTCGCTCGCTGATGACGCGGGTCGCGCCCTGAACTCCATCTATGCTGCGGTGGAACGACAGGCGCAGATGATCGAAGATATCGCCCGCGCCGCCAATGAGCAGGCTCAGGTTTCTGAAAATGTGGCGGTTGCTATGGGCGAGATTTCGGAAACCACGCGCCAGACGAACATCGGCACACAGGAAGCATCAATGAGCGTCAGTTATCTGGCGGAACTTGCCGATCAGCTACGCGCCTCGGTCTCGACCTTCCGCTTGCCAGAACGCGCGAATCAAATGGTGGACGTTTTCCCGGAAATGAACCCGATGCAGGTTCTGCCGGTGGGCAATGGCGATCAGTATTACCAGCAAGATATAGCCGCGAACAATGACTGGAATTCGGGCTTTTCGTCTGATTTCCTCTCTTTGCCACAGCCGCAAGAGTCCGATAACGCGGGTGCTTACCAGTATGCCTTTAGCAACCAGCAGGATTTCAGTGCGCAGCCTGGATTTGCTCCGCAGTTCGGCGGGCAGGTATATGGAAGCCAGCAGGGTTTTGATGGACATGCCTACGGCAACCAGCAGAATTTTGGTGGGCAGCAATATAGCAACCAGCCCGGAATGCAGGCATTTAATGGAGGTGCGGGACAGCACTCTGGCGACCCGGGCGGCTTCGACTACCAGCAAAATTTTGATGGTCAGTTTGATTTCGGCGACCAGGGATTTGGCAGTCAGAATCAACCCTACTTCCCGCCTGCCAATCAGACGACCCCCGGAGTTCCACAACAGAACTTTGGTCTACCACAGTCCCAGACAGGGCCTAACCCGCGTCAGCGTCCGCGAAACCCCGGACAGCATCAAACTGGATTTAGTCAGGACCAGGTGCCTTTTCCGAATAGCGGCTATCTGGGACAGTAATTAAGAATGAGTGGGTGCGCGAATCATGTCGAATACTTTTGATAAACTCTCAGTCCTCGATTCGTTCATCGAAGAGGTCAACAGTTATTTGCCCGAAATCGAAGCGAATCTCGGACGGTTGGCGCAGTCAACGGATGACATGGAGGCTCTCGAGGAGAGCTATCGCCGCGCCCACACCATCGGTGGCTCTGCCTCTATGATGGATTTTCCGGGCCTGGCTCATGTCGCTCACGGCATGGAAGATATCCTGGGTGACGTGCTGGACAATGTAGCCAGAATCGATCCGCCTACCCTCGGCCTCCTGCATCGTTCTCTTGAGCGCGTTCATCGCCTGATCGATGGCATCCGCAAAGGTATCGACGAGAATGCCGTTATTGCTGAAGATGACGCTGATTATACGCAGTACCGGGCGCAAGTAGAGCTAGCGGCCCGCACAACCACCGACCAGGGTCCTGTATCACCGACCGGGCAAATGCAGGCCGAGGCGTCTGCGCCGTCGAGTCCATTTTCCACTATTCCTTCGCTGGATGAGATGCTGGCTTCTTTCCGCACCCCCGGCGCTGCTGTAGGTGAAGACGTGTCCTGGCCGGAAGACCCGGTACCCATGTCAAGCGCGGACGCGCACATCCAGCAAGACACGCAGCCCCGCCAACCGCTGCCTGCTCAGTCGGCTGCACCTTCCGAGCCGATCCCGACCAGCACGTTGGAGATGCTGGCAATGCCTGCGCAGCGTATTTCAGATAACCCACCTGTGACCCCGGCGCCACTGGTTGTAGATGCGCGCGAAACGAATCCTGCCCGGCTTCAAGAGCAAATGGGTGGTTTTGAAGCAGCCCGTTCCATTGCGAATGCGCCCGCCCCGCTTTCAAACGAACGCGGGACAAATGTGCCCGCGCGGGCGGATGGAGTGACTGTAGCGCAAATCTACCATAAGATGCAAGAGGATGCCCAGGTTTTGGAAGAGCAGGCGGCTTCACTCAAGCGCACACTGACGCAATTGCGCCTGGCTGCCACAGTTGTTGAAGCGCAGCGTACCGAGTTCAAGGGTTTCCTGGATGGCTCTAAAGATGCGCTCGACCGCATGGAGGAATGGGCGGGCAAAGCAATGGGTCTGAACCTGCGCAACAGCCCGGAGCAGGTGAGACGGTATTTGCCCCTGTCGGTTATGTGGGTGGCGAACAGCAAACTGAAGAAGGTGTTAGATCTGCTGGTGCAGATGACCGGCACCGTTGAAATGACCGATGAGCAGATGCAGTCAAGCATGGCGCAGTTGCAAGACTCGATAGACGCTTGCGGCGAGGCCATCGATCAATTGCAGGTTGCTCCATCCGGCCAGCCCTGGAGTCCCTGGGAGAAGCAGGTATCACGCGATACTGTACACGAGCGTGTTACCTTTGAACGTCATGCCGATATTGCCGCCCTGCGGGCAGAGATCGAAGCCCAACTGCGAGAAGAATTCGAACGCCAGCGACCGACGGTGGCAACACGCGCCGAGTTAGAGCGACAGATACGCGGCGAACTGCGCGAGGAGTTTGAGGCTCGACGACAGTTACAAGACAGCGTCGTTGGCACAGGCACGAGCGAATCCCTGCAGGAGTTGGAGGCTCGCCTGCGCCAGGAAATCGAAATTGCCGTGCGTAGTGAATTTCTCAGTACGCTCACCGGCGAAGCGGACGAGACTCCAGGCGCGACCTTTATCGACCAGGCGGCTGCTCTAAAAACTCCGCTGCCTATTCCGGCAACGGCTGCGCCACCAAGACCTGCTCAACCTGCGCCGGCGGCGCCGTATGGCTCGCTCCAGTCAGCGGATTTTGGCGAGGAAGCAGCAGAGATCTTCAAGTTGGAAGCGGAAGAACACCTGCAAACCATCAGCATGTTTGTTGCCAGCCTCGAAAGCGCCCCGACCAATCTTGAACCCATTCAAGGCATACGGCGCGCGACACACACGCTGAAAGGCGCGGCTGGTATGATGGGTTTTCGCGCTATCGCGGACCTCTGCCATATCTCCGAAGACCTGCTTGATAGTGTGATGGAGGAAACGATTCCGATCACGCCTGCTGTCTTCAGTATTATTCTGGATACAGCTGAAGCTCTTGATCTGCTCATCAACGCAAAAGGCGCGAGTGGCGAAGGGGCTGCGGCGGTGGAGTCGCTGCGCAAACGCTATAATCAAATCCTGGGCGAACAACCGGCGCTGGCGAACGTCCTGAATGAGGAGCTTGAGGCGGATATCGAGGCCAGCGAGGCCATCATATTGCAGGAGGCGACCGCTAAAAGCGTGGTCGATGCAAACCTGGTGGGCGTCGGGACTATGGGGATGGAGCAGATGGCTCGCGGCGACCTCAGCGTGCGCGTGCCATTGACCAAGCTCGATGAACTGGTGAATCTCTTCGGCGAATTGCTGGTGAACCGCAGCATTCTCGAAGAACGCTTGCAGCGCTTAGTGCGCCTGGTCTCGGATGCCGGCGTGAGTAGCAACCGCTTACGCGACGTAGGACAAAAACTGGAAAGCCGTTTCGAGGCTGCCACGCTGCCCAGCGGGCGTTCTGTTCAGGTGATGCCGGGTCAGGGAAATACCGGTATCAATGGTCACAATGGCGCGAAGAATGCCAATGGCCGGATAGAACCTGCCCACCTGGCCGAATTTGACGAGCTGGAGCTGGACCGCTATACCGAGTTCCACCAGCTTGCTCGCGGCCTGAGCGAGGGCATCTCGGACATGACTACCCTGAGCAATGAAATGGATGCCATCATTCGCGATTGTGAAGGTGTCTTCAGCCGCGAAAATCGTCTGAACACCACCTTCCAGGATCGCTTGATGAAAGCTCGCCTGGTGCCATTGTCAACCATGATCCCGCGCCTGTACCGCACGGCTCGAGCTGTGGCCCTGAAACAACATAAAGAGTTTGAGTTCGTGTTAGAGGGCCAGGAAACCGAGGTTGATCGCACGGTTATCGAGGAAATTGCCGGTCCGTTGTTGCACCTGATGCGCAACGCGGTGAACCATGCAATCGAAACGCCGGAGGTGCGCCTGCAGCGCGGTAAATCCTCCGCCGGTCAGATCAAACTTTCGGCAGCGTATGAAGGGAACCAGGTCGTCATCATGGTGCGCGATGATGGCACGGGCATTGACCCGGCGCGCGTGCGCAACGCGGCTATCTCGCGTGGCTTTATCACTCCCGACCAGCAGTTGAGCGAAGGCGATATCATCGAGTTGATCTTCCGCCCCGGCTTCTCGACTGCCGAAGTTCTGAGTGAAGAAAGCGGGCGCGGCGTCGGCCTGGATGTCGTGCGCGATAGCGTCTCTCGCCTGCGTGGTACGCTCGAGGTAGAGTCAACGCCTGGTCAGGGAACCGCCTTCACCATGAAATTCCCCACCAGTCTTGCCATTCAGAGTACCATGATGGTGACGGTTGGTGAACACCAGTATGCTATTCCAACCGTTATGGTTGAAGCCATTGGCCGCCTGGATAACTTCAAGCAGTCAACGTCGGGCGGTCGCCCCGCAATTGTGGTGCAGAACGACCTCTACCCACTCATTCTGCTTTCCCAGCTGCTGGCATTACCGGCGAGCATCACCGATGATAAAGCGCCAGTTTTGCTGGTACGTACTGATCGCCACCGCGTTGCGCTGGTGGTAGACAGCATTCGCGGCAAACTGGACGTGGTGATGAAGAACCTGGGACCACACTTGAGACATGTGCATGGCATAGCCGGTGGCACCGTGCTGGGTAACGGGCGCGTTATTCTGATCCTTGAATTGATCGAACTACTGTCGCCACGTCCCGGGTCGCAAGGCTACGCGCTGAACGTTCCCACCTCTTCGCCTCTGAAGCGTGATCGGGGAACCGCCTCAGCTGCGCAGAATGCGGTTGCTCTCGCGGGTGCTGCTGTGCCGGTAGCTCAAACTCCTGCGGGACGTGGCACAACGGTGACAACAACACCTGTCAAACAGGCCGCCGCCGGAGGCAAACATATACTGGTGGTAGATGACAGCCCCAGCGTGCGCCGCGTCGTTGGTAATATGCTCAAGCAGAATGGATGGGATGTGCAGTTGGCCCGCGATGGCGTGGAAGCGCTGGAAATGGTTTCGCGCGAAACTCCGGCGGCTGTCCTGCTCGACATTGAAATGCCGCGCATGGATGGCTACGAGCTGATGGCGACCGTGCGCGCCCAGGAGCAGTACCGCACACTGCCCCTGGTGGTACTGACCTCCCGCGCAGCATCCAAACACCAGCAGCGCGCGATGCAGCTGGGCGCAAGCGCCTACGTTGTCAAACCCTACCAGGATGAAGAACTAATCAACATCCTCAAATCGCTGGTCTACGGCGCAACTGTATAGAGTGTAGCTCGTTTTATATGGGTAGCAACCAGGGCGGGGGCAAGCCCCGCCCCTACCCGAGACGAAGCGCGAAACCAATCCGTACAGGGTAGGGGCGGGGCTTGCCCCCGCCCTGGATATCCAAATACAAAAGGGATTATCACATGGGTGTTGAACGCGCCGTAACGCGCTGGTATGTCCAGCGGCAGGCGCTCCTCTACGAAATTGCTGAACTGGAAGCGAAACTCCAGCCACTCAGTGAGAATACGCAGCAACCGGAAAGCAAAGAGTTGGCAACCCTCAAACGCCAGGTTGCCGAAGCGCTGGAAAAGCTGCGTCTGATGGGTTCCTGCCCCAAACCCATGATGGGATAACGCTGAAAGGTTTCTCATGGCCGATTCATACGATGCCTCCTCTGTTCCGCCTGAGATGCTAGAGCATTATGGCAGTGGGTACGAGTCTCAGCGTTTGTTTCAAGGAGCGAGTCAAATTGAACTGGCTCGCACTCAGGAACTCATCACGCGGTATGCGCCGCCGCCGCCTGCTATCGTATTCGACATTGGTGGCGGCCCTGGAGTATATGCTTGCTGGCTTGCGCAACAGGGCTATGAAGTGCATCTCATCGACGCCACTCCCCTGCACGTAGAACAGGCGCGGCAGGCCTCCCTGTTGCAACCCGATGCTCCTATTGCAGAGATAGAGGTCGGTGATGCCCGCGATGTGAACCGTGCCGGCACGAGCGTCGATATTGTGCTTTTACTGGGGCCTATGTACCATCTGACTGAACGCGCAGACCGTCTCACTGCGCTGCGTGAAGCGTACCGTGTTCTCAAGCCCGGCGGCATCCTATTCGCTGCAGCAATTTCTCGCTTCACCTCTGCGCTTGATGGCCTGCGCCAGGCATTGTTCGATGATCCCACCTTCTCGCCAATAGTCGAGCGCGATTTGACCGATGGGCAGCATCGCAACCCGACCAGCCATCCATCCTATTTCACAACCGCCTTTTTCCACCATCCGCAAGAACTCGAGGCCGAGGTAAAGGAGAGCGGGTTTCTCTACGACAAGACGCTGCCAGTCGAAGGACCCCTGTGGCTTTCACAGTATGCGGTAGACAATTTCAATGACCCGGAGCGCCGCGAACGCTTTCTAGCCCTCATGCGTCGCATCGAGCAGGAGCCATCGCTGCTTGGAGCTGCCGCCCATCTGCTGGCGATTGCACACAGGGCGCAACAATAAAAAACCGCGCAGCATTTCCACACTCTGACCCTTGACAATCACTGCTCTCCGCTCTATAATCGTAACGTAAAGTACGTTACGGAATGAGGCGAATACCAATGGAACACCGGCAGAACACACGTACACAACAGACACGCGAGCGGCTCCGCGCCGCTGCTCATCGACTATTTCTCCGGCAGGGCTACCTGGCGACAAGCATCGACGCTATCCTGGCGGAGGCTGGTATTTCCTCGAAGGAGACCCTCTACCGCCACTATGCCAACAAGGAGGCACTCTTTGCAGATGTCCTGAGTCACCTGACGATGGAGCAGCCGGGCTTTTCCGAGAGACTTGCGGCCTTGCCCGCGCCCCAGGACCTGCTACAGCTCGGCCAGGCGCTCACGCTCCTTTCCCGCGAAATCCTTTCGATGATGAGCCAGCCTGGCTATCTCCCCCTGGTGCGGATGATTATCGCCGAAGCGCCGCGCTTTCCGCAGCTCGGCACCCTGTTTTTCTCGACCGTCACCCAGCGCGGTCTTGCCATTCTCACTGCCCTGCTCCAGGTAGCAAGGGAGCAAGAGATCATCGCCGACATTGATTTCGATGCCGTGACGCACATGTTGCTTGGTGGGTTATTAACCTATGTCATGATGAGCCTTGTGCTTGGGGAGGAAGCGCAGCCTCCTGCGCTCGACCGCGCTGACGCGGTCGTCGAAGTCATCATGCGCGCATTGACACCGTAACTGTTGGCTTTGACATTTTTTCAAGGAGGATAGGATGTTCTCTGATCGCATACGCGTCTTTAATAAATACGTCACGAATCGGATATTCCGTGGATTTGCGAGCCGTTCCCACGGCCCGTTTGCAGTCGTTCGTCACATGGGCCGTCGCAGCGGAAAGTCCTATGAGACTACCATCATGGTTTGGCCGATGGCAGAGGGGTTTGTGATCGCGCTAACCTATGGACCACAGGTGGACTGGTATCGCAACCTGCTGGCTGCTGGAGGCGGTACGCTGCTCTGGCATAGAAGAGTCTATACTATCGGGAAACCGGAACCGATTGATGCCAAAACAGCTTTGACAGCGTTTCCTGCGTTTTTCCGGCTGATCCTGGGAAGATCTGGCACACAGGATTTTGTGTGGGTGAAGTCATCAGTTCCTGAGACAGTCAGGGCATAATGCTGTGCAAACCAGAGAGCTATGAGGCATACCTGCGCGCGGTTCCGCGCTGGCTGCCCCGGTACCCGCGAAAGGAACGCAGATGGACATCGATGTCTTGATCGTTGGCGTCGGCTCAGGTGAGCGCATCTACAATCAACCGGCCCATCTCCTGTGTGCCAACGACTGGTTTGTCCGCCTCTTTCAAGTCCTCAGTACGATAGCCCGACTCGATGACTTGCTCGACCGCAGCTTCGATGACGTTGGCTTCCTGGTGCAATCCGAAAGAATAGCGCAGCATCATAGCAACCGTCAGAATGGCGGCAATGGGGTTGGCTTTGCCCTGCCCGGCGATATCGGGGGCGGAGCCGTGAATGGGTTCGTACATGCCAAACAGTCCATGCGCGGTCTGGCGCGTCCCCAGGCTGGCGGACGGCAACATACCCATCGAACCGGCCAGCATCGCCGCCTCGTCGGTCAAAATATCGCCGAAGGTATTCTCGGTCACGATGACATCGAAGGCTGTGGGGCGTCGCACCAGTTGCATAGAGCAAGTGTCCACCAGCAGGTGATCGACCGCCACGTCGGGATAATCGCCCGCGACCCGTTCGGCAACGTACCGCCATAGGCGCGACGTGTTGAGTATGTTCGCCTTATCGACCGAGGTGACTTTCCTGCGCCGGTTCCGTGACAGATCAAAGGCCGCGCGTATAATACGTTCGATTTCATGTTCCGTATAGAACATGGTATCGACAGCCTCTCTCCCTTGCGGCGTTTCGCGAATCTCGCTGGGTCTGCCGAAATACAATCCACCCGTCAATTCGCGCACGACCAGCAAATCCGTGCCTTCTAAAACTTCTGGTTTAATCGTCGAGGCATTCAGCAGCGCCTTGAATGGACGTATCGGGCGCAAATTGGCGAAAAGCTCAAGCTCTTTACGCAGCCGCAGCAGGGCCTCTTCTGGCCGCACCCGCGTTTTTGACCCCTCGTACCCTGAGATGCCCCCGACCGCGCCAAATAAAACCGCGTCGCTCCTCTGGCACAACTCCATAGTAGCGTCCGAGATCGCCTGCCCCTCGGCCTCTATTGCCGCTATGCCCACCAGCCCATGATGCATCTGAAAAGTGTGCTGGTACCGTTCGCCAATGGCGTGCAATACGCGCACAGCCTGCTCGATAACCTCCGGCCCGATGCCGTCTCCCGGCAATACAGTGATGGTGTATGTTCCCAAAGTGGATGTCTCCTCACTCATGCTGCAACATCAATAGTGACCATTTGTGGTCTCTCGATCTCTTCGGGTACTGGTTCGCCATTAGCAATGAGATCTTCTATATAACCAGCAATAGCCTCGCGGGCGCGTTCAATACACTGCTCGATGGTTTCGCCCTGAGTGATACATCCTGGTAGCGCAGGAACTGTGACGGTATACCCGCCTTCTTCTAGATCGGGTTCAAGAATAATAGTATACTTCTTCATTTCTCCCTCTCTTTACAGGAACTTCTGAAACTCTGCGGTACTCAAACCGGCCTGCTGCAAAATGGATTGTAATGTTTTTGGTTTGATGATTTCCCCTGAATGTACAGGAACTGTCACACGCAATTTAGGAAAGTCTGCATGTCTCAAATAGACATGCGAACCACGTTGATGATCAAAATACCACCCTGCTCGTTTTAGTGCCTGAACTACTTGATTGCCGGTTAAACGCGGCTGCCTGGAACTCATACCGTTTGCTCAAGTGAGCTTTTGTAGATAACCATGAAAACACCTCCACTTGTTAATGCCAGAATTATACCTGATAGCGGAAGCTTCCGTCAAAAAAGCTGCTTCATGGCATATGGTCAGGTGTGGCGCAACGTGCTATAATTACGACAGGTTAGGAGACGGAAAGCGCCGGACTCCTTTCTCATATTACACTCTGCGAATA
>Ga0207416_1001304_pt1 | contig 34557 bp, 26 predicted proteins | sample PaiPotPPM11metaG_FD_184107 | JGI IMG/M metagenome (GOLD analysis project Ga0207416, IMG submission 184107) | Iron sulfur acid spring bacterial and archeal communities from Banff, Canada, to study Microbial Dark Matter (Phase II) - Paint Pots PPM... ...
TCTCAACCTTCTAAGACAAGAAGAAACTGCAAAAGTTGGCATCAAAACCAAGCGGCTTAAAGCTGGTTGGGGCAACGAGTATCTTCTGAAAGTTTTAGGCTTTCAAAATTAAGATGCGATTGCCCTGACTAGTACCGCCACAAGCATCTGCACCACAGCCTGTGGTGCTTCCCGAACAACCAGAACCAGAAGAGGAATTCTTCTACTTTGAAGAGGAGCAGCCCGACTTGGCTGGTACTCCATTTATTGCTCCCTTCCAACTGTCCAATGCGATGCCAATCGTCTCTACCCATGCACAGCAATCGGGTCAGTCATCCGCCTCGCTTGCTACACCAGCCCATGCCAAGCAATCGGGGAAGAAGCGCCACTTCTCTCTTACGATGATAGCAATCCTCGTCTGTGTGGTTGTCATTGTCGGTATGCTGATCATGAATGTGCTGGTGCAAACAACGCCACCACTCCAGTTGCATACCAATGGTACATCACCATTAATACAAACACCGACACGGATGGGAACATCGGTCTCAACTCCGACCGGGCAAAGTCAGGGACAGGGCCGACTGACGCCATCATCGCTCGATTGGGTGCCGCAGCAATTGCCTGACGGATGGGCGAATGCAGGTCTCATGATGGGAGATGATCTCCAAGCATTACGTACCGCGATCGCGTTCAATGACCGCGAAATGAGCCTTGATTACCGCAGTGTCGGGACGCGTGATCACCACGCCGGGACGTTTATAGCGGCCACGTTCATTCTGACTCCAGCGGCCAAGCAGCGCTTTGAGCACAACGATGTGCGCATGATGAATAACGTTCTCTTTGATCAGGTCGTCACCACCAAATTGATCCGAGTGGTCATCAATCCGCAACCACAGGTCGTCAAATTTGCGCAACAGGGCCAGCAGCAATTCACCTGGGTCGATGTCTCCTTCCAGATCTGGCAATCCCAGATCGATCCACATCATCAAGGGCAACGGATCGGAGGGAAGGATAGAGACTCGGCAACCAACCAGCCTCGCATCCACCATCTGGTTGCTTTGCTGCTACGCGTTCCACCTGAGGCTGCAGGTGCCAACCCTGCGATGGGGGGGACCGGCTGGCTCGTGAGCAATTATGCGCTCGACCAAGCGAATGGTGCCCTTCCGGCTATCGTCCAACCAGCATAAAAGAAAAAGACCATGGTGTATCGTCTCACATTCTCTCACGTATCCATTTTCGTTGACAAATGGTTCATTCTTGTGTTACATTAGTTATAGGCTGGTACTCGTCTCGCAAAGTATGCCAAGCAGATAGGCAACTGCGCTCTGCGAGGAGCTGCTATGAGCATGGAAGTAATTGCTATTCCTACCACTGGTGCAACCGCTACGCTTCATTTCGACCCGATCCAGGCAGCGCAGCTCTTGCGGCATGTTGATTTCAGACACAGTGTCTCTCCGTTTTCGCCCACTCCCAGCACACAGGACAGATCGATGGAACAGCATCTGTCCAGAAGCACCACACAAGCTAGGAAACGAATGGCTTTGATTGGGACGCACTCACGCCCATCCTTTTGCACACGAGATGTCCCTGGCCATGTTTGTGTGCAACAGCGAACGTCTCTTGGTCGCACGACTCGACCACAGTTTGAGCCACCAGGGATGGAGTATCTCGGCCCAAGAAGACAGACGACCCAGCTTCAGGAAATCCAAGAACACACAGAAGAGCCGTCCTATGTCCTGGTGAAAGGATGGGAACGGCAAACACATCGTCTTTGTATGGAGGAGGAACACAGCAAAGAGAAAAGAGGATAACCAATGAGAATTGACACAGCGAGCCATCTCGCAGAAAGCGACCACCAGCATACGACGTCCGCTCTCTCTACTCATGAGTCCAGAGAGGTACGCGTGATGCAGATCGAACCAGAGGATTCCTTTGATGCAGTGCTCATGGCACTGCATCTGCAGTCAGAGCCTATCATTCTTCTCTTACCAGAACAAAGCCGGGCTTTCAGTGATCCCTCGCATTTTGCCCGGCTGCAAGAGGTCTGTCCCCCCATTAATGTGAGCTTCGTCATTCCAAGAAATCGTCTTGGGACACTGGCACGCCACGCCCGTCAGCACGGTTTCGCCTTTACGTCATCTTTGCAGAAAGCCACACAGTTGCTGCCTGCCCATGAGAAAGAACAGGTGGGAACGTCCCAGTCCCAGAGGGCCATGGTTTCACCCGCAGGACAGATGACCAATGAGTCGTCAGACATCAGTGCTGTCGTCGTTGAGAATGAGCAAGGGGCTGACAGGCAACAAGCGGCCACTACCCAGTGGCCTCCCCAACCAGTCACTCCGCTCCCAGAGAGTCTCTCCTCGACATATGCTCGTGCTCACCTCAAGCGATCTGGCACGAGGCACGTAGGACTCATCCTGACTCTGGTTGCCCTCCTGCTGGTCGCCAGTGCCATAGTGCTCCCAGTCTTGTTCTCGCAACAAACTGGACTTATGGGTACAACGCAGCCAGCAGTGACTCAAGCCACATCGGTAGGCCAAGTCACCTTCACCAGCAGTGGACAGCTTGATCCCGGTAGTTCCAAGGGGCTCAATGACACAGTGACCGTGAGTCTACACAATCTCTCGACTCCGGCTCTGGGGAAAAGCTACTTTGCGTGGTTACTCCCGGACTCATCCGACGATAACACGCTGCCACTTCTACTGGGAAAGCTTGCGATCACAGGAGGAAAGGCACAGCTCACCTACGTTCATCCCAATCACGACGATCTGCTCGCGTCCTATAGTGGCTTGCGGGTGACCGAGCAGCCCAGCGATCAAGTGCCTATAACTCCTCCGCTCGATCCGAAGACCTGGCACTACGTTGGCAGCATTCCTACCATTCCCACACCTGGAGATGAGAAGCAGTACTCGCTGCTGGACCACACCCGCCATTTGTTGGCGAAAGATCCAACCCTCCAACAGATTGGCCTTGCGGGAGGTCTGGATATCTGGCTCTACCGGAACACGGAGAAGGTCTTGGAATGGTCAAGCGCGGCTCGCGATAGCTGGGCAGGAGGCCAGCAGACCGATCTCATTCATCGCCACATGATCAGAGTGTTGGACTACCTGGATGGAGCGGCCTATGTCTATAACTCGGGCGACCTTCCTCCTGGCTCACCGTTGCTGGTCGATCCACAAGCTGGCAGAATTGGCCTGCTGGAGGTGAGCCCAACGCAGCAGTTACCAGGCTACCTCACGCACGTGGACATCCACTTGCAGGGGGTGATGAATGCTCCTGGACATACCCCAGGACAACGACAACTGGCCATCAAGATTGATCCTATACTCAAACAGGTCACCTCCCTCATGCAAAAAATTCATCAGGATGCGGTCACCCTCGTCAAGATGGACGATACGCAGCTCCAAAGCCAGGATGCACTGACTCTCTTAAACGACATGGTCACCAACGCCACCAGTGCTTACGTAGGCCAGTTCGACCCAGCAACTGGCGGCAACATTAATGGGGTTATCTGGATCCACAATGAGCTGCAGGGGTTAGCCACCATACCGGTCACAACCCTCACTGTTGGCAACACCTCATCCAATTGAATAGTGGCGAAGGGAAAGAACTCTGGCGAGCGAGGGACGCTCACCAGCAGGAAACTCCTGGGGTTCAGCCGGATCAGGAAGCGAAGGGAGCGGCTTGCACTGTTTATTGATGGTCTGAAAAGAGCCTCCCTCTTCTAAGCATGTCAGGCGCTTGCGAGGCGGGGGGAGAGAAGGTGGAGTCATCGTGTGCAGAGGTGTTCCACGTCTCCTCGTCGCAAGCTCCGTGGCTATTCCTGTGCAAAGTCCACTCACAGCACAACCTATAAGGATGCTCTTTGTAACAAAAGCACGTCGGCTCATGATCTGACAGGGAGGAGCTACAGCTTGCTGAACCATGGGAGTGGCGAGGAGGTGGTCTCCTATCATCGACGCGTCTGCCCGTTGCATCGCTGCGTTTCTATTATCCAGTTCCAACAGGAGGCGTGTCTCGGGTAGGAGTCCTGCATCGACGAACCGCAGGGTGCTGGAGAGCGGCTGACCGCCCGAGAGTGGACGAAAAGAATACGTGAGCACTCTTCCCAGGCTATCCCGCCAGGGAAGGCCCAAGTGGTCTACCAACGACGAGATGCAGTTTCCAATGAGAGCGGTATCCTCAACCGTCACAGGAATGCAGGTATTAACTCGTCCTGGTCGTTTGATCAGGAGTCGAAGCCTTGACATGGCTCGTTCCTCATTCTCATCTCTCAGGTTCTTCAGGCTACTTCACTCAGATCTGCTCATGCATACCCACAGTATAGCGAAAGGCCGAGCGGAAACACCGGAACTCGAACAGAACAATAGGCAAGGAAACCTGGAAAGAAACCAGAAAATGCAGGGAACTATAGCCGCACTTAAATAATCACAATCTTTGTAGGATGTCGTCGTGAAATACGGTAAACCTCTTGCTCAGCCTGTGGGGTAGAACCTGATAGTCTATGGTATTCCTTTTCTCGCTACCCTTATTATGGGTTGTTCTTTTATTTATGGCATAATCGATTATTTATTAGTTTAACGAAAAGCTTATATCAGAGAATACAATGGTAGTCCGATTATAACTGCTACAACTGCACCTATCGGTTACCCATAGTGTCATAAGCTGTGTTTAGCTAAGTGCGGCTCCAATCAAGATTGGCAGTCCACGAGATGGATGAAGAAGTAGCCTGAAGCTCTAGCTAGGGGTTGACATCTGATGAGACAGCATGTGTATCGCGGCTGTTGGTCAGCACTCATGTTTTGTGATCCAAGGAGTTCAAGGTGGCGAGGTGGTTTATATCATCAGGTAGCGTTCTGCGACCCGTTTTCTGGTATGGATGGTACATAATACTACATCTTGGACTGCCAAGAAGTACTATACCGCTCCCAATAGCTAGTATTTCATCCCAAGCATCATCTATACTAATTATTGAAACCTATCTATACTGATTGTCTGCTGGAAAGGAAAGAGTGAGATGTACAACTATCCACGAACACGGGATTATACCACTGCGGCAACTTTGCTCCTCATCCTCTACTTTTTAGGCTGGTTCCCTGGGTTCATCTTTAATCTCATAAAACTGCTTATAGCAGCGTGGGAAAAAGACGCCTACGATTACGTAGAGGGCTTCGGCTGTCTCGTATGGTTGCTCATCGTGTGTGGCTTTGGCCCAATTGCCGCCTTCGCTTTTGCGTATTTTGCTCTTCTGCATTTATACTAACGAGGGCAAACAGACGAAGCGTCGACAAGGTGCCTAGGGTGATAGATGTTCTTATCTCTCCTTCGCATCAGTGAAGCTTTTAGTAAAGCTATTTGCTTGTTAAACGTTTGAGCTGTTCATAAAAGATGGGGCGTTTGCGCTCCTAAATAACGAATTTTAGAGAAAGAGCCCACATTCCGCAGTTTGGGAAATGGTTTTTTAGAATATCGAGGGCGTTTCGTATTGCATTATCTCGACTTGATGACACAAAACCAGTCAGGAAGCCGAATCACGCAACGTAGAAACTTTCCACAACGTAAACGACGTAACGTATAACGTAGCTTGTGGTGCAAAATGAACGTCATGGAAACGTTTAAACGTTAACGTCTAGGACGTATCAAAATCTACGTCGTTTACGTTATGGTCATCACAAAAGGAGCGTCGAGATAAAATCCCCAAAAAGCTCTTCAGTAAATGGGAAAGCATGCTTGGATAAGGTCAACAAAGACCAGGAAAAAAACCGCTTTTTGATGAGTTTGAAAAAGATGCTCTTTGTCTATTTCAGCTTAGAAAGGCCCTGCTTATTCGAGTTACGAAACGCCCTCAATATCGTGAAACGCCTTAACTTATGCCTATTTTGCCTGTATTACTTATCTTAACCATAGCCACAAAAACAGGAGTTGCAAGTGTAAGTACCCAAAAAATAGATCGCATGTTCTTATTTCGGTACTTTTGGGCTTTCCGATGATCAGGTAAAACAAGCAGGAAAAGCAATAATTAATATCCAAAGCGCGATGATGAGCCTCCTCAGAGAAGAGGATGAAAATGGCTCAACAGCCATCCCCGAGTGTTGGACCAGCACGCAAGAAGAGGGCAACCATGAGGTATACTCAAGGTGGAAGCGGCGAGGTGAGGTCGACGCTTTTTGGTAGAACAAATCCGTATCCAAAGCTGACCCTGGTGCGTCCAGAAGAGCTGATTGCTGCCGCGGTGCTGAACCGTGAGCGCGCGTAGGAAACTTGTGTTCCTTTCGCACCTCTCGCTACCTTCCATCTGCCAACAAGGAGAATAGAAGCACAAGGAAGGAATAAGAGATGCAAGTCCTCTATGAACGCTGCGCAGGTTTGGATGTGCATAAGAAGACAGTGGTAGCCTGCGTCATGCTGACCCTTCTGGGTGGACAGGCAAACCGTCAGGTTCGCACGTTTGCTACGACCACAGAGGGACTCTTAGTACAGGCGGACACAAGTCAGTTCCGGGTTGATTGTCTCACCATGAGGTCATTTGCCATCACAAACTCGGATCACATTTATGGCCGCGTGTACTTAGCACTAGCTGATTGGTTGACAAGCCAACAGGTAAGCCATGTGGCCCTCGAATCAACCGGGATCTATTGGAGGCCGGTCTTTAACATTCTCGAGGGGGCTTTTTCAGTGATTCTGGTCAATGCCCAACATATGAGGGCAGTGCCGGGACGCAAAGTGCGACGTGAGGTTGCATAGAATAATTGCTCCAGAGAGCGTCAAAACTCTCAAGGAGCCAGCTGTTCCACCAGCAGTACTCTTGGGCGGCGAAGCGGGGAGGTAACAACCCGTAGTAGAAGCCCGCCGACAATGACCCTCAGTAGAACTACTGCCTGGAAAACCGTAAGGGGACACGGGGATCTGCTAGCATCAAGGCGGATCGGGGGCTAGAGTGAGTGGTATGGTCAACACATGTGAATGCTTGATAAACGTCGTGAGAACCAACAAGCCAAAGATGCTGAGAGGCTTGAGCCAGCACGCCCGTAAAAGGGCATCATCTCAGCGGGGAGAAATCCCCTACTTGCTATGGGAATGCAAGTATGCTCAACGTCTCACTTGCCCCCCGAAAGGCAGGCAAGGACCAAAGTATGACGCCGAAAGACTCTCTATGTCAAGCCTTTTTAGGGGCAATTTGAAAGGGAGAGAAAAATCAGAAGAAAAGAGAGGCAGAGAAATGGTTTCAATGAGGCATGAACAAGTGTACCACGCCGCAAGCCGCAGTCAAGCCGCTTCGCTTTCCTTGACAGCGACTTGCTTGCGTGGTCTGTTTTGGGCATGCCAAATTGAAAGCCAAAAAAATGCAGGATTTTTGGCTCATATTGAACAAGATCAATGCAATGGAGAGCTCTTAAGCTGCTTGAGGTGCATGCAGACGTTGTGCTTGCTCAAAGGTAGCTCTCTCATAGGCTTTGCGATGGTACCACATGGCAAAGATGATCCTGACCCACACATTGGCAAGAGCTCGTACCGCCACGGTGTGGCTTTTCCCTTCAGTTCGTTTGCGTTGGTAATAGGCCAGAGCCCACGGTTCGCACAGCGTGGTCTGCCAGGCAAACTGATGAAGCGCATTGCGCAAGGGTTTGATGCATGCGAAGCGACGGTGAGCTTTGCAATACATCCCACTTTGAAATGGCACTGGCGAGGTTCCAGCCAGAGCTTGCAGACTGCTTGCGTCCTGGTAGCGCCCACGATCCTCTCCGATTTCAGCCAACAGCCGCGGAGCCAACCGTTGGCCTGCCCGTGGGAGACTTTCAAAGATTGCATGGTCAGGATGGGTCAAAAAAAGGGTCTCAATCTCCTTGTCATACTGAGCAATTTGCTCGATCAGCGGCAGCAGTTGAGTCACCAGTACTCGCATCAAACGCGCTTTTGTTCGTGTGATCACGGCATTGGCTTGCAAATGGGGCTGATGCACCTGCTTGAAAATGGTGGCTGCTGCCGAAGTGGGATGAGGGTACTTGGCTTGTCTGAGAAGCTGCTCAATCTCTTGCACCGAAGCAGCCATCGCCTCCTGTGGAGTTGGGTAGGTTTGCAAGAACAGCAAGGTACTCTTTTGGTGCAGCTGGCTAAACAAATCCAAGGCCACCGGGTAATACGTTACGCGTCAGGCCGTGAGCTGATTGACCAGACGGGTTTGCATGCGAATCAAGGCATCCTGATCACGTGTCAACGCTTTGAGTTCGCTCGTCTGCTCGCTGTCTGGCGCCAAGCGATGCAAATCGGGCAAGTCAGCTCGTCCTGTCTTGGCAAGCAGGTAGGCATCAATGCTATCGGTCTTGGCTCCAGAGGCAGATCGTCGGCGATCGACCGTGCGAGGATTGACAGGATAGATGACCCAGCCAGCTTCCAACAGATGGCTAATGAGCAACCCGTGGGTCGTCTCGATGATACAAGCCATCTCTTCCTTGGACTCAGAGCCCACGATCTGCTCCAAGAAGGTCGTGAGCTTGTTCATTCCTTGCGGATTGTGATCGACGCGAAGCGAGCCGACCTGATGGCCTTTTTCATTAATAACGACAATGTCATGATGGTCGTTGGCCCAGTCAATACCGGCATACCACATTCCAAAACGCTCCTCTCTGCAAAAATGGTTGCCTCCCATCCCGTGCCCTTATACTGTGGCGCTCGAAGCGGCGACTCTCTCATGATCGGTTCGGCGGAGGCAACAGTGCCAGGGAAGTGCGAGCTTTCGGAATCAGTCGAGCCGTGTGGAAAAACAAGACTTTCCCTGGCATGTTCAACAATTTCATAGAACAAGTCTATCCTTGTTCCGGCCCATTGTCGAGTGGGCTTGGTCTTAGTTTAACGTATAAGGGAGATCGAAGGTTCCAGCAAACCGGAGAGTCTCTCAGGGCAATTTCGACACGGTGAAAGCTAGACTGCTTTAAACCTAGAACCTAGCGGGAGAAAGCTAGCCTGGTGGGAAGCTGGTGACACCCACTATCTCCCTTCACACCTCCCTCTTTGGGTCGGGGAGATGTACCCATGAAGGAGACGCGGCCCTAATAAAGGGTAAATGGTTCAAACGGGGCACCTAAATCGAGAGGATCTGAATGATGTCTAAACGGGGATCATCCGAGTCTGAAAGCGAAGAGACAAAGAAGACGAAACGCTATGGCAGAAGCGCCTGAAAATCAGACCAGATGACGGAGCGCCCGTAGTAGTCGGCAGGAGAGAAACGACCTGTCCGAGGAGTGTGGGAAAGCCGCATACAGGGCCAAGGGGCGCAGATTCTTCAGTTGTAAGAAGAAAGAGAGGAGCACACAGTGCAACATCCAAACGCTATCCTTACAACACTGAGCAAAATGACTCTCAAACCAGAGGTCAAGTTCAACAAGCTCTATCAAAAGCTCTACAACGTTGGACTCTGGCTCCTGGCCTACCAACGTATCGCACCCAAACCGGGCAATATGACACCGGGGGTGGACGGCAAAACCGTCGACGGAGCAGGGCTCAAGCTTATCCAGGATGCCATCGCAGACCTGAAAGCCTCACGCTACAAACCCATCCCTGTTCGTCGCGTCTACATCCCTAAACCCAACGGTGCGACCCGAATCTTCTAAACCGTCGTGAGACGGGGGACGAGGAGCGGCACTTTTCAATGAAAAGCGCCGACAACTAATCTTCTGACGTTGGGCGTAATTCCCAACCAGCCAAATGAGCGACTGATAACGCATCCCTCCTGTAGCGACTGGTCCTCAATCAGGAAAGCGGGATGAAAACGTGACCCCGAACAGGAGCCTACCCTGAGAAAGGTCACACGTTGGTTACGATGATGAACAGTGTTTCCAACCGGAAGCATGAGTGAACGTGTGAAGGAACCGCCGTAATCGGGTAACAAGCCGACGTAGGATGATAGGCTTGACCAAAATGGTGACAGCACCGCCAGTGAGAACTGGACTGAGGGAAAGGATCGTTGGCCTTTTCTCTGCCTCATTCAGGAAGGTGCTCGGTGGACAGGCACGCATCTACGGTAACACAAAACAGAAGATTGGAACGGGGAAACCGCAAGAGCACTCTCGTAACAGAGGTCGATTGAACGAGGAGGTGCCAACCAATGTCTCTTGCGGGACGATGGTCCAAGAAGCTAATGCCTCTGGGAAAGCCAGAGGATATGCTGACGTGGACCCTGCTGTACGGAAGGTAGAAAATGAGTAAGATGAAAGATAGGAAAGCACCGTCTGAACCGAAAGGCAAGACGAGTGAGGCTTGGAACAGAGTGCCCTGGAAGAAACTAGAGCAACACTGCTTCCGCATCCAAAAAAGGATCTACCGAGCCAGTCAGCGTGGTAATCAACAAGCAGTACACAAGCTCCAAAAACTGTTAATGAAGTCGGAAGCCGCTCGCATGCTGGCAGTGCGACGGGTGACTCAGGAGAACCAGGGCAAGAAAACCGCAGGAGTTGATGGAATCAAATCCGTCAAACCGTCGGCCCGCCTGCTCATGGCGCAACAGATCCATCCAAAACACTGGAAGCACAGCAAAGCTAAACCGGTAAGACGGGTATGGATACCCAAACCCGGTAAGGACGAGAAAAGGCCATTGGGGATTCCCACCATGTATGAGCGGGCGCGGCAATGCCTAGCAAAGCTAGCCCTCGAACCAGAATGGGAAGCCACCTTTGAAGCCAATAGCTACGGTTTTCGGCCAGCTAGATCAGCTCACGACGCCATCGGAGCCATTTTCAACGGCATTCGGTTCAAAGCGAAATATGTGCTGGACGCCGATCTGAAGGCTTGCTTCGATAACATCAACCAGGAAGCCCTTTTGAACAAACTGCATACCTCCACAGCGATGAAGCACGCTATCAAAGGCTGGCTCAAAGCAGGAGTGTTGGAAAATGGGGTATTTGCGCCCACCGAAGCGGGAACCCCGCAAGGGGGCACAATCACGCCCCCCACAATGTTGCAAACTTGGAGAATCTTTCTCAGAAGGGGGCTGTGGAGCCTGTGGAGGAGGATTGACACGGAAGACGACACGCACCTGTTCCTGATCAATTTCGACCCGTTTGACCAATGCACGAATAATGTCGCGGCGAGTGGACCAATCGGCTTGGTCTAATCCCTGCTTGACCCGTGAGGCAAACTCGTCAAGTCGACCAAGGATGAGCCTCAACTCACGTTCCAGGCTCACATCATCTTTGATCTGAAGCGCCTGTTCTTCGATCTGCTTCAAGCGTTCTCGCATGCGTGTCACCCTGGGTTCAAACTCATCTTTGTCGATGAGTCCTTCGGCATAACTATCAATGAGCCTGGCAACGCCTTGACGCAATCGACCCATTCGCGCTTCAAGCTGACTGAGTTCATCTGGCGTTTGTTCTTCCTGCAAAAAGCGTCGTCGATATTCCTGCTCAAGCCGCTCGGGATGCTGCAAGAGTCGACAAACTTCTTCCCAGACTGCTTCATCTACGAGATCGGTACGTAATTGCTTGTTCGAGCAGATGCGTACTCCACCAAATCGATAGGCATCGGTGCCAATACAGCGATAATAAGCGTAGGAGCGCTCGTGATGTTTGCGTGCGCTTGGACTAATTTGCTTTCCATAATAAGCATACCCGCAACAAGCACAAGTAATCAAGCCCTGCAATAAATACCGTGCGCCGCGTTGCCCTACACGTGCATGCGCTCGATTTTCTTCCAATTGCTCAGCCACGCTCTCAAAGAGGTCAGCATCAACAAGTGCCGGGACTGGAATACTCATCCATTGCTCAGGTGGAATATCGTGATGGGAGTACGGTCGTTTGGGCTGCAGAGGCCGCCTACGCTGTGCTCTCAAGCGTGGGCGCAGTGGCTCTATGGCGGTTTTGCCAAAGGCTGCCTCTCCCTTGTACGCAGGGTTTTTGAGCATGTCGTGGATGGTGCCCCGATCCCAGACCGTTTTACCCGTGCGTGTTCGCTCTCCTGCCGCTTGTAGACGACGACTCACTTCTCCAATGGAGCAGCGATCACGTCCCACCCATTCAAACACTTGGCGAACAACGCGTGCCTCTTCCCAGACAATCTCATACCGTGCCTCTCCATCTCCTTCTTGTTTGCTAATATAGCGGTAGCCGTACGGTGCTCCTGAAAGCACACTGACCTTGCCAATTTGGGCTCCATGTCGTTTGCCACGTCGGCTTCTCTCCATGATTTTGGCTCGTTCATACTCTGAAATCATGCCTTGGACTTGCAGCAATAAGTGATCTTCTGGTGTTTGTCCCACTTCCCGATTCAGGAAAATGACCTCAACTCCTGCACGAAGAAACTCTTCCAACAAAAGCACCTGATGAGCATAATTGCGTGCCAACCGATCTGGACAGTGGACATAGAGTTGATCAATGCCTCCAGCTGCTGCCATATCACGAAGCCGCTCGAGCGCTGGACGAATGAGTGTTGCCCCACTGCAGCCATTGTCGATAAACTCTAACTCCGCATAAAGCGTCGCTCCTGTCGACGCAATACGTGTTCGCAGATCTGCAACCTGACTTTCAATGGTTTTGGCCTCACTCTGTTGATCGGAGGAGACACGAGCATAGAATGCGACTTGGATCGACTTCATTGGGCTTTCCTTTCCGCACTGCTTTGTGCAGGCTTGGCTGTGGACATCCTTCGGCGAACTGTCGGAACAAGGCAGGCGTACGCATCTTGAAGATTCTGTTGAGCAAGGCGACTGGGTTCATACATGACATGGACCTCCAGTGCTCTTGTCCTTGAGCGGGGAGCTTTGGGTGACTTTTCCATCACACGTTCCAGCATCCTGCGGAGAATGGCCTTCGCCAGACGACTGACACCGCAGTGGTGCGCCTTTGAAACCATCTCCGTAGGCTGCGCGAAGGCGTGAACGCGGGATTTCCTCCTGATAGTCAAACTCTACCACTTTTTTTGCTACTTTGTAGGAGGCGTGATTAGCCCACTTCTCGCAAACATAGCACTTCATGGGATGGAAGAGGTGATCCAGAGTAAAAGAAACCGCAAACACCAGGAACAACCGATCCTGGTACGGTACGCCGATGATCTGGTGCTCATGCATTCAGATCTAGAGAAGCTCCAACAAGCAGAACAGAAGCTGGTGGAATGGCTAGCCAGTATGGGCTTGTACATGAACCCAAAGAAGACAAGAATTACCCATACCCTGACCCCTTACGAAGGAAACACGGGCTTTGATTTTCTCGGTTTCGCGGTCCGTCAATTCCCGGTAGGCAAAATGCATACTGGAAAGAACACGGTCGGGGAACCTCTTGGGTTCAAAACCATCATCAAACCAAGTAAAGAAGCCATCAAACGGCACATCCTGGCCCTCAATCATCGGATGAAGAAGATGAGATCATATCCACAATGGAAAGTGATCAAAGAGCTGAACCCGGTCATTTGGGGATGGTCAAACTACTATCGGGCCGTCGTGTCCTCAGACATCTTCTCTGCGTGTGACCGTCACGTCTGGTTCCAACTTCAAAGTTGGGCCAGAAGACGACACCCGAGGAAGAAAAGAAGCTGGATCGATGCTAAATACTGGAAACAGGTTGACGGCAGAGACACCTTCTGTACACCCTTGGGAGCAAAACTCCGACTGCACAGGGATACGGCGATCCAAAGACATAAAAAGGTGAGAGGACAAGCCTCTCCCTATGATGGCAACCTGCTCTACTGGAGTCAGCGCCTGAAAACACATCCATTGATGCATGCGAATAAAGCAAAACTTCTTCATAAGCAAAAAGGGAAGTGTCGCTGGTGCGAACTGCTCTTTCGAGACGAGGATATTCTAGAGATTGATCACATCGACCATAACCACAGGAACAATACGGTGAGCAATCTCATGCTCCTTCATCTCCATTGCCACGATGAACGACACTCAAAACTGACGAAAACGACCATAGAAAAGAAAGCTCCTAGAAACCAAAAGGGGACATCAGAAGTCACACTTCCTGATGGATACTCTCAAGAAGAATGGGATGCTGAAATGACTGTGATCAAAGAACGCATTCGACAGTTAGAAGAAGAAGGTATCTCTATCAAATGAGACCGTACACTGAGGAGCCGGGTGCGGAGCAATTCGCATGCCCGGTTCTGGATTGGCGGCGGAGAGGGCGACCTCTTCGCCGACCATACGGCAAACAGCGCCCCTTAGGGATACCCGGATTCCGAGATAAGCTGCTGGGAACGGTCCTGAAGCTCATCTTAGAAGCCATCTACGAACCGACGTTCTCAGAACACTCCCACGGATTTCGACCCGGAAGGAGCTGTCATACAGCTCTTGAAACAGTCAAACGAGAAATGAATGGCGTAAGATGGTGGGTAGAGGGAGACATTAAAGGCTATTTCGATAATGTCAATCACGATACGCTTTTGCGGATACTGAGCAAATGTATCACTGATAAACGGTTTCTCCACCTGATAGGACAATTCCTGAAAGCCGGTTATGCCGAGGAGTGGACATTTCACCACACCTTTTCAGGAGTTCCACAAGGCGGAACACTTTCACCTGTGCTTTCGAATATCTACCTCAACGAGCTTGATCAGGCAATGGCCGCCATCAGCACCGAGTTCTCTCAAGGCAAGAGAAGAAGAGCAACCAAAGAACACCGCTCCCTCACCAACGCCATTTACACAGCCAAGAAGAACGCCAAGGAAACAGGGAACTGGAGCACCTACAAAGCTCTAAAACATAAACAGTTGAAAACGGAGGCAACTGATCCCCTGGACCCAGGCTACAGGCGGCTCCAGTATATACGCTATGCCGACGATTTCCTCGTTGGCATACATGGGAGTAAAGCAGATGCAGAGGAAATAAAGAGGAAGCTGGAAGTCTTCCTGAGAAACGAGCTGCAAGTAGAATTATCACCGGAAAAAACCCTGATTACCAATGCCAAAGAACGAGTACGTTTCTTAGGATATGACATCAAACGATGGAAAGGTATCCGCAAAGTTCGTATGCACACACGGCAAGGCGTCAGAACGCAGAGGACAGGATCATACCATCTCAATCTGCTGATGCCAACGGATAAAACCATCAAATTCGCACAGGAATATGGAGAGACCAATACGTGGCGGGGGAGACATCGCAGTAAACTGCTCAACCTCAGTGAACTGGAAATTCTCATGACCTATAATGCGGAAGTGAGAGGGTTTTTAGGGTATTACTCGCTTGCAGACAATCTGAAAGATGCAGCAGGAAAAGTCCTCTGGATCACTCAGACAAGCTTCTTCCGCACAGTGGCAGGAAAACGGCAGTGCTCAATCAAAAAGGTCATCAAAAGCCTGAAGAAGGGGCCTAACCGATACGTCATCACGTTGGAAAAGGAAGGGAAAGGGATCAAAGAGTACGAACTCATTACCTCTACCAGACAACTGAAAGCAGAAAAGATGACATATGGGCAGATTGATCTCATCCCACATACAGGGATGTACCAAAGCCGGAATGAACTAGGGAAACGCTTACTAGCAAATACATGCGAGTGGTGTGGTATACGAGATACACAGGCAGAAGTACATCATGTACGCAAACTAGGAAACCTGAAGGGAAAAATCCCGTGGGAACGCCAGATGATCGAGCGACGACGAAAGACGATGGTACTCTGTGTGGAGTGCCATGATGAACTGCACGCAGGGACATTATGTGAGAAAAAGAAAATGCTCAGGAAGAATCAGAGAGCCGGATACATGGAAACGTGTAAGTCCGGTTCGGAGGGGGTTTCAGTGAAACCTGATGTAGAAATACATGAAGGCGCACGGTTACTACCCTACAAAGGCACTGTGGTGGGCAGAGGCTATTTTGCGGGCTCTCTCGTGGACAATCAACACCACCGGCGGATAGAGCGGACCTAACCCATTCGGTTATCTATGCAAAACATGGTAAGCCCGATATCTTCCAGCAATGGTAGGCAACCGCAAGGTGAGCCGATGAGGTAGCGGGTAAAGGAATGCGGAAAAAGCGAAAGCCATCCTGTAATGGGATGGATAGGGGTTAACGAGCAATCGAACAGTATCCCACGCGAAAGCGGGCAGACTTCCGCGAGGTCTTTCATGACGAGAAAATTCGACGAAACGACAATGAAGGGAAAGCAGATGACGGAAGAGCTTAAAAAAGGCTCAACTGGTGCGCCTTTCCACAGAGCGACCGACTGGCATGCCATCGACTGGCGGTCAGTGAGTTGCAACGTGCGTCGGCTTCAAACAAGAATCGTCAAGGCGACCAAGGAAAAGAGATGGGGTAAGGTGAAAGCCTTACAACGACTCTTAACCCACTCGTTTAGCGGCAAAGCCCTTGCCGTGCGACGAGTGACGGAAAACCAAGGCAAGAACACCCCAGGAGTAGACAAGATAACATGGAATACTCCCCAAAAGAAGATCAACGCCGTCTACGCGCTCAGGCAAAGGGATTACCATCCCCAGCCACTGCGACGAATCTATATACCCAAGAAAAACGGTAAAAAGCGTGATTTAGGTATTCCCGCTATGAAAGATAGAGCCATGCAGGCACTTCACTTGCTAGCTTTAGACCCAATAGCGGAAACAACAGCAGATATCAATTCATACGGTTTCCGACCACAGAGATCAACGGCTGATGCGATAGAACAGTGCTTTACCGCACTGGGAAATATCCACACAGCTCAATGGATCCTTGAAGGCGATATAAAAAGCTGTTTCGACGGAATTTCTCATGAGTGGCTTTTAACCCATATTCCAATGGAAAAGGCTATTCTTAGGAAATGGCTAAAGTCAGGATATATAGATAAAAACGTTCTCTATCCTACAGAAGAAGGTACACCGCAAGGGGGCATTATCTCACCCGTACTCGCAAATATGACGCTGGATGGACTAGAAAGGAGGTTAAGGGTAAATTTCCCAAAAACAACAGTAAAAGGAATAGCAGCAAAAGTCAACTTTGTACGGTATGCGGATGACTTCATAGTAACAGCAGCATCAAAAGAGCTACTTGAACAAGAAGTCAAACCCCTCATCGAAGCCTTCATGAAAGAACGCGGGTTAGAACTCTCTGCTGAGAAAACCCGTGTCACTCATATTGAGGACGGGTTCGATTTCCTCGGTCAAAACATACGCAAGTACAAAACAGGAAAGCAGCACAAACTGCTGATCAAACCAGCACAAAAGAATGTGCATGCACACCTGGAAAAGATCAGGGAAATCATCAAGAAGAACCAAACGCTGTCTGCGGGAAGACTCATTCTCATGCTCAATCCTATCATTCGAGGTTGGGCACAGTATCATCAGCATGTCGTAAGTGCAGACGTGTTTCGTTCCGTAGACGACGCGATCTACCGAAGGCTCAGACGGTGGATGAAACGAAGACACCCAAACAAACCCAATAAATGGATCACGAAGAAGTACTTCAAGACCCACGAAGGGAAGAACTGGGTCTTCTACGGAGAGAAGGATGGGCAAGAATACTACCTCGCAGATACAGCCCGTGTGCCAATCAAACGACATGCAAAGGTCAAAAGCGAGGCCAACCCCTACGATCCAGAATGGGAAACCTACTATGAAAAGCGCTTGGACGCTCACATTGCAGATACCCTGAAAGGAAAAGGCTGGCTCATCCATCTCTGGAAAGAGCAAAACGGACTCTGCCCGATGTGTCAACAGAAAATCACCAGGATCACAGGGTGGCATAGCCACCACATAGGATGGAGGTCAAAAGGTGGTTCAGACACAGCAAAAAACCGCGTGCTCCTTCATCCCAACTGTCACCAGCAAATCCATAGCCAAGGTTTACACGTTAAGAAGCCGCGTCCGGTCAAACGGGCGGAACGAAAGGCTTGAGCTGCTTGACGCGAAAGTTTCACGAGCAGTTCTTAGGGGAGGGAATACCAGCAATGGTATTCTCTTACCCGACACTGACGTCAAAGACAGTGAGTGGCTCGCCGACCTGTTACGCCATGGGTTACTCAAAGCCAGCTTTATCCCCCCACAGCCGATCCGTGATCTGCGTGACCTGGTACGCTACCGCAAGACGCTGGTCCATGAGCGGGCACAAGAAGTCAATCGATTGCAAAAAGTCTTGGAGACGGCCAATATCAAGCTCTCCTCTGTGGTGACTGATGTGCTGGGAGTCAGTGGGCGAGCGATGATCTCAGCTCTGATTGCTGGAGAAAGTTCCCCAGAGATTCTGGCGGGACTGGCACGTGGCTCCTTGCAAAAGAAATTGCCTCAGTTACGCGAAGCATTGCTGGGCAGGGTAGACCGTCATCACCAAATCCTGCTCACCCACATTCTGGCCCATATTAGCTTTCTGGAACATACCTTAGCACGCCTTTTCCTGCAGATTCAGCAGTACCTTCAACCCTATGAAGATGCAGTTGCCTTGCTGGTCACTATTCCCGGTATTCAGCGAGAAACGGCTGCGAGCATTCTGGGAGAAATTGGAGCGGACATGAGTCGCTTTCCCTCAGCCGCTCACCTAGCTTCCTTCGTCGGAGTCTGCCCAGGCAATAGACAAAGCGGGGGAAAGCGACTCAGTGGCAAGATCAATAAGGGCAATTCACGAGTCAAGGCGGCCCTTGCAGAGGTGGTGTGGTCCCTCTCGCATATGAAGGACAACTACCTCTCGGCTCAGTACCATCGTCTCGCTCACCGTATTGGCAAACAGAAAGCGACCATGGCTGTGGCTCACAGCATTATCGTGATTATTTACCATATGCTCCGTGACAACCAACCTTACAGCGATCTCGGTGCCACCTATTTTGAGACGCTGGACAAGGAGCGCGTGGTTAAGGGAGCAGTGCGACGGCTCGAGGTCCTTGGCTATACCGTCACTCTGCAGCCTCAAGAGGAGGTGAGTGCTTAGTTAGATACCTCATCTTCACCTGGTATTCTCTTTCTCCCTTTGGATCACCTTTGGGCTTGCGTGAGCTTGTCTTTTTTTCTCTCGTCTCTCCGGGGGAACCATTTTCGTAGGAAAAAGCGTTTTTCAAACTGCGGAATGTGGGATAAAACCCGTAACATTTGACTTCCGTATGCTAAAAAAGTATACTTATTAGGTCAGCAATGACGTAACGCATATTTCACTTGAGTCCCGTCCTAGAATGTATTGTTAAGCTACTGAGGTTAATAGAGGCAGGCTATGGATCAAGATGCAACATTGAGGCAACTGGCCAACATTAGTGGTGGATTAAGTCCAGGTCTAGGGACAACTGCTGCGGATCTTCAAGAGGTTCATCAGCTGCTTGCCCCTGCAATTCTGCAGGGTTTGCATGAGAACTTGACAGCTTCTCTATCCACGGTGAGTGGATTAGGTACCCCACTTGAACAGCTTGCTTCACAGGAAAGCGACGCGCTTCAACGGGTGTTAACTGCGACTCAAACGGCTCTTGCCCGGGAACCTTTACGCGAAGAAAACCTGCACCTTTTCCGCCGAGAGTTACCCCTCCTCACCCCTGAGCTACTGACTTCCGTACCGACTTGGGCAGCAGGATGGGGTGTTGAACGTAGCTTAGGTCCTTTTCTGGATGCCTCTGGTCAACCTTACTGGTTCGATATTCGTCGCTCTCTCCAGCAGGTAATCATTCGAGCACCTGGCACACAGGAGATCTTACTTACCATTCCTCAAGGAAGAGTAGATGCCGATGGTAGCTTCATTCTTCCTGCAGGAAGTGTGTGGATACAGGCCAAGGTACTCGCTTCTAGTGCTCCCGACAAAGGCTATGTCGGACTAAAGGTTCAGGAAGGACGACTTATTGTTAAGGGGAGTGGAACCGTGACAGGTGGGGGCATAGTCTTATCTGCCGGAACAGAATTAACGCTTGAACTCACGCTAGCTCCTCCTCTTCCACCATCTGCCCCAGCATCCGGCCTGGGTTTGGACGCACGGGATGCTGTGGTCAGCCTACCCAGTAGCGCAACGATCCTTATCCAGACACCACAAACGCTCGGCGGTCATAGATCGCCGAGGGGAGGGATTATCGCTAGTGATGCTTCAGTCACCGTTTATGGAGTGAGTTGCAATCTGACATTTGCGGAGGGCACAGCAGCGAGTTACAACTCTGAACTCAATCGAATGCTCATACCCTATCGATGTTCAGTAGCCACCTTTGCGCCAACATCCGTGCAGTCTCAACTCTTCCAACCCTCCGGACAAGCCACTGTTTCCATGGCTGCCTGGGCTCTACCCGTCGCTGTCCCCTCTACCGATGTTCCTCAGTTAGGGGCTGCTGAAGGTTTGGGAGGGCTCCTCTTGGTTCTGCATCCAGGGCTACAAGCCACATGGTCTGGGCTGCGTAGCCGCGTTGCTGAAGAGGTAAGGTCAATCACCCTGGCACAGACCTTTTTGCTCATTGAACCGGGACAATTGCTATTGCAGGCCCAACAAGCAGAGGCCAGGCGCGTGGCCCAGACCTTTCAACTATGGCAGGAATCTACGACTTCCCGCCGGTGCTCAATTGATTTAGAATTTCCTCAGTCAATTGCAGTGCAGTTCGTTAGTTCTGCCATAGCAGATCCTTCTGAAGTATTGGCCTTAGATTCTCTCACTGCGATTGCTCATCTAGACCGTCCCGTTTCGGCAGATGGTCGGCGGTTTGTTCTGCACTCACAGCAGATCAGCTTGATTATCTGGGAGAACAGTACTGGTCGCTTTCTGCGATTGGGTGGTCTCGCTGACACCCTACCAAACGATGCAGCACCGACGGCATTGGCTCTGAGAAATCTCTATTTGAAAACAACCCAACCACTCTCGCTGGGGCTCTTTGGTCACCTGATCGGTCCCTCTGAAGTTGAGAAAGGATCGTTGCGGCTTGGCTTTGGCATCCTGGCGGAAATACCCATGCTGCCGGATCCCTATGCCTCGAGTTGGGAGATTCCTTACCAGCGACTCAGCAGGTTCGAACCGGATCGGGCTGCCAATGCTAATCTTGCTGCGCTTGTAACCTGGGATACCCCTACAGCGCCCTCTCTCCAACTGCAACTCGTAGATCTGACCGCTTCTGCCACCTTGACGGGCCGATTTACTCCCTCCGCTTCCGACAACCCGGCCAGAGAACTTGTCCGAACAGCGCCGATTCTCCGTACTCCTGATGTTGCATCTGCTCGTGAACAGTTGCTCTCTCTCTTTGAAACGGGAACGACGAGTGGAACTGAGGCTTTCCGCCTGCTTGATGTCTCGACCAACGCTGACCAGTTCGGTGTATCCCTAGCTTTGGGAAACACCAAAGTTGTTATTAACCCTGCTGCTCGCCCCACGATTCGGGGGCTTGACTTCGTGGCACCTGCCAACACTGTCAGGATACTCACCTTACCCGCGTTCCAGTGGGAACCCATCCGCAATATTCGCAACCCGAACGCTGGTCCGTACCCGGATTTCGTCGTTTCGGATACTGATGGGGGCCCGACTCGCATTGGAATTGATACTGTTCAGCTGGTCCCGGTAGCACCTCTCCCAGCCACTGCAGAACTCCTTGCTGCCTACAACGACCCTCAACAGCGGCCAAAGGTAATGGCATTAATGACCCTGCCCTTTGGCATGATTGCCTTGGCCGAGCTTCAGCGCCATCCGCCACATTTTCCTTTCCGGCTTCGACAAGCCGAACTGATGGACAACAAGCCAGAATTTCCAGATGTTGAATTCACCGGTGGGCTGCAGCTGAGTCTGCGGGCTGGTGAAAGCCCCTTAAGGGGTGGATTCTCGCCTAGTTTTCCTGGCGTCACCTTTCAAACAGCAAACTACATTGACCCTACAGCTGGGAGTCTTCACCCAATAAGTGCCCTCGACCTAAACACTGATACACCTCTCGACGTTAATTTTGGGTCGAAGGTACCTGTAACCCGGATTGACCTGTCTGGCTACGGAGCCAGCCTGTTCAGTGATTGGCGAGATCCGAGCGCTGCAATCGCCGAAGTTGGACAGGCGCGATTTGACGCCCTGTTGGGACGGACTGCCTATGAAGTCATCCAAATTTATTCATATATCGTTGGCTGTGCAGCTCGGGTAGTCAGGACCATCATTATCGAACGGACTGGAGGAGGGGGAGTTTTTCGCCGAGATAGTGGCTGGCTGCCTGTCTCTGATGGAGTCTATGACTATGCTTCCCTCAAGAGCAAGGTTTCGGTTCCTCTCATAACGACTCATCCCGGTGTGATAAAAGGCTTTTTTAACATCCGTAATATCCGCGACACCAGCCAGAATTACCAACATACCTACCCTGCGCCAACGGGAGATGTGCAGTTGGCTGCAGTCCTGTTTGATGCCGATGTCGCCATCGAGGGTGTAACTGCTGGAGCGAATAGTCAAGGGCGAGTTCCTGTGCGCGACATTGTGGGCTATGTCCAACTGGCGCCTGCCGGAATAGTACTTAGCAACACCCAAATGGATGACCTACTCAAGGAAAAGGGACCCTTTGGAGGGGCGATTGACTGTGTAATCGATATTGGTGGGTCAGGTCAACACATGCGCCTCACTCAATTTGCCTTCGACCGTGCTCTCGCTCCTGGGAATAAACCTCAGGCTGTGGTTGCTGCCCGTGGAACCGTCGTGTTACCGCGTGTAGGGCAATGGAGTCTGACATACCGTCAAGCTGGGGACAATGAACCTCATGGCTTGGATCCGAATTCAGCCATTCCCTTGATTCAGGAAAACTCACCCCCATCTCAGCCCTACTGGTTTGCAGATCCCGCCGATCTGTTCCACCCCAATTCACCTGATGCTGAGTATGGGTTCCTGCAATCCACCGATGCCCAACGGCTGCTGATTCGGATGCCGAAAATCGAGCAAGGTCAGAAAGCTATTACGAGTACTCAACCTTTCTTGCTTGCTGATGCTTATGCGCTGTTAGGTGGGGTCAGCTTATTCCCTCGCTCCGAACAATGCATCCCATTGCCCACCGGATCCATACTGGAGATTAAAGGACCCAGTCGAGTACGTCTGGCTATCCCGCCGCAAGCCGGGTTGCCTCCCGACAGTTTTACAGTGAATCGTCCAGAAAGGATCCTGACGGATCAAGCATCATCCCTCACGGTCCATGCGATTTATGCTGACGAGAAGGCAAATCCAACAGTTTTCACTCTCAAGATTGATTCTGACTCCAAGCCTGACTGGTCTATTTCAATGGGGCCGTTAAGTGTCTTGGGGGATCTAGACAGTTTTTCAGGATTAATGCGTATCGTGGGCAAGGTGACAAGCGAGAGTGGAAAGCCACCTAACCTTCAAGATCCGAAACTAGTCTTTGGGGGGCCGATGCAACCAGTGCAGGATTTTTTGAATTTTCTGCGAGAAATTGGCATTCCTCTAGCGTTGTCGTTCTCTCTGACCAATAAGCAATTCACAGTCCAATCAGGGGGAGTCCTTAAAATCCCACCTCCTGGATCTCCTGACATTGATATTCCCGGTCTCGGTAAGCTTGAGGGGGATTTCAAGGTCGGTTTTAGCAATGAATCTGAATCAAAAGCAATCAAGAAGGTGTTCGCCCCTATGAAAGAGTGGCAAATGTACTTTGAGCTGTCTGGGATAGCTTTAAAGGACATTATTCCATTAGTCCGCGGTGGAGCAGCCTTTAAGGTCAAAGTTAAGGGAATATCGGACTTCCCTAATGAGGTGCAGTTACAGTTTGGATATGCTCTGTCGGTAGGCGGCAACTTAATTGGTATCAAGGCAGAAGCGACGTATATCTATAGTTATGTTCTCCTCGTTAAAGGCTCCAGTTTTTACTTCGGTATTGACATAGAACTAAAAGCCGAGGTGGAATTACTCAAAGGAGCAATTGGCGTGGAGATATCTACTGAATTCATGGCACTTCCCACTCGCATTGATACAGAGAAAGTAACCATCCAAGCACAAATTAGCGTGGGTGGAGAACTCACAGTAGGATGGGTTTTCAATGAATCTTTTGAGATAGAGGCTAAATACGAACATAACGTAGACTGGCGTTTAGTTGCAGCGCTAGTCTTGGGACCAGCCGTTATTTGAGAAATTAGAACAAATCAAGAGCATTGCGAGGGCTTGTTATGGCAATCACTGATATCAAACTCACTTTGATGGCTTTTCCTCAATCGTGGAATGGCGCGGGCATCGATCTGAATATCCTCGTGGCCCCTCGCGATAATCCTTTACAACCTCTAACAGCGGGAGCACTCTCCTTTGCGCAAGCGCAGCTCAAGCTTAATGCACTTCTAATCTCCAGCCTGGAACGCCTCCCTGCCCCTGCCGATGTTACTGCTACCCTGCCACTAGCCATCGTCCCCCCTGCAAACGCGCAGGCTCTTTTTCAGGAACTGGCTGATTCCGTGGAGTTTGACCCTGCTCCGCCGCCCGTAACGTCGGTTGATCTCAATCAAACGAGATTCAAGAAGCTTTTGATGCCGAGTTATCAATCAGCTTTCCCTTTTGAGCGCCCCAGAACTTCTCTGGCTGTTACAGATCGCAGTTATGCCTGTGCCCTCACTGACTCTGTGGATCCCGATCGTCCACCCCGTCCCAGACCAAGAACGGGTACGACCTGGGGTCGTGTTCTCTCGGCAGCTTTGCGGCAGCCATTGTTGGCAGAAGCCCTGGGCCTGATCTATCAGCGAGTGCGGGTGACACCTCCAGACCCTACCTTCTTTACCAACGGCGGCTGGATCTACGTGAACCTGGATCCCCAAAGCGACTATGCAGCCCAGGCACAGGCGATTCCGGATCTGATCAAGCTCTACGCTGCACGGTTGCCGCCACTGGTAGCTCCTCGTCCGCTCTTTGCATCTACCTTATTTCCGATCGCTGCTACAGGGAACTACGGCGAAATCCTTCGCGAAGTTGAAGAATATGACGATGGCTTTGCCAAGATCATGCATACGTTCCAACCGGATCGGCACGATATCCATGATCTAGCTGGAGCTGGTCGGGAACAATTGAGACCAGTACAAGACATCGGTATTAAGTTGGGGTGGGATGATGAACAGGTCGTTATTTGGATGAACCGCCAGGTTACAGAGGATCTACGCAACTCACCAACTGGCAAAGATACACCAATGGGAGTACGCACCTACCGCGTCGATGTTCGACAGGTCAATGAGGCAGGGCTGGGCCCGTGGACTTCGCTAGTGCGAGCAAGGGGAGCCTTGCGTCTGGGAAATCTGGACATCGGCATGTTTGAGGGAGATCTCGGTGTCGATGTTGCACCGATACAACTTCAAGGCAATAAGGATGGGGATTACTGGCTACCTGCCTACTTTACTCAATGGACGGGGACACCCCTGGTGCTACGAGATCCCATGCTCAATCAGCTTGCTAATCTTCCTCCTGCAAAGGGGTCACAGCTTTCACCTGTAGATCCTGATGTGGTGCCGCTACGCTATGGACGATCCTACGAGTTTCGGGTTCGTTTGGCTGATTTGACCGGCGGGGGTCCCACAGTGGACGACATAGCGATCAATCCCGCTCCTGTAGGCATCGGACGCTGCGACTTCCGCCGTTTCGTCCCACCTAAAATGGCGAAGATCCAGGAACCTACGGCGAGTCATAAAGGTCGCAGGGTTACTTATTTGATTTCCAGACCCAGGCTGGGCTATCCTGATCTGGTGCTCACAGATTTTCCTCATGCCCAGCAGGCCCTGCTCGATGATGTTGCCCAGGCGCAAGCAGAAAAGCGGGAGGTAGGGCTACCTGATCCAGACGTAACGCTCCTGCGCATCGATGTCGCAGTAGCGGGACTGGAATTTGATCCAGCCAACCAGGTTGGGCGCGGTGCTCCTGTCATGCTCCTCTACACAGCCGTGCGCCACTTTCCTGACGACCCCCAGGCGCAACTCTCCCTCGCCTTGGACTTCTTGGACACTCCCGATATTCGTGGGCTGCCTGGTCCCGGCACGAAAGGTCCTTTGCCGGTGCCATCGGCCCGTCAGGTCTTCCTAACGCTCACTCCGGTTTGTCGGCCAGATCCGACCACGGCAGCTGCGGGGCTACCGGATCCCGTCCTTGTACCTGTCCCTGATTCTGATGAACTTGATCGCAGAGATCAAAGTCTTGCCTATTTCGGCTACCAGGCGGCTCGGGTTGGAATGCCGCAAACTGTAAGTTGGCGAGTCGAGTCCGGTGATGAGCGGGGGCTATTGGCCGAGATTCCAGGGCGATCGCTCCAGGGGATTTTTTTGCAGCCTGATCCACTACCCTCTAGCTTCCTGAGTGCAGTTCGGGCAGTTGCTGGCCAACAAGGAAAGTCTCCCACCGATCTGAGTCAGCGACTGGCCCAGGCTTTGGATCTTGATGTCCAGGGCCTAACGTATTCCGGGCTGCCTGGACAGCGAATTGTATTTGGTTGCTCGGGGGCTGTTCGGCATATATTTGCGCCAGATCGGTCAGCCGTGACATTTGCAGCAAAGGCCGACCTCATCGGTCACTGGCTGGTAGTGGTGCAGCTTCGTCTGACCCGCGACTGGACCTGGGACGGGTTAGATGAACCAGGGTTTGAGATTTTCCGCGAGATGAGTGGTACTCGCGAGGTTGTCGGTACCCTCGATATTCTACGGACAGTAAATGCTGTCACGGTTCGAAGTCATGCTCTTGTAGATCGATCCGGTACAACCTTAGTGTTCATTGATGCCATAGACCCGAAACCTGCTGTAGGAGCTTTTCCATCAGAAATCACAGTCAAATATACAGTGGCTCCCCGCTATCGTCAATCTCCTGTCGAGGTAGATGCTCCCTGGGTCAAAGAAATCCTCCTTCCCATTGCAGCCCGGCCAGCCCAAACACCTCGATTGGTTTCTGTTGGAATGGCACTCTCACCCTTTGAGCATAACGAAGATTATAGTCAAACTGAGCCACGACAGAAGATGCTCTGGCTGGAATTTGCTGAGCCAGTCAACGATCTACAAGATGCCTATTTTGCCCGCGTACTCACCCATGCAGTCGATCCCTTGCTAACCCGCGTACCCCCCGAAGAACCGCCTGCACCGGATGAGCCCCCACTGCCCATAGACCCGGAACTGATCCGTATCATCACTCCGGAGCAATCAGACGATTCGGCTGGTCTAGATGCGATGCAACGCTTAATTCCATCTCTGTCCCCGACTCATTTCCTTCTGCCATTACCCCCCGGTCTTACAGAAGCAGACCCCGACCTCTTTGGTTTCTTCGTCTATGAGCTCCGTGTTGGACATGCCAAGGGATGGTCTACTGCTCAGGCTCGGTTTGGTTTGCCACTCCGGGTCACTGGAGTGCAACATCCTGTTCCCCCGCTGTCATGCAAGGCAACGAGGCTACCCACTGGGATTGTGGTCAGTGCTCCTTTTGCAATCCCTGTCTCCCATGGCCGGAACTTTCGCGTAGATCCGCCGCCGACCCAGCTTTGGATTCTCCTCTATGCACAGGTAACCCAGGTTGATGGAACACAACGGCGAAATCTACTTCTGGGACGAGTTCGGGCCGATTTTCCACAACGCAATTTTCGCGGTCAGGCTGGTGCCCAACCTTACGGATCGGCCCAATGGGATCAATCCGAAATAACGCAAATGCTTCAAGGGCTTGGGTTACCTCAAGACACGCCGTTAAGTGTACTTGCGATCGAACTTCTTCCAGAACCAACATTGGTATATTCAGATCCGCTGGGGAGCGATCTCGGTGAAGTCAGGATCCTACGAACTTCTTCGCTGATACCAGTACCTGTGGTCTGTGTGGATTAGAGGCGCTGCTTGACATTTAACGGTAGTTTGTTAAGTAGAGACCATTCAATCTCGGGTGCTGAACTTCAACGAGTCAGATGCAACATTTCTCATATCGTCATTACGGGCAATTGCCTTATAGATAGAGAATAACTGCTTTACCAGCACCCGAGATTGAATGGTCTCGTTGCTCGATGCGGTGATCGGATTACTGGATGCTGGTGGAAAGCCCGAGGAGTTGGGAGAAGAGTTAAAGGGGATCAATGCGAATATCTGGCAGACAATTGTCCAACATCTGTCATATTGACTTGGAGTGATGTACAGATACGAATTCCGTGAAATTTCGCATAGTAGCGGCTTAGTTTAAAAATTATCACTTTACCTTAACAAAATGATAATCATCTCATTATATGATAAATGGGATATATTCTAAAAATATTTATATAAGACTTAAAAACGGCATATTTCTCAATAAAAAAAATAGCTGGTGCAATTTCCAGCCCTCATCGGGTTTCCGGCTTGCAGGGAAGCTTGCCAGTCAGCATGACCGAGAATGCTCGATTTGCTGCACGACTGCCAGCAGAACGAACGGACAAGGGTCTTCCGGCGCAAAGGAGCGTTGGAAGACCCACTGAGCTAATCATATTTTTTGTTTTTCTTGCGCCTAGCTATACAGGCTAGGTGTAACGGCGTGCCAGCTCAATGGTATAATCACAAATGACAAGTGCGACACGAGGTTGCACGAGGTGAGTGAGGCGAAAGCCTTCAGGCTAGTATCCAAGCCTGTCCCCAATCTCTCTCTGCGTCACTGGTAACGGTGGGGTGGAAAGCGAGGGGTAATGTCCAAGGAAGCTTCTAACCACAGGAAGCAACCGGGCTAGGGGAAAACCGGACGGGTGAACGCAAGTGAATCTCTGATGAGGCTGCGTTATGTGAGGTCATCGAAAGTGGCTGATACGATGATGATGGGAACAGTGGGAAGTCGTGCTTGTTAAACGGCTTTGAGGACATCCATTCCCCGCAGTATAGGAGAAGCCCACCCCGGTTGCATCTCACACGTGTGGAACGTGGTAACCCCAACGGAGTCTCAGAATTTTCTGAGTAAGTGAACCGCAAGGAACACAGAAGTCTCCAGTGGGAATAAGATGTCTCAAGAAGCGAAGGCTGTCGGCCGAAAGGCAACAGGAAATCATAACTGGACAGATAGGGCCGTAACGGAGATACCCACGCTGAAAAGCGGCTGACGTGAGACGGGTGGCGATATGCACTTCATCTGGCAAGGGTGTGAACTCTCCGGGAAAAGGTAGATAGCAGCAAGGCTCTGCTAACTGTAACTGGAGAGAGCCGTAAGGCTAACAACTGGAGCCAGAGAACCAGCATACGCTATCAGAGCCGTGTGCGCTGAGAGGCGCTCGCACGGTTCATCAGGGGGGAAAGTGCTGTGAGGCACCTACCTATCCTACTATTTTGTATGAGCCGAACAGGATGATTGAAGCTCTCCTGGTGGCGATTACCCTTGCGTGCTCGCGTAGTGGTCAGCAAAGAGGTAGAATCTCCTTGTGAGGGGAACGAGAGGGAAAGTTCTCCTCAGGAGGAGACAAATGAAGAAACGACAATGGATTGTTCGGCGTCAGACGGTGGAATGTCCTGATGCCCAGCGTCGATGGGATCGCAGTTACCAGTATCTCGTGCAGTGGAGTGCCACGGTCTCCAAGGATCTTCCTTTAGGACCTCATAGCCCGGAGAACATCCATGAAAATCGCCATCTATGTGAGAGTCTCGACCCAACGTCAGGCACAGACTCAGACCATCGAACAACAATTACAGCTCTTACGAGAGCATAGCCAAACCCACAACTGGCCTTGGTGCGACGAGCACATTTTTCGCGACGATGGCTATAGCGGAGCCAGCTTACGTCGCCCTGGACTAGATCGTTTACGTGAGCAGATCAAAGAGGGCACTTTCGACCGCGTTATGATCACGGCTCCCGATCGATTAGCTCGCAACTATGTGCACCAGATGCTGCTCATTGAGGAATTAGAACGAGAGGGGTGTCAGGTCCAGTTCGTCGATCAGCCCATGAGCCAGAACCCACATGATCAGTTGCTTTTGCAAATCCGTGGAGCAGTCGCCGAGTATGAACGCAGTTTGATCGCCGAGCGGATGCGACGAGGCCGACAGCACAAGTACCAAGCAGGCTCGTTACTGCCCTGGACCCATCCGCCTTACGGATATCGGGGAGACCCAGCTCGTCCGCGTGATCCAGCAGGCGTGCGTCTGGAGCCAGATGAGGCCGCAGTGGTTGCAGAGATGTATGTCAAATATCAACAAGAAGGACAGAGTCTGATAGGGATCACCAAACAACTCATAGCACAACAGGTTCCTAGTCCTACTGGGCACTGGCGCTGGAATCAAGCAACCGTTCGTGGAATCCTGACCAATCCTGTCTATACCGGAACGGTCTACATTGGCCGCTACCGCAGGACAGTGGCGCGTCGTCGACAGTCTGCCCTGGTTTCCATTGGGCGGGGCTCTGGTGGACACCCTCTCACTGAGCAAGAGGAATGGATCCCTGTGACCCAAGTACCTGCCATTGTCAGCCCGCAGCAGTTCGATCTGGTTCAAGCTAAGCTCGCTCATAACCAGCAATTCGCTCGTCGCAACAATACGGCTCATGGCTATCTGTTGCGGGCCCTGGTGAGTTGTGGGGTCTGTCATCTGGCTTGTACAGGCCGCAGTAATCAGGCAGGTTATGCCTACTATACGTGTCGAGGCAAGAGTTCTGCCGTCATCTCCTGCCGTGATGAAAAGTGCCCCTCGCGCTTCATCCCAGCTGGACAGCTCGATGAACTGGTCTGGCAAGATCTCTGCGAAGTGCTTACTCATCCAGAAATGATTGCCGCTGCCTTGCAACGAGCCCAGGGAGGACAATGGCTTCCTCAAGAATTACAAGCCAGACGAGAGAATCTGCGCAAAGCTCGTCTTAGTTTGGAGCATCAGATGCAACGGCTTACCGATGCCTACTTGGCAAATGTGCTTTCACTAGACGAGTACAAGCAACGTCGCCAGGAAATCGAGCAACGGCAACAAGGGATTGCGGAACAGGTGCGTCAATTGGAAGCAAGTGTTGGGCGTCACGATCAACTAGCTGGTATAGTTCAGTCCATTGAAGCTTTTTGTCAACGCGTCCAACAAGGACTGGCTGAGGCGACTTTTGAGCAGAAACGACTCTTGATCGAGCTGCTCATCGATCGCGTCGTGCTCACTGGAGGCAGAGGTGGAGATCCGGTATGTGATCCCCACCTCTGCCTCCAGTGAGCACGTTCGTTTTTGTCATTTGCGATTGGACTATTTCGACGATGTCCTGGATCTTGAAGGGTTTCGTCACATACTCGTTTGCGCCGACAATGCGTGCCTTGAGACGGTCCATCAGACCATCACGCCTAGTGATGACAATAATGGGAATATGCTTGCTCTGCGGGTAATTTCTCAAGAGCTGGATAACCTGGAAGCCACTCATACGCGGCAGGATGAGATTGACAAACAGAAGGTCAGGTACAGGAACTTCTCCTGTCACGAACAGCGCACGAAGGGCCAGCAGTGGCTCCAGAAAACTCCTCACCTGATATCCTTGCCGACCCAGAGCAACTTCGAGGATTTTACAAATGGTTGGGGAGTCATCGATGACCATGAGAAACTTTGTGCTCATAGGGAAGGTCTCCTCCTTGTGTGGACACCTCCAGCATGCTATAGTTAGAGTGATGGAGGTATCCATTAAGCTAGCGGTCCTGCTGTCGGTTGCCAAACGTGATCAGCGGGATCGTTGCGCATAGAACAATGTCAGACTGGTACTAGAAGGTCTGCAATGTCTTCTGACGGAGCTTGATGAAGTGAGTGGTTGTAGCAGCCAAAGAGCGGGAACATGATCCTTCACCATTGCATTTTCTCCTTCAGACTGACGTACTTTGGATTGCCTATAATCAGGTGGTCGAGCACCTCGATATCAAGCACCCTTCCAGCCTCCACTAGTTGCCTACTCACCTCAAAGTCATCCGGTGAAGGGAATGGATCTCCTGAAGGGTGATTATGTGCAACAAGAATACTTGGGCTATTTCGAGCAATTGCTGGTCGAAATATCTCTGCTGCACGGACGGCAGAACTTGCGACCGTGCCAGTGTAAAGTAACACATTCGCCAGGACGTGATGTTTGGTATCAAGCACCAGAACCCGAAACTCTTCGTGTTCCAGGTGCGTCATCAGGGGTCTCAGGATGGTCGCGGCATCATCTGCTGAGAGGATGCACGGATGCTCATCTGGGTCAACCAGAGCCAAGCGGTGGGCTAGCTCACAGAGAGCATTGAGACGTTGGGCCTGGGTTCTGCTCAGTCCGTCGCTACACAGTTCAGCAATATCTGCATTGCGTAATCGTTTCACCCCATAGGTATTGAGGAGCTTGCAGGCTACTTCCAGGGGATCGCTCTTGGTAGCTCCATTGGAGAGCAGGTATGCCAGCAGTTCCGCTGTGGAAAGCGTACTCGCTCCATACATCTGAAGCTGTTGTTTAAGCCGTTTCATCTTTCTTTTGCTCCTTTAGAAACAACAAAGAACCCACAACGATCATGGTTGTGGGTTGTCGACATCTGTCAAAGAAAAAGTGGGAGTGTGATGCTCCCAACTAGGCTAGCAGTGAGGATGGCCGAGACTGCAGAGTGCACTACCAGTAGAGCCACATCGTCACTTGCAGGAGCACTGGCTGATCAAAGGCGTGCTCCTGCCGATCCTCATGTGCTCTGTTTTCTCTTCCGGCGAGCCAATACAGGCTTCACTCTGCCTCCTACCGATAGGTCTGGGCACACAGATTGTTGTCTTGCGACTCAATCTCTTCGACTGATACCCGCCAAGCCTTCTGCTCTCGGGCAGGCTGGAATTGCAGCATCACCTCCTTTCCGTTCTGATACCCATCTGGAATCACAGGAGCAACATACCACTTTGAGACATCTGCTTCCTTGTATTGCTGCCACTGGTCGTCGGCTATATGACCTCTTGCCCAGCACGGGAGGGGTTCCTGCCCGGACAAAGCAGCCTGCGACAGGCGCAGGTCCCACAGGTCATTGTTGGTAGGAGTCACTGCCCGCTTGGCATTGAGCGCGTACCCGTCTGCTGCAACTGTATAAAACCAGACGTCAGGTCCTGGGCGTCCGCCCTTCTCAAAGATGATCAGTGAGGTCTTGACATTGGCGTGCGGAAGGAACACACCAGGCGGCAACGACACGACCAAGTGTATCTGATGCTCTTTGATCAGTTTCCGTCGCATTGCCCGTGCCGCAGCGGATCGGCTCCGCATAACGCCATCAGGTAAGAGCAATGCTGCTCTGCCACGGTCTCCCAGCAATTGCATCACCAACTCGATGAACAACAGTTCTGTCTGTTCGGTATTGAGCCAACGGAGGCTCTCGCCGAGGTCGGCACTATCCAAGACACCATTGTAGGGCGGATTTCCTAGGACGATATCTTGTTTGCCAATAGCCCACTTGTGAGCAGCTGATTGAAGGAATGACTCTGGATAGCGAATACGCAGCCATTGGCTTACTGGGCCACGGAGATAACTCAGGCAGGAGAGACTATCCTCCCTCGCCATCGTCTTGATCATCTGCCACCAAAGATGCGACTCGTCGTTCTGCAGGTTGTCAGGAGCCTGACGCTCCAACTGTTTCAAGATGAACAGGTGGCTGATGACGATGAGCCCCTGTTCGACGTCTCCAATACCTGACGCATACACATGCGTCCAGAGGTCTTCTATTTGTCTTGCACTTATCATGCAGGTTCACCTCAGATATAAAAAAGTCTCCGTAGCAACTGCTACGGGGAACAAACGTCGTTGATCGCGGTTGCACTGTTATCGAGCCAGTCTGGTTCTTGCTTGCCTCCAGAGCTTGTTGGTGCTATCAGGAGAACTGGGCAATTCAAGCTGAAGCAGACCAATACATGCCTGCCATCAGTGCCTGCCCCGGTTTGTCCCGATTATTGCCCATGGTCATGACTTCCTAAGCCATGGCCATCTTTTTCTCTTGCGCAGACATGACCAAGCTGGTGTACTGTACCTCGCTCATGGGCTTGAGCACGCCAGGCTTACCTGGATCAAGGACCGAGAAGACCACTTGCGGGGTCTCAATGCGTTCAAGGGCTTCGGCTAGGCAGCGCACCGGGAAGATGATCCGACGCTCCGGTCCCGTGACCTCGGCGATAATCGTGCTCACGTGGTTCCCCATGTCGGCGTCATCGGCCTCTACTGTCAGAGTGCCAAAGAGCGTTCCATTCTCACTTCCCTTCAGCGTGACACGGGCTGTCTTGAATTCATCCTTGGCGAAGAGCGAGGCACGCCCAATAGCTGCGGCAAATTGCTTGGTTTCGACGACGGCACGCGTGGTAAACTCCTTGGGGATCGAACGCTGGTAAGCGGGGTAGGCTCCCTCGATCAGGCGTGAAACAAAGTCAATGCGCTCACCCTGTTCGCAATGGAAGACTACCTGGTTGCGTTGTGGTGTGACCACGATCTGCACCGATCCATGGGAAGGCAGGATGCGTGCCAGTTCCATCAGGTTGCGTGCTGGCACAAGGACAGGAGGCAGGGTATCACCAGATCCTGGCACAAGAGCAATCCGCTCGGCCAGACGGAAGGTATTCGCTGCAGCTAAAGTGAGCGTCCCGGCCCCGAGTTGCAGAAAGACCGCCGTCAATACGGGCTTGGTGTCATTGGTATCAGCGGCAAAGGCCACCTGTTCGATCATGTTCTTAAGCAAACCTGCCTCAATGGTACAAGGGACTTCTTGCTGCTCTCCTTCAATCTGACACTTACACACAAGTGAGAGCGTTTGTGAAGAAAGGAGCGTGAATCAGCAAAGGAGTAGGAGTCATGAACGTCAAAGAGCTAGAAAATGCGGAGAAATGGGCAGTGGAGACATTCGGAGCGGC
>Ga0207416_1001305_pt1 | contig 34516 bp, 31 predicted proteins | sample PaiPotPPM11metaG_FD_184107 | JGI IMG/M metagenome (GOLD analysis project Ga0207416, IMG submission 184107) | Iron sulfur acid spring bacterial and archeal communities from Banff, Canada, to study Microbial Dark Matter (Phase II) - Paint Pots PPM... ...
CCCCACCCTCCCCCACAAGGGGGGAGGGAGCAATGCGCGGCTTGATCAGAGACATCATTCTTACTTCTCGATCTTTTTCATTCCGCCCATATACGGCAGCAAGGCATCCGGCACGGCGATCGAGCCGTCGGCCTGCTGATAATTCTCCATCACCGCGATCATGGCGCGGCCGACGGCGACGCCGGAGCCGTTGAGCGTGTGGACGTGGCGCACGTTGCGGCCTTCCTTGGTGCGGTAGCGGGCATTCATGCGCCGCGCCTGGAAGTCGCCGCACACCGAACACGACGAAATCTCGCGATACATGTTTTGCCCAGGCAGCCATACTTCGATGTCGTAAGTCTTTTGTGACGCAAAGCCCATGTCGCCGGTGCACAGCGTCATCACCCGATAATGCAGATCGAGCCGGCGCAATACCTCCTCGGCGCAGGACAGCATGCGCTCGTGCTCGTCCTTCGATTGCTCGGGCGTGGTGATAGAGACGAGCTCAACTTTCGTAAACTGATGCTGCCGGATCATGCCGCGCGTGTCCCTGCCGGCGGCGCCGGCCTCGGCGCGGAAGCACGGCGTGCAGGCGGTGAATCGCATCGGCAGTTGCGCTTCGTCGGTGATGGATTCGCGGACGAGATTTGTGAGTGGAACTTCGGCGGTTGGGATGAGCCAAGAGAATTGCCCGAGAGCCCTGAGTTTCATCCCGTCAATGAATTTTCGAAGGACCAAGCTTCCCTGCTCATCCTTTTCGTATGCTTCTTCTTGTTCAGGACTTATTTTTGCAATGTCCCTCATCACACGCTTCACGACCTCAGGGTGCATATCTTCTTCTAACAGCCAAGGGTTTTTCAACTGGGCGCTTAGAATACTGTCGATGTCACTCCAATCGATTTCCCAGGAAGCAAAGAACTGATCCTGCCTAAATTTCGGTAGTTGTCCCGTGCCAAACATAGCCTGGTTATGGACGATTAGCGGCGGCGACACTTCGGTGTAATTGTGCGGCTCGCTCGTATGCACATCGAGGAAAAATTGACCGAGTGCTCGTTCAAGCCGAGCCAGGCCTTTCTTCAAAACAACAAATCGCGCGCCTGAAAGCTTCGCGGCAGTTTCGAAATCCATCTGGCCGAGTGCTTCGCCGAGTTCGAAATGCTGCTTCGGCGCAAACGAATATTCCCGCGTCGCTCCAAACCGATGATGCTCGACGTTGTCCTTCTCGTCCTTGCCGTCGGGCACTTCGGGAAGCGGCAGATTGGGGATTTGCTCTAGGAGTTTTCTGAGCTTTTCCTCGTCTTCCTTCTGCTCTCTCTCCAAGTTCGAAATCGATGCCTTGGACTCGGCAATCTTCGCCATCAACTCCTGAACCTTTGAGTCATCTTTCTTGGCTTTAGCTTGCCCAATTTCCTTTGAGGCTGCATTGCGAGTCGCCTGCCAACTCTCAAGGGTCCGAATGATCGCACGGTGGTGCCCATCGATCGCAAGCAGATTCTGTGAGGAAAAATCTATCTTTTCCTGCTCGCTAAGATTCCGCCGCGCCAGACCGCGGTCGAAAGCGTCGGGATTGTCGCGGATGAATTTGATGTCGTGCATGGGATGCTCTGTCTCGCGTCATGGCCGGACTTGTTCCGGCCATCCACGTCTTTCTTCCTTCAACGCTCAAGACGTGGATGCCCGGGTCAAGCCCGGGCATGACGAATCAATCACTCAAACAATACGCCTTGTTCACTCCGCGGGCTTCGCCGCCGCCGCGGCGCGTTCGGCCGCCACGCGCCTTTCAACCATCCGCACCGACCAGATCGAGCCCTCGTAGAGCGCGACCAGCGGCACTGCAAGCGACATTTGGCTCAAGACGTCGGGGGGCGTGAGGACCGCGGCAATGACGAAGGCGATGACGATGAAATAGCGGCGTTTCGTTCTAAGCTGTTCGGAGGTGATGATGCCGACCCGGCCCAACAGCGTCAGGATCACCGGAAGCTGAAAGGCGATGCCGAACGCCAGGATGAGCTTCATCATCAGCGACAGGTAATCTTCGACCTTCGGCAACAGTTCGATCGAAGCCTGACCGGGCCCGCCCAATTGCTGCATGGAGAGCGAGAAGCGCGCCAGCATCGGCCAGACCACGAAATAGACCACCGCAGAGCCGAGCACGAAGAACACCGGCGTGGCGATGAGATACGGCAGGAACGCCTGCTTCTCGTTGCGATAAAGCCCGGGCGCGACGAACATGTAGATCTGCGTCGCTATCACCGGGAACGCGATGAAGGCCGCGCCGAACAGCGACAGCTTGAGCTGCACCACGAAATATTCGAGCAGGCCCGTATAGATGAATTTCGAATTCTCAGGCCCGGCCACCCAGATATAAGGCCAGGTCAGCGCGTTGTAGATGTGCCGGGCGAAGAAGAAGCAGACGATCGCGGCGAGGAAGAACGCGGCGAGCGCTTTGATCAGCCGCGAGCGCAGCTCGATCAAGTGATCCATCAAGGGCGCCTTGGTGGACTCAATCTCCTTCTCTTCGTCGTCGCGGTTCATCCGGTGCGCTCAGTGCTCTCCGGCACGGCCGAGGCCGGCTCCGGCGCAGAAACCGGCGGCGTTTCCGGAGCCGGTAGCGCGGGCTCGGCGGCCGCACTCCGGCTTTGCTCGATGGCGCCCTGTTCGGTGGCGCCCGGTTCGGCGGCGCTCTGGTCCGCGGTCTTGAGGAGGTCGAGCGGCTTTTTCTCGAAGTCCTTACTCAAGTCTTTGCCGATATTCTCGACGTCCTCGCGGGCGCTCTTCAGCGGATCGTAGCTCTTGATGTCGTGTGCCATATCGTCGACCTGCTTCTTCAGGTCGGTCATTTCGGCTTCGCGCATCGCTTCTTGAAACTGATTTTGAAAATCGGCGGCCATGCCACGGATTTTGCGTGTCCACTGCCCCATCGTGCGCATGACGCCGGGCAGTTCTTTCGGACCGATAACCACGAGCGCGACGACGCCGACGAGAAGGAATTCGGTCCAACTGATATCGAACATGGAAACAGTTCTCCGGCGTCACCGCCCACTGCGCCGCGGCCGCCGATGAAATTTGCGCGGCTGCCGCGATCAGCGCGAGAGCGTCAGGACTGCGATCACCCAACCGCGAGCGCAAGACCTCGCCTGGTTAAACCTTGCTCTCGGATTCGGCACGCCGCTTGAGGTCGGCATTCGCCTGATGGTCGATGGTCCGTATCGGCGCGTCCATCTTGGGCGCCGTTTCGGCCTCGTCGTCGTCGGACATGCCCTTCTTGAAGGCTTTGATGCCCTTGGCGACGTCGCCCATCATGTCGGAAATCTTGCCACGCCCGCCGAAGACGACGAGTACGACCGCGCCGACGAGCAGCCAATGCCAGATGCTAAACGAACCCATGTATTCCTCCGTCCGCCAGCGCATAACCGGCGGCCACACACCGACTTTAGCCAGAAACTAGGCGTCGGGAGGGCTAAAAACAAGCGCGGCGGGGATGCCGCCGCGCCGCAGGGGTAACGCCGCTGCAATTAACCCTATGCCGACGCGTCGAAAGCCAAGTTTTCTGGCAATTGATTGCCGGGGCGGCGTTTTTATTCCTCGGAGCGCTCCGTCTATTCCTCGCTGCGCTCTTGCCGCGGAACAAGGCCGAGGTCCAAATCGCTCGGTTCGAGCGGATCTTCGTCCTCGCGCAATGCCGGATCGTCGGACGGAACCGGCACGGAGAACTCGGCCGGCAGCGTGGCATCGACAATGCCGGCGCCCTTGAGCTCGTCGAGGCCGGGAAGATCGGTCAGCGCTTCGAGCCCGAAATGCGACAGGAACGCCTCATTGGTGCCGTAGGTCACCGGGCGGCCCGGCGCCTTGCGGCGGCCGCGCAGCCTGATCCAGCCCGTCTCCAACAGCACGTCGAGCGTGCCCTTGGAGGTGCTGACGCCGCGGATGTCCTCCACCTCGGCGCGCGTCACCGGCTGGTGATAAGCGACGATCGCCAGCGTCTCGATCGCGGCGCGCGACAGTTTCCGCGTGACGACGGATTCATGCGTCAACAGCCACGCCAGATCGCCCGCGGTCCGCATCGTCCATTTGCCGCCGACGCGAACGAGATTGACGCCGCGCGGCGCATAGTCGCGCTGCAATTGCGTCAGCAGCGCCTTCACGTCGGCGCCGGCCGGCAGGCGCGTCGCCAAGACCTTTTCGTCGAGAGGCGCTTCGGCGGCAAAAAGCAGAGCTTCGAGGATGCGCAGTTCTTCCGCGCAATCCTGTTGCTGCTTGCCGCCCTCGATCACACGCATCTCCGCGACATTCGACATTGATTCCGTCTCCCTGTTACGCATTCCCCGGATCCGCGCTCATTTCGGCAACATTGCCGGTATCATTGGCAGTACCACTGGCGCCCTGCGCGCTCTGCCGTTTGCGCAGGTAGAGCGGCGTAAACGAGCCTTGCTGATGAGCTTCAAGGCGACCCTCGCGAACCAATTCCAGCGCCGCGGCAAAGCTCGAGGCGAGAACCGTCGGGATCATCGAGGGCTCGACCAGATAGGCGATGAGGTACTGGTCGATCGGGCTCCAATCCACGGACTGGCCGATGAGCCGTTCCAGCGCCTCGCGCGCCTCAGCCAATGACCAGACGGTACGCTTGGGCACGCGCACAAAAGACCGCGCCTTGGTCTGCCTTCGGCTGGCATAGGCCGACAGCAGATCGTAGAGCGTCGCCGACCATTCCGGCTTTGTGATCTCAGCGATCGGTTCCGGCTGGCCGCGCGCAAACACGTCGCGGCCGAGCTGCGGCCGGTTGAGCAATTGATCGGCGACCTGCCGGATGCCTTCGAGCCGCCGCAAGCGCTGCGCCAGCGCATTCGCCATGTCCTCGGCGCTTACGCCATCGGGCGCATGCTGCTCGGGCAGCAGCAGCCGCGATTTCAGGTAGGCGAGCCACGCCGCCATCACCAGATAGTCGGCGGCGAGTTCCAGCCGCATCTTCCGCGCCGCTTCGACGAAAGCGAGGTATTGGTCGGCGAGCGCCAGAATGGAAATCTTGGAAAGGTCGACCTTCTGCTGGCGCGCCAGCGTCAGCAACAGATCGAGCGGGCCTTCAAAACCCTCGACATCGACCACCAGCGCCGGCTCGTCGGTGGCACGCTCCGGCAGCCCGGCTTCGAATTCTCGAATACTCGCTTCGTCGGCGTTCATACGGAATCGCTCATACTGAGTTTGGCGCGGGAGCCCAATTGGCCGTGAATACGCCCGCTATGAGATTGGAGAACTCGGCCCGGCTTGCGGCGATATCGATCGGCGCCGCAGGCCTACGCGCGGCAAGCGCGGCCGCGGCCCGGCGCGCTGCCTCGCCCGCAAGAAGCGGCGCCTCGGCGGCAACCGTGATCATCTCCGGCATCTTGCCGTTACAATGCAAAACCATGTCGCAACCCGCTGTGAGTGCTGCCGTCGTGCGCTCGCCGAGCGAGCCCGATAACGCGCCCATCGAGACATCGTCGCTCATCAAAAGCCCTCGGAAGCCAATCGAATCGCGAATCACCTGTTTCACTATAGTGACCGAACTGGTGGCCGGCGCGACCGGATCGAAGGCTGTGAACACAACATGTGCAGTCATCCCCAGCGGCAATGCCGCGAGCGGCCGGAACGCTGCGAAATCTGTGGCTTCGAGCGTCGCCCGGTCGGTCGTGACCACCGGAAGCCTCTCATGGCTGTCGGCTGTGGCGCGGCCATGGCCGGGAATGTGCTTGAGCACCGGCAAAACGCCGCCTTCGAGCAGCCCCGCAGCGATCGCGCCCCCGATGGCGGCCACTTTGGCGGGCTCTTTGCCGTAGGCCCGGTCGCCGATGATGGGGTCGGAACCCGCCACCGGCACGTCCGCGATCGGCGCGCAATCGACATCGACGCCGTATTGCACCAAATCCGCCGCTATCAGCCGCGCGCCAAGACTGGCCGCGCGGAGGCCGTTCTCCCGATCCCGGTCGTAAAGCTCGCCATAGGATGCGCCCGGCGGGTAGCTTGGGCAAAGCGGCGGCCGAAGCCGCTGCACCCGGCCGCCCTCCTGATCGATCAGGACCGGCGCCTGGCGCCCCAGCGTTGAGCGGAACTCCTCGATCAAGCGCCGCAGTGACTCACCGTCGCCGATATTGCGCGCAAAGACGATCAGGCCCCACGGCTGGGCTTCTTTAAGGAACTGGCGCTCCTCCGCTGTCAGCGAAGGGCCCGCGACACCGGTAATGAAAGCGCGCATCGTGGCCGCTTAGCGTGCGGCGCACGCGAGGGTCAAGCGCCAGGTTTGCGGAAGACGTTGCCTGTGGAAGACCTTGAAGTTTCCGCCTTAATTCCGCTGGACGATGCAGCTTCCGCCGGCGGCCTTCAGGCTGGAGCACATCTGCGCCGCCTGTTCCAACGAGGCATAGGGACCAACGAGGGTGCGGTAAAACACGCCCTTGTCGCCAAGATTGACCTGGCGAACCGTCGAGGCGTGCCCGCCGAGCTGGGATGGATATTTGGCTTGCAGCCCGTGATAGGCCGACTGCGCCTCAGCCTCGCTGCGTTGGGACGACACTTGAACCGAATAGCCGCCGCCCGCCGAGGTCGCCGGCTCTGCCGCGGCACTGGACGCCGCGGACCGCGCGACCGCGGTCCGCGTCCGCGCGGGCGCCGCTGTGTCGCCTTGCGAGGGAACGATCGAAAGCGGGGCATTGCCGCCCCGCGGCGCTGCGAGCGGCTTGGGCGCGGCAGTGGGCCGAGATGCTACGGCCCGTGGCGCTGAAGGCGGCGCAGCAGTTGCCGCCGCGTCAGCGTCGCCCGATTGACCGGGGTGAATCGCGACAGTGTGAATCTTCTTTGTCCCGTTTGTTCCAGAGCTTGCCGCGGCGGGCTGCTGCAATTGCATCGGCGCGCCCTGGCCCGCCATTCCGGCGGTCAACGGCATTGCCGGCGCCGGCGCAACCGAGCCGCCGTAAACCGGCGCGGCAACCGTACCACCGAGCGTTGCCGGGGCCCCTACACCGCCGGCGATGGCGCCGGGAATGCTCTGACCCGGCCCACCTTGGGTGCCGGGCGCCACCGCGGACTGCAGCCTGGCATTGGGATCCGGGAAAATCGGAATGGTCGAAACCACCCGCGGCGTGTTCGCCGGCGCCGGCACGTCGACCGGCTTCTCTTCGCGCGAAACCAGCTTATCGGGCGAACCGGCATTGCCCGCATTCGTTTGACCGGATGAAGCAGTCTGGGAATTGCCGGCGGGCACGATCTTGTTCGGAGCGTCGTCCGCTTTGATGATCGGCGGCAGCGACGGCAACATCGAACCGCCGAACATCGTGCGATAGGCAAAAGTGCCCGCGGTCCCCAGCACCACCAAAGCCAATACCGCTGCGACCATCACGAAACCGCGGCGCTTGCGGGTCGGAGCTTCTTCCTCCTCATAATCCTCAAGCGCGTAAGACTGATCGTCGGGATCGCCCTGCTCGCTCTCGGCATAGTCATAACGGTCGTTACGGTCGTTGCGAGGCCGCGGCAGGAACGACGGCAGATCCTGGATGGAATCGTGCGCGTCGTCATAGCGAGGCTGATCGGCAACCGCAGAGCCGCGCGCGTCGGTGCCGTATCGCGGGTCGGGCGCAGCATATCGATCGGCGGCGGGCTGCTCGTAGTCGGCGTTATATGACGGCGGTGCTGGACGATACGGCGGATCAGGATCGGCGGGCCGCGGCGCGTCATAACGCTCGGCATACTGACCCTGCCGGTCGTCATATTGAACTTGTGCTGGTTCTTGCTGCTCGGCGTAGCGCTCGTCGGTCGCCCACGCGGAACCAGCCGCGGGATCATTGAGCGGCGGGGCCTCGTAGTGCCGCGGGGCACGGTTGGGATTGTTCACCGGTTCGCCCTGGCCGATCAGGCGCGCCAACTCGGCGAGCGGATCGTCCAGTTGCTGCCCGCGCACGGGCGCAACAGCGCCATCCTGCGCGGCAGGCTCGCGGCGGTAAGTGCGGAATGTATTGTCGGCCATAGGTTTCGCCCCGTCAGGCGTTTACGCGGTACCGGTCAGCCGCCCCCTCGACCGCAGCGCGTCAATTCAACAGCGCAACGACCTACCGCATCTCGTTTGGCGCTTTGACCCCAAGTAGCGCGAGCCCCGAAGCGAGTACGGTGGCAACGCCTTGTACAAGCACAAGCCGCGCCTTCGTCAGTTGTCGATCATCTTGGATAATGAAGCGTAAATGAGGCGAGGCATTGCCCTGCGTCCAAAGCGCATGAAACTCGGATGCCAACTCAAACAGATAAAAGGCAATTCGGTGCGGCTCGTGCGCCAGTGACGCAGCCTCGACGATTCTCGGATAGAGGGCAATACGCCGCATCAAAGCAAGCTCGGCGGGGTCTGAAAGCCGGTCCAGCGGCGCATCTGGAAGCGCATCCGGTGCGGCGAGATCAGCGGGCAAATCGGGCAAATCGGGAAAGGCTGCCCGCGCATTGCGGAACACCGATTGCGCCCGCGCGTGGCCGTATTGGACATAAAAGACCGGATTGTCGCGCGATTGTTCGAGCACCTTGGCGAGGTCGAAATCCAGCGCCGCGTCGTTCTTGCGAAACAGCATCATGAAGCGCACGGCATCGGTTCCGACTTCGTCCACCACTTCACGCAGCGTGACGAACTCGCCAGCCCGCTTCGACATTTTGACCGGCTCGCCGGCGCGCATGAGCTTGACGAGCTGCACCACTTTCACGTCGAGCTCGGCTTTGCGCTCGCTCAGCGCCGCGACGGCGGCCTGCATGCGCTTGATGTAGCCGCCGTGGTCGGCGCCCCAGACGTCGATCAGCGTGCGGAAGCCGCGTTCGAGTTTGGTACGATGATAGGCAATGTCGGAGGCGAAGTAAGTGTACGTCCCATCCGACTTCTTTAGCGCCCGGTCGATATCGTCGCCGAATTCGGTCGAGCGAAACAGAGTCTGTTCGCGATCTTCCCAGTCCTCGGCCGGCGCGCCCTTCGGCGGCGGCAAGCGGCCTTCATAGACGTGGCCGCGCTGGCGTAGCCATTCGATCGTCGCCGCGACGCGATCGGCATCGCCCGCGATCAGCGAACGCTCGGAGAAGAAAACATCGAACGTGACGTTGAGCGCGGCGAGATCGCCGCGGATCTCGGTCATCATCATCTCGATCGACTTGGCCCGCACCACCGGGAGCCATTGCGCTTCCGGCTGGGCCTTGAGCTTGTCGCCATACTCGGCGGCGAGCGCCGCGCCCACGGGTTTGAGATAGTCCCCCGGATAAAGCCCTTCTGGAATTGCGCCGATGCTTTCGCCGAGCGCTTCGCGGTAACGCAGGAACGCCGAGCGCGCGAGCACATCGACCTGGGTGCCGGCGTCATTGATGTAATACTCGCGCGTCACCTGAAAGCCGCTGAAATCAAGCAGGCTCGCCAGCGCGTCGCCGAACACGGCGCCGCGGCAATGGCCGACATGCATGGGGCCGGTTGGGTTGGCCGAGACATATTCGACGTTCACCGGCACATTCGCGCCGATATCGCTCTTGCCGAATTGAGGACCGAGCCGCACCGCGCTCCGCAACGCTTCGATCCACGCCGCCGGTTTAAGCTTCAGATTGATAAAGCCGGGTCCGGCCACATCAACCTTTTCGATCAGATCGTCGGCGCGAAGTTTCTCCGCGATGGCGTCGGCGAGTTCGCGCGGTTTGCGGCCAGCCTCCTTGGCGAGCACCATGGCCGCATTGGTCGCCATATCGCCATGCGCCGGATCGCGCGGCGGCTCGATGGTCACACGCGATTGGTCGATGCCGGCCGGGAGAACGCCCGCGGCGATAAGCTTCTCATTCGCGCTGAGAACGCGACCGAGCACTTCAGCGAAAATATTGTTTGCGGCCATGGATTAAAGAATGTTGCAGCGCTACCGTAGCGCAAGTTCTCAAGTTAATTCGGCGCCTAACGTAATTCCGGGGTTGAGTCAAAAAGCCGACCATGCTCGGCGAGCGCATAGCGGTCGGTCATGCCGGCGATGAAGTCGGCGATGCGGCGGACCCGCGCCGTCTCATCGAGCCCGGAAAAGCCCTCCTGCCACTCCGCCGGCAGATCGGCGGGCTGCGCGCGATAGCGCGCAAAGAGGTCGCGAATGACGCCCGCCGCATCATCCATCACGCGCATGACGCGGGCATGCCGATACATCCGCGTTTCCAGAAATTTCTTGATGGCGCGGTCCGCCTCCCCCATCGCCGCCGAAAAATCCGCAACCGGCGAAGACGCGAGCCGCACGTCATCGGCCGACCGTGGATTGAGTGCGGCAAGCCGGCGGCTGGTTTCGGAGACAACGTCATCGATCAGCAGGCCGATGAGCTCACGCACCAGTTCATGCACGAGGCGGTTGGTATCGAGCCCCGGATACGAGGCGCGGATCGCGCCGATGATTTTGCCCGGCAGCGGCACGGCGGCGATTTCATCGAGCCCGAACAGGCCGGCGCGTAGCCCATCGTCGATATCGTGTGCGTCATAAGCAATGTCGTCGGCGAAAGCGGCGATCTGCGCCTCGACGCCGGCGAAGCTCCAGAGCTGCAGGTCCTGCAGCCGCGCATAGTCCAGAATCGTTTCCGGCACGCCGTTGTGACGATAGCGGCCGAGCGGGGCGCCATTGCGATCGGTGAGCGGACCGTTGTGCTTGACCAAGCCTTCGAGCGTCTCCCAGGTCAGGTTCAGCCCGTCGAAGCGCGGATAACGGCGCTCGAGCGCAGTCACGATCCGCAAGGTCTGCGCATTGTGATCGAAGCCGCCGAAGGCGGCGAGGCATTCGTCGAGCGCGCGCTCGCCGGCATGGCCGAATGGCGGATGACCGAGATCGTGGGCGAGCGCCAGCGCCTCGGCGAGGTCCTCGTCGAGGCGCAGCCGCCGGGCCAGCGCGCGCGCCACCTGCGCCACTTCAAGCGTGTGGGTCAGCCGCGTGCGGTAATGGTCGCCTTCGTCGAAAACGAAAACCTGGGTCTTGTGCTTGAGCCTGCGGAACGCGGTTGCATGGATGATGCGGTCGCAATCGCGGCGAAAGCCGCTGCGGCTTTTGCTGACCGGCTCGGCATGGAGCCGGCCGCGGCTGTGGTCTGGATGACAGGCATAGGCCGCGCGGGCCGTTGGGATTTCCATCGCGCTTGCTCTGTCCGGGCTGGCTACTCACCCTTCGCCAATGGCGCCTTCGCCGATTGACCTTGGCTAGTGCCGCACTTAACTATCGTCGTGGTATCGTTGCAATCGGCGCGATTTCCTAGAGCATGATCCGGAAAAGCCTGCCCTCGGACTTGAGGGTGGAACCCGGTTTTCCGGGAAGATTTTTCCGGGAAGATCATGTCCATTAAGATGCTAGAACGACAATCGATTGTCGTTCTAGGTGGAATCAAGCTTTCCACCGGAGATAAGAATGACTGGCAATGTCACTAGCAATGTCATCGTGACCGAGCGGGCAGCGCGGAAAATCGGCGAAATCCTGCAAAAGGAGCCGGACGGCACCATGTTGCGCGTCAGCGTCGAGGGCGGCGGCTGCTCCGGTTTTCAGTACAAATTCGATACCGAGCGCGCCAAAGCCGACGACGATATCGTGATTGAGAAGAGCGGCGCGACCGTGCTGATCGATCCGGTCTCGCTCAATTACATGGCCGGCTCCGAGATCGATTTCGTCGATGACCTGATTGGATCGTCCTTCAAAATCAATAATCCGAAAGCTGTCGCCTCGTGCGGCTGCGGCACCAGCTTCGCGCTTTAAGGCATCATCCCGAAAAGTGGTCACCGGTTTTCGGATAAGATGATGCTCAATGAAAATAGTTCATCATCCCGAAAAAGCCTGCCCTCGGACTTGATCCGAGGGTGGAAACCGGTCTTCCGATAAGATCATGCTTCAAGTAAATTAAGGCGCCAGCCCGTGCGTATCGCGACTTGGAACGTCAATTCCATCAAGCAGCGCACCGATTCCGCTTTAGCGTGGCTTGCCGAGCGCCAGCCCGACATCGTCTGCCTGCAAGAAACCAAGTGCGTCGACGAGGCGTTCCCGCGCGAGCGGTTCGAGTCGCTCGGCTATAATCTCGCCATCCACGGACAAAAAGCCTTCAACGGCGTGGCGCTCTTTTCGAAACTGCCGTTCGACGAGGTCAATATCGGCCTGCCGGGCGACGACGGCGACGATCACGCCCGATTCATCGAGGGCGTCGTCTCGACGGCAAAGGGCGCGCTCCGCGTTGCGAGCATTTATCTGCCCAACGGCAATCCGCCCGAGACCGAAAAGTACACCTACAAGATCGGCTGGATGAAGCGGCTCGCCAAATATGCGCGCGAGCGGCTCCTGTTGGAAGAACCGTTGGTCCTCGCCGGCGACTACAATGTCATCCCGACGGCCGCCGACGCGCGCAATCCGCAAGCCTGGACCGGCGACGCCTTGTTCCTGCCGCGCACGCACGAGAACTTCCGCGCGCTGATCAATCTCGGGCTCACCGACGCCATTCGCGCCACCAGCGACGATCCCGGCCTCTACACGTTCTGGGATTATCAGGCCGGCGCCTGGCAAAAGAACAACGGCATCCGCATCGATCACCTGCTGCTGTCGCCGATGGCCGCCGATAAACTCAGCGACGCCGGGATCGACAAGCATGTGCGAAGCTGGGAAAAGCCGTCGGACCATGTGCCGGTGTGGATCGATCTCGATATCGAGGCGAAGTAACAGCGCTGCCTACAGCGGGACGTTGAAGCGCAGCGCCTGGGCAAGCAGCCCCTGCCGAAAATAAAAGCGCTGAGCCAGCGCGTTATCGAGCCCGGTGTCGAGCACGAGTTTTCGGCAGCCAAGTGCGCGTCCTTCGGCCTTCAGCTTCTCCAAGAGCCGCGCGCCGTATCCGCGGCTGCGTTCCTGTTCGTCGGCGACGAGATCGTCGACATAGAGGAAGCGGCCGTGAACCAGGTTTTCCGTGATCCGATATCCCGCGAGCGCGCAAGGTCCGCGATCTGACCACAGCGCCAGGATGCGATAGCCGTCCGCCGCTTGGCGGCGCCAGCGCTCGACAAATTCCTCGAGGGATGTGAGATGCGGCCGCAATTGCCGCATCAATTCATAACACGCGCCGATCTCCGCTTCGCCAACCTCGCGGAAGCTTGGCGTTTGCTCGTTCGCCGGTCCGGTCATGCTCTGCGAGGCGAAGATAGCTTAGCGGCTTAGTCCCGCCGGCCCTTCATCCAATCTTCGAGATAGACGAGCGCCATGGTCCGCTCGTCGTCGTTGGCGCGCTGAAAGGCGCTGTCGTAAAGCGGCTTGACCCAGCCTTCGTCGGTCCCGGCGCAATCTTTGCTCAGCGTCAGCCACATCAGGCCGCGCGCCGCTTGCCGCGGCACGGTCTGGCCCTGGAACAGCATGTCGCCGAGCGCCGCTTCGGCGCGGCACTGGCCCTTGGTTGCGGCAAGCTGGAACCAGCGCGCCGCCTGGTGCGGATCGCTCGGCCTGTCGTTGAGATAAAGCCGGCCGAGCTCGTATTGCGCATCGGCATCGCCAAAATACGTCGCGGCGTAGCCCAGCATGTTGCGCCCGCGCGCCGGATCCGACGCGACTTTTGAATTCGGAATGCCGGTCAGATAATAGTGCCCGAGCGCCACGAAGGCATTGGCGACAAAGCGCGCCTGCGGCGTGCCCGGTACTTCATCGGGATGAGTATTGGCGATCTGACTGAAATAATTGAACGCGCGCAGATCGTCCTGCGGCACGCCATCGCCGTCGGCATACATACGGCCGAGCTTCCATTGCGCGACGGGCTGACCCTGCTCGGCGGCGTATTGCAGCGCCGTCAAAGCGCTCGACTTCGGGCCGGCCTCCGGCGCGTGGGCGGTCGAACGCAGACCATCGCTCGGCGTCAGCGCAGCCGTGCTCGGCGACGTCGTGCCGTCGAAGGCGAAGGCCGGTTCGGTGACCAGACCGCGCCCGTGATTTGTGCCGAGCGCGAACGCGGCACACAGCCCGCCGACGAGGCCGACCGCCAGGCCGTTCTTAATGCCGCCCTTGATGCCACTCTTGGCGAAGCGGGCTATTGCGCTAGATATCCGCATAGCACTCTTTCTCGGCCGCCGCGCCCGGATGGGTGAGCGCGCCAAAACGCGCCGGTCCGACCTGCTGGGCGTATTTCCACAAATAGCCGGAGCCGAATTCTTCAGGGCGCGGTTTCCATTCCTGCTTCCGCTTATCGAGTTCGCTCTGCGTCAATTCGACGTCGAGCGTTCCCTTCACCGCATCGATCGTGATCATGTCGCCGTCGCGCAGAAGCCCGATCGGTCCGCCGATCGCGGCCTCCGGCCCGACATGGCCGACACAGAAGCCGCGGGTGGCGCCAGAGAAGCGGCCGTCAGTGATGAGCGCGACCTTGGTGCCCATGCCCTGTCCGTAGAGCGCAGCGGTGGTCGAAAGCATTTCACGCATGCCCGGACCGCCCTTCGGTCCTTCGTAGCGGATGACCAGCACTTCGCCTTCCTTGTACGTCTTGTTCCTGACCGCCTCGAAGCAGGCTTCCTCACCGTCGAAGCAGCGCGCCGGGCCGGTGAATTGCAAGCGCTCCATCCCGGCAACCTTAACAATGGCGCCCTCGGGCGCGAGATTGCCCTTGAGCCCGACAACGCCGCCCGTCGGCAGTAAAGGTTTGTTGGCCGGGCGGACGACGTCCTGATGTTCGTTCCACTTCACCGACTGGAGATTTTCGGCAATCGTGCGGCCGGTGACGGTGAGACAGTCGCCATGGAGGTAACCGTGGTCGAGCAATGTCTTCATCAAAAGCGGAACGCCACCAGCTTCGAACATGTCTTTGGCGACATAACGGCCGCCCGGTTTCAAATCCGCGACATAAGGTGTTCTTTTCAGGACTTCGGCGACGTCGAACAAATCGAACTTGATGCCGCATTCGCTGGCGATCGCCGGTAGGTGCAGCGCAGCATTGGTCGAGCCGCCGGTCGCCGCGACGACGGCGGCTGCGTTCTCCAATGCCTTGCGGGTGACGATGTCGCGCGGGCGGATATTCTTGACGATCAGATCCATGATCATCTCGCCGGCTAGAAAGCAGAATTTGTCGCGAATCTCGTAGGGCGCCGGCGCTCCAGCCGAGTAAGGCAACGCAAGGCCGATCGCCTCGGAGATTGTCGCCATCGTGTTGGCGGTAAATTGTGCGCCGCAAGCGCCGGCCGACGGACAGGCGTTCTGCTCCAAAGTATCGAGATCGGAATCGGTCATGCCGCCGATCGAGTGCTTGCCGACGGCTTCGTAAACGTCCTGAATGGTAACCGGCTGCCCTTTGAAAGTACCGGGCAGGATCGAGCCGCCGTAAATATAGATCGCCGGCACGTTGAGACGGCACATCGCCATCATCATGCCCGGCTGCGACTTGTCGCATCCGGCGACGCCGATCAGGGCGTCATAGGAATGGCCGCGCACCGTCAACTCAACGGAATCAGCTATCACCTCACGTGAAGGCAGCGAGGCCTTCATGCCGGCGTGCCCCATGGCAATACCGTCGGTCACGGTGATGGTGCAGAACTCGCGCGCCGTTGCGCCAACTGAGGCGACGCCAAGTTTCGCCGCCTGGGCCTGGCGCATCAGCGCGATATTGCAAGGCGCGGCTTCATTCCAGCAGGTGGCGACGCCAACGAACGGCTGGTGGATCTGCTCCCGCGTCAGCCCCATCGCATAATAGAATGCGCGGTGTGGAGCGCGATCGGCGCCTTCGGTGGCATGCCTGCTCGGCAGCCGGGATTTCAAATCGGTTTTGGCGTCCATCAAACTCTTGCGGCCAAACAGGCCCTCGCCCCTCCCAACCGGACCAAAAAGCGTCATGCCTCGAAAAAAGGTTATGCGCTCTGGAACCGGAAGCACGCTGCGGCGTTGAGCAAGTCGACCCATGCCGCGCCATTCGTTTCGTGAAATCCTATGGCTAAAAAGCGGCGTTTGGCGTGGCTGGAATATGATCTTGTGAAATGTTCCCCGGCTGTTGCCGGGGAGCCACAGATTCGTGTGCCCTGGGTCAAGCCGTTAACTGGCGATTTACCAAGACCCGCCCGGTTTGCGACGATGGGCGGTGCGCAAACACCTGACCCGCAGCTTCTTCAACCGCAGCGTCCACGAGGTAGCGCCCGAACTGATCGGGGTGACCCTGCTCATTGACGGCGTCGGCGGCCGGATCGTCGAGGTCGAGGCCTACCACCATACCGACCCGGCGGCGCACAGTTACCGCGGGCAGACCCCGCGTAACGGCGTGATGTTCGGGCCGCCGGGCTACGTCTATGTCTACCGCTCCTACGGCATTCACTGGTGCATGAACTTCGTTTGCGAGGCCAAAGGCTCGGCCAGCGCCGTGCTGATCCGGGCGATCGAGCCAACGGAAGGCCTGCCGCTGATGCGGCGGCGGCGTGGGGTGTCCGACGCGCGCCTGCTTTGCTCCGGCCCCGGCCGGCTGTGCGAGGCGATGCGCGTTACCGCAATGCACAATGGCTTGGCGCTCGACGCGCCGCCTTTTGCACTTTTTGCGCGGAGCGGGCCGGTCGAGATTGTAGTGGGACTCCGCATCGGCATCACCAAAGCGGTCGACAAGCCGTGGCGCTACGGCGAGAAAGACTCGCGCTTTCTCAGCAAGCCGTTTCCCGAAACACCTTGAGGAGCTATTCCTATTCGGTACGCCGGATCCGATAAGCCGGATCGAAGCCCAATTCCTTGCGTGCCTTGGCAACACTCACCGCGCCGTCGTCCTCGGCAATGTTGTAGACGCCGGGCTTGCCGCGCGACACCGCAAGGAGCGCCGCCTGCGCCGCTGCATCGACATGGAGCGGCGCCCGGCCGTTCGGCGTCGCGGCCCAGGTCTCCGGGCCGTAAAGCCGGCCATAGCGCAGCACGATGCCCTCGATCTCCGGCCCGGAGCCGAGCACGGCCTCCTCCAGCGCGCGGACGCCGTGCGCCGTCACCGCACTCGGCTGATTGCCATCGCCCGAGGCGATCGGATCGGTCTCGGCATGCGGTTCGGGACCGTCGGCATAGGCAAAGGCAAGGCTTTGCGCGATCAGCCGCCGCGCTCCGGCGACACGGGCGGCGGACACGAGATTGCGCGTGCCTTCGATGCGCAGCCGGCTGTTTTGCTTGATCGCTTCGGCGAGATGGGCCGGATCGAAGACCTGCGGCAGATCGGTGAGCTGATGAATGACGATATCCGGTTTGACCCGTGCCACCGCGTCATGCAGCGCGCGCGCGTTGAAGACATCGACCACGATGGCCTGCACGCCGCTTCGTTTCAGCGCCGGCACCCGGTCCGCATCCCGCGTCGTACCGCTGACGAAATGACCGGCAGCAATCAGAAGCGGCGTCAGCCGGCGTCCGATTGCGCCTGTCGCTCCCGCAACAAAAATCTTCACGGCGACCCTCTCACGCTGCGCCCCGGAGCCGTTCCATAGCCTCGGCGATCTTGGCCTTGCGCGCTTGGGCCTCCTCGCGTTTTTCTTTTTCTTCTTCTACCACTTCTTCGGGCGCCCGCGCGACGAAATTGGCATTGCCGAGCTTGGCGTCGACGCGCGCAATGTCGGCATCGGCCTTGGCCATTTCCTTGGCGAGACGTGCGCCTTCGGCGGCGAGATCGACTAATCCTGAAAGAACTAAGCCTACTGTCTCGCCCCGGACAACAAGTGGGACAGTGCCAGGCTTTTGGATAGGCACCCTGCTCACGTCCGAAATTTTGGCCATCCGCTTTATAAACTCAGACCAGCGCTGGGCCCTTTCCCAAACATGATCGCCTACCCTGATCATAACCAGCGGCAGCGGCACGTTGACATTCATCTCCGCGCGCACGGAGCGGATGGCAGTAATAAGGTCGATGACCCAGCCAATCTCAGCTTCCGCCCTAGCGTCGCCAACACCTTCGAGAGAAGGCCACTCGCTGAGAGCGAGCGGGAGAGCGCGCTTGGGTGATGCCGTCACGGTCCACAACTCCTCTGTGATGAACGGCATGAATGGGTGCAGGAGTTTCAGGATTTCGTCGCGAGCCCAGGCGACCATGGCTCGCGTCTCGTCCTTTGCAAAGCCATCGGGGCCAGTAAGTATCGGCTTCACCAGCTCGAGATACCAATCGCAATATATATTCCAAACGAAACGGTAGACCGCCGCGGCGGCGTCGTTAAAACGGTAGGCAGTAATCGCGTCTGTGACTTCCGCTGCTGTCTTGGCCGTCTCATGGGCAATCCAGCGATTCAAGATTTCTTTCGCCATGCGCGGATCAAAATCGGGAACATAGGCGCAACCGTTGATTTCGGCGAAGCGTGCGGCGTTCCAAAGCTTTGTCCCGAAATTGCGGTAGCCTTCGACACGTTGGCTCGATAATTTTATGTCGCGTCCCTGCGCCGCCATGGCCGCAAGCGTGAAGCGTAGCGCGTCGGCACCGTATTCATCGATCAGTTCGAGCGGATCGATAACATTGCCCTTCGACTTCGACATTTTGGCGCCGGTGGCATCGCGCACCAAAGCGTGGATATAGACGTCGTGGAACGGCACTTCTTTCTGGAAGTGCAGTCCCATCATCATCATGCGCGCGACCCAGAAAAAGATGATGTCGAAGCCGGTGACGAGCGCGCTGGTCGGATAGAAGCGCTTGAGGTCCGGCGTTTCGTCCGGCCAGCCGAGCGTCGAGAACGGCCACAGCGCCGAGGAGAACCAGGTGTCGAGCACGTCCGGATCGCGGTAGAGCTTCAGTATTCGAGATCCGTCTGAAGCCTTCTCGTGCACAGAGAGCTGCATTTCCTCGACAGTGCCGGCAATCTCCACTCGAATTCCCAAGTCACCCAAAGCGGAGCCGTTGTAAAACTCCTCTGCCTGCCTTATTGCCTCGGCCTCCGTTTCCGCGACAAACAACGCCTGACTGACAAATTTCTTGGTCGTATCGACTGCGGGATGGGGAAGCATTAACGGCCCGTACCAGGCCGGAATCTGATGGCCCCACCAGATTTGCCGCGACACGCACCAGGGCTGGATGTTTTCCATCCAGTTGAAGAAGGTCGCTTCCCATTGCGCCGGCACGAACACGGTTTTTCGCTCGCGGATCGCCGCGATCGCCGGCTGCGCCAGTGTCTTGGCATCGACATACCATTGATCGGTGAGGAACGGTTCGAGTACCGCACCGGAGCGGTCGCCGTGCGGCACGACATGTGACGTCGGCTCGATCTTCTCGATGAGGCTCCGCGACTCCAACTGCTCGACGATCAGCTTTCGTGCGGCTTCGCGACTCTTCCCGTCCAACGTCTCAAACAAAGCGATCTCAGGATGAGCGTCCTTCAGAAACGCGTCATTGTTCTTGAGCGTCAGGTGCGCCTCATCGTCGAAAACATTGATGAGCGGCAAATGGTGCCGCTTCCCGACTTCAAAATCGTTGAAGTCATGCGCCGGCGTGATCTTTACCGCACCCGAGCCTTTTTCCGGATCGGCGTAGTCGTCACCAATAATCGGAATGCGCCGGCCGACCAGCGGCAGCACCGCCATCTTGCCGATCAAATGCTTGAGCCGCTCGTTCTCCGGATGCACGGCGACCGCGACGTCGCCGAGCATGGTCTCGGGCCGCGTCGTCGCAACAACGATGAATTCGCCGCTGCCTTCGATCGGATATTTGATGTACCAAAGACTGCCCTTGGTCTCGACCTGCTGCACTTCGAGGTCGGAGATGGCGGTTTTCAGCTTCGGGTCCCAATTGACCAGCCGCTTGTCTTTGTAGATCAACCCTTCGCGATAAAGCGCGACGAAGACTTTGAGCACCGCGCGCGATAGCCCCTCGTCCATGGTGAAGCGTTCGCGCGACCAGTCGCAGGACGCGCCGAGCCGTTTCAACTGGCTGATGATGGTGCCGCCGGATTCCGCCTTCCACTCCCACACGCGTTTGATGAAAGCTTCGCGGCCCATGGCGCGGCTCGATGGCTGCTGCCGCTCCATGAGCTGACGCTCGACCACGGCCTGCGTGGCGATGCCGGCATGATCGGTTCCCGGCTGCCACAGCACGTCCTTGCCGCGCATGCGCTCGAAACGGCAGATGATGTCCTGCAGCGTGTTGTTGAGCGCGTGGCCCATATGCAGCGAGCCGGTGACGTTCGGCGGCGGAATGACGACGCAATAGGGTTCCGCTTTGGCGCGCTCCGGCCGGCCGGCGCGAAAAGCGCCGGCTTCCTCCCATGCTGCATAAATGCGGGCTTCGACCGAGCCGGGCTGGTATCTGTTTTCAATCATTGTGGTTTCGCTTTTGTGCGCGGTAGAAAGCCTGCCCTGCTTTGAGTGTCAACGTGCTGTATTCCCCAAGCCTTTCGCCGTCGCGACAGACACCGACCCGTTCGATCATCCTGCTCGCGGTCGCCGGCTTCGCCAGCCAGGCCCAGGTGCGGGTGATGGACTCGCTGTTGCCGCAGGTCGCGACCGATCTTCATACCACCGTCGGCGCGGCGGCCATGGTGGTGACGGCCTATGCCATTACGCACGGCTCGATCCAGCTCGTCATCGGCCCGGTCGGCGACCGCTTCGGCAAATACCGCACCGTCGCTTTCGCTTGCGTCATCGCCGCCATGCTGGTGGCGCTTTGCGGCATGGTGTCGACACTGCCGCAGCTGGCGCTGGCGCGGCTCGCGACCGGCGCCGCCGCCGGCTGGGTGATCCCGATCTCGATGGCTTACGTGGGCGACGTCACGCCGTCCGATCGCCTGCAGCCGATTCTGGCGCGTTATCTCTCGGGACAAATTCTCGGCCAGCTCTTCGGCCAGGCCGCCGGCGGCGTGCTCGGCGATCTGTGGGGCTGGCGCAACGTCTATTTCGTGCTGGCCGGGATGTTTGCGCTCGCCGCGGCGGGACTCATTTTCGAGCTCGCGGTCAATCCGCAAACCCGCAAATCGAGCCAAAGCACCGCCCGGCTTGGACTGGTCGCGGACTACACGGCCGTCCTGTCAAACCCGTTCGCCCGCATCGTCATCGTCGCCGCGTTCTTCGAAGGCGCGCTGGCCTGGGGCGCCTTCGCCTATATCGGCGCGGACCTGCATCTGCGCTTCGGGCTGACCTACACGCTGGTCGGCATCACGGTGGGATGTTTCGGCATCGGCGGGCTGATCTATGCCGGCATGGTGAAGCTCTTGGTGCGCCGGCTCGGCCAGATCGGCCTCGCCGTCGGCGGCTCGCTCATTCTCGCCGCAGCTTATGTCGCGCTCGCCGCCGGGCCGGCCTGGTGGCTGGCGCCGGTCGCGACCACCGCCATCGGGCTCGGCTTCTACATGCTGCACAACACGCTGCAGACCAATGCCACGCAGATGACACCGGAAGCGCGCGGCACGGCGGTCGCGCTATTCTCGTCCTCGCTCTATATCGGACAGACCGCGGGCGTCGCAGCCGGAGCGCTCGTCATCGACCGCGTCGGCGCGGTGCCGTTATTTCTCGGCACCGCAGCGGCATTGCCGGCGCTGGCGCTGTGGTTCGCCGGCGAGTTGAAACGGCATCAGCGAACTTAACGACCGGCCGGAATACCAATACCGGAGAAAGAGTGTCAGCCGTCACACTTTCATTCGATACTGTAGAGAGGGCTCTGAACTAAGCAACAAGTCGTTTGATATGACTCTCAGCGCAATATTCCGTGTCGGCGGCATTCCCTGCCTGATTTCCGATTTTCTTGTAACGGGCAACGGTCCGGTCGAAATATCCGTGCCGACCTACCTAAATGTAGAAAAAGTCCTTCCTATAGGCGCCGCTAAGATTACGGGACTGGTGCGCAAGTCTGCGTTGATTTCGCCCGGCCTCGTTGTGGCGGGCTCAGGAAATGGCAGCTCTGCCCAACGAGCAATCCAGCGGCTATTTGCTAATTTCGAAGGGAAGAAGATAACCAGACCAGAGTTGCAAGATGTCCTAGCCCACATGGACGATTTGGCCAAATCGAATCTGGCCTGCAAGTTGATTGGTTGGCTGGTGGACGATGAGAAGCCGGTTAGCTTTCGGTGGGATTCCGGAGTTTTCAAGCATCTGACTTTTGGCGAAGACTTTGTCGAGGGTAGCGGCAAAGCTCTTTATGAGGAAGTCGCCCCCAAACCTGCCCTTCAGTCAGTTTCCGCGACCGAACCATTTGAGGGTGCAGCGGAGTTCTGCGTCCATCAGACCGCGACGCTTTGGGCGAACGAGTTACTGCGGGGAAACACATTATCCAGCCGCTTTGGCGTCGGCTACGACATCTTCATTTTCGACGCTGGCCGTTTCAGACTTGTCGAGGACGTAACATATTTGCTGTTCAAGCTCGAATTCCGGCAAGCTGTAAATGGAGGGGTAACGTATCGCGTCTGGACACCGCCGATTTTAACGAAGCAATTCCATATCGAAGAACATTGTCTCATCAGAGTATTTCTGCCGCCAAACATGATGGGAATCACGCCGTCCGAAAGCGAGCGAATGGGGACAGTCCCTCCCTTGGTGAAGTCTTCCACACCTGTGACCCCGCGTACCGCCACTCAGTTCCGGGATATGCCGCTTACGTCCAGTCGCTACGGATGCTGCTGGTTTGGTGAAACCGAAGGCGGCCTACCCGAAGTCTTCACGGCGGTTGCGTCACGCAGCGATGCAGCTCAGTTCAAGATTTATGTTGCAGGCAAGCACGAAGACGGTCTGGACGAAATCAAATTCGAGCTACCCCCTCTTATCATGACTAACATGGTAACTGCCGCAGTACGAGCGTTTGAGCGTGGCGGCACACGTCTCAAGATCACTGCACAAAATTAAGAGATCATGCAGAAATCGCGGCATTCATTCACGAAAACGAGCCATTGTTTTTTGAGCACACTATTGAAAAAATTCAAGCACATAAAAATTCAGGGGAAGGCTCGTCGCCTTCCCCTGCATAATTCATAAAGTCTAAGCTCAGACTTTGACGAGCGGCACCTTCGGCACCGTGCCGCGGCGCGGCGGCGTGTCATCGCCGCCCGGCCCGCCAATACCGCCAATATTGCCCGATCCCGGCGGCTTCTTCCGCGGCGAGGACCGCCGCTTGGCTTTGGCGCGGCGCGGCTCAGGCAGTTTTTCAGCGCGCGGCTTCACCGGACCGTCCGGATATTCGAAGCTGAGCTTGCTGTTGCCGTTCTCGTCGGTGACGACGACGACGCGGACGTGGCCGCCGGACTTGAGCCGTCCGAACAACACTTCGTCGGCGAGCGCCTTCTTGATGTGCTCCTGGATCACCCGCGACATTGGGCGTGCGCCCATGAGCTCGTCATAACCGTTGGCGATCAGCCATTGCGTCGCTTCGTCGGTCAGTTCGATCGTGACGTTGCGATCGGCAAGCTGCGCTTCGAGCTGAAGCACGAACTTCTCGACCACCATCGAGATGACTTCGGGTGACAGATGCGCGAAGGTGATGATCGCGTCGAGCCGGTTGCGGAATTCCGGCGCGAACAGTTTGGTGATCGCCTCCATGTCGTCGCCTTCCCGCTTGCTGCGCGTGAAGCCGAAAGCGGCGCGCGCCATGTCGGCGGCGCCGGCATTGGTCGTCATGATCAGGATGACGTTGCGGAAGTCGACCTGCTTGCCGTTGTGATCGGTGAGCTTGCCGTGATCCATGATCTGCAGGAGCACGTTGAACAGGTCGGGATGCGCCTTCTCGATTTCGTCGAGGAGGAGCACGCAATGCGGATGCTGGTCGACGCTATCGGTGAGGAGCCCGCCCTGATCGAAGCCGACATAGCCGGGCGGCGCGCCGATCAATCGCGAGATCGTATGGCGCTCCATGTATTCCGACATGTCGAACCGGGTCAGCTCGACGCCGAGCGTCGCCGCAAGCTGCTTGGCGACTTCGGTCTTGCCGACGCCGGTCGGGCCGGAGAACAGATAGCAGCCGATCGGCTTTTCGGGCTCGCGCAAGCCGGCGCGGGCGAGCTTGATCGAGGCCGACAGCGCCTCAATGGCCTTGTCCTGGCCGTAGACGACGCGCTTGAGCGTCTCCTGCAGGTTCTTGAGGACCTCGGCGTCGTCCTTCGACACCGCTTTCGGGGGAATGCGCGCCATCGTGGCGATTGTGGTCTCGATCTCCTTGAGCCCGATGGTCCGCTTGCGCCGGCCTTCCGGCAGCAGCATCTGCGCCGCACCCGATTCATCGATCACGTCGATCGCCTTGTCGGGCAGCTTGCGGTCGTGGATGTAGCGCGATGACAGTTCGACCGCCGCCTTGATGGCTTCGTTGGTGTATTTGAGCTTGTGGAAATCCTCGAAATAGGGCTTCAGCCCTTTGAGGATTTCGATGGCGTCGGCGATCGTCGGCTCGTTGACGTCGATCTTCTGGAACCGCCGCACCAGCGCGCGGTCCTTTTCGAAATACTGCCGGTATTCCTTGTAGGTCGTCGAACCCATGCAGCGCACCGTGCCCGATGCGAGCGCCGGCTTGAGCAGGTTGGACGCATCCATCGCGCCGCCCGAGGTCGCGCCGGCGCCGATCACGGTGTGGATCTCGTCGATGAACAGGATGGCGCCGGGATAGGCTTCGAGTTCCTTGATGACTTGCTTGAGCCGTTCCTCGAAGTCGCCGCGATAGCGCGTGCCGGCAAGCAGCGTTCCCATGTCGAGCGCGAACACGGTCGAGTTGCGCAGCACATCCGGCACTTCGGCATGGATGATGCGGCGCGCCAGGCCTTCCGCGATCGCGGTCTTGCCGACGCCGGCCTCGCCGACGAATAGCGGATTGTTCTTCTGCCGGCGGCACAGCACCTGGATGGTGCGGTTGATCTCGGACTCCCGGCCGATCAGCGGATCGATCTTGCCGTCGCGCGCCTTCTTGTTGAGGTTGACGCAATAGGCGTCGAGCGCGTCGCCCTTCTTCTTGGTCTCGTCGCCGGATTTGGCGTCGTTCTCTTCGTCGGCGCCGCGCACCGGACGCGCTTCCGACATTCCGGGCCGCTTGGCGATGCCGTGGCTGATGTAATTGACCGCGTCGTAGCGCGTCATGTCCTGCTCTTGCAGGAAGTAAGCGGCGTGGCTCTCGCGCTCGGCGAAGATGGCGACGAGGACGTTGGCCCCTGTTACCTCTTCGCGACCAGACGACTGCACGTGAATGACGGCGCGCTGAATGACGCGCTGGAAGCCGGCGGTCGGCTTGGAATCTTCCGCCCCGTCGGTGACGAGGTTGTCGAGTTCGGATTCGAGGTAGGCGATGAGGCTGCGGCGCAGCTTTTCCAGATCCACATTGCAGGCCCGCATCACGGCGGCCGCATCCTGATCTTCGATCAGCGCGAGCAGGAGATGCTCCAGCGTCGCGTATTCGTGGTGGCGCTCATTGGCAAGCGCCAGTGCCCGATGAAGCGATTGTTCAAGGCTGCGCGAGAACGTGGGCATTCGTCAATTTCCCATCATTTGTATTGGTCGCTTCCCCCCGGAATCACTTCTTCTCCATGATGCACTGCAAAGGATGCTGATGTTTGCGGGCAAAGTCCATAACCTGCGTCACTTTAGTTTCAGCGACCTCATAGGTGAAAATCCCGCATTCACCGATGCCATGCTGATGCACATGCATCATGATCCGATGCGCCGATTCCTGGTCCTTGTTGAAGAATCGCTCCAACACGTGGACCACGAATTCCATCGGCGTGTAGTCGTCGTTGAGCAGCAGCACGCGATAGAGGTTCGGCCGCTTGGTCTGCGGCTTCGTCTTAGTTATGACCGCGGTGCCGGGCCCGCTATCGCCCTTGCGCTTGCGATCGTCGTCAGCGAGACGTGCTGGCGGTACAATTGCAGGTGTCACAGATATCGTAATTTCAATCGGCGGCATGGGTTCGTCTGACTTCCGAAACTGCGGCCTTTCCCGGCAGTTTTTCCCAGTTGCATTTCCCAGTTGCATCATGGCGATCGCTCGCCGGCTGCCGAAGACCCACCCTCGGGTTTCCGGCGCACCAAGGTAAAGCTAGCGCGATTTGCTTGCCAAATCGAGAGAGCAGCGCACTCCGCCCAAGTGCGGCACTCCGTCGAAGTGCCGCGGTCCGTCGGCGTCGCGTTTGTCACAACCGCCCGCCCTTTGCCGAGCTTGCGGCCGCGTCATAGCGCTGACGAGGATGTCAAATAGGGTGCGCGCCGGTGCAGACAAGATGCCGGGCGCCGCGCGGTAACCGATTGGTGGTTGCCGCCGACTCGGTTATCAATCGCGGCCATCTAACGCATCGGCGCGCCACAGGAGGTGACCATGGCCGACCCCCGGCGGGCAAGACTCATCCGCGAGATGGAGCAGGAGTTCGTTCCGGATTACGACGCGACGAGCATGCCGTCGGCCGACAAGCGCGCCGCTTACGCGCTTGAGCACATCGCTTTCCGCGTCGGGCGGATCGAGCAGCTTCTCGCCAGGCTTGCCGCCGCGATCGAGTCCGCCATTCCCAAAACGTAAAGCCCAGAACTGATGGCGCGCTCATCGCGCCGCCGGGCCGACGTTCGGTTTACTTCATCATCGAAGCTTTGGAGAGCGCGCCTTCGAACGGCTTGTAGGCCTCTTTGGCGAGGTCGACATAAAGCTCGCCGAGCTTGGTCGCTTCAGCGACGAAGTCCTCATACGAGGATTTGAGGTAGGCGCTCTGCACTTCCATCGCCTTTTCCGGGGTTTTTGCACCCAAGAGGCGCTCCCATGCGGCGGCGGAATCTTCGACGGATTTCTTAGAATAATCCGCAATTTCAGTTGCAATGGCCTGGGCGCTTTTCGACCACGCGCCGAACGAGGACATCGCCATTTCCATGCCTTCTTTGCCGAACTTCTGCATATCTTCCGGTGCCATGATGTATCCCTTTATGAACCCTTGGGCGTGTGATGGGCCGTTTGGGCGGCTCCGCGTAGAAAACGGTCTCCGGCCTTTGCCATGAAAAGGCCTTCTGCAGCGGTAACAATAATTATAGTGCAGTGCAAAAAAACTGCAACTGGCATCGGCACAGTGCACAATGATGCGGCGCAATACTGACTTAACCCTTTTGCAAGGGCGGCCGCATAAGGTGCTTGACCGTGTTGCCTGGGTGACGACTGATTCGGGACAAGCCTCTCTCGGGGAGAGGTGAACACCCGGCGGGGCAAACAGGGGCGGCCTCCAACGAGGCAAGTCTTGAGCGGAAGTCTTGGGACTGAAGTCTTGAGACGCACCTTCAGGGACGGGGTAAGTTAATGGCCTGGCTGAGTTCCGGAGCCCGTCGGGGGCTTCGCAGCGGCACTGTCGGTCTTGCCGCCGCCGCAGCGGCTCTCACCATCACCAGCGGAGCTGCCGACGCGCGGCACCATCATCGCGTGCACGTCGCTTACGTGCATTCGCACCGTTCCGGTGGCCATGTGCACCGGCATGCGAAGTCCGAGGAATACGCCCCGCCCGGCTCCTCGATCGTCGTCGACGGCAATAGCGGCGCGGTGCTGCAATCCGCCAACCCCGACGCGCTCCGCCATCCCGCCTCCCTCACTAAAGTGATGACGCTCTACTTGCTGTTCGAGCGTCTCGATTCCGGCAAGGTCCGGCTCGACACGCCGCTTAAAGTTTCCCAACACGCCGCCGACCAGTCGCCGACCAAGCTCAATCTCAAGCCAGGCTCAACCATTACCGTCGACGACGCGATCAAGGGCATCGTCACGCGCTCCGCCAACGACGCCGCCGTCACCATCGCCGAAAATCTCGGCGGCGACGAAGACAGTTTCGCCAAGATGATGACGCAGAAGGCGCATGCGCTCGGCATGACGCGCACCACTTATGTCAACGCGTCCGGCCTGCCCGACGACGACCAGATCACCACCGCGCGCGATCAGGCGCTGCTCGGCCGCGCCATCCAGGACCGCTTCCCGCGCTACTACAAGTATTTCTCGACCGAATCCTTCGTCTATCACGGCGAAGCCATTCGCAGTCACAACCACCTGCTCGGCTCGGTCGAGGGCGTGGACGGCATCAAAACCGGCTTCACCCGCGCGTCGGGCTTCAACCTTCTCACCTCGGTTCATCGTGACGGGCACTTCCTTGTCGCCGTCGTCATGGGCGGCCATTCGGCGTTCGAACGCGACGCCCATATGCGCGACCTGATCAGCGACCACCTCAAGGAAGCCGCGCTCCGCCGCACCGTTCCGTTGATCGCGGACTCCGGCGAGGCGCAACCGGTCGCGTTTGCCAAGACGCCGATGGCGGCCCACGCTGATCCCGTATCTGCCGCAACCGTGCCGGCCCTATCCGTCAACGCGCGTGTCGCCGCAGCGGCAACGGCCGGCACCAACGATATGCGCGCGGTGGTGGGTTCGAACGATCCGATCCGGCCGCTTCTGGTGCGGACCGTCACCTTCCGGACCGCGCCGGTGCAGACAGCCTCGATGTCGCCCATGCCGGCGCTGGTGGCGGTCGCGCCGCAAGCTGCACCTGTTGCCGCGCCTGTCGCTGTTGCCGCCCCGCAACCGGCTCCGGTGCAACAGGCAGTTCAGCTCCCGATTCCCGCCGAGCAGCCGCGCACGGTCGTCGCTTCCGCCGATCCGGTTGCGGCCGCGCAAGTTGCTGCGCCGGTCCAAGCAGCGCCGGCCAATATCGCGGCGGACGCGGCACCCGTTGTGGCGCCGATCGCAGCCCCTGTCGCCCGGCCGGTCCAAGCCGGGCCGCAAACGGCGAATATCTACGCGCCCAGCACCTACGCGCCCCAAGCTCAACGGGTCACGTCTCAGCCGGTCATATCTCAGCCGGTTACGTCCGCGCCCGCCGCCGCGGCCCACGCGCATGGCGGCTGGTTGATCCAGATCGGCGCCTTTGACGATGAAGATCAGGCGAAGCAGCATCTGAGCGCGGCGGAGGGGAAAGTGCACACCACGCTCGCGGCCGCCGACCCCTTCACCGAGCGCGTGCAAAAGGGCGACAAGGCCCTCTATCGCGCCCGTTTCGCCGGCTTCGACAAGTCGACCGCCGAAAGCGCCTGCAAAGAGCTCAAGCGCAGCGATTTCGCGTGCATGGCTCTCAAGGACTGACAGCGCTCAGAGCCCGACGCCGCTCAAAGCCTGACGGCGCTCTTTGACCGAGCGCAAATCTCATTGCGCTGCAAATCTTTTCCCACCGCCAAGCCGGAAACCCTTCGCTAACCTTGACCGGGCATGATGCTGGTCCAAGAGCGCGCGCCAAGCGCATGCTCCAAAAGCGTTTTCAAAGTCCCCGACATACGGGGCAACCCCTCCCTTCCCTCCCCCGCTTGCGGGGAAGGGAAGGGAGGGGGTCAGGGACGTCGATCGCGGACAGGATGACCACGCGAGGTTTTGTACGGAGTACCTCAGCGATGGCGGCGCAGAAGGACGTCCTTGGCCTCATTGACGCGGGCCGCGAGATACGTCGTCCCCCCTTGGTCGGGATGCAGTTTCTTCATGAGAGTCCGATGAGCGCGGGTGATGTCCTGCGCGCTCGCCCCGGCCTGAATGCCAAGGATCTGATAAGCTTCCTGTTCAGTCATTTTGCCGCTGCCCGGCGACCCAAGCCCGCTCCCCGCTGCCGCGTCACCTTGCGCGTGCTCACGCCAGCCGGGCTCCCGGCGGTCAAGATAAGCTGCAAGTAGCGCACCGCTGTCGCCGTCGATCTCGTTGAACAGGCCGGTCAGCGTCGCCGCATCCAGCGCGTCGAGCGCAACGCCTTCATAGCGCCCGGTGAGGATGCGGCCGTGCATCATGCCGCTATCGTGGTCGAGCTGCATTTCCAGGAACGCCGTGCGGACCTGCGAAGCCTGGCCCGTGCTCTTCTGCGTGCGCGCCCCGAACGAGGCCGGCCAGCCCGGGGACCAGCCGAACAGACCGAAAGCGAACAGGCCGAGCGGCACGGCCACCGCGAATTCACCCCGCAGCAGCAGAAATGCGGCAAAGATCAGCGCCAGCGTGCCGCCAAGCTTGCGGACGAGCCACGCGACCTGTTTGGGATCGGCCTTGGAAAAGGAATTGCCGGCCCACAGCAGTAACAAAAGGACGGCGATACCGAGAATAAATGGCATGATACCAGTATAGGCCTATTTGAGCTGCTCGATCAGTTTCACCGCGGCCGTGGATTGCCGCCCCTTGAGATCGGCCAGCGCCTTCATGCCGCCGGCCGCATAGGCCGCCGCGGCGCGAAGCAGTTCGGCGAGCTCATGCGCTGAGCCCGGCGAAAAGCGGCAAAATGCGCCGTGGGTGAGCCGGACAACCTCGCGGAACGCCTGCTCGCAGACCGGATCGTAGCCTTCCTGGAACATGAAGGCGCGGACGTTGCGCAGGCCAAGCTCACCGGCGGCAGCGCACAAATCGTCGAGCGATTCCTCCATGGCATCGCCGATAAAGACCAGCACGGAAATCTTGCCGGCGTCGTTCTCGCGGGACGCATGCGCCAGGACCTTGCCGATCTGGGTCTTACCGCCGCGGCAGTCGATGCGCGACATGAGCTCGCCGAACCGCTGCGGCTCGGCGACCCAGGACGACGCACGGCACTCTGCGAGCCCGCGATAATAAACGAGCTGAATGTCGAGGCCGCCAACGGACGCGGCTTCCCGGAACATATCGGCCTGCAGCCGGCAGGCCGTATCCCAGGTCGGCTGCCGGCTCATCGTCGCATCGAGCGCGAAGATCAGCCGGCCGCGCTCGCCCGCGGTCGTGACGGGGCTGAGCGATTTGACGCGATTGAGAAAAAGGTCGAGATCGGCGCGCGACGACGCCGCCGCCGGCTGCTGCGAGGAGCCGGAGGTGGGCGCCGGCGTATGATCGGCCCGGTCTTTGCCCCGATCTTTATTCATGGGCCATAAGGTGGGCCTGTCCTCATGGCGGCGCAATGCGCCCCAAGGAGTCAGAACCCCCTCACCCCATCCCTCTCCCCCGCGGGGAGAGGGAGGAGTTTGCGGTCTGCGCAGCATCATGACTTCTTGGATTTGTTTGCGACACGATCTGATCGCCATTCGGCGTTTCGATCCAATAAGGCGCATGACGCTGCGTCCCCTCTCCCCTGGCGGGAGAGGGACAGGGGGTTCGGCCTATCGGCCGTCCTCCACAAACCTAAATATCCGCCAAGAGATCGTGAATTTCGAGCGGCTTTCCCGCCGCTGCGATCCATTCGGCGCGGGCGGCGGCGCGGCGCTTGCCGCGCTCGTCGATCGGCAGCTTGAGCGCGTCGATCAGCGCTTTCACCTCGTCGCGCGCCGTCACATGCGAGGTCGTCGGGCGCAAGCCGAGCGTATCCTCGGTGAGGTCGTCAAGCGCGGTGAGGCCACGCGGGAAGAATTCCCGGTAGACGACGCGTTCGGCAAAGCCGTCGATACCGCGGAAGCCGAGCCGCTTGGCGAGACCCTCGACGCCCTCCCCGACCAGCTTGCGGTTGCGCGAGCCCAAGGTCGACAGCCGGTTGCGCACCACGACCCAGTCGGTCAGGCCGCCATCGACCAGGCGGCGCTGGCGGCGCGCCTCGCGCACCATTTCGGCATAATGGCTGACGCCGGCGACTTCGAACGTGGTCTGGTCGATCATGCCGAGCACGTCGAAATCGACAAAACTGTCGTTGAGCGGGGTGATCAGCGTATCCGCCATCGAATGGGCGAGCCGCATTAGGTAGGAATCCGACCCCGGCGTATCGATGACGACGAAGTCGTGGCTCTGCTCGACCGTGCTGACGGCTTGCGCAAAGGCTGCGAATTCCTGCTGCTCGATGTCCTCGATCCGCGTGCCGAAGCCGCGGGCGACGCAAAAGTGCATCGGAACATCGAGCTTGGCGCCGGTCCGCGCCGCCCAGTCGCGCCGGTTCTCGATGTAATGGGTAAAGCTCTTTTGCCGGGAGTCCAGATCGATGGTAGCGACGCGCTGGCCGGCTTGCAGAAGCGCGACAGCGACATGCATGGCGGTGGTCGACTTGCCCGAACCGCCTTTTTCGTTACCAAGGACGATGACATGCGCCGAGAAGGGCCTGCCGACATCCGCCTGCATCAACATGGGAGACGCAACCCTTTGGGAAACGCAAACCCTTTAAGAGACGCAACCCGTGCGTTGCGGCCGTCGCCGGTTTGTCCGGGTTGCAACGCCGATGGTCAAGATACAGCATTGTCTTGCATAAGTTAATCATTAACCCGTCAGCCCAACAACAAAACGCACCGGGTGTGTTCGCGCGGCAACTCGATGAAGACAAATCACAAAAATCCGAAGCGTCATTTGCAGGTCATCAAAACATTGCCGAAGCTGCGGCGCGCCATCGCCGACTTCCGCGCGCGGCGTGAAACAGTGGCGCTGGTGCCGACCATGGGCGCGCTCCATGCCGGCCATTTGTCGCTGGTGAAGATCGCGCAACAGCGCGCCGGCCGCACCATCGTCTCGATCTTCGTCAACCCGGCGCAGTTCGCGCCGCACGAAGACCTGGCGACGTATCCGCGTACCTTTGCCGCCGACAGCGCGGCGCTCTCCGCCATGAACGCCGACCTGGTCTGGGCGCCCGATGTCGCCACCATGTACCCGGAGGGCTTTGCCACGCGGATCGTTCCCGAAGGCCCGGCCACGGTCGGGCTCGAAGATAAATTCCGGCCGCACTTCTTCGCCGGCGTCGCCACCGTCGTCGCCAAGCTTCTGATCCAATGCGAGCCCGACTTCGCGCTGTTCGGCGAGAAGGACTTTCAGCAGCTCAAAGTGGTGACTCAGTTGGCGCGCGATCTCGGGCTGAAAACCAAGATCGTCGGCGCGCCGATCATCCGCGAGGCCGACGGCCTCGCGCTGTCCTCGCGCAACAGATACCTCACGGCGCAACAGCGCGCCGTGGCCCCTGCGCTGCACCGCGTCCTCAAGGAATGCGCGATAGCCATCGCCGCCGGCAAGCCGGTCGGCGCGGTGCTGCGGCACGGCCGCGACACCATCAGCAAAGTCGGTTTCGCGCTCGATTATCTCGAAGCGCGCGATGCCGACAGTCTCGTGCCGGTTGGTACGTCGCGGAGCGGGAAAATCCGGCTATTGGTGGCGGCGCGGATTGGCGGGACGCGGTTGATTGATAATGTTGGGGTGTAGGGCGAGTTGGCGAAGCCGTAATCCGCCGCAGCGATTGCGGCGAACAGCCAGTACGGACATTAATGACAAAAGTCCGAATTAGTTCCGCCCTTATCTGAGGTGCTGCGAGACCAGCCGAGCAACAAATGTTGAAAACACGCAAACAACTTTCCGGAGTTGACAGTCGGAGGGCGCAAAAGGGAAACCGTATGCGCACCGTTGCTGAATACCGGAAGTTTGCCACGGAATGCCGTGAGCTCGCCGCCAGATTGACGGACCCTCGGGATAGGCGTGCGCTCGAACTGATGGCGGCCGGCTGGGACAAGGTTGTGCGCGAGCGCGAAGCTGCGCTGCAAGCGAATGTGCAGCAAAAGCCGCCAGACGCCTCCCCGCGCGACAGTCCGTGACAGACGCCCTGCTGATCCACAGCGCGGGAGGATGGGTTGCCCTTGCGAAATCCATCACTCAACCTCGCGGCCCATGATGGGTATCGCTCTGCGCTCCACCCATCCTACACGGTACTTGCTAGCTTTAGGAGCGCGCTGCCTCCTGCAAGATCACGATCATTCGGTCAATCACATCATCGACCGCCGTGCCTGCGGGAAACGTAACTGTCTGCCCCGAATCATCCTTCCACATTCCATCGGGCTGTTTTCTTTGACCAGTGATTTGAAAACAACCACTTTTCTCCTCGATGCTCCAAAGTAACGCACCGCGCTCAAACGCGGACCAAGTTTTTACCTTCGCATATTTCAGCACGACGGGCTGCGGCCATTCACGGCGCCGCAGCATTGGGACGCGCGGATTGCCACGAGCGATCGTTTCGGCCAAAGCTTGCCGGAGCGCTTGCGTATTGGAAGCGGCGACGACGGCCACCGGCTCTACGCCGCGATAAAAGCCTTTATCCATTTTGCCCATCGTCGGCATGTAGACGGTGCTGTTCTTTAGATGGAGATGACAGTACATTTTGTCATATTCCTAAAATTCCAAGAGTATGAGTTTGATACCTAAAGTTCTTGCTCTTGCGCGTGCGGCTTCGATCGCGGCTCGTTGGGCGTCGCTCAAACGCCAGATTCGATGAAGCATAATAACGTCGTACCTAATACAGTGACTATTGTCAACGTAACGGTGACTAGGCTTTTTCTGCCCAAGAGGCCCAGAGGATGAGACTTGACATCTGTCACCATTTCAGTTACATTCCCCACCGAATCTCGCTCACTAAGGGACGACTTCCGGAGGTAGGCCTGAAGACGGAGCGAATGCGGTGCCCGCGGGCGGAGCTACGATCCGCACTCGGGCGGCTCTGGGCATCATGCTGACCGGCACTATGACCGGTCCGTGGGGAAGCTGAACCGTCGTTCCCGGATTTTACTTCGTTCAATCCGGGCTTCTGTAACGGGCCTTGATGAGTCAATCCCTTTTTGCGTTATCCATTCGCCGGGGACGTGCTTCTGTACGGGATCGGCGCAAGGCCGTCGCCTGATGGGGTTCATAGAGGATAGGCCGGCCAATCTACACAATGCGTGATCACATCTGTCGATGTGTCGACGACCCGGATTGCGGCCTGACCTGATCCATCGTCCCGGCGAAGGGACTT
>Ga0207416_1001306_pt1 | contig 34516 bp, 40 predicted proteins | sample PaiPotPPM11metaG_FD_184107 | JGI IMG/M metagenome (GOLD analysis project Ga0207416, IMG submission 184107) | Iron sulfur acid spring bacterial and archeal communities from Banff, Canada, to study Microbial Dark Matter (Phase II) - Paint Pots PPM... ...
ATCCTCGATCATCCGATCGGCACGCAATTCGCCTTCATCAACAACTCGATTTTCACCTATCCCTACGATAAGACCCGCATCGGCGCGCTGGTCTATTTCAAGTTTCAGAGTTTCAATTCGTTCAATGCCGGCCAGCAATCGCTCGCAGATTGCGTGCCTTATCCCTATACAATCACCGGCGCGGCGCTGGCGTCGCCGCTGCCGAGCGTCACCGGGCTCTACTCGAATTATGAGGCCGGATTCCAGAAGGTGTTCTGGACCGAGATCACGGATTTTCGCAGCGGCGTCGTCTATGAGATTCGGCAAGGGCAGACTTGGCAATCCGGCCTGTTCATCCGCACCCAGGCGCATCCGCCGTTCATCGCGCCGGGCAATGGCACGTTTTGGGTCGCGGCAAGATGTCAGCCGGCTCCCGGTCTGATCGTCTATAGCGAGACGCCGGTTTCGCTGGCGATCTCCGGCAACCAGCTCGCGCTGAATTATTCGGTTTCGTTCGACGAGCAGGCGGCCAACTGGCCCGGCATTTTCGATCCCGGCGTGATACGGGCGGGAGTTGATTTAGAATATCTGCTGCAACTGAACGCGACGAATGTCGTTGCGGTATCGAGCGGCAATACGCTGACGGTGACAGGACTGTCGCCGTCCGTTGTTTACGGTTTCAGCGTTGCCGACGTTACTCACGCGGGCTCTATTGCGTCGGGTACGACAGTCGTCTCGGTTGCAGCGTCGGCTATCGGGGTAACCGGGATCGACTACGGCAGCGTGGCCGATGCCGTCGGGACAAGCCTCGACTACGGCCGCGTGATTGACGCGGTCGGCACCACGCTCGACTACGGCCTCGCCGCCACGACCGTCTACACCGTGACGATGAGCGCCAACGTCGCGGGCACGGTCGCGTTCGATGATCTGCTGTTGTTCTCGGGCGTGCCGACCACAACGGTCGGTCATTACGAAATCCCGTCCGGCCATTGGATCGAATCCGCCTATCTCGCCAACGCGGCGGTCAATGCTTCGGCGACGTTCACCGGCGTGCCGGTCAGTTCGGATTTCTTGGGGCAGGCAAACTTCCTCAACAATCCCGATTTTCTCGGCGCTTCCGTTACCTCCTATATGAATTGCTGGATCGAGATTGCGACGGCGCCGAGCATTTCCGGGGGCGTGCCGGCGTGGGGCGCGTGGCAAACTTTCGTGCCCGGCGTGTTTCCCGCCGAGGCTTGGAAACTGCGGCTGGCTCTCTCAAGCACCAACGTCCAAGCGGTGCCGACCGCGCTCAACTTCTCATACACCGTGCAGTTTCCGTTGCGCACGGATCACTACCTCAACCAGAGCATCGCGGCGGGCGGCACGGCAATCACGTTTCAACCGGACGGCGCCGGCTCGCCTGCGGCGTTCAATGCAGGTCCCAGCGGCGGCAACGCGGTCGCGATCCAGGTCGATTGGCAAAACTCGTCGGGCGACACCTACGTCATCACTAATCAGACTTTGAGTGGCTTCACGCTGCAATTCAAGAATGGCGGCTCGGGCGTCGCGCGTTCTGGCGTGACGTTCATCGTGCAGGGAACCTAACGCATGTCGCAAGGCGGTCTCGTTCTGCCAACAACCGGCGTATTCTCCGGCTTGACCGAACAGAACAACATCAACGCCGCGCTCGCGGCGCTGGTCAGCCTGAACAGCGGCCCCACCGCGCCGTCGGTCGTCACCAATGGAATGCTGTGGTGGAACACCACGACGAATTTGGTTCAGCAATACGACGGGACGAATTGGAATAATCTGTTCTACGTCGATGCCGCTAATCATCTTTCCTATGCGCAGCTCGGCGGCGGCGCGCAAACCAACATCGCGAGCGCATCGACGGCTGATCTGTGGTCGGTGCCGTCCGATTCGATCAATATCACCGGCACGGCGACCATCACGCAGTTTGCCAACGCTTCCGCCGTGCTTGGCACGATGAAGGTTGTCACCTTCGCCGGCGCGCTGACGCTGACGCAAGGCACGCCGCTTGCCCTGCCGAACAACGGCGGCAACATCACGACGGCAGCGGGCGATTGGTGCCTGGTGCTGGCGACCGGCGCGACAAACGTCAAGGTGGTGTTTTACCAGAAGGCCAACGGCCAGGCGCTGTCGTTCAACTCGAACTTCACCGGCGCGGTGTCGATCAACGGCGCGATCACGCCGGCTTCGCTTTTGGGCAGCGTCAACGACTACAATCCGACAGGGCTTTCGACCGCCAACATCATCCGGCAGGCATCGGGCGCGGCCTACAATATCACTGGCCTGACGGCACCCGCCGTCAACGGCACGCGGATCACGATCCAAAACGTCAACGCGGTCGGCGGCCCCGTCATCACTCTGACCGCAAACGACGCCAATTCGGCGGCCGCCAATCGGTTTCTGTTTCCCCACCCGACGAGCTTGGCGCCGGAGCAATCGGTCACGGTCGTCTATGACTCCACCTCGGGCGGCTGGCGGCTCGAACATAAGATTTACGCCTCGCCGATTCAGGGTGGCTTCAAAAACCTTCGCGTGTTCAACGTCGCCACTGTGTTCGGCGATACCGCGCCGGCAAGCCCGAACACGCAAGTTTCGATTGCGGCCGATGAATTGATCGTTGAGGACGGCACCGGAAATTCAGCGCGGTTGTCGAGCGTCAATCAGACGGTCAATATCGGTGCTTCCGGCGTGGGCGGTCTCGATACCGGAACGGTCGCGGTGAACAACTGGTATCACCTCTGGATCGTCTTCAATCCCTCGACCAACACGGAAAATTGCCTCGGCTCGCTGGCATCAACTTTGGGCGGTCTTACGCTGCCCGCAGGTTACACCTTCGCGGCGCGGGTCGGAGCCGCCTATTATTTGACCAACAATTCGGTGACGGGATTTCAGCGTTTCACGCAATATGGGCGGCGGCAGCAATACGCCGTTACGGCATCGACGCCGACGCCAGTCATTCCAAACATCGCCAATACCGGCAGCGGAGTGCAGGCAGGAACTTATTCGACCACGTCGCCAACCTTGGCAGCGGTTTCGGTGACGGCCGTTGTGCCGCCGACGGCCGCGAGCATTCGCATCGCCGTTTCCAACGTCTGGAAGGGCGGCGGCGGAGCGACGGCGGCCGTGCTTGTCGCGCCGAGCACCGCGTGGGGCGGCACCAATAACGGGCCGGCGGGATCGAACGGCAATGTGTATCCGGACTACGATCCCGGCAATGTGAACGGCTCTCGTACCTTTGACATGCAGCTTGAGGCGTCAACGATCGCGTGGGCCACGGGCGGGGTCAGTTTGGGCGGCGCGATCAGCTGCTTCGGATATGAGGATAATCTGTAATGGCGACAGCAACACAAGTTCAACGCCGGCGCGGCACGGCGGCCCAAGTTGCAGCGTTCACACCGGCTTTAGGCGAAGACGTTGTCGATACGTCAAACAATCGTTTGGTGGTTGGCGACGGCTCGACGCTTGGCGGCTGGCCTCATGCGAAGATTGGCGACATCAACGGTTTCGTCAATAAATTCCGCAACGGGAAGATGGACGTCTACCAGCGCGGTAGCAGCGGCACGGTTTCGGCCGGAACCACTGCGTACACGGCCGATGGCTGGCAGATTTCGGCAACGGGCGCGAATGCGGCGTGGGGCGTTTTCTACGAAGCCTTCGCCTCAGGCCTCTTTTCACTTGCCAATTTTCTTCGGATCAGTTGCGCGTCTGGGCTGACGGCCTGCACGTTGCAGCAACGGATAGAAAGCTTTGTCGCATCCGAACTGATTAGCACCGCGGGGGCACAGCCGATCACGGTGCAATGGACGATCTTAAACGCTTCCGGCGGCTCGATCACGCCGCAAGTGCGGGTGTCTTATGCGACGGCGCAGGACAATTTTGCCGCCGTCACCGACGAACTCGCGGCCACCAATCTGCAAACCATCGCCAACGGCATCCTGGCGACCGTCGCCTATACATTTCAGCCATCGAATTATGCGAATCCGCAAAACGGCTATCAGGTTCAGCTTCAATTCGGCGGCCAGTTGAACGCGGCTTCGGGCAGCGTTTATGTCTCGCTGGCTGACATTCGTCTGACTCCGGGCGTCGCGACTGGGATCAACAACAATCCGCCGCCGCCGGAACAGCGGCCCACCGGTATCGAACTGCCATTTTGCCAGCGGTATTTCGTTAGCAGCTACAGCGGCGTGGCGCCGGGAACGGCTAATTCAGCAAGTCGAGACTCACCCAATATCGGGTCCGCAACTGTTGCTAGTGGCGCGACTTTTTGGTTTGAGCCTCTAACTATGAGAGCATCGCCGACTGTCGTTGTCTATAGTTATACTGGAGCGGCAGGGAAGGTGAGTAGCAATAGTGGATCAGATTTTGCAGCGAACTCGGCAGCGTCTGTGGCGGCTTCGACTGGAGTCTTTTTTTATAATAATTCAGGAGGCACGTTGAGCGGCGCGAGTTCATTTCTGTTCAACTACACCGCCAGTGCGGAGCTTTGATCGCGATGACCTATACCCTCACAGTCCGTTCAACCGTCCTCCGCGATAGCGACGGCGCGCACATTCCCGCCGATCTGCGCAACGCCGATTATCAGGCATATCTCGTTTGGGCGTATGGGAGAGCAGAGGCCGATGCGCTGCACGACAAGTGCTTCGGCGCGAAGGGTGACGGCAATGTCTCGCCGAGCGTCGCGGGCTTGTCCTACGTCAACGCGCCCGCTCCCTACGTCGCGCCACCGCCGCCCGCGCCGAGCTGCGCGCTCTGGCAGCTGCAGGCGGTGATGACGCCTTCGCAATGGACGGCGGCGCAAGCGGCCGTCGCCGCGCTCAACAATCCGGCCGTATCGGCTTTCTTCGCCCACGGCACCAACGTCATCCCGGCAGACTCAAAGACGCTGCTGGCGCTCGGCGAAGCAATTGGCCTTACCGCAGATCAGATCGCGGCGCTCGTAACGGAAGCGGCGGCGGTGGCAATCCCGTAGGGGCGGGTTTCAAACCCGCCCCTACGATCCATCATCAATAAAACGGGTGAAACGATGCGAGCTGTTCTCGCCGCGCTGATGCTTTGCGCGATCATGGTTTCGCCCGCCCGCGCCCAGACCGATGCGGAGGTCGCGGCCTGCCATGGCGACGCGATTAGGCTTTGCCGCTCGCAACTCTCAGGCTGGTTTGTCACCGCGCGCGTCTTGGCGTGCATGCTCGGCCATCGTCGCGAATTGTCGCCGAAATGCGCGGCCGTGTTCCGCGCGCACGGTTTGTAAGCGTCTCCATCAACAACATCGGGTGAAAACATGCGGGCCGTTCTCGCAGCACTGATCGTTTGTCTGTTCGCCTTTCTGACGGTGCCAGCCGATGCCCATGCGCGGCACCTTCACAGCGGCTCTCGTCCGCTCGCCGACCGGATCAATCAAGCGGCTTATGGCGGACCAGCAGCGATGCCGGTCTATCAGTATGAAAGCGGTCACGAGAGCGCCGCGCTGCGGAGAGACCGGACTCGGTCACCTGTCCTCCGAAGCTTCAGCGAAGGAGGAACGATCCATCAGGTGGCTAAGCAACAGCCGCGCGAGCGCGTGCCCGTCGAGCGTGCGGTCAGGGGCGGCATCGTGACGGTGCCGACGGCTGCCGGTATTTCAATCACCGTCGCTGCGAGTTTGGCGAGCCGGTTTGAGGCGCTCGTCGCCGATTTTGTCGCGGCCGGTTATCACCCGCGCCATATCGGCTGCTTTGCCCATGGCGGCCACGTCCGTAATTCGCGGCATTATGCCGGTGCCGCTTGTGACTTCGATCAGCGCGGATGGGGCCGCACCGTGGCGTTCATGTACACGCAACAGGCCCACCAAATCATCGTCGCGCACGGCTTCCGCGATGGCCGCGATTTTCGCGATCAAGGCCACGTCGATGACGGCGTATCGATCGGCATCCGCTACGCCCGGCATCGCTACGCCAGTCGCTACGGCGGTTGATGTGCGATGCGGATATCACAGTGGTTCTGCGACATCCATCGGCACGAAATGCTGCGCAATTCTGGCGGACGCCAGTCGAGTCGAAGGGCCTGCGCATGCCATCGATGCAATAAGGCGATGTCGGTCGTGCCGTTGCCAATTCTCATGGCGGAACTTCGCGCTGCGCAAACGCCAAAAACCTACACGCGGCTGACATGGGGAGCGCCCCGGCAATGACGGTGAGATTCAATCCGGAAAGCGCCGACCCGCCGTTCGGCGATTGGCCGGATTTCGACGCGCGGGACCATCGCGATGACGCCAGCCGGGACTTCCTCAAGCTGGTTCTGACGTTGCTCGGCATCGTCGCCGGGGGCGCCTTCACCCTGACGATCGCCGCAGTTGTTTGGGTTGGCAGCATGGTTGTCGCGTCGCCGCATGACGACGGACGGTTTGCCGGTTCGCCGCTCAAGGAATGGTTCAACAAACTCGCTAGCGGCAAAGGCCTGTGCTGTTCGTTCGCCGATGGCGTGAGCGTGGCGGACGTCGATTGGGATACCGGCGGCAATCGCGACACGCAAAGCGAAGGCGGTCATTACCGCGTGCGCCTCAACGGCCAGTGGATCGACGTTCCCGACGCCGCTGTCGTCACCGAGCCGAACAAGTTCGGGCCGGCTGTCGTTTGGCCGTTTCAGGACATGCTCGGCAAGACACAGATCCGCTGCTTCATGCCGGGCGCGGGGACGTAGCCATGGAATCGATCTTCGCTGCCGGCGCGGCGCTCCTCGCGATCCTTGGCGCAGCTCAGGCTGATCCGCCCTACTCCTACACGATCACTGGCCGTGCCGCGCAAGCGTTCGCCGACAAGGCGGCCGCTCTCTCCGAGGCGAGCGCTCGCGAATATCGCCGCGCACATGTTCGCCGTCCCTGCCAGCCTGAAGGAAAGGACTAGCCCATGTTTGAATTTTCGTTTGCCTCGCTCTTTCTAATCGCCATCGTCGGCGCCGTTGCTTGGCACTTCTACGCGACCAAGGTTCTCGGTTATGTCAGCGCCAGCGAGTCCGCGTTGCGCCAGGATTGGCAGAAGTTCAGGGCCGAGCTGACGGGTGCGCATACGACACTTGAGGCCGAGCTCAACGGCCGTCACGACGTGACCGCTGCGCGCGTCACCACGATCGAGAACGTTGTGACGCCGGCGGCGGCCGCGGGCGTCACCAACGCGACGCTTCCGCCTAAGGCCTAGGAGCGCGACGATGCGGCGCCTCTCGACGCGCCTCGCGCTGGCGCTGTGGCTGGCGCTCGCGCTTTGCGCGGTCGTTCGCGCCGTTCACATCGACTTGGTGCCGAGCATCGGCAATATCCTCAAGAGCGAGGGTGGCTATACCGACGATCCGGAAGACCCGGGAGGCCCCACCAACTGGGGCATCACGATCTACGACACGCGTCTCTACGTAAAGAACGACGCGACCGCGTCCGACGTCAAGGCGTTGACGCGCGATGTCGCGATTAAAATCTACGAGCAAAAATACTGGGACGCGCTCGACGGCGACGAGCTACCCGCCGGCCTCGACTACACGCTTGTCGATTATGGCGTGAATTCCGGGATCGCGCGGGCGGGACGCGTGCTGCGAGAGGTGCTTGGCCTCGATAGTGATGACTGGCACGTCACGCCGGAGGTGCTGGCTGCGATCAAACATCGCGCCATCACTGCCGTCATTCGCCAGGTCAACGACGCGCGGCTTGCATTCCTGCAGCGCCTAAGGACCTGGCCTCGTTTCGGCGCGGGCTGGGGGCGCAGGGTCGCCTCGGTCAAGGCGATCTCGCTCAACATGGCGGGAACGCCCGCGCCCGAAACGACGGTGCTTGGCTGGTCAACGCCGGTGAGCAACATGTTTGTGCGCTTCGTTCCGCTCACCGCGCAGAGCGGGCCGGGGAAGGGAAGCTGAAGCCATGATCCTAAGCCGCGTAATCTTCGCCATGTATCTCACCGCATCGGTGGCGCTTGGCGAATGGCAGCGATATTTCGCATGGTGGCCTGTAACGGTTGATGCCTATTGCGTGAGCGAAATTCAAGATCACAAAATGAGCTACCTAAAATGGGGATGGGTAGAGCGCCGATGGCATATCTGGACGGACGAGGACGGCGAACATCAGGGACGCTGGCGTTACCGCCTTGATCGCTCGTCAGGTCGCGAGAGATAGGGAAACCAATGCCGAGCCTGTTCGTCATCAACTGGATTGTCGGCGCGATCGGCGCCGTGGGCATCACCACGGTCATCTTGTTGCTGATCTTCGCGCCGGCCGTCGCGTCGCTGCTGCTGAAGATCGTCGGCGCCTTCCTCTCCACCCGGCTCGGCCTCGCCGTCGCAGTTGGCGCCGCCTGCCTCTATGGCGGACTGGTTTACGGCGACGTGAGCGGTCGCGGCGAGGAACGCGCGCAATGCGTCGCCGCGCAACAGCGGGCCGATCAAGAGGCCAAGCAGCGCGACGCCGACCAGGCAAAACTATCTGACGATGATGCGACCGCGCGTGTCGCTGAACTTGAGCATCAGCATACGTTGGATCAAGAGAGGATCGATTCCTATGACAAAATGCTCGCCACAAATCCTGCGGATCATCCCTGCGCTCTTGGTCCTGACGATCTGCACGGGTTGTGAAACGACGTCGGGGTTGACGCCGAAGGCGGCGGTCAGCTTGCCCGCGGCGCCGTCGTTCATGTCGCCGGTCGCGGTGCCGGCGCTCACAGTCGGCGAAGACGCGCGCGCGGCGCTCGCCGACAATCGCGGAGCATTGCGCGGCGCCAATGGGCGTCTGACGCAATCGCGCGCCTGGTATCTCGCGATGCGCAAGCGGTACTCGGGGGCCGTCTTGAAATGAGCAAGTCGAGGCGATCAATCAGCCGTCGCGGCGGCCGCAAGCAGCCGCTGTTAGACGGCGACGTGCTGAACCTCGCAGCTAGGCGTCACTGAGATTGAGGATGTTGACGATGTCCGGCAAACTCGACGAAATCAGCCGCGCGATCGGCTCGCTTGAAACCAGCATCGCAGAACTTCATCGACGGATGGATATCAGGGAAAGATTGCAAGACGTGCGGCACGATGAGAATCAGAAGGCAATCGCGGAGGTCGCGAAAATAAATAGGATAGAGATCGAGGCGAACAAACAGGCCGTTGGGGAGATCAGAGAGATCGTGAAGCCTCTCTGCACTGCGGTTGAGGCAATGACCCCGATCGTCGCCACCTACCAGATTTCACATTGGAAAAAAGCTGGCGCGCTCGGCTTGGCTATCACGCTCTTAAGTGTGCTGGGCTGGCTGGCCGAAGCCGCGATCGGCAAAGCAGTCGGCTACATGCTCTCGCGTCAATGAATTCGGCGGTCTCGATCGCCGTACGAGAAGCCGTCCGGAGTTGAGACCGTCTTCGCCGGACGGTGACTGGCCCTCCTTGGGCGTTTCCTCCCTAGACTCGACCCCGCCGCTCGGTTCGCCGGGCGGCGGGGTCTTTTTTGTTGTAAACAATGATCTCACCTGCGGACACGCAATCGGAGAACGCTTTTAATTCGCTGTCATCGATGCCATGAATTTGCATGCCGACAGACAGCTTTGCAATCTTTAACAGATATGCGGGCAGTGCCAAGTCTAGAGCAGTCGCTCGATCGATCATGGTTCCGATCGAGTGAAAAAATTCCGTAACTTCGGTGCGATTTTCCGACATTGCTGCCCCCTAGATATCACCACTGAAATTTAGGCCAGACCCCGAATCGCCTCACGATTGACGTTCAGCACAGGGCCGTGAATGCCACGGATCTCGAGCATCCGCTGATAGGTGCTCTCCCCATAGCCGAGGCGCACAGCAATCGTCGGCTCGCCGTCGTAATCATTCGGCAGGCCGAGGGGCTTCACGTCAAAGCCGAGTTCGAGAAAGCGCGTGATCCAGATCGGATGGAACTCAAGTACAAACTGCCGGATGCCGAGTGGCTCGCCCCATTCGAGCGTCGCGATCAATAGCGTCGACGCCACATCGCAGAACACGCCGTCACGTTTATATTTCCGCGCGACGCAGTACCTCGACCATTCCCAGATGTCGACTCCTCGCGGAAAGGGACCGTCACAGAGCTCACCATGCACGTCGGCCAGGAGATGCGGACCGGTCGTGGCGTTGAAGCGCTGATAGCCCGCGACTTCGCCGTCAACGATCGCAACATGATGGACTGTCGCTGGCGTATCGAACTGATCGATATCGCGTCCGTCCGCGCGGTGCAGCGACTGCCAGCTCTTCTCTTCGACGAAAACGCGGTGACGCAAACGCATTGCCTCGTCCAGCATGTGGCTCTCGCCAGGCCGAACGCCCTCGATGACGTTGATCATTGGAAGTTCCCGTGGTGTTGGTGAACACGACGGGGACAGCGTGATCCGCGATCAAAACGTACGGCATCCTGGTTTCCCAGGAGGGACCGAGATTTGTGTTATGGGATGAGGTGGAAGCGGATAGCTTCTGCGACCGCCTGGGTGCGGGATGCAGAATCCAGTTTCCGGCACGCATTCAGAACATGCGTCTCTACGGTGTTGTAACCAATGTGAAGTCGATCCGCGATATCGGCAGACGTGAGACCGGAGGCGACCCACTGAAGAATTTCGGTCTCGCGCGGCGAAAGCTTCGGGGCGTTGCTCGGCTTGGTGATGGCACGGAGCCCTCGGGCCTTGTTGTGGGCATAGATCGCAATCAGATAAAGCGCCTTCTGATCCGGAGTGCTCAGCTCGAAATGAGCACCACCAAATGAGAATGCAGCTTGGTCGCCCGACAGCGTGTAGATCGGGACGGACAGCCCATTGTTGAGCGAAAATTCGCGCGCTTCACGCATGACGGCGTGGCCCTTCTTGTCGGACGATGGATCGTAGGGTGCATCGGTCCACACCACGGGCGAAGTCGTCGTTCGCAATTTTCGGATGACCGGGTCGACATGTAGATAATCACGGCCGTTGTAGCGTTCGTACCAGCCTTTCGGCCAATTGTTCATCAGGACATACGGTTCGAGGTGCTTCCCCGGTGCCGGTACGCCAGCCACAATGAAGTGATCGAGACCAAAATGATGCGCGGCGCGCGCGACTTCGTTGAGAACCTCAGTCGTCGTCCCGGCGCGCTCGATGCGTTCAATGACCGTATATGCGAATGCAAACTGCTCCATGCGAGAGCGCCCCCATCACGCTCGCAGGATGCATGCCGTGAACTATACTACTATTCGGAGAGGCCGCTGCAAACGGGTCACCTCAGCGAAAAAGGCCTGCGATCGATCGCCAGACCCAGAGCAGCTGCACCCACAGGATCATCCCGGATATGATCAGAAGGGCGCACAGCGTTGTCCTGGCGCCTACCCGCTCCATGCGTGAGCGGTACCGGAAGCGATGGCGCCGGCCGGACGGGGCGAGCACATCGAAATCGCGGACCAGGCGCGGCGGGTCGATCGGCATGGCCGCGCAGGCTACACCGGCCTCTTTTGGACGTCACCCCGTAGGAAGGCCGTGGGCGCGTCCGGCGCTCAGCCGATGCGGAAGTGGACCGGCACAATTGCGCTCACGGGGCGCCAGAATTTAGGCGGCGCGCGGCACTTTAAGCGCGATCAATTTCATCGTGTGATGATGGTGCGGGTAAGGTCGCGAATTACTTTTGCACTTCAATGGGGCATTTTCGCCCGCACCTTTTGGTTAAAGTGCCGTGCGGAAAGGAATAGGGGACTTCTCCCGGGCCCACCACGCACTCTCGCGCAAAGGGAGATTTCCTGCCTCCGGGCGACTTGGCCCGAATTGGCGGGGTTCTGGTTGCGCGTTTCGTCTCTGCAGAAGATCGTTTGAGTCTCGGACGTCTTTCCGGCGCCTCCGTCTCTGCCCGCGAAAACCCGTTTCCCGGAAACGGAGACTGTAGTTCGCAGAGACGCGGTTCGAATCTGGAATTAAAGTGCAGAAAGGCCAAGCATCTGGTGCTGCTTGGACCATTCGGCGGGCAGGTCGGCGAGACGGACGACGCCCATGCCATGCGGAAGTCGACCGTCAATCGCCGCTTTGATGAGATCAGGCGCGAGGAATGCCAGTGAGATTGTCATGTTGACCTTACGGGCGGTGCACCCCTCGCGTTTGGCAATTCTTTCGGCGGTGGCCGTAGCGTCAGTTGCGAGCTCATCGAGCCAACGGCGGCCGCGAGCAATTGATGCGACCAATGTTGCGCGTGTTTCTGCTCGTATCGGACGAGCATTATGTTGCGAGGCTCCTTCAGGTAGAAGAATTTCACGACGCCGTGTTGCTGGTGTTTTGTGCCAAGCGATGCGGAGGCAGCTCTCAGCTGATGTCTTCCGATTGGCCCTCTCATGTTGGGCGAGCTGGATTATCAACTCCCTCGGCTGCACCTCAACTCGCGCGACGTGAGTTTCGACGAGGTTCCGGTCGTCAATCGGCTTTGCGGGTTTCAGATGCTCCCGAACCGATCTAATCACCAACGCCTCGATTTCGGTCGCCGGCACCCGACGCACCGATCCAGCACTGTCCGCTGCACCGTTGAGCAGGGTCGAAGATAGATAGTAGCGGTACTTGGCATTTCCTTTGCGAGCGTGACTCGGGCTCATGCGATTGCCGCGATCGTCGAAGAGGCGGCCAGTCAGCAACGCCTGGGATTGCATCCGGGTGGCGGTATGGTTGGTTGCCTGTTCGCTCAGCTTGATCTGGACGGCCTCGAAAACGTCCCTGTCGAGGATTGCCGGTTGCTCGCCCGGCAGCACCTCGCCCTTGAAGCTGACCTCTCCGATATAGAAACGATTACGAAGGAGGTGCGAGAGCGGACCGCGCGTAAACGGAATGCCGCCGACCATATCCCCGGTCCTGAGTTTGCGGATCTTACTGACGATGCCCCGCTTGCGTAGCTCTGCCATCAACAGATTAAGGCTGCCAAGCTTGAGGTAGCTGCGGAATATGGTCCGGGTCCGCTCAGCCTCAGCTTCATTGACGGTGATTTTCCGGTTTTTGCTGTCATAGCCAAGCGGCACCATCCCTCCCACCCAAAGCCCCTTCCGCTTTGATGCCGAGATCTTGTCCCTGATACGCTCGGAAGTCACTTCGCGCTCGAACTGGGCAAACGACAGGAGCACGTTCAGGGTCAGCCGGCCCATCGAGCTGGTGGTGTTGAACTGCTGGGTGACCGAGACAAACGAGGCATTATGTTTGTCGAACAGCTCGACGAGCTTGGCAAAGTCCGCCAGGGACCGGGTCAGACGGTCGACCTTATAGACCACGACGACGTCGATCTTGCCGGCCTGTATGTCCTCCAGAAGGCGTTGCAGGGCTGGCCGGTCGGTATTGCCCCCTGAGAAGCCACCGTCGTCATATTTGGCTCGCAGCAGGGTCCAGCCGGCATGGGCTTGGCTTCGGATATAGGCTTGAGAGGCATCATACTGGGCATCGAGCGAGTTAAAGTCCTGCTCAAGCCGCTGGTCGGTCGAGACGCGGGTATAGATCGCGCAGCGAATTGACTTGGCCGATCCGGCCTTCATGCTGAACCTCCCTTCTGAGGCTTATCGCGAAGGCCGAAGAACCTTGGCCCGTTCCAGCGGGTGCCGGTAATGGCGAAGGCGACCTGCGATAGGCTCGGATAGGTTTCGCCATTCCAGGCAAAGCCGTCCGCAAGAACGGCCACCCGTTGCATCCGCCTGTTCCATTCGCGCCCCAGGACGGTGCCCGGCCGCACGTCCGCAATACGGCGAACTAAACCCACGGCACTTTGTCCTGCTTTCTCCGGCGACCCCGAATGGTCGAGCAGATGCTGGCTTTCACCGTCCAAGTCACCCAAGCGATCGGCCTGGAGCCGGTAAGCCAGTATGCGAAACAGCAAGTGGCGGGGCAGGTGAGGGGGTGCCGGTCGCCCAAACACAGCATGCCAGCGGCTGCGAAGTTCGCCGACGCCGAGATCGCGAAAGCGCGCGATCTCGGCGTCGAGTTGCTCTCGGTCCAATAGCGCCGGACCGATCCGAACGCGCGGCATCGCAGCTATGCCGCACGACTGTTGGGTTGCGCGGTCCCAACTGCCTTACCAGCGTTCCCGCCCGTGATCTGGTAGACACGACCGCCATCTACCTTCTTCGAGCCGAGCTTGAGCTTCAGGCGCTTACGCACGACGCCGGAAAGAAAGCCACGCACCGAGTGCGGTTGCCAGCCCGTGGCCTTCATCATCGCTCCGATTGTTGCTCCCGCAGGTGATTGCAGCATTGCAATAACGCGCGATTGTTTCGAGCCGGCATTCGCGTTCGCTCGAATAGCTTCACCGGCGGTTCGCTTAGAAGGCTTAGCCGACAAAGTGGACGAGGCAGATTTTGCAGGGAATCGCTTCATCGAAGATTTTGACATTGAGATCCTCTGTTCAGTTATGACGGCATCGCGCCGCACCGCCGAAGCCCCACCTCGGCGATTAAGCCGGCGGGGCAGGATCTCAGAGCGCACTAGGCGTCCGCGATATTCGACACTACCGCTCTGTTCGCGGAGGATTGCCAGTCCTTTCTGGGGATTTTTCCTGGGGGATTTAGCCCATTATGGCGGGCAATTACCTCAGCGGCCCGAGTTGCTACGGCGGTTTAAGCCCATTGCCAGCTCGTCGCTGATTTCGACTGGGCGTGTCCGCTTTGCCCCGATGCTGTTGATAAAGTCACCGATGATCGGCGTGCGGGTCTCTGTCGGTGCCTTTGATCTTTTTTATTCTCCCGATTGGGAGGGTCTGTTTAGCCTCCGACCTGACGCTTGATGGAACTGCTGCTCACACGACGCTTGCTGCCAGCACATCGGGTGGAGGCCGCCAGAGTTGGCCCGCGAGCGTCTTGAGGTTCTGCACGACGGCGGCGAGGTGGAACTCATCGCGTGCCCCGGAGAGACCGCGCAGCCGCATGCGCTCGAAGCGATGGTGGGTCTTCAGGTGCGCAAATCGCATCTCGACCTTCTTGCGTTCGTCACGGGATTTGGCGAACTCGGGCGTGCCCATCAGCGCACGGGCGTGATCGCGGGCTTCTTCGTTCTGATCGCGCGTGACCTTGCGTGACGACGTGTTCGGACAACACCGCGACTTGAGCGGGCAGACCCTGCAATCGCGTTTGCGGGCACGATAACGCACAACGTGGTCCGCACCGACGCTGCCTGTGGTCGTGAGCAATTGGCCAGCGGGGCAGACATAGATGTTACGCTCACTGACGAAGGTGAAGTCGGCACGCGAGAAGGTGCCGTCCTCCCGCGTGCTCTTATCCCAGACCGGGATGTGAGGCGTGATACCGGCCTCGATCAGCCAACCGAGGAACTTGCCGGTACCGTAGGCCGTATCGGCGACGAGGCGCTTGGCCTTGAGCCCCAACCGTTGCTGCGTCCGTGTGATCATGGTCTTGGTGGCGGCGACCTCGTCATAGGTTCTGGCCGGTGTGGCTTCCACATCGACGATGACCGCGTTTGCGATGTCGATCAGGTAGTTGAGCCCGTAGCCGAACTGCACGCGCTTGTTGGCTTTCGCCGTCCATGCCGAGCAAGGATCGCTGGGAGAGATCAGCTTCGGCGGCTTGCGGTCGGGATTGGGTTGCGCATCGACATCAAGCGCAGCCAGATATTCCTTGACCGCGCGCGTCTGGCGTTGCGGCACAGACCAGTCGACCTCATCGGGCGCCTTGCCGTGATAGCGGCTGGCATCCGCCTCCATGACGCTGGCATCGACCGCGAAGCCTTCGCCCTTGACCAGACCCGCATCCATGCAGGCCCGCACCACCGCCTCGAACACATGACGCAAGATGTCGCTGTCGCGGAAGCGGCCGTGGCGATTGACCGAGAACGTCGAGTGATCGGGCACCTTGTCGTCGAGATCGAGCCGGCAAAACCATCGATAGGCCAGGTGCAGTTCGACTTCCTCGCACAGCCTCCGCTCAAAACGGATGCCGTAGCAGTAGCCCACTATCAGCATCCGGATCATCAGCTCGGGATCAATCGATGGCCGGCCGATCTCGCTGTAGAACGGCACGAGCTTCTCGCGAAGTTCGCCCAGTATCCGCGTCACTGCCGGATTGATCCGACGCAGCAGATGGCCCGCCGGAATGCGCCGTTCGAGGTTGAATAGGTAAAACAACTGGCTCTGATCGCCCGTCTGACGACCCATCATGGCAAGCCTCCGCCGCCGAATACCTCCAACAGACGGAATCACTGTTCGCTGAAAATCACGAGCCCTTTTTCAACAGCATCGGTCACTTTCTGCCTCGACTGCAATAAGTCGGCGCGGCAGTTAGACGCCCGATAACGGACACGAAGGCCAACTATCGGCTCGACCGTTTCGGGCCAATAGCGTCACTTCGCACTGCGGAAAAACAGCGGGCCTTTTCGTCGCCTCCGACGAAACCCTATAGCACTTTGATGCCGAGAGCGGGTGCCGACCACTACATCAAAAGTGGAAGTCGGCCTGCCTCGGTCATTGATCCGAAAGACCGAGTAGTACCGATTTAAAACCGCGAGTGGGGTCTTGGTACTTGGACTTGGCAGTTCAAAGCTTGCCAAGCAAAACCAAGATCAACAAAATAACAATTACAAGGCCGAGGCCGCCGCCGCCGTAGTAGCCAGTACCGTAAAAGGGGCCGCCGCCGATTCCACTAAAGCCGCCCAACAATGCGATCACCAAGATGATGAGAACGATGGTCCAAATTGACATTGTAGAATCTCCTTATCTCAACCCCACTAGCCGATTGGCACGCGACGTCGAAGGCTACGTCGTAACCATTACGCCGTCAAACATCTATTAAATGGTCAGAAGGAAGCTCGCAGGCGCGACGCCTATTTCCCTTTGAGCGTGTCCGGCCGTGCTCCTGCCCCACCGGCAGGGACAAATGAACCATTCGCAATGCGGTAATTGGAGGGCGTGAAGCGCCGCTTCGGGTAATTAGGGGACATTGGGATACAACGGCACGATGTCCGCTTACCCCGAGAGCGGACATCGATCGGAGGGTCTTGCACGCGTTGAGCGCCGCGAAACACGGCTAGCGAACCAATTATCGTTTGGGCGGTTATCCAAAGCACCGCCGGATGGCAACCGGTCACAATGGGGAAGACGGACGCAGTTGATTTTGCCGGTTTCTGACTGCGGCACCAACGCATAGGTACGCGCTTGCGTCTAACCTGTTCCCGGCGTGTGCACTCTTCCATTCATTGTTGAATGTCGTTACTGCACGACCAATCGGAAATTAGAACTTGATTCTGCTCATTTCGACTCGGACACGTGGATGACAGCGAGTCGATCTTTCAAAACTGTGTACGCTGATATGGCGATGAAAAATGTGCCGTAGACCGAAGGGCGAATCCGCTTTGATGGAGTCGTTGTCACGGGCGAGAAAGCCCCACGCGATATGTCGACGGGGCACGGTCGATCCGGTCGGCCATCTGGGGAATGTCGACTGACATGGAAGCGCCGCCTCTTGAGCGAAAGCTCGTCGCCATCCTCGCCGCCGATATCCAGGGGTATAGCCGCCTCATGGGCATCGACGAGGAAGCCACGCTGGCGACGCTCTCGGCCCATCGAGCCATCACCGACGCGATCATCGCGCAGCATGACGGCCGGATCTGCAGCACGGCCGGTGACAGCGTTCTCGCCGAATTCGCCAGCGTCTTTGCCGCCGTACAATGCGCCGTTGAGATCCAGCGTGATCTTGCCCAGGCCAACCTGGCCCTCGGCGAAGAACGCCGTATGTGGTTTCGCATCGGCATTAATATCGGCGATGTCATGGTGAAGGACGGCGACATCTTCGGCGATGGCGTCAATATCGCTGCGCGTCTCGAGGGGCTGGCCGAGCCCGGCGGCATCTGCATCTCGCGCGGCGTCCACGACCATATCAGGCGCAAGCTCCCCTACGGCTTCGAGGATCTCGGCGAACAGAGCGTCAAGAACATCGCGCAGCCGATCCGCGTCTTCCGTCTGGTCCCTGACGTGACGAAACAGAGCACGTCGGGCCGGGAAGCAGCTCTAGTGCCGAGCGGGGTACTCGACGATTTGCCGTCGCTCTCCGAGCTGCCACCCGAACCGACCGAGGGCAAGCCGCAATCGGTCGAGCTCCTGTTTTGGGAGTCGATCAAGGACAGTACCCGCGTCGCCGACTACGAGGCCTATCTGAGGCAATATCCGGAAGGCAGCTTTGTCGCCCTCGCGCGCACTCGCCTTGAGGAGTTCGCCTCGGCTGCGGGCGGCCTGCACGATCCCAAGGACCGCGAGGTCGAGCTGTCGTTTTGGGAATCCGTGCGCGAGAGCGACAACCCGGAATCGCTGCAAACCTATCTGGAGAAATACCCGGACGGCGAATTCAAATCGCTCGTCGAGATCCGCCTCAACGAGCTCAGCGTGCCGCCCATATCCTCATAGGATCGTCAGTTCGCTACCATGCTCCGGTCCGCGCGGGACGCTGTCGGTGCAATGTCGGCTTATGCGCCAACTCCGGACATATCGCTGCGGCGCGACGAACCATCCCGGGGCGTCCGAAGGCTGCTCTTCGAGGGACACGCGTCCGCTCTTAAAGCTGCAACGCGTGCGGCATGTGCTGCTATGAAGTAGAGCCGGTTGATGTCAGACATGCGTTTTTAGAAAGAAATTTTTGCAAAATAGCGCGAGTTCGGATGGGCCGTTCCGGGCAAAAGAAGACTCGAACCACTCTATCGATTTAGGCCGAGTATACGAGTGTGAGTACAGACGATTCCCGCACTTGAAATATATATGTCATCCCAATAAGTTATGTCTCTGGCGTGAGTCCTCTCCTGCCTGCTATAAGTTATTAAAAGTATTCATACTTTTCCTTCAATCAGCAATCGGACTCGAACCACCGGCGAACGTGGACTCGATCTGGAATTTCGTCCGCGCACACCGTCCGCTCAGCCGGAACTTTTTTCATCAAGGCAGCAACGTCAGCTGGCGGTATTTTGCGCGCGCCCGCGACCGCTTCTCACCCAAAAGCGACCATTCGGTTGCCGCGCACTAGTACCTCTGCACAGTGATTATGACTCTTTGGAAGTGTCGGGATAAGCGTGGCCCATTTTGGCGCGAGCTTTGTCGGTTGTGAACATCCATTTGATGCGGGCGCGGGCGGCATTTCGCTGTCGTTGCCAAGCGGCGATTTCGCGGCGGAGCCGTTTTGGGTCGTCAATTCTGCGATCCAAGCACTGGCTGCGCAAGACGCCGATCTCGATCTCGACCATGTTGAGCCAACTGGCGTGCTTGGGGGTGTAGTGGAACTCCAGCCGTCGCAAAATGCGCCGGGCTTCGGCGGGCGGGAATGCCTGGTACAGGGCGCCGCCCGAGTGGGTCGATAAGTTGTCCTGCACAACCCGGATGTACTCGGCCTCGGGATAATGGACGTCGACGAGTTCGCGCATGCATTGGGCGTAGTCTTCTGCCGCCCGCCGCTCAGTGAGCTTGACCTTACGCCAGGGACGATGCACGTCGAGGACCACGAAGAGATTGACGGTGCCGTTGCGGCGATACTCGTAATCGTAACGTTCGAACTGGCCCGGCTTGGCCGGGATTGGCTGGCGCACCTCGCCGATGAGCTGGACCGGACTTTCGTCGAAGCAGACTACCGGCCGCTTGGGATCGGGCGCTTCGGCATAGAGGTCGAGCACGTCTTCCATGCGGGCGACGTATTCGCCATCGACCTGCGGAATGCACCACATGTCCTTGCGCCAGGGCTTGAGGCCATTTTCGGCCAGCCGCCGCCGAACTGTCTCGTGCGACAGGCTCTTATGTTCGGTGAGCTTGACCATCGCACCGGCCAGCAACTTCAGCGTCCAGCGCGCGCGGCCCTCTGGGGGACTCGCGCAGGCCGTTGCCACCAGCAAGGCTTCTTGCTTGCCGGTGAGTTTGCGCTCCGCTCCAGGACGCTGCTCTTCGTTCAGCGCCCGCTCCAGATTGCCTTCCACGAAGTGCCGCTTGGTCCGGTACACGGTGGAGCCGCCCACCGCTACGGTGCGGGCAATCTCGTCATCGCTGCTGCCGGCGTCGGCTGCCAGCAATATCTGGGCTCGCTTGAGCTTGCGCGCGGCATGCTTGCCGCCGCTCAACATCGTGGTGAGTTCGCCGCGTTCGGCTTGGCTCAATTCTATTCGATAACGTACATTCATCTCGGCCTCCTTGTCGGAGGCCCAGACGAATCGACCGATGAATCAAAACTCAGGCGCCGCTCGTCGCTCCGGCGGGCAAGGCTTCACCGATAAGCAAGGCCAGTATCTGGCTTTCATCTACGCCTATTCGCGCATGTTCCGACGCCCGCCCGCTGAGGCCGACATGCAGCGCCACTTCCTCGTCAGCCCACCCTCGGTCCACCAGATGGTCCTTACCCTCGAACGAGCCGGCCTGATCCGGCGCCAGCCAGGCGTCCCCCGAAGCATCGAACTGCTCGTTGCCCCGGAACGCTTGCCCATCCTAAAATGACCGAAAATCAATCGGTCAAAACCTCTGTGACGAGATACTAGAAGTAACCGTCCCGTAAGCGCGCCAAAGGTTGGTGGTAACCGGGCGTAAGGGCCTGCGATCGCCGGTGGGAGCGGTTAATGGACATTGCAACAGGCTTCGGCTTGCTTGCCGGGGCTACCGTATCGTAACGCGCGGCGCCATCATGCTGATGCGTGGGGCGCCTCCGGCGCCGCCGGGCTTGCAGCCTTAAGCAATTATCGCAACTAAGCCACCCCTTGCGCCGTGCCGACGGCATGGACACGTGAGGGCGGTCAACAGTTCGATCCTTCCGCATTGCCCAGCGCTCCGCACTGGGGCGAGTGTGGCGAAGGGTTGAGCATGACTCCAACGCTCAGAGGGTGTATAGGCGCTGCCCTGCATCCCTCCTTGATGCAGCAGCAGGAGCAGGGCGCGATCCTGTTTCATTCTCCATGACAGACAGCGTGAGCGCTCCCGCCGGGAGCGAAACGCCGGTCAACGGCAGCGCCGACGCGCGTTCCAGTGCCGGATTCTGGGGCCTCGCGCTGGGCAGCATCGGTGTCGTCTATGGCGACATCGGCACCAGCCCGCTGTACGCCTTTCGCGAAGCCATCATCGCCGCGTCCGGACCGCATCACTACGAAGCGCTCCGGCATGGCCGCGAGGAACTGGTGCGCGGCGATGTCCTCGGCGTGGTGTCGCTGATCCTGTGGGCGCTCATCATCATCGTGACATTGAAATACGTCGTCATCCTGCTGCGCGTCGATAATAACGGGGAGGGCGGCACGCTCACGCTGATGGCCTTGGCGTCTCGTGCCGTCGGCCGTGTCGGCAACGCGGCCAGCGTCGTGGCGCTGCTCGGCATCATCAGCGCCGCTCTATTCTACGGCGACGCCGTCATCACGCCGGCACTGTCCGTGCTTTCCGCCGTCGAAGGTCTCGATATCGCGACACCGAGGTTTCATGACTATGTGGTGCCGCTCACGATCCTGATCCTGCTTGTCTTGTTTGCGTTCCAGTCGCGCGGCACGGCGAGGGTCGCCGCGCTGTTCGGGCCGATCACGGCAATCTGGTTTGTGGCTATCGCCATACCGGGCCTGAGGTGGATCGCCGCCGATCCCGAGATATTGTGGGCGTTCAATCCGTTCTACGGCATCTACTTCCTGCTCGGTCACGGCATGATCAGCCTCTATACCCTGGGCGCGGTGTTTCTTGCCGTCACCGGCGCCGAAGCGCTCTATGCCGATCTCGGACATTTCGGGCGCGGTCCGATCCAGATGGCTTGGCTTTGCCTCGTTCTGCCGTCGCTGGCGGTCAATTATCTGGGGCAGGGCGCCTTGGTTCTCGCCAATCCGCACGCCGTCGAGAATCCGTTCTTCCTGATGTATCCCGACTGGGCGCTTATTCCCATGGTGCTGCTCGCCACCGCGGCCACCGTGATCGCAAGCCAGGCGGTCATCACCGGCGCCTACTCGCTCACCAGCCAGGCGATCCAGCTTGGTCTGTTGCCGCGCTTCGAAATCCGCCACACTTCGGCGCAGCAGGCCGGCCAGATCTACATGCCGCGCGTCAACGGCCTGTTGCTGATAGGCGTGCTGCTGCTGGTTGCGCTGTTCCGTTCGTCGAGCGCGCTCGCTTCGGCCTACGGCATCGCCGTCACCGGCACCATGGTCGTCACCGGCATGATGGCCTTCATCGTCTTCTGGCGGATGTGGCGCTGGTCGCCGTTCGCGGCGGCGGCGCTGATAGCGCCGTTCCTGTTCATCGATCTGACTTTTCTATCGGCAAACATGCTCAAGGTCGTCGAAGGCGGCTGGGTGCCGCTCGCGCTCGGCGGCGTGGTGATGCTGGTGATGTACACGTGGCGGCGCGGCACCAGGATTCTGTATGACAAGACCCGCCGGCTCGAGACGCCGCTTGAAGATCTGGTGCGGATGCTGGAGCGCAAGCCGCCGCAGCGCGTGCCGGGAACGGCGGTGTTCCTCACCAGCGATCCGAAGAGCGCGCCGACCGCGCTGATGCACAGCCTCAAGCACTACAAGGTGCTGCACGAGAAGAACGTCATCATCAGCGTTGAGACGACGCACACGCCGCGGGTGCACAGCGCCGACCGTGTGCGCATCGAGCCGGTCGGCTCGACCTTTCTGCGCGTCATGCTGCGCTTCGGCTACATGGAAACGCCGAACATTCCGCGCGCGCTGGCGATCGCGCGCAAGCTCGGCTGGCAGTTCGACATCATGTCGACGTCGTTCTTCCTGTCGCGCCGCGCGCTGCGGCCGGCGCCGCATTCCTTCATGCCGCGCTGGCAGGACCGCCTGTTCATCTGGCTGGCGCGCTCGGCGAACGACGCCACCGACTATTTCCAGATACCGACCGACCGGGTGGTCGAGGTCGGCACGCAGGTCACCGTTTAGTGGCACATGCTGTTTTCGGAAAACCGGCCGCCGCTTTTCCGAATCATGCGCCAATCCCCTTTGATTCTCGAACGCGGCTGACGCAAGCTGTGGCCTGCCCAGAGTTCCCTCGCCCGGAGACAGATGATGTCGGATCAAGAACCCAGCGTGCGCGATCTGACGCCGGAAGAAGTAGCGCGCGGCATGACCGAAGGCCGTATGGTGCTGGTTGATGTGCGGGAGCCGAACGAGACGGCGCTCGAGCGCTTTCCCGGCGCCGTCATCGTGCCGCTGTCGGCATTCGATCCGGCCGCAATCCCGCAGCCGCAGGGCCGCGAGGTGGTCTTTGCCTGCCGCTCCGGCCGCCGCTCGGTGACCGCGTCGCTTGCCGCCCAGGAGCAAGGCTTCGCCTACGGCTCGCATCTTGCGGGCGGCATTTTGGCGTGGAAGGCCGCCGGCCTGCCGACCGAGACGTGATTGGGATCGTATTCGCCGTTGCAGTCGCGCTCGTCAGCGCGATCGCGCCCGCGGCCGCGGCAGAGCGCGTCGTCAATTTCTACAATTGGTCGGATTACGTCGATCCGACCGTGTTCGACCAATTCAAGCGGGAAACCAGCATCACGGTCCGCTATGACACGTTCGACGGCAACGACACGCTTGAGGCAAAATTGTTCGCCGGCGCATCCGGCTACGACGTCGTAGTGCCGACCGCATATTTCTTGTCGCGGCAGATTGCAGCCGGCCTCTATCAAAAGCTCGACAAATCCAAGCTATCCAATCTCGCCAACGCCTGGCCGGAAATTGCCGGCCGTCTCGCGGTCTATGACCCCGGCAATCAATACGCCGTCAATTACATGTGGGGCACGACCGGCATCGGTTACAATACGAAAAGCGTCAGCCGCGTACTCGGCCCGAACACGGCGATCGACAGCTGGGATTACGTCTTCAATCCCGGCAAGATTGCTGCATTCAAGGATTGCGGCGTCGACCTGCTCGATTCATCCGACGACATCATGTCGGCCGGCCTGCACTATCTCGGCCTCGATCCGAATTCGAGTGATCCCGGAGATCTGGAAAAGGTCACGGAGCTTCTATTGAAGATCAGGCCCTATGTCCGCAAGTTCCACTCGCTGGAATATCTCAATGCGCTGGCGACCGGCGAGATTTGCTTCGCCGTCGGCTTTTCCGGCGATATCAAGCAGGCGCAGCGGGGCGCTGCCGAAGGCCAGGACGCAATCGCGCTCGGCTATTCGATTCCGAAGGAGGGCGCGCAATTGTGGTTCGACAATCTCGCCATCCCGAAGGACGCACCGCACGTCGCCGAGGCGCATGAGTTGATCAATTATCTGCTCAGGCCCGAGGTTGCGGCGAAGAACACCAATCACGTGTTCTACGCCAACGGCGATTCCCCGAGCCAATTCATCGACCGGGCGATCCTCGACGACCGCACCATCTATCCCGATGCAGCGGCCATGGCGCGGCTCTACACGATCTTCGCCCACGACCAGAACACCGAGCGGCTGATCAACCGGCTGTGGACGCGCATCAAGACCGGCAGGTGAGGGCTGACCAGCGGCGCTTGCATTGGTGGTGCGCTATCCCGCCAATCCAAACGCGGTATACTCTTCGTAGGCTGGCCAAGGACCGCCTGGGAGGACTTAAATGAATAAAGCATGGTGCATCGTTGCCGCAGTGCTTGCGGCTGCCGTCTGCGTTCCGGCGCACGCCGCCGACAACGTCAAGATCGGCGTCATCTATCCGCTCACCGGCAACGCGGCGAGCGCCGGCCAATCGGCCAAGGACGCCGCCAATCTGGCCGCCGACATCGTCAATACCGCGCATCCGGAACTGAAAAATTTGCCGCTTGGGGCCACGGCCGGCCTGCCTAACCTCGGCGGCGCCAAGATCGAGCTCGACGAAGCCGATCACCAGGGCAATCCGCAGGTCGGCCAGCAGCAGACGCTGCGCCTGATCACCCAGGACCACGTCGTGGCCATGCTCGGCTCGTATCACTCCTCGGTGACGCTGGTGGCCACCGCCGTCGCCGAGCGGCAGGGCGTTCCCTACCTCGTCGCCGACTCGGTGGCGGCGAACATCACCGGGCGAGGTTTCAAATGGACGTTTCGCACCACGCCGTTCGCGCCCGATTTTGCCAAGGCCTATGCCGCTTTTCTCAATGATCTGAAGAAGTCGGGCACCAAGGTCGACAGTATCGCCGTGGTCAACGAAAACACCGACTACGGCACGTCGGTCTCCGCCAGCATCCTCGACGCGGCAAAGGCCGCCAACATCCCGGTTGCGGCGCAGATTGCCTACAACGCCAACAGTTCGGATGTCACCGCGCAGGTGCTCCAGCTCAAGACCGCGAAGCCCGATGTGGTGATTTTCGTCAGCTACACCGCCGACATCATCCTGTATTTCAAGACGATGAAGAATCTCGACTACCTGCCGCCGATCATCATCGGCGACGATGCCGGCTTCTCCGATCCGAGCTTCATCCCGAACGTCGGCGATCTCGCGCAAGGCGCGGTCAACCGCAGCGCGTTCGATATCGGCAAGGCAGGCGCCAACAGCTACATCGTCGATCAGATGTTCAAGGCCAAATACGGCCGCGATCTCGACGACACCAGCGCGCGCTGGATGCAGGGCTTTTTCGTGCTGGCCGATGCGATCAATCGCGCCGGGTCGACCGACCCCGGCAAGATCCAGGCGGCGCTGAAGACGACCGATCTCAAGCCCGATCAGCTCATGATCGGCTACAACGGCGTGAAGTTCGACGATACCGGCCAGAATATTCTGGCGTCGACCTTTCTGATCCAGCTCAAGGGTAAGGAATATGTCTCGATTTGGCCGGCGGATCGCGCGACCAACAAGATTGAACTGCCGATGAAAGGCTGGCGCTAGAGCGCGATAGGTTTGTTCGAATGGGCGGGCGGCGCATGCCGCCCGCTTTTTATCGCCAGCGCCGGTGCAGCCAGAGCCATTGCTCCGGATGCTCGCGCACCCAGCCTTCGATCACTTTTGTGACTGCTTGCATGGTGCCCTGGATTTCGATTTTGTCGTCGGCATCGCGCGCCGGCTCTATTGCGTCGGTCAATTCACCCCAGAAGCTGTTGCCGTCGGGCAGCCGCACGATACGAATGCCGTGGATCGGACATTCGGTCTGCCGCGCCAGCATCGCGATCAGCGGATTGGCGAGGCAGGGCCGGCCGAAGAAAGTCACCTCGACGCCTTTGGTGTAGTGCTGATCGGCCAGCATGCCGATGTTCACGCCGGACTGTAGCAGCCGGGCGAGCTTCAGCGGCGCGTCGAGCGTCGTCGGCACCAATTCGCCCATCAACGGTTCGCGAAGCTTGACGATAAGATTACTGACGGAAGCGATACCCGGGCGCCGGAACAGAATGGCGGAATTGGCGCCGAGCAATTTCGCGCCGACGGCCGGTAATTCCCAGTTGGCGAGATGGGCGGCAAACCCGATCATCGCCATGCCGCTTTTTTTGAGATGGTCGTAGCGTTCCTTCGTTTGCATCGGGTAGGTGATGAGGTCCGCGGTCGGCGTGCCGAAACCGACGACGGAAAATTCATCCAGGTGCGCGAATTCGACCACGACGCGGCCGAGATTGTCCCAAACGCCGGCAAGAATTTGCTCGATCTCCGCGTCGGATTTTTCTGGAAACGCAGCGCGCAGATTTTCGCGGCCGAGACGGTGTTCCTTGAACAGCGGGCCGACCTTGCGCATCGCCGCGCCGGCGAAATTCGCCGTGCGCTTGCGATCGAACCACTTGACTGCACGGATCAGCCCAACCGCAAGCGAGCCGACCGCCGCGTCGAGCAGAAGCTTGAAGCGCCGCCGGAGCATCAGAAATTGACGATGATCTTGCCGAACACCTGCCGGCTTTCGAGCCGGGCGAGGCCGCGCTCGAAGTCGGCAAGCGTCACCTCGGTGTCGATCGCCGGCGTGAGGCCGGACGCCATCTTGGCGAGACTTTCGCGAATGTTGCGCAGCGAACAGCCGAACGAGCCGAAGATGCGATATTGCTGCAAATAGAGCTGGAACAGATTCATGGTGATCGACTGGCCCGAGGTCGAGCCGCAGGTGACGAGCCGTCCGCCGCGTTTGAGGCAGAGTAGCGAGCCGTTGAATGTGTCGGGACCAACATGCTCGAACACGACGTCGACGCCTTTCTTGGCCGTGAGCTTGCGCACCACCCCTTCGAACCGCTCGGTGCGGTAATTGATGACATGATCGGCGCCAAGCGCCTTGGCTTTTTCCGCCTTGGCGTCGTCGCCGACGGTGGTGATAACAGTAGCGCCGATCGCCTTCGCCATTTTGATCGCGCTGGTGCCGATGCCAGAACCGCCGGCCTGCACCAGGATGGTTTCGCCCGGTTCGAGCTTGGCATTGTCGAACAGCATGTGCTGCACGGTGCCGAACGCGACCGGCGCGCAGGCGGCGTCGCGAAAGCTCACCGCCTGTGGGATCGGAACGACGAGCCGCGCCGGCATGTTGATCAGATCGCGCGCAAAGCCGTCGACATGAAAGCCCATGATGCCGGAAACGTTTTCGCAGAGGTTGTCGCGTCCCTCGCGGCAGGCCTTGCAGGTGCCGCAGGTCAGTGCGCCGTAGGCGACGATCCGGTCGCCGGTCTTGACCCCCTCCCTACCCTCTCCCGCTTGGGGGGGAGGGTAGGGAGGGGGACCGGTGGCAACGATCTCGCCCGCCGCCTCGACGCCGACGATCAGCGGCAGCTTGCGCTTGGCAAACGCCATGCCGCGCCAACCCCAGACGTCGATGTGGTTCAGCCCGATCGCCTTGACGCGGATTTGCACCTCGCCCGCGGCCGGAGCGGGCGGCGCCGCGACATCGAGCAGCTCGATCTTGCGGTCGCCGACAAGGGTGAGCGCGCGCATGGATTGTGCCGCCGCCGCTGCGACGCTCTCGCCGCTTATCGTCGGTGAGGCGGCGCCGGTCATGCCGGCCCCTGCGTCAGGACGAGACTAACGTTCTGGCCGCCGAAGCCGAACGAATTGGAGATGACGCGGCGCACGCGCGCATCCCGCGCCACGTTCGGCACGACATCGAGCGTGATCGCCGGATCGGGAACGCTATAATTGATCGTCGGCGGAATCCGCTGATGCTCGAGCGCGAGCAGGCTGATGACCGCTTCGACCGCTCCGGCCGCCGTAAGGGTGTGCCCGATCATCGATTTGTTGGATGAGATCGGAATGCCGCGGATATGTTCGCCGAACACGGTGGAGACGCCAAGGTGCTCCATCTTGTCGTTCTCCGGCGTGCTGGTGCCGTGGGCATTGATGTAGTCGACGTCCTCGGGTCCGATGCCGGCATCGGCGAGCGCATTCTTCATGCAGGCGATGATCGGCTTGCCGTCGGGGCTTGACCGGGTGCGGTGGAAGGAATCCGATTTCTCGCCGCAGCCTTCGAGGATGCCGAGAATGCGAGCGCCGCGTGCCTGGGCGTGGTCGAGATCTTCGAGCACGAGCGCGGCTGCGCCTTCGGCCAGCACGAAACCGTCGCGATTCTTGGAGAACGGCTTGGAAGCCTGTTCCGGCGGATTGTTCTGGGTCGACAGCGCCGAGAGCAGCGAGAACCGCACCAGCGATTCCGGTGTCAACGAACCGTCGGCGCCCAGCGCCAGCGCCGCCTGGCACTCGCCGCGCCGGATGGCTTCGACACCGAGCTGGATGGCGCTGGCGCCCGACGCGCAAGCGGTGGTGAGCGAGATCGGCGAGCCTTCGGTGCCGAAATGCGCGGCGAGATGCTCGCCGGTGATGCCGTATTTCAACGACTCGTGGACCGGCGCGAATTTCGGCTCGCGGGCGACAGCGGTGAGGTCGGGATAACCGGCGTCCACTTTTAGCTTCGCCGCGTCAGCCATTTCGATCCGGTAGTGCCACTCGATTTCGAGCGGCGGCATGGCGAGAAACAGCGGGCCGGGGAACCGGCCTTTGCCGCCGATGCCGGCTTCGGCGATCGCTTCTTCGCCGGCCATCAGCGCGATGCGCTCGGTCAGTTCGGCGGGCGACATATAATCGGTGTAGATATCGTTGACGGCGCCGGAGATCGTGGTCCGCAGGCCGTCGATCGGAAAGCGCGTAATGCGGCGAATGCCGGATTGGCCGGCCGACAATTTCGTCCAATTGTCGGACTTACCGACACCGAGGGAGGTTATAATGCCCATGCCGGTAATGGCGATGATGGGACGGCCGGCTTTGTCGCGCTTCGGCGCCGCCGATGAGCCTGCCATGACGCTCTCCTTCAATTGATCCGTTCGACCAGGGTCAATCCTTCGCCGCGGAAGTGGCCGACACTGGTGACAACGGCCTGCGATAGGCCAGGCGGACTTTCGCCAATATCGCCGCTTCCGGTGGGCGCGAACAGCTTGCCGTGCTCGAGGGCCGCGCAGGCGATACCCAGATTGGCGATGAACTGGTTATCGACCCCATGCCCGATATACGTACCGGTATTGCGTACGGGAAGCCCAATCTCCTTGAGCACGCGGCGCTCCGCCGCTGTTGCCGGTTCGAGCCCGGTAGCGCCGGAGATAATACCAACGTGCGCGCGATCCACTTTGCCGGCGATCGCCTCCCACTGGCGCCGCAGCGCGGCCTCAGATTCCCCGGGCTGGCGCTGGTTGCGATCGGAATAGACCTGCGATATGCGCACCAGCCCGCGAGCGCCGCGCGCTTGGGCATGCTCCGGGCTTTCCAGCACGATAAAGGCGCCCATGGTCGCAAACGCAATGCCGCCCTCGGGTCCGCGATCCCACACCGGCGCGAATTTTCCTTGCAGCAGGACGTGGCCGAGCTCGAAAGCGAGCAGCACGTCCCAGCGCGCACCATTATAGGCGCCGCCAACCAGCGTCAGCTCGCTCTGCCCGGCGGCGATGCGCGCCTGCGCCACGCGCACGGCGTCGACGCCGGCGGACTCCTCACCCATGAACGTGCGCGACGATCCGACCACCCCGTGCACCAGCGAGATATTGCCGGCAAGCAGATTGGGAAGCTGGGCCAGGAACAAAGTGGGGCGTAGGTCGCTCATCAAGCGCTCGTTGAGGAAGACGCCCGGTTGATTGGCCTTGCGCACGCCGGCGAGGATTGCGTTATCGACCGCGATATCGCGCTCGCCGCCGCCTGCGGCGACGATCATGTCGGTGCGGTCGAGCAGGTCGGGCCTGCCGGCAATGCCGGCGTCGCCAAGCGCAAGGCCCGCCGCATACACGCCGACGCGCTGCCACGTCTCCATCTGCCGCTGATCGGCTTTTTTCGGAATCTGCTTGTCGAAGCTCATCGGCCCGAGCGGGTGCACGATATAGGGCGCGAAGGTTTTATCGTCGTAGGGCGGCGGATCGCCGCGCTCGAGACGTTGCCAATTCGCTTCCATCCCCTCGCCGAGACAAGTGAGCAGACCGACGCCGGTGATCCACACCTCACGGCGTTCAGTCACTTGATGAGCTCCTTGAGCGGGAAATCGAGCCGTGTCGCCCAATCTTGAAGCGTCTTGCGGAATTGCGGGCTCGGAAAAGGCACGATGCGATAGGTGATGCTGGCGTCGCATACGATCTTGCCGCCGCGGCGACCCTTTGCTTCGCCCATGGTGTAGCCCGAGCCCTCGTGCACCACCTTGCCCTCGAATTCGAGTTCGTCGCCGGGAAAGACGGCGGTGCGGATCTTGGCTTCCTTGACCCCGGCGAACATCGGCAAGCCGGAGAAATTGCAAAGCGCACTGGCGAGCCATCCGGTCGTCTGCGCCATGCATTCGATCAGCAGCACGCCGGGCATCAGCGGATAGCCGGGAAAGTGGCCCTCGAACACCGGGCTCTTCTTCGGCACGGTGCAGACCGCCTTGATCGTGCGCTCGCCGACATTAATGTCGACGATACGGTCGAGCATCTGAAAATATTCAAGACGCATGCGCGGCGCCTCAGGCGCCTTTGGCGGCGATCAGTTCGTCGATGCGGTCGCTCAGGTTCTTCAGCACGAAGTACTGATCCGTCGTCGCCTTGCCGTCGTTGACTTCCTGGGTCCACTGCTCAAGCGGCAGCTTGATGCCGAACGCCTTGTCGATGGCGAACGCGATATCGAGAAAATCGAGACTGTCGATCTCGAGGTCGTTGATCGCATGACTCTCAGGCTTGATATTCTCGCGCGGAATGTCGCAAGTTTCCGCAATGATTTCAGCCACTTTATCAAACGTGGTGGACATCAGGCTCGCTCTTTTGACATGGCGTGGATTGGCGTCGGCGCAAAGCACGCCGCGAACAAGCCCGATCCGTTCGTCCGGGCCCCTCAGGTCGAAGGCCCCGTATAGCGAAGGATGGGGTCAAGTTCAACGGCGGCTGGCGAAACTAAAGCTGCTGCCGGGGCGCTACGGGACTGCTGATAAGCTCTTGCGCGGACTAACCGATTTTGCCGTCGCCGGGGACTGGTCGGCGCCTTGTCCGGTGCCACAAAAGACGCCACCATCGCCAGGAACCGCCCAGCCGGGTCATCGTTGGAACAAGGGCGGGTTACGCCGCTAGTTCTTCACTGGCAGCTCGATTGGCGCGCAATTTTGCCGGCCCTGCATCACGCAATCCTGGGCTTTCTGCATGTCCGCTATGGTATCGGCGATCCAGACCCCGGCGCCGACCAGCACCGAAACGATCGCCACCGCGATGACATTCATCAGCATGCGTTGCCGATAGTCGATGTGGCCGTCTTCTTCTTCGTAGCGGGCGAAATCGTCGATCGGTTCGATGTCGCCGTCGTCCGGCATGACGGGCGAATTGCGCGCAGCTTGCAGGCCGGCGCGCGGGCGCAATTGGAACCTCAGGATATGTCCTGATCCCTGCGCTTGGTCCGAATCCGGCCGGTCGGGCATCATGGCAAAGCCATCCTGCGGATCGTCGTCAGCATAGCGGGTCTGCGACGGAATAAGCTCAGATTATCGGTGCCCGACGGCGATCAACGTTGCGTTAATGGCTGGGGCTGATATGCGCCCTGCGTATCGTCCGGCGGTATCACGATCCAGGCCGGTCGTTTCAAGGCGCCGCAAAGTGTCCTAGACTCAGCGCCGATGCGAATCCACGGCTCCGCACGCGCGGCGGTGGCATTTGTCGCGGCCTGTGCGGTCGCGCTGCAAACAATCTTGCTTGTGTTCGGCGGCTCGCTTGCCGGCGCTGCCGGCTTCGCCGGCCAGCCGATCTGCTCACATTCCAATGCCGCGACGACCAGTCCTGCGCCAGCCGGGCCCGGACGCGACTGCCTTGCGACCTGTCTCACCGGCTGCATGTGCGGGGCAATGGCGGTGCCGGTACCGGGAGCGGCGTTGCTCTACGCGCCGGAACCGCTGCAAACACTCGCCGCTGCGGCCGGAGCCGCCCCGGCAATGCGGCTGAGCGTGAACCGCGCCAATCGCTCCCGTGCCCCGCCGCTCGGCTGACATCGCTTCACTTGCGGCGACGAAAATCCCTCCGCCCATTGAGCGGGCATCCGGCACGGAGCAATTCCATGACACATATCGCTAGGACAACGATCTGGCACGGCTGTGCGGCGGCCTTGGCGCTTGCTGTGGCGCAACTGCCGGCGACCGCCGCGCATCCGGCCGATTACGACGTCGGTTCGATCCACATCAGCCAGCCGTGGGCGCGGGCGACGCCGAAGGGCGCAAGCACGGGCGCGGCCTATATGACGATCACCAACAACGGCAAGACGCCTGACAGGGTGAGCTGCGTGTCGAGCGACGCCAGCGCCGCATGCCAGATTCACATCATGACCATGGCAAACGGCGTGATGATGATGCGCCCGGTCGAGGGCGGCCTCGAAATCAAGCCAGGCGAGACCGTGACGTTCAAGCCGGGCATTCTTCACGTCATGTTGCGTAATCTCAAGCATCCCCTGGAGCAGGGCAATACGGTGAAAGCCACGCTCAAATTCGACAGCGCCGGCACCGTCGACGTCGACTATCCGATCGCGGCGATTGGCGCGGCGGCGCCCGGAATTCCGGCCGGCGGCGGCACCATGATGATGCAAGGCCACGGCGGCGGTATGAACAAGTAGAGGTCCGGCGGCGGCACAATGCAGATGAACAAGCAGTGACGCGCCGCCGCCGACCGGCGGATATTATTTCTTCGCCGCCTCTTTGAACGGCGCCGGCATGCCTTGCGGCAGCGGCGCGCGGAATGTGTTGAGCGTCATCGACACCATGGCGTAATAGCCGAGGATGCCGACCAGCTCGACCGTGCCGGCGTCGCCAAGCAATTTTTTCACGCGATTGTAATTGGCGGTGCCGACGCGCTTGGTCGCATAGAGCTCCTTGACGAAGGCGTAGATCGCCATCTCGTCCTTCGGCGCCGATTTCGGCGCGCGCCCGGCCTGAATGTCGCGGATGGTCTGCGGCTTGATGCCTTGCTTTTCGGCCATCGGCGCGTGCATCGCCCATTCATATTGCGCCTTCCAGTGCTGGGCAGTGCAAAGGATCGCGAATTCCGACAGCCGCGGCGGCACGCTGGTCTTGAACCGCAGATGGCCGCCGAGCTTTTGCGCTAGCTCGCCGAACGCCGGCGAATGCAGATAGATCGCGAACGGTCCTGACATCCTGAATTGGCCGCGCGGACCGGCTTTGATGGATTCCGCCAGCGCGCGCTGGTCGGCGGTCAAGGTTTCCTCGGCGAGCTTGGGCAGGCGAGGCGATTGCATGTCGGGCATGGTTTCCTCGTGGTTCCCTCTTGGGCGTTGGACGGACAGGGCGCCTCGTCCTTGCTGATTATTGTATGGCGACGATGCGGCGGGCAACATGGCGATTGGGATTGCTTTGCTCCGCCCATGCGGCGTGTTACGGTTAGCACGTAGGAGCGAATTCGTGGCGGGCAAATACAGCTTTTCGGTCATTCTGGAGCCGCAGGAAGAGGGCGGCTTCACGGTGCTCGTGCCGGCGCTGCCTGAAGTGATTACCGAAGGTGACACCGAGCAGGAAGCGCTGGCCAATGCCGAGGAGGCGATCCGCGCGATTGTGTCGTACCGCCGTGATCACGGCCTCGCAATTCCTTCAGATTCTGCTCCTGAAATTCGCCGTGTAACCGTGGCCGCCTAATTATGAGCGGCGCGCGGCTGCCGGTCTTGACCGGCAGGCAGATCCTTCAAGCTTTATCGCGAGCGGGATTCGTCGTTGACCGCATCGTCGGCAGCCACCATGTGCTCGTGTATCCGGGCGATGCGCGGCGCGCCGTGACGGTTCCGGTTCATGGCGGCCGCGATCTCAAGCGCGGCACCATCCGGTCGATCATCCGGCAGGCCGGCTTCACCGTAGAGGAGTTTGTCGGCCTGCTTTAGCGCCGCTTTTTCGGTGGATCGCATAAGCCTTCAGTCTTCGGCATCGCGCGGGCCGTCTTCGGCGTGTGGTCTTGCAGAAAATCCCGGAGCATTTCGTCCATAGCGGGCTGCAAGCCGCAAGTGGCTATGCCCAACGTCAGGAGGCCCGTCGAGGAGTTTGTCGACCTGCTTTAGCGGCGCTTTCTCGTTTTGCTTTTCTTTGCCGCCTTCGGTTTCGCGCGCTTGGCCACTGCCGCACTCTTCGCTGGCATCAGGCCGGCCTTTTCGACGTGGCGCACCCAGTAATTCCAAGCCCGGTTGGTCGACGGCGGCCGCACGCTGTGCGCCGACGACAGCGCGATCTCGCCCGGGGAGAGCGAGTCGACATGGCCGTGCGCCATCGCCGCGCTCTGCAACGCGGCATTTTCGCAGCCATATAC
>Ga0207416_1001307_pt1 | contig 34489 bp, 33 predicted proteins | sample PaiPotPPM11metaG_FD_184107 | JGI IMG/M metagenome (GOLD analysis project Ga0207416, IMG submission 184107) | Iron sulfur acid spring bacterial and archeal communities from Banff, Canada, to study Microbial Dark Matter (Phase II) - Paint Pots PPM... ...
TTTGGGACGAAACAACGGTTCGAGAACCGCCCACTGGGCGTCGGTAAGGTCCATGTTCTCGATTTACGCTCTTTGCCATTAGTTTCAACCGCTCAGCGGCTTGAATGTGTTTATGAGATAACTTCTAGACTATATGGAAGCGGATGTGTTGTTCGAAGAACTGCCGAATGTCGCCGGAGCTCTGGGCTACTACACGGGAAAGCTGGCTCACAAGGAAGTCAACATCAATTCGAGCTGGGGAACAACCCTCAAGGGTGCCAAGAAGGCGACAATTGTTCTCGCCGTTTCGGACCTGGAGCATGCACCTCTCCTCCGTTAGGCCGGCAAAGGCTCACGGGGCTTTGACAGGCAATGGAAATTTGAATGACGGAGTTCAGGAAATCGCGAACTTGATGGCGGTGTAGCTGGTGCGAAATGCGCGAAGGGCATCTCCCGTCGATCCCGCACGCGACCTCGAAATGCGAGGGATGGTTTTCCTATGCCAAGGACGTGGAGATGTTGGGCGCGTTATCGATGTTACGATGCGCTGGGTGGAATCACGCTGGGCTTGCGCCGAGGCTGCCTTGGTAAGGGGGAAAAGAACAGTGGTTATCAGCGATCGCTTGAGAGAATTACGAGAACAAAAGAAGTTATCCCAGGGGGATATTGAGAAGCGGACCGGACTCCTACGCTGTTATATTTCACGCGTCGAGAATGGCCACACCGTTCCGACTATTGAGACTCTGGAGAAACTGGCGCGGGCGCTTGAAGTTCCGCTGTACCAGTTGTTCTATGACGGCGAAGAGCCGCCCAAACTGCCGAACCTTCCAAAAAGAAAAACGTCGGATGACATTGCCTGGGGCAGCAGTGGGAAACATGCGGCCTATCTGCAAAAACTCAGGAAGTGTATGAGCAAGGCTGGCGATGCGGATCGCAAACTCATCATGGCCATGACGCAGAAAATAGCTGGTCGGCGCAATCGACACGCATCGCCGGAGGCATAAGATCAAAGGACTTGCGCCGCGGAATGTTGCGTCATTCGTGGGACCGGCTTGTGACTTCACACCGGTGATGCGCACCATCGTAAGTTGTACAGGCAAAAGTTCATGGAGAACTACGGCAAGAGACGAAAGGACATGGAGAAGGCTCTGAGTGAACTCCGACGGCAGGGACTCGTCACCGGCCCGCCTTCGCTCACGGCTCAGGGTGAGATGATTGTTTTTCTCAGGGATGGAGTGTTGACATCATCGCAAATTCTCAAATTGTTCGACAGCAAGGAACTGACTCACGAGGGTGTTCGGAAGATGATCGAACAAAAGCGTTCCTCGGAGTCCGACGAGTCTTCGTTCTAGCTGGCCGTGCATCGGAGTAGGATATTGGGGCAGCGCCGTGGAGGTCTCAGCCCCCAACATCAAACACCACCAGGAAATGCGTGCGCTGAGGGTTGCATTGTATTCAAAGCGAACTCCGGCGTTCGGCTGGTTACGGCTATTTGGCAGCTTGTGGTCCTGGCCTGGGTTGGCATCCTGCTTTATGAAAACGGGTTGCAATTTCGAGGCAATCGCATGTGGGTTAACGGCGGGCTGGCTTCAGCGACGGCGGTGGCAAAGCGTCGCCTTGCTGCTGCTCGCTACTACTTGGTTCTATTCCGCGCACTACAGGAGTAACTGTATGGAGGTCTTCATCTAAGTCCTCTAGCATCCCGCCGTACGTAGGATAGTCAACATTGCCAAACGCGCTGGCGAATTCAGATTGGATTCAGGTTTCATGAAACGCATCCTGATTGCGGATGACTCTGAGTTGGTGCGCAAACAGCTCAGGGTTATTCTTGAAAGTCATCCCGGATGGCACGTCTGTAGCGAGGCTGCGAATGGCCAAAAAGCCATCCTCTTGGCGCAGGAACTCAAACCCGATTTAGTAGTCCTCGATCTCGCGATGCCCATGCTCGATGGCTTCCGCGCTGCTGCCGAAATTGTCGAGATGCTTCCGTCCGTTCCAATTGTTATTTACACTTTTCATGACCTGCCTCAGATGGAATTGGAAGCAAAAAAGTTTGGAGTTCGAGCGATCGTGCCAAAATCGGCAGATGAGAAGTTTTTGATCCAGGCCTTGGAAGGCGTGCTTCCTCCCGATACTCCGCCCGCCCTCGCGGACGCAACCACGGGAGGGGCGGGCACGCCGATTTCCTTGGTGTGGACGGAAGAAACGCCGGCGGAATCTCAGCCGGGAGTTCCTGATCCTCCGCCGCAGGCAGACTGACCGACGTGAGGCCCAGATCCGAACGCTGTTGCGATGAGGCGAGGCCAAGCAGCAGCCAGTTCCATTTACTTCAGATTTGCCCTCAGGTTTCGAGCGGTGCTTTTCTTCTTGGCGGCCCGGTGTTTCTTGACAGCAGTCGTAACCTGGGCGTATGCGAAAGCGTGAAGTGCGGTGAGGGACCTTATTCTACGGCTCGGCCGTGACAGTGTGGGATTCTAACCAATGACGGGGCAGCGTTCTAACCAACTGAAGTACGTCCCCAACCGTGTTTTCTACGACTTGCCGTAAAGCCTTGTGGGACAAGGCCTTTCCAAGTTTTGCATACGTTGCACGTTTTGCTGGCGTTGCTTACGGTAGCAGCTGTCCCTGCCAGAACCGCCAATAAACCGCTAATAAAACTCCGTGCGTCGTTGCGAGTAATAATTTAAAACAGCCCGCGGCTTTTGTCCCATCGTCCACAAAAGTTTTTAAGGCAAGAGCGAGGGGCAGCTTACGAACGCTCGTCTTCCTGGTCTTCGATCGGATGTCTCTCAGGGAGCATGCGCTCGTGAAGGATACGGGACACAAGAATGCCTCCGCGTTCCTGGCGGTAAAATACGACGTGCTTGCCGTGTTCAAGACGATGTAATCCAGGTCGGATTTCATCACAGGGCCGCCCCAAGGCCGGGCTGTCGGCTAGTCTCTTGCAACAGGCCTCAAGTTCGTTGAGGTAAAGGGCTGTTTGGTCATTGCCCCAGGTGCGCAGCGTGTATTCGGCGATACTCAGTAAGTCGGCTTCTGCCCGACACGAAAACCGAAACGTTGCCACGGCTAGCGGGATGACACGGGAAGTTTAAGACTCTTCCGAACGCGCGCGAATACATCGCCCTCGACTATACCGCTCTTGTCGCCTTCATCAATGGCCGATCGTAAGGCTGCGAGCTTCGCCTCGTATTGCTGTTCCTCACGCTCCAAAGTCCTCAAACCGGCGCGCACAACTTCGCTCGCGTTTTCGTAACGACCCGTTTTAACCTTCTTGGCTACGAAGCGATCGAGCTCGTCTGTCAGATTGACGTTTCGAGTTGGCATGGCAGCGGCCTTTTTTCGCAATGTTCAGTTACAACGCCATTCTAGCACAATTGGCAAAGATTGCCAAGATGCGGGAATGGGCTAAGTATGGTTGCCGGCTGGTTAATGGGAAGAAACCACGAAATAGAGGGTGCTGGATTACGATGTACGAAGTCCTCAGTCGTTGAGAAACGCGGCGATCAGTTGGGTACAGTAGGGTTTTGGACTCATGCTCGGCCCAAGAAATCTCATGAGGAAATGAGTTCTAGGAAAAAACCCAATCAATACTGCATAATTGCATTGCACAACTCGAGCACGATGGCCAAGAACAGCGGATCGTAATGGGGTTGTCTTGCCCGAGATTCCGGAAGAGTATTAAGGTAAGTCTAGTATTATCTGTGCGTTACGTGGGGCTCGTAGCTCAGCGGTTAGAGCAGCGGACTCATAATCCGTTGGTCCCAGGTTCAAATCCTGGCGGGCCCACCAACTCATTTCCAAGTGCTGCCTTTGCGCTCGGTTGGCTTTCCCGCCTTGTGAATTTTCCTCAAACTCGAGAACACTTGAGAACAAAACTCCCGCGACCCTCTCCACAGCGCGTCTTTGCGAGTCACGGATCACATGAGCATACGTGTTGAGCGTCGCCCCAAGATCCGAGTGGCCGAGTAATGCCTGCGCGGTCTTGATCGACTCTCCTACTTCCGTGAGCAGCGTTGCATGCGTGTTCCGGAACGTGTGCCACGAAACGCTTGGCTGGTTGATCCGGTCACATGCTGGCGCAAGCACGCGGTTGTAGAGGTTCTGCTTGTTGAGTGGCGTCCCGCTCGGCGTGCAAAACACCAAGCTGTTCGGCGCGCCGTTCTTCGTGCTGGCCCGATGGGGCAATCCACACTTCAGGACCGGTAAGCGTGGTGGGGAAACAGACGTATGGCGGCGCTAGTGAGGCACCAACCGACGAAAGAGTTGAAAACCGATAGGCCCCACCTAAACCACCGCGCCGCACCTCGACTGCACCCCGTGCTTTTCACTTGCCGAGTCGGCCGCCGACGGCCTCAGCTTTGCCCCGCTTACCCCATGCCGGCTAGGACGCCTCGCATATATGCAAAGCTGGCGATGGCGCCGGGCATGGGATCGTCGGGATAAACCTCATACTCGAGATCGACGAAGCCCTTGTACTTTATCGCGTCAAGAGCTTCAAAAATTTTCTTCACCGGCATGATGCCTTCTCCTACCGGCACCTGGCTCTCTTTGCTTTGGAAATTCGTGAGGTCTTTCATGTGCACGTCAAAGAGGCGCGGGCCCACGGCGTGGATGGCCTGAACCACGTCGGTGCCGGCACGAACGGTATGGCCGACATCTATGCAGCAGCCGATGCGCGGATCCATGCCGTTCACGGCCTTCAATATATCCAGCGGCGAATGCCACAATTTATCTTCCGGGCCGTGATTGTGGATGGCGATACGGATGTCGTATTCCTTTACGAACTTCTCGATACGCGGCAGAGTCTCAGGCGCGGGGTCGCCGGCGACAATCACGCCAATCCCGGCGCGCTTGCAGTATTCGAATTTGCCGCGGATGTCCGCATCTTCATCTTTCGCGAAATAAATGGTTCCGGCAGCGTGGAGCTTGATGCCCGCGGCGGCATAGTCTGCCAGGGCAGCCGCCTCCTCCTGGGGATCCATCGGGAGATGATCTTTGACGTCCTTGGCATTCAGCGCCAACACGTTGAGCTGCTTCATGAAGCCGATCATCTGGGCGCGGCTGAATTTACGAAACGTGTAGCTGGCCAGCCCCAGACGAATGGCCGAGACTTCGTCAGCCGGCGCGCGTTCCGCGGACATTGCAAAGACTTCCTTTGAAGCAACGAACGCCGCGGCAACCAGTGCTCCGAAGGAAACGAAATTGCGGCGCGAGAAGATGTTTTTCGTTTGCGTTTCGTCGCCCAGCGGGCGCTGCTGCATCTTAGACATGCGGCGCCCAGCCCTTCTCGTACTCGCGGCCCCACATCTTCATGGCTTCCGGGTCGCCCTGGATGCGTCCGTCTTTGGTGTCGAGATGCAATTCCCGGTTGACTTCCCACGCGATGTTGGAAAGCTGCAGCATCGTAACGGCGATGTTGCCCACGGAGATCGGAGCGTTGAGCTTCTCACCTTTGCGGATTCCCGCGATGAAGTTTGCGAAGTGGAGATCGGTCATGGAATCGGCGCCGACGAGATCAGCGGAGGACGTTTTGCTGCCGGCCTTGTGCTCGCTTGTTCTATTCCCTTTGAGATCGTAGATCTCATAGCCATCGCGATCCACAAGCACGGTGCCAGTCGTTCCCATGATGGTCGAGCCACGGTCACGGCCGTAGTATTTCATTCCCTGGCAGCTCTTGCCCTCCCAAGAGAGCATCTTGTCTTCGTATTCGAAGCTGGTCACCAGCGTGTCGTAAAACTGCCAGTCGTCTTTGAATTGGTACCTGCCGCCTGAGGAAGCGACCCGTTGCGGATAGTCGACGCCCAGGGCCCAGCGGCACACATCCACCTCGTGCGTCCCATTATTGAGCGTTTCGCCAGTGCCGTAGATTCTAAACCAGTGCCAGTTGTATGGCTGCACGTTGTCCTTATAGGGACGGCGCGGTGCCGGGCCCTGCCACAAGTCCCAATCCAACTGCGCGGGGACGGGCGTTTCTTTGCCTGTGCCAATCGACTTCCGCACATTGCTGTACCAGGCTTTCGCGAAGTAGGGCCTGCCTATAATGCCGCTGTGAATCTTTTCGACGATTTCTATAGTGTGTGGCGAAGAACGCTGCTGCGTGCCCATCTGCACGAGCTTTCCATACTTCTGCTGCGCCTCAATCAGCATCTCTCCCTCAGCAGGATTGTGGCTGCAGGGCTTTTCCACGTAGACGTGCTTGCCCGCCTGCAACCCGGCGAGGGCCATCGGTGTGTGCCAATGGTCGGGAGTGGCAATCGTGATGGCGTCCACATCCTTCCGCTCGAGAATTGCGCGAAAGTCTTTGTCTGTCGTTGGGGTCTCGCCCATCTCGCGCTGCACTGCCTCGGTGAATTTTTTGAGAGTGTTGCTGTCCACATCGCAGACATGCAAGATGCGAGCAGCGCTCTTGTTCGCCTTGAGCGCCGAAAGATGAGCGTACCCGCGGCCATGCAGTCCGATCACGGCAAAGTTGAGGCGGTCGTTGGAACCGAGGATCTGGCCATAACTCTTTGCCGTCGTTCCCACGGCCAGACCTGCTGCGCCCACTGCAAGGGCGTCGAGAAATTGACGGCGCGGCATTCGATATTGCATGGATTCTCCTCTTCTTCTGCTTAAACAAGATGCTTATCACTTTATGTTCGATTTACTCTCATCGTCCACGATTGTCTTCCACAGCAGATGTTATGATGAGTTCTTCCCCGCCTTTAACTTATAACCGCGAGGCCAGGCCGCGGAGAACCTCAGTTTGGATTGCGGAACCCGTTGGACGGAAAACATGGCACGCTACTGTCTGGATGTTGGGCCGACGTTCGGCGTCCGAGTTAGGCTCCGGTTTTCGAAGCTGATTGGCATCGCCTCAGAAAATGAGCCTCCCTCCAAAATAGATGCTGCGCGCGCCCCCGGCACCTGTGACGTGCCCGAAGTTTGCGTCCCCCAGCGTTACGTTGGGATTGTTAAATTGCGGCATATTCGTGGCGCTGAACCAATCCGAGCGAAACTCGAGATTGAAACGTTCCGTAAGCCGGAAGACCTTAGCCAACGAGGAGTCCAGATTGAAGAAATTTGGACCGGAAAGAATGTAGCGTCCTACGTTGCCGAACGTGGGCTTGCCAAACAGCTTTGTTGGATCCTGGAACACCGAGGTGTCAAACCAGAGCTGGGTGTCTACTCCCTTAGGCTCAGCGATCGGCCCGGTGACCCATGGAGATTGATGATTTCCGGGAGTCTGGATGTTGGTGCAGTTGCATCCGAAATTGAAGGGTGTTCCGGTCATGAAGGTCACGACGTTGCTGAACCGCCAGCCGCCGAAAACCGCGTTCAATGGTCCACCGTGAAGCCAACGCTGCCCTTTTCCAAACGGAAGGTCCCAGACATAGCTTTGAACAAACATGTGCGTGCGGTCGAAGTCTGCACGCGCATAATTCCGGCGGAAATTAATGTAGTAGTCTATTCCGTTGGAATTTTCGCCATTCTCCTCAATGTAACCGAGCGCCTTGCCGTACGTATAGGACGTCGTCAGAAGGAATCCGCTCGAGATCCGGCGGTCAAACTTCACTTGGAGAGCGTTGTAGTCGGAGCTTGCGCCGGCAAACCGCTCGGTCGTAGACGAAGTGCGGCAAGTCGTCGTGCCAGGAACGCAGAAACCGATGAGCGGTTGACCGGCGGATCCTGCGCCAAGCATTGCCGGGTTCGAGACGGCATTCAGGTCGTACTGGATGGGAGCGCGTACTCCCCGGTTGCCAACGTAGGAGACGTCGAGAGTGAACTTTGCGGGCAAGGCGCGCTCGTACGTGAGGTTCCAGGACTGGATGTATGGGTCGCGGTAATGCAAATTGATGACATCGTAGGACTGGTTGATCAGCAGGGGCGTATTGGCCGGAATGATACCGTTCGAAGGAACAGTGGCCACCAAAGGCGCCGGGAACCCATTCGCGAATGTCGCCGGACTTCCGTTCGGAAGAACGGCAGGGCCGAAACCCGACACATTGTTGAACGCGTTGTTCTGTTTCACGGGAAAGTCATAAGCATAAGTGTTGTCAGCAAAGGGCTCATAGCTGATCCCATATCCAGCCCTTACAACGTCCTTGCTTGTGAACTGATAAGCCACGCCAATGCGCGGAGCGAAGTCCTTGTAATTCTTCTGCATTCCAAGATCCAATGGATTGCCGCCAACCCCTGCAACAACTAGAGTGTTGTTGGTCGGATCATAATTCGAGAATCCGCCCGGGAAATGCGGCGTTCCAGGACGATAGAATTCCCAGCGCAACCCGAGATTCAGAGTCAGCCTGGGCCTGATCTGCCATTTGTCGTTAACGTAGCCAAAAATCTGCCATTGCCGGTAGGCAGGGAAAACAAGCGCCAGGTCACGGCCCACCTGACTGGGGACACCGAGGAAGAAGCTGGCGAAATTATTGGCAAAGCCCACGCTTGGCGCTCCTGTAGCGTTCAATGCCGTCTGGCTTGATCCGAAATGCCAGAGACCGCGCGGGCTGAACGTCTGCTCTTGCAACAAGTCATCCCGCAAGCGGATGAGATTTCCTCCCCACTTGATCGTATGGTTGCCAATCACCTTGTTCCAGTTGCTGACAATGTCTAAATCAGTTTCGGCCCGGACCCAGGGGAGACTTGCGGAGTACCCCACCATCGGATTAGAAATCGTGGCGTCAATAGAAATGCCGGTCAGTCCGCTCTCAAACGCTCCTACGTTCACACCTGGAATTCCGATGGCGGTCGAGGCATTTGTGCCGTAATCGTTCTGTTGGGCCGTGTTTCGGTAGCGATTGAGCCCGATGCGGTTTTGCACGATGAACGTGGGGGAGAAAATATGATCCCAATTAATAGCGGCGGAGAACGTCTTGTCCGTTCCATTTCCCTCGAACCCTCCCCCGACCGGGCCGCCAGCAAGACCGTACGCCGGCGCTTGGAAGGTGATGGGATTCATATATCCGAGGTGGCCTGAAAAGTGATCGTTCTTGCCCTGATAGTGGTCAATCTTGACGTCAAAGGAATTGTTATCCTGGCCGAACCCTGTGCTCTCCAAGTAATTCTGCGCGTACTTTTGAGTGCCGGGTGCGGTTTGGTTGTTATTGGGCAAAGGAACCAGGGCCATTAACTTAGCGGCAATCGGGTCCATCCTGTTGATGGGAATGATGTTCGGGCAGTTGCCGCCGTTGTAGCCGTAAGTGGCGGGAGTGCACGCCGGGTTGTAATTGGGACTCGACGAAGTGGACGAAGCCACGAACTGGGTGCGGCCGGTACCGCAGAGCTTTGCGTTGCCTCCGGGCAGACAGTCAGCCGTGTCCCCGGTGGCCGGATCGAAAATAGGAGTCGGCTTAGTCTTGATTGTCGCGGGGTTAATGAGGTCACTGAAATCCCCGTTGCGCTCCGCCGCCGTCGGGACGCTTAGCCGCTGAAATTGAGCGGAATGGGTCGTGGTTCTCAGGTAGTCGACAAAGAAGAAAGTCTTGCCTTTGCGAATCGGCCCCCCAAGGTTCCCTCCCCAGTAGTTGTACACAGAATGGGGCTTCTGGAATGGCGCTCCGTTGGGGCCGCGATCGAAGAAGCCCTTGGCGTTGAGAGCATCGTCGTTGTGGAACTCATACAAAGCGCCATGGAAATTATTGCTACCTGACTTATAAATGACGTTGACCACCGCCCCAAGCGCCGTTCCCTGTTCCGCGTCGTAATTGCTAGTGAGGACCTGCACTTCCTGGATCGCCTCGATGGGCGGGACGTAGACTTGCAAGAGCCCCGTTCGCTCGTTGTCATTTACTCCTTCGATTTGGAAGTTGTTGCTCAAACTCGAAGTGCCGTTCACTTCACTGTTGAGGCTGCCCTGGGGATTGAAAAAAACCGAATGGTTGAAGGCGGCGCGCGTCGTGCCGGGAACCAGGTTCAGGAGGTTCTGAAAGTTGCGTCCGTTGCTCACGGGCAAGTCCTCCGCCTGAGTGGCACCGAGCTCCGCCCCTGTTTGGGCGCTATCGGTCTGAAGCGTCGGAAGAGTTATTTCCACATTAATGGTTTCGTTAACGGAACCTGGCTGCAGCGTCAAGTCCACGTGAACCGTGGTGCTTACGGAAAGGGCCACGTCGTTTCGGATTACCATCTTGAAGCCCTGCTTTTCGACCGCGACTTTATAGACGCCCGGCGGGACGTCGGGAAAAGAATAGAACCCGCTGTCATTGGTCGTGGCTGTACGGCTGACGTTCTCCGCGACCTCGGTGATCGTGACGTTAGCCCCGGAAACCACTGCGCCGCTGGAATCTGTTACCGTGCCGAGAAGATTGCCATTGACGGCCTGGCCCATGAGTGGCGCAGAAAGCCCAAAGAGTAGTGTCCCGAGGATAACGGCGATGCTGAAGCGCCACAGCTTGATAAGACCGAATGTGGCAGCAACTGCAAATTGTTCGGCAATTGCACCGTAAGTCTTATCCCGGCTATCCATGCAAGAAAAAGACGAACCAGACAGTTTTTTCATGACGTCACACCCCACGCGATTCGAAAGAATTTCCGACCAAATCAAAAGAGGACCCACGAAAAGCTTGGAACTGGTTCCACACCCTAGCTGAGCGAAAACCCCATGTCAAGCCAGAATCTCGTGAAGCCAATCTGTTGCATCAATTTTCTGATTACTCGTCCCAAGCGCGCATCCGTTGATCTTGCTGTGAATACCATCGCCGTTTTGGTGTGCTAGACTGGCCCAGGGAAGAGGAAGGACGGTTTCTCACCCAACCAAGCAAGACCCCATTGCGCGAAAGAGCAACACTTTTATGGAAGCAGTTCCAAGAAAAACGACCATTCGTGAGGTGGCGCAGGCCGCTGCCGTTGGCATAGGAACCATCTCCCGCGTGCTCAATTCCAGTTCACAGGTCAGCCGGGAAACGCGTGAGCGGGTGCTGGAGGCCATCCGACGTCTGGGATTCCGCCCCAACGCGCAGGCCCGCAGGATTCTCAAGCGGCGCTCAGAGATGGTCTGCTTTCTCCTGAGCAACCGCGATTTTCTCCATCCCTTCCATGCGCGCATCCTGCAAGGTGTCGAATCTTATGCCAGCGGTTTGAAACAGCATGTATTGTTCGCCGCGCTGCATTATTCCCCGAGAACGCCTCCGGATAGGATCGACCTGCCGCCCGTTCTTCAGGAGCATGGCTTGATTGACGGACTCATTCTGGCGGGGACGATTTACCCGAATCTTCTCCGCAGAATCGAGTCCATCCATATGCCTTTTGTGGCCTTCAGTAACAATGTGGTTGGGATGGGCGGCGAGCAGCAATTCGACCAAGTAGGCTTCGATGATTTTAATGGGACACTCCAATCCACGCGTTACCTGATCGGCAAGGGTCACCGCCAGATTGTTTTCGCGGGAGACACCTCCTACCCGTGGCTTCGTCGCCGATTCGAAGGCTACCGGCAAGGAATGCGTGAAAGCAAATTAAAACCGGTCTCGATCATGGCCCGGAATTCTCAGAGTTTCGTCGATTTCGGTCAAAAGAGCGCAGAGCGAATCCTGTCTCGACGGCCTCGACCCACTGCTGCCGTAGCCGGCAATGACGAAATCGCTTACGGGCTTTGGCGATCGCTGCAGCGGCACGAAATGAAAGTGCCCGGCGATATCAGTCTGGTGGGATTTGACGACCGTGAAGAGGCCCTGCTGATGGACCCGCCGCTCTCGACCGTCCGCGTCCACAAAGAAGAGATTGGCGAAACCTGTATGAAAATGCTAATCGAGCGGCTACATCATCCGCGAATGACCTTCAGCCAGCGCATCCTGCCTACGGAATTCGTGATCCGAGGGACCGTCCGCCAACTGTGAGAATGGCGCTCGGCCCTGCGACTCCTCAGATTTCAGTTGCCCGTATTGACAGCGTAAACCTGGAAAATCATACCCCTCGCAGGCTTCTGAGGATGGGGATAGGAAATTCTCATGAACTGATCGAGAACCCGTGAGCTCGAATGGTTTCTACAGCCTCACTCCGACTCCCCGCGTCCACCTGTTTCAAGATCCGATGGATATGATTCCTCACCGTAAACTCAGAAAGATTCAAGCGCGAAGCAATTTCTTTATTTGTGAGACCTTTGGCCACAAGAGCAACCAATTGCTGCTGACGCAAAGTAAGATCAGGCTTTGAAGGCGCGTTTTGAACAGGCATCTCCTTGTCCATTTGAGCAACGAAGCGAAATAGCGTGGAGCAGAGCTGGGGAGGACATACTGCCTCTCCACGGAAGACGGCACGCACCGCGGCAACGACGTCCGAAGCAGATGCATCCTGCAACAAATATCCGGCTACACCCGAACGGACGGCAGCCAGGAAATTTTTCTCGTCGGATTCCCTCGCGATGACGACGGTTTTAAAGGAAGCACGCTCTGTGCTCTCGAGAGGGATAATTGCCGAGAGCCATGGTGTTTGCAAAGAGTCGATGATCAAGACATCGCATTTGGCATCATGCAAACGGAGAGACGTCGCCTTGGCGTTGCCACTCTGTCCAACAACGAGAAGATCGGCACGCTTGCAAAAGAGCCGAACGAGCGCTTCTCGCAGTAGACGGTTCTCAATCAATAGGAATGTACGGATAGACGAACTGGGGGCTAGCTCGTTCACGTGATCTATCACTTACTGCTAAGTGTAGCGCTCGGCGAAAAAGAGCCGATGAAACAAAGCATAAAAGACTTGGTTGTCGAGGTGCAGACACAAATTAAACTGAATTCCCAGTTATTGTCAAGAAGAACGAAGTCCATAGTCATACAATTTCAGATTTATGACGTACTCCGTATTCGAGTGAAGCCATCACTGCGTCTCCCCTCCGCGCACGGATGTGGGCTTGCCCTCATGGGGGTTGCTTGGCGCCGCAAAAAGACGAAAGCCTCCAAGGCCAGTGTCGTCTTTGGCCGACAGTTCGTACGGTTGCTGCTCCAGGGAATTTCTTTAGGTCAAGATTGGTATCCACCAAGCTTTGGTTGGTACACGACCCAATTCTGAAGTAGTCCTTGCCGATAGCTACCTTTTGATGCTTACGCCAATCGTTAGAGACCTGGATACTTGTGCCGCAGGGAGTGTCCCATGGAAAAAACCATACGGGTCCTCGTGGCGAATCGTCCTCGTCTCTTGCGGGAGACTATTCTCACAACGTTCGCAGACCAGCCCGACATTGAAATTGTCGGTGAGGTTGCCGACGATTCGGAAATTATGGAGTGTGTGAAAAGGACGCTGCCAAATTTCGTGGTTATCGAGCTCGAGCAACCCGGGAAGAGGCCGCGTGTCTGTGATGATCTACTCCGTGAGCATCCGGAAGTGCGCATCATCGCTGTGGCGCCGGCGAAAAACTATATCGTTTACTACTGGGCTTCTCTCGATATCCATTCGAGCAATATCGAAGCGTCTGAAAAAGGAATGTTGAACGCTCTGCGAGGTTCGATGGTCACAGACAGAACGAACTGAAGAATTTTATGCCCAGCACTAAGGTGAAACTATGGTGAACTTCAGGAAATCGAAGGACATTCTCTGTGGTCTGGCAATGGCGTTCTCATTTTGCGGGCCGTGTTATGCACAACAGCAAGTCGAGAAGCCGCGCGCGACGCGCGAACCGGCCCGGAACGAGTACGGGGTCGAACAGGCTCCCGACTTTGCTCAAGAGAACCTAAGCCGGGTGGCAGCCTCCTCCACTCAGATTCGAGCAGTCTTGATTAAAGATGAAGGGCTGCTGGTGGAATTAAAGCGCTGGGTAGCGAAAGAGGCAACCGACAGCGGCCAGGTTGTCGAGGATTCGAGCCTGACGGATCAAGCAATTTTCGAGCGCTTGGACCAGGACGTGGCGTTTCGATCGATAGCGACGCGACTTTTACAGCGCTATGGATACCTGAGGCCAACGCCGAATCCTGACTCGGACTTTGCAAAAGAGAACGAATTGGTGCTCAAGGAGCGGGCGCGGCGGCTGGTCCAAATTGAATCCCAGGAAGATTCAGAGGCGTTTAAGCCGCAAAGAAACGATCGGGATCTCGAACGCACCGCGACCTGCGATCCGCGGCGCGAGGAAGATTGTCCGCAGAACTCGCCGACAGGCCGCCGCCAAACTACGCGCACTCCGCGCGGGATGTCCTCGCCTGAGACGAACCCTCAGGCGTTGCCCGAGCAACCTCCATCGCAAAGTCCGTCACGGATTCTGAGAGCCGACGGATTGCCGCAGGCATCGGATCCGTTGGACGGAGGTAGTAGTTACAGCATGTCGCCTCGTCTCGATTTGGCTTCCAACCCGGTGAAGCGCGACGCCAATCCGCTGGAGGGCTCTCAAGGTCTGGGCCAAAGCCCCATTGCCATTGATGGCTCCCCGCTCGGCCGTGACTTGCGCTCCCTGCCCAGTGCTCCAGGACGCGATGATAGATGGCTTTATTCCGACAAAAACGGAATGGAACGGCCATCGCTTGCGAGAGTCGCGAATGAGAGACCCAACGAAGAAGACATGTCGCCGGTGAGGATGGTCCATCGTGCGAATCCCTACTCCGACATTCCATCGCTCTATGACATGTATGTGCAAGCATCGGCGCGCCAGCGACCGACCGAGCGTTTTGGATTGGATGTTTTCCGCAACACTGCGAACGACCCGGAAGCGATTCCCATGGACCTTCCCGTCGGCCCCGACTACGTCCTCGGTCCAGGCGACAGTCTTGAGATCGATCTTTGGGGTGGAGTCTCGCAGCGCATGTTCCGCGTCGTCGATCGTGAAGGGCGCGTTTCGCTTCCGGAAGCTGGACCACTTCTGGTGAGCGGGCGAAGTTTGGGCGAGGTGCAGTTGGCTGTGCAACAGGTGCTGAGGACCGAGTATCGGGATGTATCAGCAGATGTTTCCCTTTCAAGGTTAAGAACCGTTCGCGTTTATGTAGTCGGAGATGTCGTGCAGCCCGGCGCATACGACATCAGCTCGCTCTCGACTCCGCTAAACGCATTGTTTGCCGCGGGAGGAGTAACGCCTCGCGGCTCGCTGCGTGCGCTGAAACACTATCGCGGCAAGCAGCTTGTGGAAGAGGTGGACGCTTACGATTTGCTATTGCATGGCGTACGGTCCGATTTGAGCCGGTTGGAGAATGGCGACACGCTGCTCGTCCCATCCTTGGGACCACAGGTGACTGTTGACGGCATGGTGCGCCGACCGGCTATCTACGAGTTGCACGGTGAGAGTTCACTTGCCGACGTGCTCGAGCTGGCTGGGGGGGATTCTGCCCACGGCAACCCTGCGGCACATTGAGGTTCAACGCGTCGAAGCGCACGAAAGGCGCACGATGCTTGCCCTCGATCTCTCGCCGAGGGGGGACGCAGATTCAGCCAAAAAGCAGCTCGATGCCTTCAAGATCAGGGACGGCGATGAAGTGCACATCTTTCCGATTGCTCCCTACAACGAAGACGCAATCTACCTTCAGGGACACGTGCTGCGTCCCGGACGGTTTTCCTACAAACCAGGGATGCTCCTTTCTGACCTGATTGGTTCCTACAAGGATCTGTTGCCGGAGCCCGCGCCGCATTATGCGGAGATTGTCAGGTTAAATCCTCCGGACTTTCATCCGAGCGTAGAGAGTTTTGATCTTACCGCAGCTCTGGCGAACCCGGCATCGGGGCCGAAGCTGCAGCCGCTGGATACCGTTCGCGTTTTCAGCCGCTACGATTTTGAGCCCGCTCCAGAAGTTTGGGTTGGCGGGGAAGTTCGAGAACCGGGGAAGTACCGCACCTCAGGGCAGGCCCACCTTAGGGACGCTGTCTATCAGGCAGGCGGGGTGACGCAGGACGCATCGCTCGATTCCGCGCAGCTTTTCCGCACGCAACCAGACGGCACGATGAAAATTTTAAGCGTCGATCTCCGCGAAGCTCTCGCGGGAAATCCTGCGGACAACATCATTATGCAGCCGCGTGACCGCTTGCTCGTACACCGCAATTCAGCCCGAGTTGATCCGCCGACGGTTTACATCACGGGTGAAGTGGCAAAACCGGGCCGTTACCCGCTCACAACGAACATGCGTGTCGAAGATCTGGTTCGCATCGCTGGTGGAGCAAAGAGGAGCGCCTACACCGAAAGCGCCGATCTCTCGCGTTTCGAGATGAATGTCTCTCGAACGACCCCGAGCGATCGTCTGGAGGTCAACCTTACGGCAGCCATGAGTGGAGATGCGAAGAACGACATTCCACTCCGCGACGGGGACGTCCTAACGATTCGTCAGCTTCCTCGCTGGACTGACATCGGTGCATCCATGACTGTGCGCGGGGAAGTCCTGCACCCTGGCAAATATGGTATCGAACCTGGAGAACGGCTGAGCTCCGTTTTGGCGCGAAGCGGAGGCCTTGATTCGGAAGCGTATGCCTACGGGGTAGTGCTGATGAGACGCGAAGTGCGTGATCTGGAGCTGAAGTCCCACATGAATCTCGTGGAGCGCGTGAAAGCGGAGCAGGTAACACTCAAAGCTCTGCCGGAAACAGACGCTGATCAGAAAAATGCTAAGTTGATGGCCATCGGTCAGACAGAAGCAACTCTCGCTCAACTGCAAGCGAGCGTCCCGATCGGCCGTGTTGTGATCAAGATGTCGCCGGATATAAAAGCCTGGCGAAACACCGCGGCAGACGTGCAGGTTCGCGATGGCGACGTGCTTTTTGTTCCTAAAAAAGCCGGCTACGTGATGGTGAACGGGCAAGTCTTCAATCCGGCAGCGATTGGCTACCGTCCAGGCCACAGCGCCAAGTGGTATCTCAGTCAGGCCGGTGGATACACGGAACTCGCGGATAAGAAAGCCGCATTCGTGATCCGTGCGGACGGCTCTGTGATCGCCGCGAAAAATAACGGCGACGGCTGGTGGGGGGGCGATCCGATGAGAGCGACCTTACGCGCAGGGGACACTATCGTTGTGCCCGAAAAGGCGCCAAAGATCGGCGGTCGTAACTGGGCGCTGCTCATGCAATCAGCTTCAATGGCTTCGTCTATAGCTTTGGCCGTGGCATACATCCATCCATGACGAGGATGTCTATTATGCGCGTATCTCTCATCGTGTTGGGATTCAGCTCGGCGGCGTCGAACCTGACGCTGACTGCGAGAGTCGCCAGGCCTGCGCCTCGGCAGGCAGCGGAGCAAGGCGGGGGAGATACAAAACAGAGCAGTTCAGTCGCGGACGTAAAGTCAACAGGCACGGCAAAGCAAATCGCCGCCGATCCGGATTCGTCACCTCCCCCAACGCGGGGCATTAAGGGATTAGCAAAGGAATTCTTGCTAGATCAGAAACAAATCTGGACGAGTCCTGCAAAGCTTCGATTCTCGGATGCGCAGTGGTTGGTGCCACTGAGCGGCATTACCGCGGGCCTCTTCGTGACAGACACAGACTACAGCAAACACTTGTCGCACAGCCCCGCGACGATTAGCCACTACAAGACAATTTCTGATGCCGGAATCGGAGCGCTCATCGGTGGTGCGAGCGGAATGTGGCTACTGGGCCACGTCAAGCACAACGAACACTGGAGCGAGACTGGGTTCCTCGCGGGCGAGGCCGCGCTCAACAGCCTCGTGGCCGTGGAGTCTTTGAAGTATCCCCTGGGGCGCGAGCGGCCTTACCAAGGCAACGGGACCGGGCCGTTCTTTCAAGGTGGCACATCGTTTCCCTCGGAACACGCGGCCGCCGCCTGGTCGGTGGCAGGCGTCATCGCGCACGAGTATCCCAATCCGTTCATGAAAATCGCCGCCTACGGACTCGCGTCGCTTGTCGACTACTCCCGAATTCGAGGGCACCAACATTTTCCCTCTGACGTTTTCGTCGGCAGCATCATGGGCAACCTTATCGCACAGAATATCTACAGCCGAAATCATGATCCGGGACTTGGCGGTGAAGCTTGGAAGTCGATCAGCCAAATATTTCGGAACGACGGAAATCTCACTCCGAGCAATATGGGCTCTCCTTACGTCCCCATGGATAGCTGGGTCTATTCCGCGTTCGATCGCCTTGCCGCAATGGGTTATGTGAACAGCGGAATGTTTGGGATGCGGCCCTGGACACGATTGGAATGCGCCCGGCTCTTGGGTGAGGCTCAAGATCAAGCAGCTGGAAACAACGCTGCATCGTCAGAAGCCCAAAAACTTCTCGATACCTTGGAACGAGAGTTTTCGATCGAAGCGGAGTCTCAGGGAGGTGCGAACAATCGTCACCTTCAAGCGGAATCGATGTACACGCGGTTTACAGGGATCTCCGGTCAGCCTCTAAACGACGGTTATCATTTTGGGCAGACGATTCTCAACGACTTCGGCAGACCATTCGGTGAAGGAGTGAACAATGTCACCGGCTTTTCCGGCTGGGCATCGGAGGGCCACCTGGTTGTTTACGTCCGGGGAGAATACCAGCACGCGCCTTCCAGTCCGCCGCTCTCCGCTCAGACGCGGCAGTTCCTATCGAGCGCCGATGGAGTGCAGCTACCCGTACAGCCTGATGTCGGTACTCCAGCTGTCGATCAGGTTCAATTGCTCGATGCATACCTTGCCATGAACTTTGAGAATTGGCAGGTTTCCTTCGGCAAGCAGAGTCTGTGGTGGGGACCGAGTGATGGCGGCCCCATCCTGTTCAGCGATAACGCCGTTCCTATTACAATGTTTCGAATCAATCGTGTCTCTCCTTTTAAGCTCCCAAGCGTTCTCGGTCTGCTAGGGCCGATCAGGTTGGAACTCTTCGTGGGGCAATTGACTGGACACGATTTCATTTTTCCCAACGATACAAATCTTGTGGGGCAGTGGGGGATTCCGCTGAGCCGCCAGCCTTTCCTCCATGGAGAGAAACTTAGCTTCAAACCCACTTCGAATTTTGAATTTAGTGTTTCTGAAACCACGGTGTTTGCGGGTGGGCCTTATGCACTCAACTTGCACAATCTTCTTAAGAGCTACACCGGTTTCGTCGTGGCCGCAAGCAGCACGGCAACAGACATCACGGACCCCCGGTCCGCGATCGACTTCACCTACAGAGTTCCTGGGCTGCGAAAATGGCTGACGTTCTATGGTGATGCATTTACTGAAGACGAGTACTCGCCGCTGGCCTATCCCCGCAAGGCCGCGTTTCAAGGCGGAATTTATCTTCCGACGATTCCCGGCATCTCCAAATTGGATCTGCGCGTGGAAGGAGGCTCGACCTCGCCCGTAGATTTCCCTGCTTGCAATGGCTGCTTTTATCAAAACTCATTATTCATTAATTCGTACACGAATCGGGGCAACTTGATGGGAAGTTGGATAGGGCGCGCCTCGCAAGGAGAGCAGGCCTGGTCTACCTATTGGTTGACGCCCAGAGACACGATTCAGTTCAATTTCCGCCATAGGAAAATCGACGGCCAGTTTAGTCCGGGCGGGGGCACAGTGAACGACGCAGGAGTGAGGGCCGCAGTCAGGTTGAACAATACAACGGAGTTATCAGGTTTACTACAATACGAAAAATGGAATATTCCTGTTCTGGCCAATGGACCCCAGTCGAATTTGACGACTTCAGTTCAGTTCACCTATTGGCCCCGTTCTTGGAAGTGAGCGCGTGCTAGGACTTTAGGGAAGTGAAGGCGGAGAGAACGAAAGACGTGACGCAGACAGCTACCAAGCAGCAGCCTGAGACGGCGCCACTGCCGGTGATGGGAGAGGCTTCGCTGCCCGATGTGCCACTCGAAGATGCGCGGGAATGGCAAGCGGAAAGGCTACGTCTGCTTTGGGGACGCCGCCGGTTCTTTAGGGGAGCTGCGGCGACCGGTCTGATTCTCTCGACCATCATCGCCTTCCTGATTCCGAAGTCCTACACATCGACTATGCAGCTAATGCCGCCGGATCCGCAATCCAGCTCAGGCATGGCAATGATGGCCGCAATGGCGGGAAAGGCTGGAGGTAGCTTGGCAGGCGTGGCGGGAGATCTGCTCGGGCTCAAGAGTTCGGGCGCGCTGTTTATCGGCGTCTTGAGGAGCGAAACTTCCGAGGATCGCCTCATTCAGCAGTTTGACTTGAGAAAAGTTTACGGCAAGCGGCTTATCACAGATGCCCGGACGAAACTCGATGAGAACACATCGATTTCTGAAGACCGGAAGAGCGGCATCATTACCATCAGTGTGACGGATCACAGCCCGGAGCGAGCCGCAGCGCTAACAAGTGCCTATACTGATGAGTTGAACTCGCTCGTTTCTGAGTTGTCGACTTCTTCCGCGCACCGCGAACGTGTGTTTCTCGAGGAGCGCCTCAAGGTCGCCAAGCAGGATTTGGACGATGCGTCCAACCAACTCGCACAGTTTTCCAGTAAGAATAATACGCTTGATATCCAGCAGGAGGGTAAGGCCATGCTGGACGCTGCGGGGTCCATCGCCGGGGAAATGATCGCTGCGCAATCCCAGCTTGAGGGACTCCGCCAGATCTATACGGACAACAATCCGCGCGTCCGTTCCCTGAATGCTCGCGTTGGGGAGCTCCGCAGACAACTCGAAAAGCTCGGAGGTACGCAGGCAAAGGGCTCGGATGTCGACACCACTTCCGCGAACCAGTCGGCCGATCCGGCGTCCGCTCAAGTTCAAGGCCTTCCTTATCCCACCATTCGGAGTCTGCCGCTGTTAGGCGCGAAATACGCCGACTATTCCCGCCGCGCGAAAATCCAGGAAATCGTCTATGAGCTGCTGACCGAGCAATACGAGCTTGCCAAAGTGCAAGAGGCAAAAGAAACGCCGAGCGTCAAAGTGCTAGATCCGGCCAGAATCCCGGAAAAAAAATCGTTTCCTCCCCGTCTGGAGATCATTTTTCTCGGCACATTTTTGGCTTCCGCGCTGTCTGTGGTTTGGGTACTGGGATCGGCGCGGTGGAAAGAAGTCGATCCACAAGATCCGCGAAAGGTGCTCGCCCAGGAAGTCCTGGGCGCGATGAAAGCGCGGATGCCATGGGCGTCAAGAAACGGACACACTCCGGACTTGAACGAGCAAAAGATTGAGGGTGGACTCGGCGGTCGTCGCGCTCCGTCAAGCGGGCCGATTGATCAGTAGAGTCGTCCGCAAGTATTTGTAAAATAAGGGGTTAGGTCACATATCGCCTTGTGAGCGACGGGGCGAAGCTGTGTATGGAGTCTGATATGGCATCTTCGGCATCGATGATGGCGGCCAGTAACCGAGCAAGCGACCTTGGCGCAGTCGCGCTGGCTGGGTCATTCCTCGAGCAGCATTGGTACGCCGCGTACACGTGTGCGAACCACGAGACCCGGGTTTCGGAACAACTGGCTGCGCGCGAGGTGGAACACTTCCTGCCAGTGTACCGCAGCGTTAGGAGATGGCGGGACCGGCGGGTGGAATTGGACCTGCCGCTGTTCCCAGGATATGTGTTTGTGCGGCTGGCACTTCGGGACCGTTTGCGCGTGCTGCAGATCCCGAGCGTGGCGCGGCTGGTGGGGTTCGGCGGATCGCCGGCAGCGCTGCCTGACGAAGAAATGGAGATCTTGCGCGCCGGGCTTGACTCGCGGTTGGCGGCGGAGCCGCATCCGTTCCTTACGAAAGGTCGGAGAGTGAGGGTGAGGAGCGGACCACTTGCGGGAATGCGTGGAATCCTCTTGCGGCGAAGGGGCAAGGCGCGGTTCGTCGTGTCCATGGAATTGATCATGAAGTCGATGGCGGTGGAGATGGATGAAGCGGACTTGGAGGCGGCGTAGATGGCGACCCTAGTCAACATAACATCCCCCCTCCCCCCCCCGGTTTTTTTGCAAGTGTGGATTCTAAAGAACTTGCGAACGGGATTCCTGGAAGTGTGGAAAACAAAGGACTTGCGAGGAGATGATTTCGGTCAAAACCCGGCAAAACACGGTGTTCGCGTGCAAGTGCGGATTCCAAAGGGGTTACGGATGGAGATTGCGCAAGCGCTGAATCCAGAAGGGTTTGGCGATAGCTGTAGCTATTAAACACAATTTATTTTAACACATCGACACTATACGAGTCAATACAGATTTTGATATGCCTGAAATCAAAGACATGAAGGCGTTGCTCGGCACATTGGTGGACGGTGCGCGCGGTAGAAACGGCGGCCGGGTGTCGGGAAATTCTGACGGCAATGCTCGCGGGGCGGCGGGAAGTCTCCGGACAGCGCTGGTCCAGGATGCCTTCAACTATTTCTTGAGCAAGATCGTGCCTGGTTTGATGGGTTTTCTGTCGGTCCTGGTGTTTGTCCGCATCGTGGGCGTGGAGCAGTATGGGCGGTACGCGGTGGTATTCGCTTTTGTGATGGCCTGGGCCTCCGGGCTAGCAGGTTGGCTTAGCCAGGGCATCCTTCGCTTCCAAAGCCGGTGGCGCGAGCCGGGTGAGGCGGAGAATTTCCTCCGTTCCGCTACGGTGGGCACTGTCCTTTCCGCTGTCATCGGCGCGATTGCACTGGCCATAGCTATGCCTGCGTTCGGCGTGCAGAGGGGCTGGCCACTGCTGATTTCATTGGGACTTCTTGGCGCCTTAATCGTTTATATCGTCGCAATCGCGCGTTTTCAGGCATCGCTGCGGTCCGCCAAAGTCTTACGGTTCGAGGCGCTGCGGTCGGTCGGTTGTTTCGTCATCCCGGTGACACTTTTATGGGTGACGGGCTCCAGGGACTACCGGCTATTGCTCGTGGGAATTGCGTTGGGGTATTCGCTGCCGTTATTAGAGCCGCTTTTTTCGAGGGCAAAAGACCATGTGGACGCTGGACATAGCTGGCGTCCGAAACTGTCCTCCAGCCAGCGCAAGATTCTTGGGGAGATATGGCGGTTCGGCTGGCCCGTGGCGCTGTGGATGCTTTGCCAGCAAAGTTTGGTGGTTTCTGATCGTTACTTCCTCCAGAAGTTCTCCGGATTTTCGGAGGCTGGTGTCTACGCTTCCATGTACGACGTAATCGTGCGCTCGTTTTCTTTGCTGTTCATGCCGATCACCCTGGCGGTGCACCCGTTGATCATGAATTACTGGAACGCCGGAAACCACAAGCACGCCCTCCATGCGATTCGCTCTGGAATGAAATATCAAGTCCTGATGTTCATTCCAATTGGCACATGCCTTGCTGTCCTTGCGCCGTGGGTAAGCCGCGTGGTGCTTGGCAAAGTGAACGCGGGAGCTGCGGGGATCGTTCTTCCGCTGGCGGTGGGTGGGTTTCTTTGGCAGGTTTGTCTTTTGTCGCACAAGCCTTTGGAGATTCTTTGTCAGACCAGGCGAATGCTCGTTGGGGTTCTCGTAGCGCTCGCAATCAACGTCGCAGGCAATTGGCTTCTAGTTCCGAGATATGGCTACCGGGCACCGGCTTTCCTCACGGTGGCGTCATCCGCGGGCTACTTGTTGCTTGTTTTTGTCCTAACGTCAACCGAAGTGCTCCGTAGGACGGCCGAAACGGAGCAGGCAGCTGTCTGCCCAAGTGTGCAAAGCGACTCGGGCGGAGTTCTGCGCGTATCCTCATGACTGATATGCTCGCTTCTCTTTGGATCCCCGCCGTCCTCTTGCTCCTACTGGCGTGTGTCGCCCGGATGTTGGCGGGGAATTGGCTTACTCCAGGACCTTTCGCTTTGTTGACGTGGAGCGTGTATCTCGTCGTTCCTCTCGCGATTGCTCCGGAGTACAAGGTACCGGCTATCGGGCCCTGGGTCATTTTACTGCTGGTTCTATGTCTCGCAATCGGAGCCGACCTGGGAGTAGGAGCGGATAGTCGCAAGTCTTCGAAGGCAGCGATGCATGGCGCGCCCGTCCAGTCCCTTTTGCGTCTGAGCCTGTTTCTCAGTGGGCTGAGCCTGCTCGGCGTTCTCTATTCGGCTGCTAAAGCGCTGACCGATTACTCCCTTGATCTTTCTGTTCCGGGATTGCTGGCTCTCGGACACCTTCTTTCCGTCGAGCGCTACGCTGGGGAGCAGCCTCCCTTTCTAGTTCGTGCACTAGTGATCTGGGTTTTCTCTTCGGCCCTCCTCGGGGGGATCACCTATGCTAAAGCGAGGACTCGTCCAGAGCGTCTTCTTTGCTTCGCTGCTTTGTTTCCGGCGCTGCTGTTCAGCCTGATCCAGGCTGCGCGATCGAACACATTGACTGTAATTGTTCTTTGGCTCAGTGGCTATCTAGCCATGCGAGTTATTGTAAAGGGAGGTCCAAACTCGCTCGTAAGCCGAAGAGGAATTTTGGTGGCGGCTGCTTCCATAATAGCGGCGTTGTCCTTTTACTTCATTGTTGATGCTCTGCGGTCTCATGGTCAGGGCGAGGAGATACAGGTTGAGACGGATTGGGGGCGTGCGAAGGCTAGCTCGCTGGGGTATTTAGCCGTGTTCAGTCACTGGGCAAATGGTGAAGACGGTATAAGCGGCTTTCATGCGGGTTTCGGAGTCTATACTTTCGGAGGGCTATTTGACCTAACCGGACTGCATCCGCGCCAAGTGGGTGTCTATGGCCAATCTTTGAGTCTTGACGGCGATGATTCGAACATCTACACCGCCTTTCGCGGTCTTATCGAGGATTTTTCACTCCTCGGAGCCATTGTTTTTTGCATACTCATGGGTTTCTCGTCGGGCTACGCATATAGGAGCTCTTTAAAGGGCAGCGAGTTGGGCGCGGTGGGTCTTGCTGCGTTCTATAGCTTTTTATTGTGGTCACCCATTATTTCAGTTTTCCTCTACAACGGTCCAATTGTTGCGGTCTTAGTTAGCGCATTCGCAGTCACTAAGTTTAACAACCGTTCGCACATCCGGGCTACCTCGACAAATTTCGGCAGTGAACGCATTCGAATGGCCCGAGATCCTCGCGGGAAGCCGTTCCAAAGGATATGCAAATGCTAACGCCCCTGATAGAAAAGCTACACGACACGCGGCGATTTCTCTCCGCGCGCGGATTTATTCGTGGCCACGTCCGACGTGGTTCAAGCATTTTGCCTGCTAGCCATCTGCGGTTTGGCGGTCAGGAGTTCAAGGATGATGACTTCTTTCTCTCCTCAGGACGTCGCGAGGCCGAGCGTCTCATTGAGAAATGTGGTGTCACTTCTGAAGGCCGCATCTTGGATGTCGGCTGTGGGGTCGGGCGTCTCCCGATTGGAGTCCTTAGTTATATGGAGAAGCTTCCGCAATACTGGGGGATAGATGTAGATTCTAACTCGATAAGCTGGTGCATGCGGTATATTGCGCGAGATCAATCTCGCTTTCATTTTGAGCGTATCAACGTGCACAATCGCCGATATAACCCGAGCGGGGAGAGTTTTGATAACAGCTTTCACTTTCCGTATGCGGACTGCGCCTTCAATGTTATCTATCTATATTCCGTCTTCTCTCACATGATGCCAGGAGACATTAAAGCGTACCTGACTGAATTTAGGCGTCTCCTCGAACCAGCAGGGCGGATTTTCTTTACTGCTTTTGTCGAAGAGGACGTTCCGCAAGTCATGGAGAATCCCCCGGGGTATCGAATGAACTGGAGTGGGGCACTTCATTGCGTGAGATATCAGAAGGAGTTTTTCGAATCATTAGTCGCGGACGCTGGATTTGAGGTCCGGATGTTTGAATACGGCCAGGAAACAGACGGCCAGTCTGGGTTTTACTTGAATCTCGCTGACTAGCATTAGGCTAAACATTGATTATTGGAGATTGAGGGACCCGGCGAAGGGTTGTAAACCGAAAGGACCGAATAGAGTTCTGAGATGATGGACGTTGAACTGAAGAACAGGGTCCTCGTCGTCACGGTCAATTATAAGTCTGCGCTCACAACGTTAGAATTCCTGGACAGTCTTTCCCGTGCTAACGGGTTCTCTGAGGTTGCGGTTGTCGTCGCGGATAATTCATCCGGGGAAGAAGACCTATCGACCATTCGTCAGGCGATCCGGGAGCTAGCGAATGTCAAGTTACTGGAGTCGGCTGAAAACCGTGGATACTTCGGAGCCGCAAAATTTACACTTGACCACTACCTTGCTCAGGGCCGCGGCTTGCCGGACTGGGTGATCGTCTGCAACCACGACGTGTTGATTGAGGATCCAGATTTCTTTCCAAAGCTCTTCGAGCACGATCCATCCGCTGTCGGGGTCATCGCCCCCCGCATTCGGGCCCTTCCGGCGGGGGTGGAACAGAACCCTTTCATGTCGCGCCGGCCTGGATGGCTCCGGTGGGGCAGCTTGCGATGCATTTATTCCAATTACAGCACAGCCTCGATCTGGGATTGGCTTTCACGTCAGAAGAAATCGCTAAAATCACTTATTGCGGCCCGCGCACCAAAATCTTCCTCGAATGGTGTCCCGAGACGACAATCTATTTACGCTCCCTACGGCGCTTTCCTCATTTTTGGCCGGAAGTATTTTGAAGCCGGCGGTTATCTGGACGGAAACCTGTTCCTCTATGGAGAAGAAATCGCCGTTGCCGAGATCTGCAGGTCGCTGCACTTGCCGGTGGTTTATCAGCCGTCGCTCTGTGTACTCCACAACGAGCACCGCAGCACGGGACACGGCATCAGCCGATTCACTTACGAGTGCCAGCGAGACGCACTCCGATACGTGACGTCCCGCTATCTATCGGGCTCTGGAGGTCCAGTTGAATCCGGAACGGAACCGCAAGCATTGATGTTCCTCAAGAAATGAAGCCCGCGACTGTGCAAGGTGCGTCAACAAAACGGACCGAAGTTATACGTGAAGATTGGTACCGGGCCTACTACGCGGCAAAAGGCGCGGAGCGGAATAGCCTGCTGCACAACCCGGAAGTGTTGTTCCAGAATCTTGCGCAAGAGGCGGCGCTGGTGCGGGCGTTGCAGGCCATCCGCCCGAATCCGGAAGCGGCACGGGTGCTGGACGTTGGATGCGGAGACGGAACGAGGTTGGTGGGGTTTCTACGGCTCGGATTTGCTCCTGACAACCTGTACGGGATCGATTTTCAAGAGGAGCGGATAGCGAGGGCGAAAGAGAAATGCGCGAGCATCCATTTTGCGCATGGCGACGCGACGAGGCTGGAGTACGCGAGTGAGACATTTGAGCTGGTGCATGAAGCGACGATGCTTATCCACAGCGTGGACGAGGAATTGTCCCGGAAGATTGCCGGGGAGATGATGCGTGTGACAAAGCCGGGCGGGCACGTTCTCCTGTGCGACTGGAGATACTCGAAGCCGGGGAGCAATGCGCATAAGGCAGTAACGCAGAAGAGAATCGGCGAGCTGTTTCAGGTGGGGAGCCAAACGAGCCGCTGCGGAATTTTTGCGGGGCCGCTGGTGCCACCGGTGGGGCGGTTTTTTTCCCGGCGTTTGCCATCGGCGTATTTCCTGGTGCGAGGATTGTTTCCGTTTCTAGTGGGGCAGATGACCACAGTGTTGCGTAAGTCGTAGTTTCTTCGCGAGAAGCAGATCCCTCGCTTCACTCGGGATGACATCTTTAACATGCCGTTAATCGACGGAAAACAATGAAAGCGCGAACGGTGAAAGAGCGCAGCACTACTGAGGGCGCGACGATAGCGTTGGAGCCGATGACGAAGGCGGTGGCGCTGCCGTTTGTGACGGTGGTGGTGCCATGCCGGAATGAAGAGAAGCACATTGGGCGGTGCCTGGAGTCGATCCTGGCGAATGACTATCCGAAAGACCGGATGGAAATTCTGGTGCTGGACGGGATGAGCGAGGACAGGACGCGGGAGATCGTGGCGGGCTACAGCGAGCGTTATCCGATGGTCCGGCTGGTGGACAATCCGAAGAAGCACATCCCGGTGGCGATGAATATCGGGATCCGTGAGGCTCGCGGCGAAAGAATCTTGAAGATGGACGCGCATTCGACGTATCAGCCGGAGTACATCTCGAGATGCGTGCAATATCAGGATTTGTATGACGCGGAGAATACGGGCGGCGTGTGGAAGATGGTGCCGGGAGCAGACACGGCGATGGCGCGAGCGATTGTGCTGGGGTTGGGGCATCGGTTCGGGTCAGGGAATGCGAACGTGAAGGTGGGGGTGGACAAGCCGACGTGGTCGGACTCGACTGCGTTCGGCTGTTTCAGGAAGGATCTCTTCGAAAGAATCGGGATGTATGACGAGAAGCTGCTGAGCAGTTCAGACCTGGACCTGAACCAGCGGATTTGCGCGGCAGGCGGCGGGATTCTGGTGGTGCCAGACGTGGTCATCAGCTACATGGCGGATGCGAACCTGAGGGCTTTTCGGCGGCACGTATTCGCCGACGGAGTGTGGGTGAGTTACGTGATGAAATTTGGGAAGAGGGCGTGGTCGTGGCGGCATTGGATTCCGGCAGTATTTGTGCTGAGCCTGGTAACTACGTTCGCGGTGAGCGCGGTGAATCGAGGGTTTCTGTGGCTGGGTCTGGGCATCGCGGGAGTATACGCAGCTGTGAATGTTGCGGTGTCATTGCAGATCGCGATTCGGGAGCGGGATCCACGTTACGTGATTCTGCTGCCTATTGTGTTTGCGGTGCGTCATTTTGTGCATGGGATAGGGACGCTGTTCGGCTTAGTCCTGGTTGTTCTGCCAGGAGAACATTGGAAAGGAAGGAGAGGCCGAAAGGCCTGAACTGAGCTGTGCTCAAGCGTTTATTCGACATAGTAGCTTCGCTCCTGGGGCTAATGCTTCTGGTGCCCTTGTTTGTCGTAGTGGCTATTTTTCTTAGGTGGGAGAGTTCCGGACCGACGTTTTACCGTGGATTGCGGGCTGGCCGACACGGAAAGGCATTCCGCATCTTCAAGTTTCGAACGATGGTGGTAAACGCCGACAAGATTGGGGGGCCAACGAGTTCGGCCGACGATCCGCGCATCACGCGCGCGGGGAACTTCCTGCGGCGATACAAGTTGGATGAACTTCCGCAACTGATAAACGTGCTGACAGGGGAGATGAGCCTGGTGGGACCGCGCCCGGAAGTGGTGCAGGAAGTGTTGCTATACACGGAGGAAGAGAAGCGGCTGCTGGAAGTGCGGCCGGGGATCACGGATTGGGCGTCGATCCGGTTCCGCAACGAGGGAGAGATCCTGCGGGGGAGCGCCGATCCGCATCAAGCCTATCGTGAAAAAATTCGCCCCGAGAAGATTCGCCTCGGTCTGGAATATGTTCGCAGCCATTCCTTCTTGACGGATTGCCGGATCATTCTGAACACGTTGAAAGCGCTGGTCGAATAATTCTACTTAACAGAGAAGCTAAGTTATTCCTGGCAGGGGCGGGTCGAAGGAGGGGGTGTGCATGGCTGAATCGCAGGCAGAGTCGAGGGACGTTTCGTCGCTGGCACGGCGGATCCGTGTGCAGGCAGCGCAGATGATTCATCGAGCGAAGAGCTCTCATCTCGGCTCGGCGTTTTCGATGGCGGAATTGCTTGCGGTGCTCTACGCGAAAATCCTGCGGATTGATCCAGAACGCCCGAACTGGGCGGAGCGAGACCGGTTTATTTTGAGCAAGGGACATGCGTGCGCGGCATTGTATGCAGTGCTGGCGGAGCGGGGATTTTTTCCAAAGGAGTGGCTGGACGATTTTTACCAGGATGGGGCACGACTTGCGGGACACGCGACGCATGTGGGTGTGCCGGGGATAGAGGTGTCCACGGGTTCGCTGGGGCATGGGCTGCCGATCGCATGTGGAATGGCGCTGGCGGGAAAGAGGGATGGGTGTGGATATCGCGTGTTTGCAATGCTAAGCGACGGAGAGTGCGACGAAGGTTCGACGTGGGAGGCGGCGTTGTTTGCCGGGCATCACCGGCTGGACAACCTGATCGCGATTGTGGACTACAACAAGATTCAGAGCCTCGGGACGGTGAAGGAGGTGCTGGACCTTGAACCGTTTGCGGAGAAGTGGAGTGCATTTGGGTGGGGAGTACGGGAAATCGATGGGCATGATTTGGATCAGATTGAGGAAACGCTGGCGAGTGCGCCTGCTGTGGCGAACAAGCCGACGTGCGTGGTGGCTCATACGGTGAAAGGGAAAGGCGTCAGCTTCATGGAGAACAAATTGCTTTGGCACTACCGCGCACCGGACCGGGAAGAGATGACCAAGGCATTGGCGGAGTTAGGAGCTGAGGAATGAGGGGCGCTTTCTTTCGCGCACTGCTCGAATTGGCCGAGCAGGATGATCGCGTGCAACTGGTCGTGGGTGATCTCGGATTCGGTGTGGTCGAAGAGTTCGCTCGCCGATTCCCGAAGAGATTTCTCAACGCTGGTGTGGCCGAGCAGAATATGACAGGAATCGCGGCAGGGATGGCGCTGAGTGGAAAGATTGTATTCACCTACTCGATTGCCAATTTTCCGATTCTGCGGTGCCTCGAACAGGTGCGCAATGACGTTTGCTATCACAACGCAAACGTAAAAATTGTAGCGGTGGGAGGAGGGCTGGCGTACGGGGCGCTTGGCGCCACTCATCATGCGACGGAAGATCTGGCGATCCTGCGGTCCCTTCCGCGAATGGTCGTGGTGGCTCCCGGCGATCCCGTCGAAACAGAGGCTGCCACGAGAGCGGTGACAGCACATGCGGGTCCGTGCTACCTGCGCTTGGGACGGGCGGGAGAGGCAAACGTCCATCATGGACAGATTCACTTTCAGCTAGGAAAGGCAATTCAAGTTCGCGACGGGAAGGACCTTACCCTTATTTCCACCGGCGGGCTATTGGAAACGGCTGTCCGAGTTGCCGAATCGCTTCGTCATACGGGTTTACGAACGCGGGTGTTGAGTATGCATACCGTGAAGCCCCTCGATTCCGATGCAATCCTCGCGGCCGCCCGCGAAACTGGTGCAATCTTCACGCTTGAAGAACACAGTCGGGTCGGTGGTTTGGGGGGCGCGGTTGCCGAACGTCTGGCGGAAGTCAGCGAGGGGGCCATCCTCTTCAAGAGATTTGGCCTTCCCTCTGCGTTTTGTTCTGTGGCCGGAACGCAGGAATATCTTCGGGCACAACATGGGCTTTCAGTGGAATCTTTGGCAGTTGCCATTCGTTCAAAATTGGAGAAAAACCGCACCTTGACCGTTACCAACGCAGGCTAACCCAGCGACTACGAGCGACCACTAATCTTGTTTAATAATGTCAAAAGGGAGGACAAGCATTTGTCATACCGTGTGCCGTTCATCGATCCTCGAGAACACTACCGCAGAATCAAGGGAGAGATCGATTTTGCGATCACCGACACGTTGTCGAAGGGGGACTTGGTTCTCCGACAGCAATTGCGGGACTTCGAGCAACACCTGGCGGACTTCGTAGGCGTCAAGTACGCGGTCGGAGTAAACAGCTGTTATCACGCTCTACACTTTTCCCTGCTGGCAGCGGGCGTTGGTCCGGGGGACGAAGTCATCACGGTGGGACACACCTTCGTGGCGACGGTGTCCGCGATCGTTCACACGGGCGCCAAGCCAGTGCTCGTGGATGTCCGGGAAGACTACAACCTTGACCCTGACAAGTTCGAGGACGCAGTCACGCCAAGGACCAAAGCCGTTATCCCGGTCCATCTGAATGGACGTGTGTGTGAGATGGATCGAATCGCGAGTATTGCGGAGAAAAGGGGAATAGCCGTCATCGAGGACGCGGCGCAAGCCTTGGGTGCAACTTTCCACGGGAAGGGGGCCGGCTCATTTGGATTGTCTGGCTGTTTCAGTTTCTATCCGTTTAAGTCCCTGGGAGGCTTGGGAGACGGCGGGGCAGTTACCACGAACGATCCTAAAATCGCGCGATTTGCGACCCTCGTTCGATTCAACGGTGAAGACCGGCAGACCGGGGAGTTCCATCACCACGGTTACACCGCGCTGCTGGACAACGTTCAGGCTGCCGTACTGGGTGTGAAATTGCATTACTTGCCCAAATGGATCGAGCATCGCCGAAAAATCGCCGGGTTGTATCGCGAAGGGCTCGAGGGGATCAAAAGTCTTCGCCTGCCACATTTTCTCGGTGATGAGTACTTCGATAGCTACCAAAACTACGTGATTCGAACCAAGCAGCGCAATGGGCTGCGCCAGTACCTGAAAGATCAAGGCGTGGAAACGCTTGTGCACTGGCCAAAGCCAATGTGGGAGCACACGGACCTCGGTCTCGAAAATCCTGGACTTCCCGAGACGGAGAGCATTTGCAGGGAAGTCATTTCCCTACCCATGAGCGCAGAAACCACTCCCGAGCACGTGGAGATTGCCGTCGGCTGCATTAGCGACTTCTTTGCCTCGCATAGCGCGGCGCTGAGAACCGCTTCGGCAGACTAACGAGGAAGATCGTGACGCTGTTCCTGAGCAGGCGCAGCCCACGCATCAAGCAGGCCAAGATACGAGCAGTGTTCATCGAATGCGAGAAAGCCATCTGGAACGCCTTTCTCTGAAACCTAAATTCCGCATTGTCTCCGCATTTGCCCAATAGCGTAAAGGACTAAGTCCAAGAGTTCTTACCGACACCCTCTCCGTATGAGGCTGCTGCGCGCGCAGATGGGTACTTCAATCGGGCAGAGTGTGCAAGCCCCAAGACTTATGACTAGCCAAATGTCTTCCTTACTTCTGCGATACAGGCTGTGGTTCATCGCCGTGTTCCAGGGCTGCTTGATCATTTGCTCTTTGATCGTGGCTTGGTTACTCCGTTTTGATTTTAGTTTGCCGTATCGCGGGGTCCTGCTCACCGCTATCCCTATACTTCTTCTGACGAGGCTCGGGGCAGTGGCTTACTTTGGATTGCTCCGCGGCTGGTGGAAATACACAGGAATCAAAGACGGGATCGACATCCTAAAAGCTGTGGCGGCTGGCTCACTGTTGTTTGTGGTTGTAATGCGGTTTGTGCTCCGAACCATAGCCTTTCCACGCACCATCTATGTACTGGAGGCGCTGCTCACGACCGGCTTGCTGGTGGGCGTGCGGCTGCTTTCTCGAGTATTTGCCGAATCGGTGCGTGAGAACATTTCTCTTTGCAAGAGGGTCGTTCTGATCGGCGCGGGCGCCGCCGCGCAGACAATCCTTCGTGAACTTCGGCGGCCGCAGAGTGGCTATTTTGCGGTCGGCTGCCTGGACGATGACCAGTCCAAGCTAGGAATCTGGATCGGAAGCGTCCGGGTGCTTGGAACAGTGGATCAACTATCTGAAGTTGTCTCTACTGAGCCTGCGGACGAAGTGCTGATTGCTGTGCCGTCTGCCACCGGCACCCAGATGCGCAGATTCGTCGAGATCTGCAACCGTGCCAAAATGAGTTTCCGAACCGTTCCGGCATTGAAAGACATAATTGCAGGCCAGCTAGCCGTAAGCCAGCTTCGGGAGGTTAGGCTTGAAGATCTGCTAGGACGCGAACCGGTGCAAATCGACTTGGAAGCAGTCCGCCGAGAGATTACGGGACGCACTGTGGCGGTGACCGGTGCGGCTGGCTCCATCGGGTCCGAGCTCTGCCGCCAGATTCTTGATTACGGCCCTGCCAACCTGGTTTGTCTCGATCAAAACGAAACGGGGCTCTTTTTCCTTCGCATGAATCTGATGCAGCACAAGAATGTCAGTCAACTGGCATTTCGTGTACTGGATGTTTGCGATACGGAGCGCATGCGTTCCCTGCTTTCCGAATTCATGCCGGAAATTATTTTTCACGCGGCGGCTTACAAGCACGTACCTATGATGGAGTCCAACGTCCAGGAGGCAGTCAAGAACAACGTGCTCGGGCTCACGGGTTTGCTCGATCTGGCGGCCGAGGCGAGTTGCAAAAGCTTCGTGCTGATTTCTTCCGACAAGGCTGTGAATCCAACCAACGTCATGGGTGCTACCAAACGTATTTGCGAGTTAATCATTTCGTCGCGGCCAGTGAACGGGATGCGTTGCGTATCGGTACGATTCGGAAATGTATTGGGTTCCAGCGGCAGTGTAATTCCGGTGCTGAAGCAACAGCTTGGGAACCATCAGCCGCTTACCGTTACCCACCCTGAAATTCGGCGATTTTTCATGATCACTTCGGAGGCCGTAGCCCTGGTGTTGCAAGCCTTCGCGATCGGTAAGCATGGCGACATCCTGGTGTTGGATATGGGCGAGTCGGTACGAATTCTCGACTTGGCCCGCAGTCTTATACGACTTTCGGGCAAATTAGAACACGATGTGGAAATCCAGTTCACTGGCCTACGTGAAGGAGAAAAGCTTAACGAAGAACTCTTTTATGGGCACGAAGAAGTGATTCCTACGACTTGCGGAAAGATTAAGCGAACTAACGGAGCTTCGAGGAACTGGGGCGACTTGTGCCGTCAACTTGACGAACTTCGTGCTTCGATGTCGATTGATGGTGCCGCCCCTATCCGGTCGAAGATGCAGGAAATTGTTCCCGAATATACCTTTAGTGACAACACAACAAAACAGGACAGTGGTGAATCGAGCATCGAGCGCCAACTCCGGGTGGCGGCTGGTCACAAATAATCTAATTTTGCAAATTTCTCACGATGGTCCTACAAGATTTTCCGCTCTATTCATTCAAACAAGTCTGCCTGATGTGGAGTCCGGTGTTAGTCAATCAGTTTTCCTGAATTTTCCAACACGCAAAAAGAATTAGATTCAGTGAATGCTGGTATCTATTTCGCGGCTATCCCGGCGCTGGGGTTTGACGAGCCTGGTGGATACTTGCAAAGCGTGATGGGAAGGCTTGCGAATCGCTAGCCGGTTAACCAT
>Ga0207416_1001309_pt1 | contig 34445 bp, 29 predicted proteins | sample PaiPotPPM11metaG_FD_184107 | JGI IMG/M metagenome (GOLD analysis project Ga0207416, IMG submission 184107) | Iron sulfur acid spring bacterial and archeal communities from Banff, Canada, to study Microbial Dark Matter (Phase II) - Paint Pots PPM... ...
GGGTGGGTAGACGGACGGGCAGATGGGGCGCGCGTGTAGGGGCTGGCCTTGTGCCTGCCCTTCCGGCTGCACCAGCCGGAGCTGCCGCTGGGGCCGGCCGCCAGCGCAGGCACAAGGCCAGCCCCTACACGCGCGCCCCATCTGCCAGATACGTTCCCCTCTGAGCCCACCGCGCGAGCGAGGGGAGCGGCGTTTCCGGTATCCTCGGCAATGGCACTTGCTGGCATGTTGCAGCCCCACCGTTTCAAAGGTCTGCCGCGCAGCGGAAGCCCATGTTGCCGGCGGCGCTGTCCGGCGTGTTGGCGCTGCGCGCGGCCACGCGGTAGCGGTTGCAATAGGATTTGTGGCAGAGGTAGGAGCCGCCGCGCACCACCCTGGCCTGACCGGAGGGCGGTCCCACCGGGTTATCGCGCGGGCCGCGGGCATGGTAGGCAGCGCTGAACCAGTCGCTGCACCATTCCCAGACGTTGCCGGCGACGTTGTAGAGGCCGAAGCCATTGGGCAGAAAGGCTCCGGCGGGCGCAGTGCCCAGGTAGCCGTCGTCGCCGGTATTCTGGTCGGGGAACTCCCCCTGCCAGATGTTGCAGCGGTGGACGCCATCGGGCGTCAGGTCGTTGCCCCAAGGGTACTTCTGCTGCTCCAAACCGCCGCGAGCGGCAAATTCCCACTCCGCCTCCGTCGGCAGCCGCTTGCCGGCCCAGCGGGCGTAGGCGACGGCGTCGTTCCAGGAGACGTGGACGGCCGGGTGGTTCTCGCGCCCGCGGATGGTCGAGTCGATACCCTCCGGCTTGAGCCAATGGGCCCCCTTCGCCGCCAGCCACCACGGCGCGGGCCCGCTCACCCCCATCACCTGCTTGCGCGCCCGAGGCGACACGAACTGGTGGAAGACGAAGGACCAGCCGAAGCGTTGGGCTTCGGTCTTATACCCCGTTGCTTTGACAAACTCGGCGAACTGAGCATTGGTGACCGCGCGCTGGTCCAGCAGGAACGTCCGCACCGTCACCGGACGGACGGGACCTTCGCCGTCACCGGGGAACCCCTCCGCATCGTCAGTGCCCATCAAGAACTCGCCACCGGGAATCTCGACCATTCCGGACCGTGAGCGTTTCGCTGGACCCTCCTGCAGCGCGACCAGTGGCGCTGCCGATGGCGACGGCGGCCGGGAGGGGGTGCAGCAAGTGGGCGCGCGGTCAGTCGATGGTGTGTCGTGCATGCCAACTTTCCGGAGCTAGCGGGCCCTCACCCCCGGCCCCTCTCCCGCTTGGCGGGAGAGGGGAGGCTCGACGGCATCATACACCGGGCGCCGCGTACGTTCCACAACGGGGCGGCGAGACCACAGAGAGTATCCTCTAGCGCACGCGACACCGCGTGGCCGGCGGCGAATGAGGGAGGGTGTCAACGTGGACCTTGAGCTGGCAGGCAAAGTAGCCGTAGTGACAGGAGGGAGCCGCGGCATCGGGCGCGCTATCGCCCTGCGACTAGCCGCGGAGGGCAGTCACGTCGGCATCTGCTGCCGGACGGCGGCGCAGTTGCCGAGTGTCTTGGCAGAGATGACGAGCTACGGCGTCCGCGCCCATGGTGTTGCCGCCGACGTGACGACGCCGGGCGCCGTGGAGGGATTCGTCGACGAGTGCGCCCAGGCGCTCGGCGGCGTCGACCTCCTCGTCGCCAACGTCGGCGGCTCGTCCGGCGGCAGCCTGTTGGAGTCGACTCCGGAGGACTGGCGGCGGACGTTCGATCTCAACCTGTTCCACGCCGTCCGCGCCATCCGCTCGGCGGTCCCGCACATGGAGCGGCGCGGTGGTGGGAGCGCGATCGTGATCGGCTCGATCTCGGGTTGGAAGCCCGGACCGCGGTCGCAATACGGGGCCGCCAAAGCGGCGGAGACGTTTCTGGCCTCGGCTCTGGCCCTGGAGCTTGCCCCCAAGCGAATTCGCGTCAACACCGTCAACCCGGGCTCCCTGCGCTTCCCCGGTGGGGGGTGGCAACGGCTCGCCAACGAGCAGCCGGAGCGTTACGCGGAGTTCGTGCGGCGAGAGTTCCCTTGGGGCCGGTTGGGTACCGCCGAAGAGGTGGCCGATGTCGTGGCGTTCGTCCTCTCCAACCGGGCGAGCTGGGTCAACGGCGCCGCCATCAACGTGGACGGCGGTCAGGGCCGGCCCACGGCTTTCTAGCGCGGCGGTAGAGTGGTGCGGTAGGACAGTGGCCCTGGTACTGAAGGAGGAAGGCATGACGACGATGGCACTCACCCGCGACGAGATGGTGCGGCGCACGCTCGCCTCCGATCCCACGGCCGACGGGCACTTCATTGTTGGTGTGAAGACCACCGGCATCTATTGTTTGCCGGCGTGCCATCCGCCGCGCAAGCCCAAGCCGGAGAACTGCGTGTTCTTCGGGTCGACGGACGAGGCGCGTGCGGCCGGATTCCGGGCCTGCAAACTCTGCAAGCCGGATAGCGCTTACGGCACGCCCGGCGAGGGCGACGCAGGCAGCATGGCTGAGGCGCGGAGCGTCCCCATGGTCGCCTATCTGGACACAATCGAGGAGGCGCCCGGTCCGCTCGCCTTCGCCGTCGACGACGCGGGGGCGTTGCTCCGGCTCCAGTTCCGCGACGGGCGCTACGCACGCACCGTCGAGCAGGAATTGGAGCGCGAGGGGTTCCGCATCGCGCGGGACCGAGGGCGCACGGCTCGGGCGCGGGTCGAGTTGCTGGAATATTGCGCGGGCGCACGCCGCACGTTCGATATGCCCCTCCACTTCGGCGGCTCGGCGTGGCAGAACACGGTCTGGCGGGCGCTGACACGCATACCCTACGGTGAGACGCGCACCTACGGAGAGGTCGCGACGATGATTGGGCGACCGGACGCGGCCCGCGCGGTAGGGCGGGCCAACGCCACGAACCGGCTCCCGCTCGTGGCGCCCTGCCATCGCGTGCTCGGCGCGGACGGGTCGCTGACCGGGTTCGGCGGCGGACTGCACCTCAAGGTCCGACTCCTGGCGCACGAGGGCGTCCACGTCGAGGTCGCCTGAGGCCGGGATGACACGGGCTCAGTGCTGGTTTTACAGACTCAGTTGGCGAAGTCGGCTGGGGGCGGGCCCTCACCCCCGGCCCCTCTCCCGCTTGGCGGGCGAGGGGAGCTTGGTCGGTAACGATCGTTGCCTTTCGCGGCAGCACCCGCCGCGGCGGCTAGGAATGGACGACAGCCTCGCCGTGGAGGCGCCCCTCGCCCGCCAAGCGGGCGAGGGGCCGGGGGTGAGGGCCCGTCCCGGCGCCCGCCAGCCGCGTCTCTTACACCGACGATAACCGGGACGGCCTCCTCGTCGCCAACACCCGCGGATCCTCCGGCGCTCACCTGCCGTAAGTCCGGCGGACGCCACCGAAGTCTGTTATCCAGAGGCAGGATCACGGTCCCCGGCGCGAGCTTCGGCGTCCGCCTCCACACCGGCGTGCCGCTTTACTCGGGCGACCGCCCCGCCGTCGCGTAGTCGCTCGCCGTCTCCGCGACCCGTCGGGTCGCCTCGAGCGGCGTCGCTCGGTCGGGCGCCAGGGCACTCACGTCCGGGATCACCATGAGGCCCTCCTCGGGAATACCCACCGTCCGGACCCGCCCGTCGCGCCAGAGCTTGGCGGTGTAGGCACAGACGACCGCGTCGAGCTGATGCTCCGAGGCGTCCGGATGGTCGAGCCCGGGCGCCATGGGCTGCAGCGCCTGGTGAATCCGGCGGCGGCCGAGCTGGGTGCGCTTGCCGGCGGTTGGCAATCCCAGCAGGCGGAGCGTCGCGTAGGGGTAGACCTCGAGCGGCTCCCAGCCGGCGCTCCGGAAGTCCCCCGCCAGCCGGATGCCGCGCCGGGCCAGCACCTTGATCAGCGCCGTGGCGAGGATCGGCACGCGCAGCCGCAGGAGGTCGCGCTCGATCTGGCGGCTGCGCGATCGCCGCCCCTCTCCCTCGGGAAGAGCGGTCGGCAGCACACACCGGGCGTGGGCAGTAGGGACGACCCTGCAACGCGAACAAGCGCGCTGGCGGCAGAGTCGGAGCATCCGATTCCGGCAACGAGCCCGCCGGATAGCCAGTTCTTGCCATTAAGTTGACCATCTGGTTGCTCCGCGGTATTCAGAAGGAAGCGCCCGCGGCTAACGGCGCGGCGCACTGCCGCGCGAATTGGCCCACGAGGTATGCCGCTTGCCCGGCAGCTGAACGGGGGCAGCCATTCCTCATCGAGGACGCTATGGCATCAAACGCCCAGCCCGTTTTCCCACCATCGTGCGACGATGGGCCTGCCTGGCCCATCCTCATTTGCCTCCTTGGCGAATTCCGCATCGTCAAGGGCGGTCGTCCTGTCGCCCTGCGCGGCGCGAAGTCTCAGGCATTCCTCAGCCACCTGGGTCGGCGGCCCGATTATGGGGTCTCGCGCGACGCCGTGCTGGAAACGCTCTGGCCCGAAAGCGACGTGACACTCGCCTGTCAGTCGCTGAATAGCCTGGTCTACAGCCTGCATAAGCTGCTTGGCGACGCCATCGCCGGGGCCCCGCCCGTGCTTCAGGACGATGGCCGCTACTATCTCAACGTCGACGCGGGAGTCGCCGTCGATATCACCAGATTTGATGCGCTCGTTCGCGACGGCGACCAGCACTCGCGCGCCGGCCGGACCGTGGCCGCGGTGGGGGCCTACAAAGAAGCAGCAGGCATGTATCGGGGTGAGCTCTGCGGCGGCAGCGACATCTACGCCACGCTGGAGCGCGAACGCCTGCGAACCCTGCACCTGAAGGTGCTAGCCCACCTGGCCGACCACTACTATGCCTACGGTGACCACGCGGCGTGCCTGGAGTACGCCCTACGGATTCTGGGCAGCGATCCCTGTCGCGAAGATGCTCATCGCGTGGTCATGCGTTGCCACATGCGCCTGGGCGAGCGATCCCAAGCACTGCGCCAGTTCCGCATCTGTGAGGCGGCGCTGCGGCGCGAGTTCGATGCCCTGCCGGAAGCGGCAACCGTGGCCCTCTTCGACCGCGTGCGCAGGGCGCCTGACAGCATCTAGCGCCTACCTCATCCGGAATTCAGGCATAACCTCAGTCATATCTCAGGGCCACCTCATCCCGTCCTCAGTGGTCGTCGGTATCCTGCCTCCGACATCGGACTTGCAGCAATCGGGAGTTGAATATGGCTGCGCTGGAGCGGCTGAGCGACGGGCGGCTGGTCACGGTGATCGTCCGACTGCTGATGGACCGGCGCGGACGCCTAAAGTATGGAGAACTCGTCGACAATCGGGGGCTCGCCTTCGGCCGGTTCACCCGCTGGCGCGCGCTCTGCCACGCCGCGCGTGGTCTGGCCATCACGCTCAGCGAGGAGGGCGAGGAGCGAGAACCGTAATCACCGTGAGTAGTCGCGCGGCGTGAGTGCCCGGACGGTTGCCACGGAGAGAGGAGTCAGGCAGGGTGCCCATCACTGTATCCTACCCGGGCGTCTACGTCGAGGAGATACCGAGCGCCGTCCACACGATTACGGGCGTCGCCACCTCGATTACGGCGTTCGTGGGCTATACCGTGCAGGGACCGGTCAACCGGGCCATCCGCATTTCCAGCTTCGCCGACTTCCAACGCGGCTTCGGCGGGCTCAATCGGGCCAGCGACGTCAGCTATGCCGTCCAGCAGTTCTTCCTGAACGGCGGCTCCGACGCCTACGTGGTCCGCGTCGCCCAGGGCGCCGCCGCCGCGACTGTGACGCTGAAGTACGACGGCCCAGCGGGCAACGACGCGTTGGTCGTCGCGGCTGCCAGCGCCGGCGATTGGGGAAACCGGCTACAGCTGGATGTGGACTACGCCACCACCAACCCGGACAGCACCTTCAACATGACCGTTACCCGCTCCGACCTGCAGAACGGAACACTCGTACAGACGGCGAGGGAGCAACACCTCAACCTGAGCATGAACAGCCATGCTTCGACGTACGCACCCAGCGTGGTGAACAGCGCCTCCAATCTGGTCCAGTTGCAGCGCCCCATTGGCTTGGCCTTCGCCAACACCGACCGTGGCTGGAGCATGAGCGGCGAGCTGTCCGCGTTCCCGGCCTTGCTGGCCACGCAGACCACCATAGCCGGCCTCCTCGACGGTATCGATCCCTTTACGCTGGTGCTGACCGGCGCCCTTGCCAATTCGCCGGCGACGCTGGTGACCGCGCTCAACAATGCCATCACGGCCGCCGGCCTCAGCGCGCGCCTTCAGGCCCAACAGACGGATGCGCTGGGGGCACCCGATGTCGCCGGGAACTTCGTCAAGCTGACGTCGCTGTTCGTCAACACGAACGCCAACACGAACGGCGAGTTCTCTTCGGTCCAGGTGACGACGGCGCCCGCGAACGACGTGGCCAAGGCGCTCAAGCTGGGGCTGGCGAACGGGGGACGCGAGCAGGAGGGCGCCAGCGCACGCCGGCCGCGCCAGACCGGCGCCGCCAGCGCCGACCTCAATGACCTAGTGGGCACGCCGGTGGCCGGCGCGCTCGACGTCACGATCAACGATCACTCCACGGGAGCAGCGGTGGCGATCGTCAGCACCAAGACCACGCCGGTCCTGCCGAATACAAACGTCGGTCCCGCGCTGGTGACCGCCCTCCAGAACCTTATTCGCGCCCTCTCCACCCCAGGCTCCCCGATCCCGGCGGTACAGAACGCCACGGTCCAATTGGTGGGCACCTCGCTGCGCATCGTCCCCAGCGCCAACACCCCGAACGCCTCCATCGTGCTGGGGAACGCGCTCGGCGTGGCGCTGCGCCTCACGGGAGCCGGGGCGTTCGAGAACGTGCAGCGCTACACCCTCGGGAGCGGCGCCAGTTTCGGGGCGCAGACGGGGGCGGCGCCGGGAGTCGACGGCTCCCCGCCCGGCCCTGCCGACATCATCGGCGTCGACGCGAACAAGACGGGAATCTATGCTCTGCGCGACATCGATCTCTTCAACTTGTTGGTCATCCCGGGAACGGCACAGCTCGGCGGCGCGGCGCCCAGCGTCATCAACGCGGCAATGGCGCTCTGCGAGGAGCGCCGGGCCTTCTACGTGGTCGATGCGGATCCGTCCATGGCGCTCAGGACCATCGCGGGTTGGGTCGGCAGCGTCGACAGCAGCAAGAATGCCGCCGTGTACTTCCCCTGGATCCAGGCGGCCGACCCGCTGGATGGCTTTCGCCCGCGCGGCATGCCGCCAGCGGGCGCCATCGCCGGTATCTTTGCCCGCACCGACAGCCAGCGCGGCGTCTGGAAGGCCCCGGCCGGCACGGAGGGATCCATACAGGGGGCCCAGGGGCTGACCTACACTCTGACCGATGCCGAGAATGGGCAACTCAATCCGCTCGGCATCAACTGTCTGCGTACCTTTCCCGTGTACGGGCGGGTCGTCTGGGGCGCGCGCACGCTATTGGGCTCCGATCAGGCGGCCAGCGAGTGGAAGTACATCCCCGTTCGCCGCCTCGCCCTGATGATCGAGGAGAGCCTCTATCGGGGGACCAAATGGGTGGTGTTCGAGCCGAATGCCGAGCCCCTCTGGTCCCAGGTCCGGCTCAACGTCGGCGCCTTCATGCACGACCTGTTCCGCCGGGGCGCCTTCCAGGGCGCCATGGCCCAACAGGCCTACCTCGTCAAGTGCGACGACGAGACCACGACGCAGGACGACGTGGACCGGGGAATCGTCAACATCCTGGTTGGCTTCGCCCCGCTCAAGCCGGCCGAGTTCGTCATCCTGCAGATCCAACAGCTCGCGGGTCAGCTCCAGGTCTAAGGAGGAACGTCGGTGGCCCAATTCAGCGTCAATCCCACCCGCTTCGACCCGTACAAGAACTTCAAGTTTCGCGTCAAGTGGGACGGCCAGTACGTCGCCGGGGTAAGCAAGGTCGGCGCGCTCAAGCGCACCACGGAGGTGGTCGAGCACCGCGAAGGCGGCGATCCCAGCACGGGGCACAAGTCCCCCGGCCGCACGAAGTACGAGGCGATCACGTTGGAGCGCGGCGTGACGCACGATACTGCCTTCGAGGTCTGGGCCAATCGGGTCTGGAACTTCGGCGGCGCACCGGGCGCGGAGTCGTCGCTGGCCAACTTCCGCAAGGACATCATCCTGGACGTCTTCAACGAAGCCGGGCAGAAGGTGATCTCCTACAAGATCTATCGCTGCTGGGTGTCCGAATATCAGGCCCTGCCCGACTTCGACGCCAACGCCAACGCCGTTGCCATCCAGACCATCAAACTGGAGAACGAGGGCTGGGAGCGCGATGTCGCCGTGACCGAGCCTCAAGAGCCCTCGCTACCGTTAGGATGAGCAGTGATAGATGCCGTAGCGGTGACTCTCCCTGGGGGGATCTTCTGGGAGGGCGAATTGCGTCGCGACGCCACGCTCCGGCAGGTCACCGGAGCGGATGAGGATTTCCTGAACGAGGCGTGCCGCTCGATGTCCCCGGCGGCCCGTACCACCGCCCTGCTGGCTCGCTGCTTGCGCTCTCTCGGCCCCTGTGCTCCGGTGACGTCTCAAGCCGTGCGATCGCTCGCCGCCGGCGACCGGGAAGCCTTGCTGTTGCACCTGCGCCGCCTCACCCTGGGCGACCAGATCACCTGCGCCTTGACCTGCCCCCGCGCAGACTGCGCCGAGCGGATGGACCTGGAGATCGCGGTGAGCGACCTGCTACTCGAGCCGTATCCCTCCTGGGACGCCAGGCACGAGGTCCTGCTGGACGGCACGGACCAGTCATCCCGTGTGCGCTTCCGCCTAGCCAATGGGGCGGACCAGGAAGCCGTCGCCGCCCTGGCGCGCCAAGACGAGGACGCCGCCGCTGCCCTGCTGTTGGATCGCTGCATCGAGGGCGTGGCGGGGGAAGCCGAGCCGGCAGCCAAAATGCTGGCGCCGACCGATCGGGAGACGCTGAGCCGGCTGATGGCCGAGCTCGATCCCCAGGCCGAGGTGCGTCTGGAGCTGACCTGTCCCGCCTGTGGTGTCCGCTTCACCGCTCTGTTGGACACGGCAAGCTACTTCTTCCAGGAGCTGGCCGGCCGGCCGGAGTATCTCTATCGCGAAGTCCACGGGCTGGCATTGCACTACCACTGGAGTGAGGCGGAGATCCTGGCCTTGAGCCGGCGCAAACGCCGGCTCTACCTGGGGCTGCTCGCTGAAGCGCTCGGCGGAGGGGGTGACGGGTGAGCGATTTCGTCCGCAACCTGGTTCGTCGAAGCGCCGGGCTGCCGGTCGCGGCAGCCTCGCTCGTCCCGCCGCCGGACCTCCTCGGCCGCCTGGACACGGCACGAGTCCAGGCGGCCACGCCCAAGCCGCTCGCCTCCGCACCAGATCATATCGTCGCCGCGGCGAAGGCGGTGGCGACGACACTGGCGGTGGCGCCCAGGCCAGCGCCTGCCGCTCTATCGTCGCCACCGCCCGCCGTGCCTGCCCCGCCACCTGGCTCCGCACCGGAGCGGGCACGCGCGCGGCCGCCTGTGCCTTTCCCTGCTCCGTGGTCAACCACCCAGCCTCCACTGACGCCACGAGCACGGGAGGCGGCCGACTACACACGCGATGCCAGGCAAGCGCCCGCCGTCTCCCCTCTGGTTGTCCCCTCGTCCATGACGCGGCCTCTCCCTCAGCCACGGACAGAGCTGTCGCGCCCGCGCGACGGCGGCGCGCCGGTTGCTGTTCCGGCCTCGATGACGCTTCCAGGGCTCCGCGGGCTGAACATTCCGGGCACGTCCAGGCCGGCGGCGAGCCGCGCGCCGCTTCCCGCGCCACCATTGGTGACGCCCCTTGCCGAGCGACCGGCGCCGATCACTCCGGCATGGCAGACGAGCAGCAAGACAGCGTTCGCCTCGGACCAGGGCGCTCAGCCCGTGACGCCACAGCCGCGGGAGGCGCGGCCGGTCCGGCTGCCCCAACTTCGACCAGTCCAGGCCCCTGGCGAGCCGGCCCAGCCGGCCACGGCGGTCCTCGTGCGGATCGGCCGAATCGAGGTACGAGCGGCCCAGTCGCCGGCGAGGACGCCACCTCCCCCGGTGCCGCGCGGTCGCGGCTTCGCCGAGCACATCCTGGCGCGGCGTTACCTCGATCGAGCCTGGCGCTAGCGCATCGACAGGAGACATGTGTTGCGACGTTTTGGACTTGGACCAGAATTGTTTTTCTGTGGATACCCCCGGGCCCGCCCTGACGGTGCGCTAGAGGATCGCCGTGAGTAACTTCCTGGCCATCGCGACGGTGACCGCAGCCTTGGGCCTGTCCTTGCAAGGGGCGATTGGCACGGACGTGCCCGGCGCGACTGTCACGACCCTCCGCCCCGACGGATCGGGCGGCGCGCCATCACCGCACGTCAACCTCTATCTCTATCAGATCACGCCGAACGCCGCCTGGCGGAATGCCGATCTGCCCACGCGCACTGGCAACGGGCAGATAATGCAGCGGCCACAGACGGCGCTGGATCTCCACTATCTGCTGACGTTTTACGGCGACGAGGCCCGGCTGGAGCCGCAGCGCATGCTCGGCAGCGCCGTGCGCACCCTCCACGCCCAACCGGTCCTCACGCCGCCAATGATCCAGAACGCGACGTCCAGCGCTACCTTTCCCTTCCTGGCCTCCTCCGACCTGGCCCGGCAGATCGAGCTCGTCAAATTCACACCACTGCCGCTGTCCCTGGAGGAGTTGTCCAAGCTCTGGTCGGTCTTCTTTCAGACCCAATATGCGCTCACGGCGGCCTACCAGGGCACGGTCGTGCTGATCGACAGCGACGATACGCCCCGCGAGGCGCTGCCCGTCCGGCAACGCAACGCCTACGTCCTCGCGTTCCGGCAGCCGCTAATCGAACAGGTGACGGCACAGCAGGGGGCGGACGCTCCCATCGTCGCGGGCAGCACCCTGGTTGTTCGGGGGCAGCGCTTGCGCGGCGACGTCACGCACATCGCCGTCGCCGGTACGGAAGTAGCGCTCGCGCCCGCGGTGGTGAGCGACACGCAGATCAACGTCACCCTCGCCGCGCCACCCTTGCCGGCCGGGCGGTTGCGAGCAGGCGCACAGGGTATCCAGGTCGTCCATCCCGTGCTGATGGGGACGCCGCCGACCCTTCATCGGGGCGTCGCCTCCAACATGGCGGCGTTTGTCCTTCGCCCCACCATCACGAATGTCAATGCTCCGAACTCGGCCGCCGTACTGGTGCATGTAGATCCCATCGCCGGTCGCGCCCAGCGGGTGATCCTGCTGCTGAACGGCCTGCCCGGCAGCGGGGGCACAGGCTACTCCTTCCCGGCGAAGGACCGCTCCACCGACACCAGCTCGATCACGTTTCCCATCGCCGGGGTGCCCGCTGGGATGTACCTGGCGCGCGTGCAGGTGGACGGCGCCGAGAGTCCGCTCGCTGCCAATGCGTCCGGCCAGTTCGTGGCGCCCACGGTGGCCATCCCATGAGCGCCACCGCGACGCTGGACTGGGACACCGCCAACCAGCGCTTGCTGATGTTGGCGGTCGCCGGCGTGGGCGAGCACCTGGATCGGCACGCGGCGGGCGTGAAGGCGCCGCTTGGAGACGAACCGGACGGCGCCTGGCAAGCGGCAGCAAACGCCATGCCTGCTCTTCCGGCGCTGGATGTGCTGTGCCAGGCCCTCGCGCTGTCGCCATTCGAGCGAGCCATTCTCGTGCTCTGCGCCGGCATGGAACTGGACGCGCGCCTCGCCGCGCATTGCGCCGCGGCGCACGGCGACCCCGACCGTCCCTACCCCACCTTCGGCCTGGCGCTGGCCGCGCTACCGGCGGCGCACTGGAGCGCGCTGACACCGGCCGCCCCGCTGCGCCGCTGGCGGCTCGTCGAGCTGACCGATCCCAGCCGGCTGACCGGCAGCCCCCTGCGCATCGACGAGCGCATCTTGCACTACCTGACGGGCATCCAGTACCTGGACGAGCGGCTGGCGGACTTCATCGAGCCGTGCGACACGGCGGGGGACCTGCCGCCGTCGCAGCGTACACTGGTCGATCGAATAGCGGCAGCCTGGTCCCCACGGGCCCTTGGCTTCGCCCGGCCGGTTATCCAGCTCTGCGGGGACGAAACTACCGGCAAGCGTATCGTCGCCCGGACGGCTTGCCGAGCCCTGGGACTCGGCCTCTCCGTGCTGCCGGCTAACGCCATTCCGCGGAACCGGAGCGACCTCCGCACGCTCGGCGTGCTGTGGGAGCGGGAAGCCATCCTCACCTCCAGCGCCCTGCTCCTGGACGCCCAAGATTGGGACTACCCGGATGTCCCCCTGGCCGCCGCGGTGGACGGTCTGGCGGAGAGGATCCGGACGCCGCTGTTGCTGGCCTGCCGCGAGCGATTGCCGCTCGCTCGGCGACCGGCGACAGTCCTGGCCGTGAGCAAGCCGGCGCCGCACGAGCAACGCCAGGCCTGGCGACGCGCGCTGGGACCAGCCGCGGATCGCCTGAATGGAAGGGTAGAAGAGCTGGTAGCGCACTTCAGCCTCAGCGCCCCCGCCATTCACGCGGTGGGTGTCGAGGTGCTGGGACCGGAGCCGGACGGCAACGCGGACGCGCTGGCCCAGGTTCTGTGGGAGCGCTGCCGCGAGCAGGCGCGCCCCCGACTGGAGGCGCTGGCGCAGCGCCTCGAACCCGGGGCGGACTGGGAAGATCTGGTCGTGCCGGAGGCGCAACTGGAGCTATTGCGACAGATGGAAGCGCAGGTACGCCAGCGTGTCACCGTGTACGAGCGGTGGGGCTTCGCCGGACGGGGGACGCGGGGACTGGGCATCAGCGCGCTATTCGCGGGCCCCAGCGGCGCCGGCAAGACCCTGGCCGCTGAGGTGCTGGCGCGCCGCCTGCACCTCGACCTCTACCGCGTCGACCTCGCCGCGGTGGTGAGCAAGTACATCGGCGAGACCGAGAAGAACCTGCGGCGGGTGTTCGACGCCGCGGAGGGCGGTGGCGCGATCTTGCTGTTCGACGAGGCCGATGCCCTGTTCGGCAAGCGCAGTGAGGTCAAGGACAGTCACGACCGCTATGCCAACGTCGAGGTGAGCTACCTGCTGCAACGGATGGAAGCCTATCGCGGGCTGGCCATCCTGACCACGAACGTGAAAAGCGCGCTCGATGCCGCCTTCGTGCGGCGCATCCGCTTCGTCGTGCAGTTCCCCTTCCCCGACCAGGCGCAGCGCGCCGAGATCTGGCGGCGCATCTTCCCGCCGTCGACGCCGACGGAGGGGTTGGACGTGGACAAGCTGGCGCGGCTGAACGTGGCGGGCGGCAACATCCGCAACATCGCGCTGAATGCCGCCTTCCTGGCGGCCGGCGAGGGAGCGCCGGTGCAGATGGCGCACCTGCTGCGCGCGGCGCGCAGCGAGTACCTCAAGCTGGAGAAGCCGCTGTCCGAGGCGGAGATCGGAGGGTGGGTATGACGTCGGGGCCGGTCGATGTGGTGATCGACGAGCTAACCCTGCTCGGCTTCGGCCCCGGCGACCGCGAGCGCATCCGCGGCGCGCTGGAGCGAGAGCTCTCGCGGCTGTTCACCGAGTTCGGGGCGCCGGGAGGACTGGAACGGGAGGGGAGTCGCGCTGTGCGGACCGCGCCAGCCCTCGGAGCGCGAGTCAGCCAGGCTCTGGATGATGTAGGCGTGCAAGTCGCGCGCGCGGTATACCGGCGGCTGAGCCGATGAGCACCAGTCTACGTATGCCCCAAAAACCCGCGGTAGGGCCAGCCTCCTCAGCGCCCCAGATCGGTCTCCTCCGGCGCAAGTGTGCCTGCGGCGGCACGGCGGGGCCGGATGGGGAATGCACGGCCTGCCGTCAGCAACGACTCGACAGGCAGAGCCAAGGCCAGACGCAGAGCCGGCCCTCGATCGTGCCGCCGGTCGTTCACGATGTGCTGCGCTCGCCCGGCCGGCCGCTGGACTCGGCCAGCCGCGCCTTCTTCGAGCCACGCTTCGGCCACAGCTTCGGACGTGTGCCGGTGCATTCCGGTACCCCGGTCCCGACACAAGCCGGGCTCACGGTCAGCCGGCCCAGCGATTCAGCGGAACAGGATGTGGACCGCGCGGCCAATGGGATCATGGGCACGCCGGGAAGCCCGACGCGACACTCCCATGACTTCAGCAGCGTGCGCCTGCACCTGGATAGGCAAGCGGCAGATTCGGCGCAGGCCGTACACGCTCTGGCCTACACCGTGGGCAGTCGCGTGGTGTTTGGTTCAGGACAGTACGCGCCAACCAGCGTGGCCGGGCGACACTTGCTGGCACACGAGCTGGCTCACGTCGTACAGAACGAACAGGGGGGCGTTGGGGTTCGCGGGCACAGCAATCAGCTACTGCAGCGGCAGACACCCCCGCTGTCGTCACCGGCAGCGCCGGCCCCGGCTCCCGCCGCGGGAAACGCCATCGCGCCAAACCCGTATACCTGGCAAGGCTGCGACCCCAACAACGCCGGCACCCTGAGCTCCGAATTGAGCGATGCCACCGACTGGGTGCGCCAAGCCATCACCGATCTGCAGAGCACGGAGAGACCTGCCGGTACCAACGGAGCCCTGGGGCGCTACCTGTCGGCCGCACCCGCGCACGTCACCAATACTATCCTCCCAAAGCTGCGGACGATCCTTAGAGACCTGAGCCTCGGGGCTTCCAACTTTCGTTGCCAAACGGAGCAGCAGTGCCTTGCCCGATTTCCCGGAGGCGCCAACGCCTTTTCCGGACACCCGATCACCCTCTGTCCCGGCTATTTTGCCAACTCCAAATTGGACCGCGTCACCACGCTGATCCACGAGGCCGGGCACAACGCTGGCCTGGCGGGTAACGTCATCGAATGGCAACGGCCCTTCCCCGGGCTGAGCGTGGTGGAGAGGCTCGGCAACACCGAGTCCTACGCCGCCTTTGTTCGCAGCAACCGCTACCCGGACGTTGCGCCCTACGAGCAAGCGCTCGGGCCACGCCTCGGAGCAGGCGTGCTCTTCCCCGGTGGAGGCGCGTCACCTCATTTTCTCGTCACCGCCGAGTGGGACTCGATGATCGGCCAGCGTGTCTTCCGATTCCTGGACCTCCATCAAGGGACGAGGGTTGACGTCGACTCGTCCGGAACCATCCTTTTCTCCGAAGAGATCGGAGCACGCGCCTTCGCCCCCGTCTCGGTCTCACGGATCCCCTTCTTCCTCGACGTGCGCACGGGCATTGTCTTCGGCACCGACGCGACGCCGCGCCAGGATGTGCTGCTCGGCCCCGCGGCCGAAGCCGGGATCGGCGTGGCCGCCGGCAACGTCGACGTGAGCGTGAGCTACCGCCGTATCTGGAACCTCCTGAACCGGACCCCCGACATCCAGTCGATCACGGTGAATGGGGAAGTCAGATTTTGATGGGTAGCAGATGAAGATACAGCTTCAGCGGACCCAGCCGGCGATGTCCTCTCGCTCCGCGCCCGAGGCCGCGGCACCCCGGTCGAGGCTGGCCACTGCGCTGACGCTGGGCACGTCTCGTCCGCTTTCCCAACGGCGATGCGGCTGCGGCGGCACACCGGGGCCGGACGGCGAGTGCGTGACCTGTCGCGCGAAGCGGCTGGACAGACAGCGCCAATCGGCTGACGGGGTCGAGCCGGCAACGATACCGCCCATCGTGCATGACGTGCTGCGCTCGCCTGGCCAGCCGCTGGGCGTAGCGACGCGAGCGTTCATGGAACCGCGCTTCGGGCACGACTTCAGCCGGGTGCGGGTGCATACCGACGCGCAGGCGGCGGAGTCGGCGCGAGCGGTGAACGCGTTGGCCTACACAGTGGGTCGGGATGTGGTGTTCGGAGCGGGTCAGTACGCGCCGAATGCGCAATCCCGCCAGCGATTGGTCGCTCACGAGCTCGCGCACGTCCTTCAGCAGTCGGCGCACGTTCACAACGGCCACTGGGTCGAATCTCTAGAGGGGCTCGGCACGACGCTAACCTCGCACCTGGAAGCGCAAGCTGACGCTGTTGCCGATCGATTGCTGGTGGCGCGACCCCTCGCGCAGCATAACCTATCAACCGCACCCGCGATAACGATACAACGACAACGACTGGGCACAAGAGTGACGCAGCCGGCTGGCGCGACCAGTCGGTACCGGCGCGTTACCGCGACTTTTGATGGCCAGGAATTCGTAATGACGGCTGACGGCACAGAAATCCTGCGCGCATCGGGAGATTCGGGGAGACCGTACACGGTCCGGCCTGCCGATGTTGCTCGGTGTAGCGGGTCTCTAGATGATAGTTATCTGAATAACCCTCGTTATGTCGGTATAGCTGACAACGGCCCCATTCCCGAGGGGCGGTACCAGTTTCGCACAGCGGAAATGAGCACCTTCAGCCTCGCGGAGCAGGCACAGATGATGATGGGCGGGCGCTTCATAGATCCGTTTGGAAACCCGCTCCACGGTGGCGATTGGGGTGCTGGCCGCGTGGCCCTGAGGCCAATGAGAGTCTTGCCGGCAAGACTGTGCGGGAACACCGCTACCCGAAGCGGCTTCTACCTGCACGGCGGCATCATGCCGGGTTCGTCCGGGTGTATCGATATCGGCAATTCGCCGTTTAGCCAACTTGTCAGCCTGTTGACCGGATATCGGGGGCCCATCCTTGTCACCGTTCATTACACTCGCGGCGCACCGAGTGTCGGATTCGTCCGCCGAGCTCTGGGACGTTTCATGTATCCACCTGGACAAGATCCGGGTTGGCTCGATCGTCTCAAGTCGCTACTAGACTTCTGAAAAGGAATTCGGCGCTAGTTGCGTGCCGCGAAGGGACTGATCGCCATGGTGTTTCACAGGTAGGGAGAACGCTTGGTGTCCAACTTCCCAGGTAGTCCCTGGTTGCTCAAGGGCGCGCTCGTGGTCTTCGAGACGCTCGCCCCCATACCGACCAACATCATCGTGTTCCAGTATAACCCGGAGACCATGACGCGCAGCCTCGAGCAGCAGGGGCGTGACTATCAACTGGGACAGAACTCGGGCGATACCCTGCACATCCAATATCCGCCGTTGGAGAGCTTCACGCTGTCGGTCGAGCTCGACGCCGCCGATCAGTTGGAGCTGTCCAATCCGCTGGCCGTGGCCACCGGCTTGCACCCGACGCTGGCGGCGCTGGAGCTGCTGCTCTACCCAATGTCTGCTCTGCTGATCCTCAACAAGGCGCTGGCGCTGGCCGGCTCCGCCATGATCACGCCGCCGGCGCTGCCCATGGTGCTGTTCGTCTGGGGACCGGCGCGGGTCGTGCCCGTGAAGGTGACCTCCGTGTCGGTCACCGAGCAGGCCTTCGACCAATTGTTGAATCCCATCCAGGCGAGGGTCGAGCTGGGTCTGCGCACGCTCGGCATCGACGAGCTGGCGACCGTTGGCCCGCCCTTCGACACGCTGTGGCTAGTCAACCTCATCGCCAAGGAAGCGTTGGCGCGCCTGAACGTCGTCAACTCGGCGCAGCAGATTCGGGGAATGTTGCCGTTCTGAGGAGGGAGCCATGTTCGCGCGAGGGAGTCGCTACGAGACCGTGCCCACGGGCGCCTTTACCGATCCCGATGGAAAGCAGATCCCCTACAAGCTGCTGCGTCTGCTGCCCGACCCCGTCGCGGTGCAGACCTACCCGATACGCCAGGGCGACCGCCTGGACCTACTTGCCTACCAGGCCTACCGCGACCCGGAGCAGTTCTGGCGCCTCTGCGATGCCAACCACACCCTGTGGCCGGACGATCTGACGTCCACGCTCGGGCGCCGCCTGCGCATCCCCCTGGCGCAGAGGTAGGACCATGGCCGGGGTCACCTACACCCTGCTCATCGGGCTCGTGCCGGCGCCCCAACCGTTGCTGGACGCCGTCCAGCAGATCGAGGTCGAGGCGTCGCTCGACGTGGCCAGCATGTTCCGTCTGCGCTTCGGCATCAGCCAGACGGCCATCGGCGACTGGAGCGTGCTGGAGTATGACCTGTTCCGGCCCTTGCTGCCCATCAGCATCCGCGTGCAGTCCGGCCTCGGACCGCCGGAGGCGCTGATCAACGGATACGTGTCCGGCCAGCAGGTGACCTACGCCGCTGAGCCGGGACAGTCGACCCTGGAGGTCTCGGGGATGGACGCCACCGTGCTGATGAACCTCCAGGAGAAAGCGTTCCCCTGGCCCAACCTGCCCGACAGCGCCATCGCGGCCGCCATCTTCGGCCAGTATGCGCTCGTGCCGGTGGTGCTGCCCACAGCGCCGGTGTTGATCGAGCCGGAAGGGACGACGACGCAGCGCGGCACCGACATTCGCTTCTTGCGCCGCCTCGCCCAGCGCAACGGCTTCGAGTGTTACGTCCAGCCGGAGCCGCTCACCGGCGTGGACCTGGGCTACTTCCAGCCTCCCCAGGTCGTCGGTCTACCACAGGCGGTGCTGTCCGTGAACCTGGGGCCGGCGACCAACGTCAGTGACTTCAACGTGCGCTACGAGATGCTGCGCCCGACCACGGCTATCGCCGCCGGTCTCGACGTGACCACCAAGGCTCCCCAGCCGGCCGTCGCCCCCGTGCCGCTGGAGTTCCCGCTCGGACTAGAGAGCACGCTGCTGCGCGAGCTGCCGCCGGCGATCGTCCTGCCGGCCGACACTGGACTGTTCCGCACGCCGGAGCTGCAGCTGCTGGCGCAGGCCGTCGTCGACCGTTCCACCTGGACGGTGGTGGCTGAGGGACGAGTTGGGCCGGACGTGAGCATCCTGCGCCCGGGCGGAACCGTCAACGTCCGCGGCGCCGGCCGCGTCTTCAACGGGTCGTATTACGTGACGCGCGTTTTGCACACCATCAACCGCGACGGGTATACGCAGCACTTCACCGCCCGCCGCAACGCCGTCGGCATGACCGGCGCCGAAGTCTACGTGCAGGTGTAGGGAGAGCGGAGATGTCGGTCGAACAAGGCGTCGAGATGGCGCTGGAGCGCCTGACGGACCGGTTCTACGGCAAATACCGTGGGCTGGTGGCCATCAACGTGGATCCGCTGAACCTGGGCCGGCTCAAGGCGGTGGTGCCGGAAGTGCTGGGCACGGTGCCGACGAGCTGGGCGTTGCCCTGCGCGGCCTACGCCGGCACCGGGTCGGGATTGTTTGCCATCCCCCCAATCGGCGCCGGCGTCTGGATCGAGTTCGAAGCCGGCGACGTGTCCCGGCCGATCTGGAGCGGCGCCTGGTGGGCGACCGGCGAGGTACCGCTGGACGAGCAGATGACCCCGGCGCTGCCCACGACCAAGATCCTGCGCAGCGATCAGGGCCTCTTGGTCGCGCTGGACGACCTGGCCCAGACGATCACCATCTCCGATGCGCAGGGGCTGAACTTGCTGACCATCAAGGTGCTCGCCGGCGCCATCCAAATCCAGAGCGCCGCGCGGGTGGTGCTGGAGGCGCCGCTGATCCAGCACGGTCAGGCCGCCGTGCATCCAGCCGTGTTGGGGGACGAATTGCTGGCCTACCTGACGGAGCTGGTGACCATCTTCAACAGCCACGTCCACCCGGGCGAGCTGGCGCTCGGCTTCATGCCGGTCACGCCGGCGCCGCCGGTGTCGCCTGCGACGCCGCCGACGCCGGAGCTGCTGTCGACCAAGGTCGTGGTGGAATAGGGGGAGAGACGTGGCAGGGGTACTGAAACCTGGCGCCATGGGCGATCCCGCGGACGCGGGCAAGCCGGCTGCATTCCAAGGCAGCATGGCAGAGGCGATCGAGGACGCCCTCAACCGCCTGCTGCAACTGGACAGCATGGCTACGTTCCAGACGAATGACAACTCCACGCCGGCGCGCGACCGGCGACGCGTCTTCGTCGCCATCGCCCAGGGCATCGTCAACCATCTGGTTGCTAACCAGGAGGCCTTCGTGATCAAGGAGGCCGCCAACGTGACGACGACCCTGAAGATCGACATCCAGCAGAGCTAGGGGGGACCTCACCTCCTGACCTCCTCTCCGGCGCGGAGAGGAGGAACGCGAACGGGGGGACAGGCGCGACTATGGCAGCGCATACGTGGAGGGAGAGCATGGACACGGCGTTTCTCGACTATCCCTTCCACCTGGACGGCCGCGGGCGCAGCGCCACGACCCAGGAGGACGACCACGTCCGCGACATGATCTACCAGGTGCTCTTCACCAGCCCGGGCGAGCGCGTCAACCGGCCGGACTTCGGCTGCGGGTTGAAGACGCTGCTGTTCATGCCCAACAGTGACACGCTGGCAGCGGCAACCCAATTCCTGGTGAAAGGGTCCTTGCAGCGCTGGCTGGAAAACGACATCCAGGTGGAGAGCGTCGAGGTCAGCGCCGTCGACGAGCGCCTCACCGTGACCGTCGCCTACAGCCGCCGGATGGGCGGTGAGCGGCGCGTCGATCAGTTCACGGCCCCGGCATAGGAGGAGCGTCGTGGCAGAGGACGGCATTCCGGTCTGTGACGACGCGCAGCGACGCGCCGACCTGCAGGCCCACCCGACGCTGAATGGGATCGACTACGTTGAGGTCGACGCGGCGACCCATTACACCCTCTCCGTCTACTTCCTGAAACCCTTGCCGCCTGCCAACCCGGCCAATCCCGCCGACACCGCGGATGCCTATGGCATCACCGCCGACCTCACCGCCATCAGTGTCGGTGGCGGCACCCGCGTCGTCGGCATCGGGGTGCTGGGCGCCACCCGCCGGCTGACGCCTCAGGGCGACGGCTACCTGGAGATCGCCGTCGACCAGGCCGGGGACTATTCCGTCTATGCGCTCGCCATCGCGACGCCGGCGCTCGACCGCTTCTTTGCCCGAATCCCGTTCTCCTTCATGGCCACCTGCCCGGTGGATTTCGACTGCCGGCCGCCCGTGGAGTGCCCTCCGGCCAGCCTGGTCGAGCCACGGCTGGATTACCTGGCCAAGGACTACGCCAGCTTCCGCAAGCTCCTGCTCGACCTGCTGCCCCAGCTCAACCCGCGATGGACCGAGCAGAACCCGGCCGACCTGGGCATCGCCTTGCTGGAGCTGCTGGCCTATCACGGCGATCACCTCTCCTACCTCCAGGACGCTGTTGCCAACGAAGCCTACCTGGAGACGGCGCGCCAGCGCATCTCCGCCCGACGCCACGCCCGACTCGTCGACTACCGCATGCACGACGGCCGCAACGCCTGGACCTACCTCCACGTCACGGCGAACGCGCCGGGGGTCCTGGCGAGGGGTACGGAAGTGCTCACCCGCGTCGCTGCCCCGCTGGTGGGTGAGCCGGCGCCGCCTGGCGTGGTGGTCGACGCCGGCCAGGTCACCGTGGATGCCCTGGAGACGGACCCGGCCCTGGCCGCCTCGGTCGCCTTCGAGACGGCCCACCAGGCCAGTTTCGATCCCCGCAACAACGAGCTTGCCATCCACTCCTGGGGCAACGAGGAGTGTTGCCTCCGGCCCGGCAGCGCCGAGGCGTTCCTCTACACGGCGCCCGCCGGGACGACCGCCGTGCTGCCGGCGCTGCAAAAAGGCGACTACCTGCTCCTGGAAGAGGTGCTGGGCCCGGGAACAGGCGCGCCCGCCGACGCCGATCCCCACCACCGCCAGGTCGTGCTCATCGACTCCGACCCGGTCCCCACGGAGGACCCGCTGTACGACGACACGCCCGTGCAGGGGGCGTTGCAGCGCTGGCAGCCGGGACAAAACCCGCTGCCGCTGCTGCGTGTGCGGTGGCGGCGCCAGGATGCCTTGACCTTCCCCCTCTGCCTGTCGATTCGCCAGCCGGACGGGACCCTCCTACGTCACGTCTCGGTCGCTCGGGGCAACCTCGTGCTGGTCGACCACGGGCTGACGACGACCGACGCCACCGTGCTGGGGACGCCGGTACCGGACGGCGTTCCCTTCCGCCTGCCCCTCTCCAAAGGGCCGTTGACGATGCAGTGCCCGGCGGGTGGAGGTACCGGCGCCGCGAGCGGCGACCGAGAAGACCTCACCTGCGACGTACACGCGGCGCAGCCAGCCGTCGCCGTGCAAGTGACCTCGGCGACGAGCGCAACGCCGGAGCTATGGAGCGCAGTCCCCGATCTGCTGGACAGCTCCCCGTTCAACCAGCACTTCGTGGCGGAAGTGGATAACGACGGACGGGCGATCCTGCGCTTCGGCGACGGCGAGTACGGTCGCGAGATCACGGGGGCGACGTCCCTCGTCGCCACCTATCGTATCGGCAACGGTCGGGCCGGCAACATCAGCGCCGGCGCCTTGCAGCACGTCGCCCTCCCTCCCGCGGTGGGCGGGGGCTGGATCAGCCGCGTGCGCAATCCGCTGGCGGCGAACGGCGGGGTGGACTCCGAAACGATCGAAGAGGTGCGCCAGCGCGCGCCGCAAGCCTTCCGCGCTGTGCAGCTCCGAGCGGTGACCGAAGCGGATTACGCTGCGGCGGCGCGCACCTCTACCCAGATCGCCGACGCCGTCGCCGGCTTCCGCTGGACGGGCAGTTGGCATACGGTGTTCGTCGGCGTGAACCCGCGCGATCCGGCCGACCTGGTGCATCTCCCCAATGGGCGAACGGAGCTATCCACGCCCCTGCGCCAGCAGGCGGCCGCCTTACTCACCCGCTACCGCCTCGCCGGCTACGACCTGGAGATTCGGGCGCCCCACTTCGCCGCGCTGGAACTGGAGCTCGAGGTCTGCGCCTCGCCCGGCTACTTCCGCGCCGACGTGGCCGAGGCGGTCCGGCAGGCGCTCGGCAGGACCGTCTTCGCGGATGGCCGGCGGGGGTTCTTCGCCCCCGGCAACTTCACCTTCGGCCAGCCGGTCTACCTGAGCCGGCTGTACGCCGCGGTGGAGCGGGTGGAGGGTGTCGACTCGACGGTAGTGACGACCTTCCGCCGCTTCGGGCAGGCCGACAACGGGGAGCTTGCCCGCGGGGTCATCGCCATGGGTCCGTGGGAGATCGCGCAGTTGGACAACGATCCCAACTTCATGGAACACGGGGTCCTGCGGCTGAATGCGATGGGAGGCAAAGCGTGACCGACGTGTGCGGCTGCTGCGAGCCGGCTACCCCCTTCACACCGCTGGCCGTGGACAACCGGCCGGGGCTCTCCGCCATCGCCTACCGTGTCGGCGCCTATGCCGGCTTCGTCGAGACGATGCTCCAGTCCATCGCCCGGAGTCCCGAGCTCGCCGGCTTGACGACCCGCCAGACCGACGATTACGCCGTCACCATCCTGAGTCTCTGGGCGGCCGTCGCCGACGTCTTGACCTTCTACCAGGAGCGCTACGCCAACGAAGCCTACCTGGGCACGGCCCAACTTCGCGAGTCGATCGGCCGGCTCACTCGCCTCATCGACTATCAGCTCGGCCCAGGCGTGGCCGCGCTGGCACGGCTGGCCTTTACCGTCGACGCCGGCAAGACGCTGCGGGTGCCGGCGGGCCTGCGCGTGCAGAGCGTGCCGGGGCAAGACCAGCAACCCCAGGTGTTCGAAGCCATCGAGCCACTCGCCGCGGACGCAAGGCTTAACCGCCCGCGCATCTATCCGCGGCCGGCGGCGCCGGGTCCGCTCCCGACCGGCCAGACCCAGGCGACGCTCGATCGGACGCGGGGTCCGGCGCTGGCGGCCGCGCTCGCCCCCGGCGACCACGTGCTGATCTTCAATAACGGCGCCACGGACGCCATAGAGGAGAAGGAGGTCGCGGCCCTCACCAGGCAGGACGACCGTATCCTGGCACGCTGGCGGGATGCTATTCAAGGCACGACCTGGGCTACGTCCAGCTTGGTCTACCGGTTCAAGCGAACCTTCCGGCTCTTCGGGTACAACGCACCGTCGAGTTACGTACAACCGGCCACCGATGCCACCGTGCCCGGCGGCATCAAATGGACCCTGACCCCGCTGTCGGATGCCGACTACACCTACCCCGGCGGGACGGCGCTGGCCCTGGACGGCCGCTACCCCAACCTGGCGGCGGGGACGCCTCTGCTCGTCGGCGTGAAAAACGGACCGAAGACGCTGGTCACGATCACCGCCGTCGATCAGTCGCCAGCGAGCTTCGGCTCGCTCGGCGACACGACGACGACGCTTACGGTCGACCAATCCCTGCCGGCCGCCGACCGCCGAGCGGTGACCATCTTCGAGCTGGCGGAGCCACTGCTGACCTTCTGGGATGGGGCGTATGCCCCAACGCTCGACGGAAGCAGCGTGTATCTCCCCGGATGGGCCACGGTCGATGCCGCGGGTCGAGTCGGGGTCGAGGTCGGCCGGACGATCCAGCGCAACGACTTCAAGCCCGGCGTCATCCTCTTCCTGGACGAGATCCCAGTCGGGCGGGCCGTCATCCTGACCGACGCCGCCGGAACGACGGCCGCGGGCAAGATCGCGTCCGTACCCACGACCGAGCCGGCCATCAATCCGACTCGCACCACCCCAGGCGAGCAGTTCTGTCACCTGACCTTCTCGCTCGACCTCGAGAGCGCGCCGACCCTGGACGCGGCTTCGGCGGTGTTGCTGGGCAACGTCTGTCTCGCCAGCCATGGCGAGACCGTCCGCAACGAAGTTGTGGGCAGCGGCGACGCCTCGGCCAGGTTCCAGCGGCTGCCCTTGAAGAAGAAGCCGCTGACCTACGTCCCGAGCAACGGCGCCGGCGGGGTCTCCAGCACTCTGCAGGTCATGGTCAACGACGTCCGCTGGGACGCGGTCTCCGGCCTCTACGGCGCGGCGCCGACGGCCCCGGTCTACGCCGTCCGCACCGCCGACGATGGCGCGACGGTGCTCCAATTCGGCGATGGGACGACCGGCGCGGTCCTGCCCAGCGGCCAGAGCAATGTCAAGGCCACCTACCGCGTCGGGGTGGGCCTGGCCGGGCGCGTGGGGGCCAATGCCCTCACCACAGCCATGGACCGGCCGGTGGGGCTCAGCGCGGTGACCAATCCCCTGGCGGCCGGCGGCGGGGCCGATCCGGAAAGCATGGCTCAGGCCCGTCAGAACGCGCCGCGCACCGTCCGCACCTTCGGTCGAGCGGTGTCCCTGCGCGATCTCGAGGACCTGGTGACCGCCTCGGGAGAGGTTGCCAAAGCCCAGGCCACCTGGGTCTGGGACGGGCTCGACCGGCTGATCTTCCTCACGATCGCCGGCCAGCAAGGCGGCTCGTTCGCAGAGGCCGACCTCCAGCGCCTGGGCGATGCCTTGACGGCCGCGCGCGACCCCAACCACCGCCTCCGTCTGGGCGACTACCTCCCGGTTGCGCTGACGCTGGGCGCAACCGTGCTGGTCGACCCGTCGAGAGGCAGGAATACCGTCATCGCCGCGGCGCGGGCCGCGTTGTTGGAGGCGATGTCTTTCGACCAGCGCCGCCTCGGTCAGCCTGTTCACCTCAGCGATGTCTATCGTGTGCTCCAGGATGTGCCCGGGGTGACAGCAGTCGACGTGGGTACGCTCAGATTCAAGCGACCGGCGGGACTGAGCGACTCTGACTTCGCCGCCTATCTGGACGGACGCGGCGTCAGCCGCCGACCAGACGGCGCCCCCGATCCGGTCCAGGGCCACCTGCGCATCTACCCGTCGCGGCCCGACCCGATTCGGCCGGGTGGCGTGCGTCCGGCCGAGCTGGCCTGGGTGGAGGCGCCGGCGCGCGACGTCACCATCACCGGAACAGGAGGGTGGGCGGACGAATGACAGCCGATCTCGATGGTCTCTACGCGCTACTCCCGGCGGTCTATCGTGAGCAGGACGCGAGTCGCGGCTATCCGCTTCGGGCGCTGCTGCGCATCGTCGCCGGCCAGGCGGCGCTCGTCGAGGCGGACATTCGGGGACTGTGGGACGACCTGTTCATCGAGACCTGCCGGCCCTGGGTGATCCCCTATCTGGGCGAGCTGGTGAGCAACGACCTGCTCTACGATGCCGGCCGGATACCCATCAGCACCACCGCCGGCCGGTTGTTCACCGATCTGCTCGGCAAAGACCTGCGCCCGCCGGTGGCGGCGCGTGTCCGCACCGACGTGGCCAAGACGATCTACTACCGGCGACGCAAGGGCACGCTGCCGATGCTCGAGGAGCTGGCCCAGGATGTGACCGGCTGGCCCGCGCACGCCGTGGAGTTCTTGCAGTTGCTCGGCTGGACGCAGCAGCTGGAGCACCGGCGCGTCGGTAACCGCTGGACCGATGTCCGCTCCATCGACCGGATGGACCGGGTCGACGGCGCCTTCGACGAGACCAGCCACAGCGTCGACGTGCGCGCCATCGCCCAGCACGAGGGCTGGTACAACATCCACAACGTCGGCTTCTTCCTCTGGCGCCTGCGCAGCTATCCGCTCACCGGCGTCCCCGCCCGGCAGGCCGGCCAGCCCTGGCAGTATCACGTCAGCCCGCTCGGCAACCCGTCGCCGCTCTTCACGCGCTGGCGCCCCGACGGGGACGCCGCCGGGCTCTCCACCGAGCTGCACGTCGCCGGACCGATCCGCCGGGCGCTCTTCTACGACGACCTGACGCGATATCGCGCCCTGCCGCCACCGCGCCCCGACGCCACCGATCTCTACGGACCCTTCGACCCTGCCGCGGCCGGCGTGGCAGCCCCGGCCGCGACGACGAGCCTCTTCATCGTCCGCAACGGCGTGCCGGTAGGGCCGGCCCAGGACCCCGGTGCGCCGGTGCGGCAACCGCCGCCCCCGTCTCCGCCAGTCACCCTGTACGCCCCCCAGATCACCTGCCGGCGGCTTGATCCCTGGCCGGCAACGCCGCCGAGCGGCCAGGTGCTGGCGGTGGATGTCGAGAACGGGCGGATCGCCATCGGCGACGGCTGGGGCGGCGCCACGACGGCCCTTGACGTCTTCTACCACTACGGCTTCAGCGCCGACATGGGCGGCGGCCCCTATGAGCGACGCCGGTGGCTCAGGCGTGCGGAGCCGGCCAGTCAACGCTTCTTCGTTCGGGAAGACGGCGTCGCCCCGCCCGGCGTCGGCCCCGTCGTCACTACTCTCGTCGCCGCCCTCAACGCATGGGTGACGGCGGGGCGCCCGGATGCCATCATCACCCTACTGGATAGTCGCAGCTACCTGCTACCCGCCGCCGTCGCCCTGCGGAACGAGGGCTGGCTGGCCATCGAGGCGGCCAATCTGCAGCGACCGGTGCTGATAACGACCGCCACCGGCCTCGAGGTGGAGGTGCTGCCGTCCGCCGTCCCCGGCGATCCGGACCGCAACGGCGCGCTCACGCTCAGCGGGGTGGCCATGGAGGGATTCCTGCGCGTCACGGGCGACCTGGGTACGCTGCGTCTTCTCCACTGTACGCTCGTGCCCGGGCGTCGCCTCACGGAGCAGGGAGACCCCGGCGCTACCGCCCCCAGTGTGCAGGTTGAGGCGAGCGCCGCCGGAAAAACGATCAACGCCCACCTGCGCATCGAGGCGGCGTTCAGCATTACCGGGCCGTTGTCGGCGCCGGAGCGGGCGATGGGCGCGTGGCTGCTGGACAGCATCGTCGATGGGATCAGCGGCGACGCCTACGGTGGTCCGTTGGGGGCTCCGGGACCGCCGCTGAGTGTCGAACGGTCGACATTGCTGGGAGGGGTGCAGGCAAAGAGCCTGGATGCCAGCGAGACGATCTTTACGGCGCCGGTCCAGATCACCCGAACACAGGAGGGGTGCGTGCGCTTCAGTTATGTGCCTCCCGGCTCGCAGACGCCACGACGCTACCGCTGTCAGCCGGACCGTGCCGGCGATGCTGCTGTCACAGCGGCGCTCCAGCGCGACCCCGCGCTGGCGGCTGCCGCCCAGCAGGAGCTCCGCGCGGAGGTCCAGGCCCGGCTGCGGCCGGAGTTCACGGCGCTGCGCTACGGTCAGCCCGCCTATGCCCAACTCCATCTTGGCGGGCCGGCAGAGATCAGCACTGGAGCTGAGGACGGGGCGGAGATGGGCGCCTTCAACCAGCTCAAGCAGCCGCAACGGGAGAGCAACCTGCGCATCCGCCTGAGGGAGTATCTCCCATTCGGGCTGGACGCGGGCATCATCTACGTCACCTAGGAGGAAGCAATGGCCGGCGACTACACGCGTCTGACCTTTAGTCCCTGGGGCGATCGCTCGGGCGTATTCATGCAGCAGGGTCGGGTCCAGCTCGATGCCGACTGGAACGAGCTGGTGGAGGTGCTGGATCGGCGCTGGCGAGCGGAAACCACGGACCTCGTCGGCCGCGGCGTCGTACCGAAGGAGACGCCCGACGGGTTCCACGTCCAAGCCGCCGGGGGCACGTTCACCATCGGGCGTGGCCGCGTGTACGTGGACGGACTCCTAGCTGAGAACCACGGGAAGGCGCCGTTGGAGCTCGATCCCGTCCTCGGGGAAGTGCGCGGGACGCAAGCGTTGGACTATGCGGAGCAGCCCTACCTACCCAATCCCGGTCCGCTACCGGCGGGTGGTCCCCACCTCGTGTACGTCGATGTCTGGTCGCGTGAAGTGACGGTGCTGGAGGACCCGGCCATCATGGAGAAGGCCGTTGGCGTGGACACGGCGACACGGGCGCAGACTGCCTGGCAGGTACGAGTGTTGCCGAACGTGGGTGCCGGCGTGACCTGCGCCACGCCCGACGACCAGATGCCCGGCTGGCTCGACGTCGTACGCCCTTCCGCCGGCCGGCTGACCACCACGGCCGTGGGCGTGCCCAGCAGCAGCGATCCCTGCATCATCCCGCCGGATGGCGGCTACCGTGGCCTGGAGAACCGCCTCTACCGGGTCGAGATTCACGACGCCGGGGCGCTCGGAGCGGCGACCTTCAAGTGGTCGCATAACAATGGCTCGGTAGCAACCACGGTGACCGGGGTGAACGCGGCGGGAGATCAGATCACGGTCGTCCGAACCGGACGAGACGCGGTGCTCCGCTTCAACGCCGGCGATTGGGTGGAAGTCACCGACAACTGGCGCGAGCTGGGCGGGAAGCCCGGGGAGATGCGCAAGGTCCAGGCCGTGGATGACGTGAGGCAAACCATCACGCTCGCGACACCCTTGCCGGCCGGCGCCTTCGACGCGAGCAAGCCGGAGCGCCACACGCGCGTGCGCCATTGGGACCAGCAGGGGGCGGTCCGCGACCAGACCGGCAACATAGTGGCCGACGTGGACGCGAGCGGGGGAGTCATCCCGGTACCGGCTACGGGGATGCTCGTGCTGGAGGATGGCGTGGCGATCACCTTCAGCAGCGATCCGCCTGGGGGGAACTTCCACGTTGCGGACTACTGGAGCTTCGCCGCTCGGACCGCCGATGCGTCGGTGGAAGCGCTCCAGGCGGCGCCGCCGAGAGGGATCTACCACCACTACTGCCGCCTGGCCATCGTCACCTTTCCCGCGTCAGCCACCGACTGCCGGGTCCTCTGGCCACCTGACGTCACGGGCGGAGGCTGCGACTGCTCCGTCTGCGTGACCACCGAGTCGCACAACAGCGGCGTCCTCACCGTCCAGCGGGCGATCGACGCGGTGAAGGCGACGGGCGGCACGGTCTGCCTGGGGCCCGGCCTCTACCGGCTGCGCGAGTCGCTCCAGATCACCGGCGCCCGCTCGGTCGTGCTGAAGGGGGAGGGATGGGAAACGGTGCTGGTGCAGCTCGGTTCGGGACCGGCCATTGCCGTCGAAAGCTCACTCGGCGTCACCATCCAGGACCTGTCGGTACTGACGCCACGGGGTCAACCCAACGGCGACGGCGGGGCGCCGGCGCTCAGCGTTCGGCTGCTCAACTCCATCGGCGTCACGGTACAACGCTGCATCATCCTTCAGACCGGCCCGGCGGGGGGAGGGGCAGCGATCAGTTTTGAGGGCTTCCTGCTCCAGATGACGCTGGCCAATAATCTACTGGCCGCCCCGATAGGTGTGCAGGCGGTCAGGCCAAACCGGACGATCGACGACGCCTGGCTATTTACGGCGAATCTGTCCATTCGGGACAACGTCCTTGCCTGCCGCCAGTCCGGCATCAGCATGGACCAGGGCTGTGTGCATCTGCTGGCAACCGCGCTCTCCGGGAATCTCATCCTGGGCTGCGACCGGTTCGGCATAGCGACGCTCGGCCTGGCGCCGCCCGGCTCCACCCTGGACGTCCAGGGGAACACCATCAAGGTCAGCGCGAGCGGCCAAGGCATCGTGGTGGGAACGGGAGAAACACGCATCGCTGACAACGACGTCGACGCGGCCAATGCCACGCCGGGCGGCGCGGGCATCGTGCTCGCCCCAGGACTCGATGGCAGCGGATTGACACACTGCCAGGTAGCAGGCAATCGGGTGCGCGCGGTGGCAGGCCATGGCATCGAGTTGCGCGGGCGAGTGCAGTCGGCCATCATCAAACAGAACGTCGTCGATGGCGTCGGCGGCGGCGGGATCGTGATGGAGGGTGGCAGCACGGCCGGCTCCCTGAGCGTCGAGAATAACCAGCTCTTCAACCTCTGGAGCGGGGTAAAGGAGACCCAGCAGGCAGTAGCAGGCATCCGACTGCTGATGGTAGATCAGGGTGAGGTGAGCCAGAACCTCGTCGTCGGCGTGGGGCAATCGGCCGTGCAGAGTCTGGGCATCGCGGGCATCCAGGTCCTCCTCGGAAATTCGGTGCGCGTGGCCGGCAACGAAATCGCCGACTTCGGCCCGTCCGGCCAGTTCATCAATAGGGCGGTAGGGATCGAGGCTAGGTTGCCTCGCTATCGGTTGGATGTGACGGACAACGCGGTTCGGCGTACCCAGCAGCTGCCGAGTGCTGTAGATACCTCAGCCTGGCTGGCGCTTGCCGTCGATGACGAGACGAAGTCGGTAACGAGCGATGGATCCATCGCGATCCTGGCAGGACGGAGTACCATGTACAGTGTCACCGGGAATATCGTCGGGGCGCTGCCGCTCGGCACGCCGACTACGGCGGTGCGCGGGAACCTGCTCGACGCCTACGGCGGCGCACCGGCTGCCCTCATCGCCACACGGGGACCCTGCCTGTTCGGTGAGAACCGCTGCCTCCTGACGTCGGGAAAGGCGAGTTCCGCCGTGGCGGCGAGCGCCGCTATCGTGATGATTGCGGCCAGCGCAGTCGTGGCCAGCGCCAATTATGTCCAAGGTCCGCCGGATCTCGCCGCCATCCTGATTCAGACGCCCAAAGCGGAGTACACGGTGCTCGGCAACATCGTCACCGGCGCTATCCGCGTGCCCACCGGGACGCTGCCCGCGCCCTGGGCGCCGCTGAACACCCACATCTGAGCGCGGGGGGACAGAGGGAGGAAAGACGACCATGCAGTTCGCGACCACCAGGGGAGAGACCACCATGGCGGCCCTGACTAGCCGGCTGTTCAAGCTGGACGGCCCGGCCGCCAAAGCGCGCTCTAAGCAAGTGGAGAATGCGCTCCTGCAAGCGAATCCGCAGCTTCGTAACCTCACGACAGTGCCGCCCGGCGCGACGATCGAGGTGCCGGCCATCGAGGGCATCGCACCCACAGCCGAGGTTCAGCCAGTCGAGGATGCCGCACGGGCCACGCTGGCGGCGCTGGTGACGGAGGTAGGCCAGGCACTCACCGCCACGGGGGCGGCACTGGATGCCGCGATGAAGTTTCAGGACCAGGAAGCACGGGAGACGCTGCAGGCACTCAAATCCGGCGAGTTTGGCCGGCTAGCGAAGGAGCAGCCGGCGCTACAGAAACGCCTTCCGCAGATCAAGCAGGAGGCGACCGCTAATCTGCGGGGGGTGGCAGTGTTAGCGGCCGCCCAACGGAAGGCGCTGACACAGGTTGACAGCGATCTCGCCGCCTTCCTCAAGCAGTTCGGCGCTTGATAGCTCTGTTGTCCGTTCCTCGCGCTCCGGTACCATGGCCCGTGACGGCGAGTACGAGCGAAGGTGGAAGGGCCTACTCTGCATCGGCGGACTCGTCGTCCCCCGCGGCAATGGTCGGCGGCCTCGCGACGCCTCTAATTCATCCCTCAGGTGGCGGTGGCACTCGCGCAGCGCGCGGTCCAGATCGCTGCCGCTCTCCTCGTCCGCGCAGACCCAGCCGGCGAAGTCCATCTCGCGCAGGGCGGCAAAGATCGGCGCAACTGCGCCACACCCGGCTCGTCCAGCCGCGCCCCGACGATGAGGCCGGCCGCGACGCCGGGATAGGCTCCCCACCTGCTCCGGAAGCGCTCGGGCTGATCGAGGTCCGCTCGATACTGGTTGAGCTTGAGCTGCAAGCCGTCGTAGCCGGCGGCCCGGAAGCTCGTGAACAGTCGCTCTTGTTCCGCCGGATCCCGAGTGGGCTTGGAGAAGCCGAGTCTCCTCATCGCTCGGCCCCTCCGGCCGCCAGGGTGATGGCTCGGCCCTCGGCGGCCGATCGATAGGCGCCATCGAGCATGGCGATCGTGCCCAGGTTATCGCGACCGCTGTGCGGCGGAGCCACGCCCAGCTCCAGCGCCGTGAAGAGGAGGTCGATATCCACGAAGGTGGCCCGCGGCTTGTTCCGACCGCGCATAGGGTTGTCCCACTGCTCTGTCGGCGTGCCGCGATGCTCCAGATCGAACAAGGACAGGCCATCGTAGGTGAGCAGGAGGGATCCCTGCTCGCCTACGACCACGGTCTGGGTCTTCGAGACGGGGCAGGAGAAGCTCTCCACGAGCGTGGCTACCGCGCCACCGGCAAAGGTGATCTGGACGAAGGCGTCGCTCTCGCCCGCGGCGGCGATCGCCGGCGACCGGTAGGTGGTGCAGAGCAGCGACCGCGCCTCATCGCCCAGCATCCAGCGAAAGCCGTCGAACCAGTGGACGCCCATCACGGAGAGCGCGTGCCGTGGCGCCGCCACGCGCCAGCCGGAATCCCGGCGCAGCATCAGGTCCACTTGCAGGATGCCCCGCACGCGGCCGATCCTCCCCTCGGCGATCCGCTGGCGCGCCGCCTCGAAGGGGTAGTGGTAGCGGAAGTTCTGATTCACGGCCAGGGTGACGCCGGCGCGCTCGCAGGTCTCGACCATTCGCTGTGCTTCCGCGGAGGAGTCGGCCATCGGCTTCTCGACCATGAGGTGTTTCGCGGCCCTGGCCAGGGTCGCGACCACCGCCGCGCGCACCGGCGTCGGCGTGCAGACGACCGCCACGTCCCAATCGGCTTGCGCGAGGGCTTCATCCAGCGAGTGGAAGCCTCGCGGCACGCCGTACTCGCGCTGCGCCCAGGCCACGCGCTCCGGATTGGTGTCCACCGCCGCGACCACGCGCACCCGCTCCGGGTGGGGCATGTAGGCCTCGAAATGCATGCGCGACACCCCACCGCACCCTATGATGGCGATCTTGTGCGCGTCCATCAGCTTGCCGGCTCCTTTTCCATGACCACGCCTACTTCGCTTGCTCCTGGGCCAGGATGGCGTTGGCCTGGGCCGTCGCGGTGGCGCAGGCGTCACCGCCGAGCGCCTTGAAGGCGGTCGCGTCGGGCGCGACCCGATGCTTGAGGGTGAGGTCGGCGACGGCCTGGATAGCGTCAGAGGCGGCCGGCTGGTCGAGCACGTACTTCCCGGTGGTGGGATCGACGTCGCGGCCGCCGTTGGAGAGCACGGCGTATAGCCAGTTGCCGGTGGGATAGTAGGCCCCCCACTGCGTCACCTGACCGCCCTGCCCTTTGGTGAGCTGCTGGCCCACCTGCACAAACTGCGTCCAGCTCCAGGCTTTGGCCGGATCCGCGGGCGGCAGCTCTACCCCCGCGCCCTGCAAGACGTCGACGTTGTAGTAGAGCACCCCGAACTGAGCGCAGGAGCCGATGCCGTACCACTTGCCGGCGCGGGTCGAGCGATTGCGCTCGAAGGGCTCGATGAAGTAGTCGGGCGCGCCGATCAGCGGGTCTCGCGCCACGTCGGCGCTGATGTCCCGCAAGGCACCAGCCTTGATGAGGCTCGGGTATAACGTGGCGGATGTCTTGAAGACATCGGGCGCGGTCCCGGCGGCAATCAGCGATTGCAGCTTGTTATCGTAATCCTGCGGCACGTAGGAGTAGTCGACGCGGATCTTCGGATTGCCCTGCATGAACACGGACAGCACGTCTTCCGTAGCGGTCTTCTCCTGCTCGGATCCCCACGCCATATAGCCGAGCTGGGTAGCGCCGGATGCGACCTTGGACGCGGCGGCTGAGGTGGACACGGAGCTCGTGGCGCTCGCGGCTGCGCTGGCCGTGGAGGGCGAAGCGGCCGTCGTTGTACCACGGGGCGTGGGCGCGGCGACGGGCGGCATCGTCCCCGCGACGGCGCTCTGCGCCGCCGTATTGACCGCGGCGCCGCCGCCACAGGCGGCCAGCGCGCCGGCAGCCACCACGCCGGCCGCGGCGCGCAGGAAAGCGCCACGTGACCGGAGCGTCCGGGACGGAACTGCTGTCATGGCCCGATCCTCTCTCCTCGCTGCGTTTGGGGCACGCTTTACATGTACCCGGGAAACGATAGGATGAGATGGCACTGCGCTTAATCATAATCATACAGAGCCGGGCATGAAGGCACAATCCGCCAACAAGTGCGCCACACGTTGTCGCGCCGTTAGCTCGCTTGTGTGGGTTGGCGGAGGGGCCGCCGCCAGGGATGGTCGGCGGTGGGGCGACCGTCCCTGATTCGAGGCGGGCGCGCCGGGTGGGCGCGCAG
>Ga0207416_1001310_pt1 | contig 34430 bp, 36 predicted proteins | sample PaiPotPPM11metaG_FD_184107 | JGI IMG/M metagenome (GOLD analysis project Ga0207416, IMG submission 184107) | Iron sulfur acid spring bacterial and archeal communities from Banff, Canada, to study Microbial Dark Matter (Phase II) - Paint Pots PPM... ...
CTGCGCGCCCACCCGGCGCGCCCGCCTCGAATCAGGGACGGTCGCCCCACCGCCGACCATCCCTGGCGGCGGCCCCTCCGCCAACCCACACAAGCGAGCTAACGGCGCGACAACGTGTGGCGCACTTGTGGGCAAACGTCGCGGCGGTCCCGGTCTTCCTGGATGCTAGACTTCGGCGGCTACGGAGGGCGCGCCATGGATGATTTCGCTGATCTTCGGGGGCATGCCATCCCCCTTGCCGGCGCCGAACCGGACCTTCTCGAGGACGACCTCGCGCCGCTGCTGGAGCGCCTCACCGGCGCCCGTCTCGTCGGCATGGGCGAGGCGACCCACGGCGACCACGAGTCGTTCGCCTTCAAGCAGCGGCTGATCCAAGCCCTCGTGCGCCGAGGCCAATGCGACGTCGTCATCTTCGAGCGCGGCGTGGCGGAGATGGACGCGTACGACCACTACGTGACCGGCGCGACCGATGTGCTCTCGATGGGCGGGGAACTCTACCCTTGGCGCGTTGAGGAGGTGCGCGACCTCTTCCATTGGTTGCGTGACTGGAATGCGGCCGGCGGCAGTGTCCACGTGGCAGGGATGGATATGCAGAGCCCGGCCGGCCTGCCGCTGGCGCTGCGGCGGCTCGACGAGCTAGGGATCACCGCGCCGGCCGAGTGGCGACGGTTGGCCCCGGAGGCCGGCGGGAAAGCGAGTGACGCCGCCTGGCTAGCATCGGCGCTGGCGATGTGGCAGCACGCCGAGAGACCGGCACTGGACCCGGCGTATCCCGGCCAGCGCTGGCCCGCCTTGCTCGCCGAGACCTTCCGCCAATGGCTCGATCTCCGATCCTGTTACGTCCGGCCCGACTGGAGCCAGTACGAACGGCAGCGCGACCGCTTCATGGCGGACAACGCGCTCGCCCAGCTCGACCGGTTCGGCCGAGGCAGGAAAGCCGTGCTCTGGGCGCACAACCTCCACGTCTGGCTGGAGCTGCAGTCGCCGCGGATCGGCCGCCACCTGCGCGACCGCTTGGGGGCGGCGTACCGATGCCTCTGCTTCTGGTTCGGGACCGGCCGGTATAACGCCGGCAGCGGGAAGATCAACCCGGAAACGAAGTTGACCGAGCCGGGGTTCGACTGGACGCTCCGCCCGCACCTCGCCGAGCCCATGCCTTCGGGGTCTGTCGAGTACCTCCTGGATCAGGCGCACCTCGATTGCTTCGCGATCGAGCCAGACCGTGTTCCGGTACTGCGCCGGGACCGGCCATTCCGCTGCGGCGGCGGCGCGATCTTCGAAGGCGAGAGCCAGTTCTCCTGCCGCTGCATCCCGGCGGAGGTGTGCGATTTGCTCGTCTACTTCCGCGAGGTCGAGCCCTCGCGCCTGCTCGAGACAACGGCATGACCGGGGAAAGGAGGGGCAGCATGAATCAGGAGCTACGCGAACTGTTCGAGCAGGATCAAGCTGACCGCCAGGGCGGGATGCACCAAGGTATGGCAGAGCGAGATGGCCAGCGACGGCAGCGGCTGGCCGAGCTCATGGCCGGCGCTGCCCTCCAGGACGCCGACGACAACTGGCACGCCGCCATGCTCCTCCACCACAGTGGCAACCTGGACGACAACTGGCGCGCCCACGAACTCGCCAAGCAGGGAGCGGCCCTTGGTCACAGCGGCAGCCGCTGGCTAGCCGCCGCGGCCTACGATCGCTGGCTCGTGACGCAAGGCAAGCCGCAGAAGTTCGGCACGCAGTTCCGCATGATCAACGGCCGCCTGGAGCTCTCGCCGATCGACCCGGCGACGACCGGTGCCGAGCGGGCGGAATGGAATGTCAAGCCCCTGGCCGAACTGCGCCCCGGCGAGCCGAGCACCCTCCGCCCGGCCACGCCCAAGCCAGGGCCGCCCGCCACCGGCGTCGAGGTCGAGCGCCGTGCATAGGCGCTTCGGGATGTCGCCGCTGACAGAGCGGTTCTGGGACAACCGGATGGCGAAGCTGCACCGTTGCGCGATGGGGCGCCGATGGCACCGCCCGCTAACGCTCGTAGTAGCGCCGGGCGTTGCCGAGGTGGGGCCACACGGCTGCCTGCACGTTGGCGAGCAGTTGCCGGAGGTGGTCGCGGTCGTGGTAGACCCAGTCGTGCAACAGGTCCGCCACGCGGATGACGCCGACGCGGGGATCCTCCCTGCTCCGGCGGAGATCGTCCGGACTGACGTGGGCGACCAGATCGACATTGGCGACGCGGAGGGCGAGGAACTCCTGGAGCAACTCGGTCGGGTCCCGTTCGCAGTCCGGCTCGTCGCGCTCCGGCGCCACCCGCTCCCAGGCCAGGTAGCGCCGGTCGGCCGGGTCCAGCATGCTGCGCAGGCGGCCGCCGAAGCTGCGCCGGTCCGCACCGATCAAATGGCCGAGGATCTCGTTGACGCACCAGGCACCGGGTGTGGGATGGCAGCCTGCCAGCGTGGACGGCAGCGCCGCCACCTCCGCCTGCACGGTTGTGGCCGTCGCCCGGAGGAAGCCCGCCGCGTGGAGCGGCGTAAGCGGCGGCATCTCAGCTTCCACGATCAGTCTCTCCGGTGTGCGCACGACCGAGGCCTTCGGCCGGGAGCAGGGCGTGCAGGACCGGACTCCGGAACTCGCTGCTCAGGCAGTCCATGAAGACCCGGTCGTAGACGCGGTCGCGGACGCGGCGTGCCTCCCGCCGCCGGCCGATTTCTTTGTAGCCGGCCCGGCGATAGCAGCGGATGGCGCGCTCGTTGTAGCTGTCCACCTGGAGCATGATGTTGTGCAAGCCCAGGATGGTGAAGCCGTAGTCCAGCATCAGGATGGTCGTCTCCGTCCCGTATTCCTTGCCCCAGCAGTCCCGCTCCCCGATGCAGATGTTGTATTGTGCTCGGCGCTGCGCGTGGTCGATCGCGTCCAGGTTGGTCCAGCCGATGGCGCGCAGCGTTAGGCGCTCGTAGATGGTGAAGTCGACACGGCCGGGCTCCCCGGCGGCGATCCGGTCGTACCAGGCCTGGCGCGATTCCAGCGTCCGCGGGCCGAGATTCAAGAGATAGGGCAGCGTGACGGAGAAGTCGTTGAACCACCTGGTGTAGAGCGGCAGGAGGTCGCGCCGGAACGGGCCCAGCGCCACCCGCTCGCCGGTGATGTTCAGGATGGGCTGCGCGCCAGCCCCAGTTGTGACGTCCATCGGGACAATCCTCTCTCCAGACGGGACGCCCGGCGGCGCCCGGGAACCGGGCACGCCCCCGCCTTCCGGCCGAGGGAGGACAACAGGAACACCGGTCCGGCGCGGTCTACCGACGAATCGCCGGTCAAGCCGACCGTTGGCGCCCCTTCAGGAACGTGCTGCCATGCACCATGTCGTGTCCTCCTTTCCCAAGGGGCCGCGCGAAGCCACGGCGCCGGCGACTCGCCAGGGAAGAGCATGAGCGAACAGAGGTGCGCCGTCAAGCAGCGGCACCGGGCCGGGCGCGCCGCGACGTGGATACTGCCGGCGACTGTCCGGCCGCGGCCATCGTCCTCAGCCTGCTTCAGCTGGGTTGGTCCGGTGAGCCCGACGGTTCAGCGTCGGGCGGGGCGCCGCGGCTGCCCCACCGGACATTCGCCAGCGGCAACCTCTCTACCTGCCGCCTCCCCAAGATGCCAGGTCGGCACGCGACGCTCCCTCCTCTCTACATGGACGCTCCAACCGCCGATGTGGCTACTGACCGGAACGTTCGTCGCCAGCCGTTGGGATCGGATCGTGCTAGTCGTTCAGGCAGCACCAAATCGGCTACGATGACGACCTGGGGAGGGAGACCGGTAACGTGACAGCAGCGGAGGGCGCCATCGGCGAGGGCCTCCGGCTTGCCGTGCAACGCAGCGGGAGGCTCACGGATGCCTCCCTCGCCTTGCTCCGCAACGCCGGCTTCACCTTCGAGAGCTACAGCGATCGTCTCTTCGCTCGCTGCCGGAACTTCCCGCTCGCCATCCTCTTCGGGCGCGACGACGACATTCCCGAGTACGTCACCAGCGGTACCGTCGACCTCGGCATCGTCGGGCACAACCTCATCGTCGAGGAAGGGGTCGAGGAGCGCGTGGACGAGCTCCTCCCGCTCGGCTTCGGCTACTGCTCGCTCGTGTTGGCCGTGCCAAAGGACAGTGGCGTCAGCAGCCCCGGTCAGCTCGCCGGCGCCACGGTCGCTACCTCCTATCCCCGCTCTGCCCGGCGGTTCTTCGCCGCGGAAGCGATCGCGGTTGACATCGTGACCCTCACCGGTTCGGTGGAGGTTGCCCCCACGCTCGGCCTGGCCTCGGCGGTCGTCGAGCTCACCGTCAGCGGGAGCACGCTGCTCCTGCACGACCTCCAGCCGATCCAGACCATCCTCACCTCCGAGGCCGTCCTCGTCGCCAACCGCGACGCACGGCGGGACCTGGCCAAGCGCGAGCTCCTGGATCGCTTCCTGCTGCGCGTCAAGGCGGTCGTCGACGCCCGCAACCGCAAATACCTGGTTCTCAATGCCCCCCGAGCAGCGCTCCCGGCGATACAGCGCGTCACGCCGGGGCTCAAATCTCCCACGGTGGTCGCGCTGGCCGATCCGGACTGGGTGGCGGTCCACACCGTGATCACCGAGGACGAGTTCTGGGAGGTGATCGAACGGCTCCGCGCGGCCGGGGCCACCGAGATCCTCGTCTTCCCCATCGAGAAGCTCTTGCTCTGATCCCTGCCTGCCACCGGCCAGTCTCCTCGGGCCAGCATGGCGCCGGCTCCGGCAGCCAAGGATGACGCAGGCTACGCCGCGCAGCGGCTTCGCGGCTACGGGCAGCCGTACGGAATGAAGCCAAATCGCTTGAAGTGACGCCTATCGAGCGTCACCACCCTGTTCATCCGCAGTTCCCTCGCTAGGACCGCGTGGCAGCAATCGACGAAATCCGCCCCGGTCGTCACGTACAGGTCGAATATCTCGGGGAAGAAGCCCTTGTGATCGGGACAATCATCGCGCCCCCTTTTGGGCGTCCGCTTGCTATGCACCAGTCTGCATCACACCCCACCATCGTTACCGGCCCGGCCATCGTACGCAGCCTGGGCAACTACACTATACTGACCGGTCAACGACGCTGAAGCAGGAACCCGCGATCAGGAGGACGCTATGGCCATCGCCGAATCCTTCCCCGGACTCATCCTGCGCTCGCCTGATGCCACATGGAACCGAGCGCGCTGGGAAAGGCTGCCCGCCGACGGTAACCGCTACGAAGTCATCGAGGGAGTGTTATATATGTCAACCGCTCCGAGCTTCTTCCACCAGTGGAGTATCCGCAGACTCTTTCTCGCCGTTTATCGGCAGATTGACGACCGGGGAATCGGGCTGACCATGTGGCCTCCAATCGGCCTCTTCATGCCTGGCTGCGACCCAGTCCAGCCGGACGTCCTGGTCTTGCGGCAGTCCGACATCACACCGGAGATCTTTCGGGACGGCGAGATTTACGCCGTTCCGGCGCTATTAGTCGAAGTGCAGTCGCCCAGCCACTCGACGGTCGACACCAAGATCAAGCGCGCCGCCTATGCCAACGCGGGCGTGCCGGAGTACTGGATTATCCGCCCCAAAACCCGCGACGTGCTGGTCTGTTCGCAGCCGGACGCAGAACTGGCTGACTACGCGCAGGCGCAGTTGTTCGGCGCGGACGCGGAATTAGTGTCGCCGACCTTGCCGGTCAGGCTGTCTGTGAACGAACTCTTTGCCGGTTCGCCGGACACAACGCTGTAGAGCCTCTCTCAGAGCGTTTTCAGTCACGAAAGCGCCGCTCGTATTCTGCCTGCCAGCGGGCGCGCAACTCTTCTCGCCAGGTGGCGCCGACCATCAGCCCCTCCTTCTGTCGAACGGCGCGGGCGCCGTGTTGGTGCGCAGATATGGTCCTGTCGTTGCGATACCGCTCACTCCACTTCGTTGTGGAGCGAGAAGACGAACGCATCCGCTCGGGCCACCATCTCGCTCATCTCCGGCGCCTGCGCTGCCTCTTCGGCGAGCAGCCCGGCCGTGCCACCCAACGCCTCCAGCCGCGGCCTGACCGCGGATAGGAAGTCCCGGAACGGCGCGTGATCGGGACCCAGCGACACCGTAACGGTCTGATCGATGCAGAAAGGCTCTATGCCGCTCAACTGGGTGAAGCGGCAAGCCATCCAGGGCATCCCCTGGAGCGGCGCCTTGGCCAGATGGCTCCAGCCGCACCAGACCAGCAGCCTGGCATCCTCGGGTAGCGAGCGCAGCACGGCGACGAGATTCCGCGCCTGCTCTCCCTCGCGCCAGTCGATGCGCCCGCGCCGCTCGATCCCGCGCCACTCCTTCTCAGTGCGGGCCACCGTGCCCGGTGGCGGCTGGTCGAAGTCAGCCTCGTACGGGTGCAGCGTCCAACCGAGGTCCAGCGAATCCTGGATGAGGGCACGCATCTCGGGCTGCGCCAGATAGCCGGAGGCCACGACCGGCAGCCGGCGCGTGGCGTTGGCCTCTCGCGTCAGATGCCGGAGGCCGCCGTTCCACAGCGTCTCCATCGCCAGGTGGCGGACGCCGAGCCGGTGGGCCACCGGCAGCAATCGCCGGCCGATCTCGCGGGTGCGCACGCAGCGCAAATCAACGTTGTGGGCCTCGTTCACCATCACCATGCGCGAGCGGCCCAAGCCCAGCTCCAGGAGCGCCTCAGGCGTGCGCCAGCGGAGATGATCCCAGGCATCGGTGCCGGGCAATGCGTTGTCCTCCTCGTGCGGCGGAGGTAGTGTACTCTGTCCCACTCAAGCCCAAAGAAGGACAGCGCCCCTCCGTCAGCAGTCGGGTCAGTGGGCCGTGAGCGCGGGAAGGTCGGGAAGCGGATCGTCTGGCCTTTCCCGATAGGTGGAAAGACGTAGCGGCGCGGGTTGAGCGGATCTGGCTGCCAGGTGGCGCGACGAGTGTCTCAGTCCCGCACGTCGTCGGCGTGGAGAGCGGGTCGTCGGGCGAGAGGCAATAGCGGAAGCGCGCGTCCGCTGCGTCGAACGGGACGTTCCCCAGGACGTGGTCTCCTGCCTCAATCTCGCGGTAGGACGCCGGCAAGCCGTGCGACCGCAGCAGCTCGTAGCCCAGGCGGGCGTGGGAGCGGCGGACGACGGTATCCGCCCCGCCTTGCAGGGGCCAACAGGTCTGACAGCCGTCCCAGTAGGCTTCCCTCACGTCCGCTACCCCACCTTCTTTGCCGGCAGGTCCTTCCCATTCTGCCGAACGGTGAGCCCGGAGATGTCGCCTTTATCGTCTCGGGCAAAGCTCAACTCGGCGTCGACGACCGGGGAGAAGTAGGCCGTCTCGGACTCGGGGGAGAAGGCGATGGCCTCCTGTCCTGACAGGCGGACGCTGAGCCCCTCGTCGGCTGCGGTGACGGCCAAGCGCACGCCGGGCTTGAGCTCGTATTCTCCGGCATAGGCTGACAAGCGCCGCGGATTGACCATGGTCGGCGCCTTCTGCTTCGGGCCAAACTCCGGCCAGCCGTACTCCTGCGCGATCGCTCGCATGATCTCGGGGATCAGGTCGCCGCCGCCATAGGAGTTGGTCATGACCACGGCCCCCGTGCCCTGCTCGACATACGCCGTCAACTGGCAGATGAAGCCGTGATCGCCGCCGCCGTGGCCGAAGCGAGCCGCGGCTCCCCTGCCCTCCAAGAAGAAGCCGAGACCGATCTGCTCCTCCACCTGCGGCGTGAGCATCTGCTCCACAAGCTGGGTCGCGAGCACACACGGTGAGCGCCCAACCTTGGCGCGCTGCACCGCCAGGGCGAAGCGGGCGAGATCGGACGGCGTCGTCCAGAGCCCGGCGGCCGCCATCTCCGGATAGACATGCCACTGGCCGTCCACAGGGGTGTTCCGCCCCTGGTTGCCCCAATGGCCGCTGGCGGCGACCTCCCAGCGCGCTTCCGGCAAGGGCTGCTCGTAGCCGCTGGCGCGCATGCCCAGCCGCTCCAGCACCAGCGCCCGCGCCAGGTCGGGGAAGGGCGTGCCGAGGACGTCGATGAGCACCTGCTGCACGACGCTCGTCCCGCCGCCGGAATAGCGGAACTGCGTGCCGGGGAGCGTGTCGACGCGGATGGCCGGCGTGTTGGCGGGCGGCTCGCCGTTGAGCACCTGAACGAGTGTCGGCACCGGCTCACCGCGCGGGTAGCCCGGAAAGCCATGCACGGTCAGTCCGCCACCATGGCAGAGCAGGTGGCGGAGCGTGACCCGCGGCTGCCACTCCCCGTTGGCCGGGACCTTCCAGGACGTCAAGTAGCGATTCACGTCCTCGTCCAGGTCCAGCCGTCCCTGCTCGACCAGGCGCAGCACGGCGACGGCGGCGACCGGCTTGCTGATGGAGCCGGCCTGGAAGAGGGTGTCCGGGGTGACGGGCTCGGGCTGCCCCACCTCGCGCACGCCGTAGCCGCGCGCCCACTCGAGCTCGTAGTCGTTGATCACAGCGACGCTCACGCCCGGCGCCTTGAAGTGCTCCATGCGTTCCGCCAACGTCGCGCGTTGCGGCTCCACGCCAGGTCCAGCGGGCAGCAGGAGGCTGTGCTCGACGCGCGCGATGCTCGCCGCGACAGCGGCAGGAAGGCTAGTGCTCATCATCGTCTTCTCCATCCCTGTTGCGCTGACGGCCACGGTCCAACCGGGCGAGCATAGCATTCGCTAGCGCAATGAGGCGCCGTGCTCAGCGCTTTCTGAACGCTTGGTCGCCGTCAGTTTCCATGCTCGCTGCCATTTGCGGCGGTACCATGGGCTGCAGCTGCCCCGTCCCGCGGACGGCCCTCGCCGAATGAACGGGACCGCAGTCCCCCGGTCGGTTAGCCGCTGCTCGCAATCGCGGCCCCGGCATCCCCGCAACCTTGGTTGTCGCCTACACTCACAGCGTCGCCACCGTTCTCCGCCACGCGACATCGACGTTCAACGCTCGTGGAACGGCAGAGGGCAGGCAGAAGCATATAGCGCCGCCGTCGCCTCGGCGGCGGCCCGCACGCGCTCGCGCAACGCCAGCGGCTCCGCCACCGCCATTCGGGGACCGAAGCCGAGCACGAATTCGCAGACCTCGTCCTCCGTCTCACCTTGAAGGACGACGGTCGACCAGCCATCGTCGTCCGGTGGCTCGACACGCTCGACGCGCACGTAGTGACCGCCCCGGCGCACACTGGAGAGGATCGACGGCGACACGCGCACGACGAAAGGGTAGCGCGGCAGCCCGGCCTGGAAGTGGGCCGAGGCCTGGGCCCAGTGCGCGGCGAGGTCGAAGTTGGGCGGACGGACGCACGGTTGCTCCATGATCCTGGCATCCCGCACGCGCGAGACGCGATAGGTCCGGACATCCCCCTCGACGGCCGCTGCCAGGTACCACACGCTCCCTTTGGCGACCAGTCCGAGGGGATCGACGGCGCGCTCCACGACGCCATCACCCCGCTGGTAGGTGAGGTGGAGCGCGCGTTCCCGCCAGATCGCTTCCTGCAGGACGGGGAGGGTCGGTACGGCCTCATCCACTCGGTTCCAGCCCGCCGCATCGACGTAAATGCGCTGGCGCGCGTGCTCGGCGTCTCGTCGGTGCGCCGCCGGCAGCGCCGCCAGCAGGTTCACGAGCAAGGCCTCGGCCGCCGTCTCCAGTCCCAGGTCGGCCAGGATGCGGGAAGGCTTGGCGACGAAGAGCGCCTGGATCTCCGGCTCGCTGAGCCCGGTCAGATTCGTGCGGTACTGCTCGGGGAGGATCCAGCCCCCGCCCGCGCCGCGCTCGGCGTAGAGGGGGATGCCTGCCGTACACAAGGCCCCCATGTCGCGCTGGATAGTGCGCTCGGAGACGTCCAGGCGCAACGCCAGTGTGCGGGCGGTCAGGCGCCGGTGGACCTGCATGAGCAGCAGGATCGAGACCAGGCGATCCGCCCGCATTGCCGTTCCCCCTCCCCGGTCCGTCGACCCGCAACGCCGAGAACCCGCATTGATGGATTGTAGCGGCGAATATGACAGGAGGTGTCATGAAACGCCCCGTAGACTGCCTGCGGCATTCCAGCGGCGGGAGGTGGCGGGGGCGCCGGGGCCGCGATTGCGATCGGCGGCTAACCGACCGGGGGGACTGCGGTCCCGTTCATTTGGGGAGGGCCGTCCGCGGGACGGGGGATACCGCGGTCGGCCGCCAGAGCACGCTACTGCCGTCGGGACAGACTGCAATGTCGATGCCGGACAAGGTAGCCGAACTTTCACTTGGAGCCGATCGCCGCACCGCGGTGCCCCGGTCGGTTAGCCGGGGGTGCCCGCTTGCGGGCCCTGCAATCGCGGCCCCGGCATTGCCGTCACCCCGGCAATCTCCTGCTTTCACAGAAGTGGCCGGCCCGGCGCCTCCACGTCCACCAGTATTTCCTTATCTAAACCGTATTGAGGATGGGCCACCGTCCGCGTCAGGCCGGCCCGGCCACGCTCACCTGGCGGCTGTAGTGTCTCTCGCTCGAAAGCGCCATCAGGTCATCATGCAAATCCTATGGTCGCGTCCTGTAGTGCCAGGGGCACTGCCGAGCCTGGTCGGGCGACGGCAAGTGGTCCGCCCAGCGAACGATGGTCGCCGCCACCTCATCCTCGTGTCCTCGGTACATATGGTCGCATCCTTCCAGCAGTGTAGCTTCGAACGGGAACCCGGGCGGCAGGTGGGCCCGCACCTGCTCTAGATCAGCAGCCGTCCCCATGGTCGGTTCCGCGCCCTCGGTGCCGAACCAGGCGAGGGTCGGGCAGCCCGCTCGGACCACGAGCGAGCCCGAGCCTTCGAGGCCGTAGAGGTCCGGGCGGGCCCGCACCCAGCTCACGAAGCTGGCGGCCGTCTGCGGGTACTCCAGCGGCAGGTACCGGTCGCCCTGTCCCTCCGCGACCATCCGTTCCGCCAGCTCGAGCCGCTCCTGATAGTGCGGCTGTCGAGAGAAGCGCTCGCGCAGCGGCGTGGAGGCGATGATCAAGCCGCGGACGCGCGGGTCCCGGCGCTCTGCCTGGTAGCAGGCCACCCGCCAGCCGCCGAAGCTGTGGCCGATCAGCACGACCTGCTGGAAGCCCAGCGCCCCGAGGCGGTCGATCCAGGCAGCGAGGTCGAGGGCGGACGATTCGAAGCGGTCCCATTTGCTGTTGTAATCGTGGCCGCGCGTGTTGGCGCTGAGGAAGGCGTAGCCGTGGGCGGGCATACTGGCCCCGATTCGCAGGTACGTCGGATGGTAGAAGTTTTGCCCGCCGCCGTGGATCCAGAGCAGGGCAAGGGGCTTCGCCACATCAGCCGAGGGACGGAAGAAGGCGCCGGTGTGGAAGAGGTCATCACTGGTGAGGGCGTGGACGAGCGCGGCGGTGGTGACCTGCTCGGTATACCGTGGGTCCGTGTAGAGCACCAGCGCGTCCCTTCGGTACACTCGTCGTCGGGGTGAAAGACCACCGCTCCTTTCGGCCCACCGCGCCGCTCCAGGGCCGTCCGCTCGCACCATTCAGGCTGCACGGGGAGTCTCGCTCCATTGTGCCATATGGCGGCATTGCTGTTCACGGCGCGAAGGAGCAGCGGCGGAGCCCGTTATCGTTGGCGCGCGCCGTAAGCCGGAAGCTGTCGTCATCCCCTTCGCGCTCTACGAGCAACTGGTCGAGGCGCGCGCCGCCCGCCGGCGTGCCGCCGCCGCCGCTTCGGCGTCGGTTCTCGCCGAGCTTCCCGGCGAGTTCGATGCGGAGGATGGGGCGGACGTCCAGCAATGGGTCCAGGGTGAGATGAGTGCGGACGAGGTCTATGCGCGGGCGTTGGCGCGCTCTCGGAGTGGGCATGACCCCGGCCCGTGAGCCCCGACCCGTCTGTCGATCCGATCACCGGGATTCTCCGTAACAAGCGCTGAGACGAACGTCACGGCCTCCATTGCCAGCCTGCGCGGCGATAACCAGCCCCTTGTGGCGATGTTCCGATCCCTCGTCGAGCCTGTGTAATGGTAGGCCGCGCAGCGAAGGTGGGGGGGCAGCTATCGCCCCTCACCGTCGCCGGCCATGCTCCTCGATGTACGCGGCGGTCTCTCCATGCTTACTCCGCCGCCAGCACCCAGCCGCGTGTCCCGTCCACCGTGACACGCTGGCCCTCGCGTAGGCGCCGCGTGGCGTCCTTGCACTGGAACACCGCCGGCACCGCGTACTCTCGACAGGTCAGCATGGCGTGCTGGAAGAGCACGCCCTGATCGAGCACCACCGCCGCCACCACGGGGAACACCGGCGTCCACAACGGCCCCGCGTTGGACGCCACGAGCACGTCCCCCGCTGCCACTTCGGGCACGAGGTCCTCCCGCGACACGAGACGCACGCGGCCGGTGGCCACACCGCGGGAGCCGGGCTCGCCCTTGACCAGCAGGTGAGGCGGCAGCTCCGCCACTTCTGCCGGCGCTGCGCCAACGGTGGGCGGAGGGGGCGTTGTCCCGGCCGGGAAGCCGAACGGAGCCGGCGGTTCGGCACTGAGCCTCCCCAGCGCCGGCGGCGGCGTGAGCAACTGGCGCCACGCGTGCTCTGCCTGGCGGGCCGCGATCAGCGCCGGCCAGTGTGGCCGGCCGGTCCCGGCATCTTCGGCGGCGGCCGACGTCGCGTCCGCTTCGGCCGCCGCGCCGGCCGGCCCGCCGAGTGCAAGCATGATCTCCTGGGTCCGCAGCCACCACACCTCGTCCGGCGCCGCCAGCACGCCGGCCGCCACGAGCCGGCGGGCGCAGGCCGCGATCGCCTGGTGCAACAGCGCGCTCGCCGCCGAGTCAATCTTGTAGTTGTGGTCCTCGAACGCCTGTTGCTGCCGGCGCGCCGCGCTGAGCCGGTCGGTGAAGGCCGCCCGCGCCGGATCGTCCGGCAGCCGTGCCAGCAGCTCCGCCACGCGCCGGTCGCGCTCCGCCAGCGCCGCCTGCCGTGCCCGTAGCAACTCGTCCAGGTCATGCGGCAGGTACTTCTGCACCAGCTCCAGCACCAGCGCCGGCTGCTCCCTCCAGCCCGGCAGCAGCTGGATCCGCTCCGTCCCAAACCCCGCCCCGCAGCGCAGCCCTTGCGTTTCCAGCAGCCGGTCCAGTTGTGCCCGCAGCGCGTCGCCGCCGGGCGTCTGGGATAACGCCTGCAATGCCGCTGCTGCCGTCTGGGACTGGAAGAGCTCCCGCAAGGCAGCGTGCTGCTGGACAGTGCGCGCCAGCTCGATGAGCCCGGCGACAGCCTCCGTCAGCAGATTGGGCTCGTAGGTCAGCAGCGCCCGCGCCTCCTCTTCCAGCGCCTGCTCCGACGGCGCCCCGGTCGGTGCAGCAGCAGCCGCGGCGCTCCCCGTCAACGGTCCGCCAAAGTGCTGCTTATACCATTGCATGTACCGCTGCAGCGGGCCCTCCCGAGGCATGGTCCAGTGCGCCGTCCACAGATGCTCGTACCAGCGCAGGGCCTCGCCCAGGTGCGCGGCCAGCTCGGGCGGCGGCAGCGCGTCCACGTTCACCGCCGCCAGCCGCGCGTTGCCGGCGTCAATCGCCGGAAACAGGACCGCGTGCCGGTAGGACTCGCCGCGCTCCGCCAGCGCGGCGCCCACCTGCTCCAGCGCCTCTCGGCACAGCGCCTGGTCCGCCTCCGAGCGCGGGTTGGCGACCTCGCCGACGTATTCGTAGCCGTTCACGCACCAGGCGATCTGGTAGCGTGGCCGGCCGCAGACGACCGCCGCTGCCTCGTGGGCGCGGTACCAGACGGCGCGCACGTCCTGCTCCAGCGGGCGGAGCACCTCCGTCCGGCGCTGGTCGGCGCTGCCCAACCGCCAGTGCACCGTCGCCGCGTGCTCGTCCGGCCAGGCGAAGGGAAACGCTGCCGTCGGCCCCGCGAGCTCCGGCGCCGGCGCCCCGGCCGGTGGATCGGAGGGAGCGGACGCTGCGCTGCCGATCGGACTTGGCGCTTCCTGAGCAGGTGCGGGTGGGCTGATGGCGGGGAGTGCCGGCAGGGCCGTGATCGGCCGTGACTGCAGCAGCCAGACCGTGTCACGCAGGAGCGCCCACTCCACGTCCGCCGGCCCGCCGATGACCGCCTCCGCACGCAGCGCCAGCCGCCCCACTGCTGCCGCCTGTTCCGCCGTCAGACAGGGCGCTCGCTGCAACAACTCCGGCACCGCCTCCCTCGGCGGCGCCGGACCGGCGCCGGTCCGCGTCCGTTTCTGCCCCAGGCGCCGCTCGACGACCGCCAGCGTCTGCCGGTCCACCAGGTAGGTATCCGCCTCCACCTCGCCCGCGACGATTGATTGCCCCAGCCCCCACGTGGCATTCACCAGGACGCGGGAACGGTCGCCCGTGCTCGGATGCGCTGTGAAGGCTACGCCCGCGGCCTCCGCCTCCACTAGCGCCTGCACCAGCACCGCCATCGCCGGCGGCAGCGCCGTCCCCGTGCGCCGCTCGTGGTGGCGGCGGTAGGCCAGCGCGTGCTCTGAGGAGAGGGATTCCCAGCAGCGCGCGGTATAGGCCAGCACGTCCGCCTCGCCGCGAACGTGCAGGTAGGTCTCGTACTGCCCGGCGAAGCTGGCTCCCGGCAGATCCTCCGCTGCCGCCGAGGAGCGCACCGCCACCAGTGCATCCGTCACGCCCAGGCGCTGTCCCAGCTCACGGTAGGCGCGCCGAATCTCTTCCACGGCTTCCGGTTGCAAAAGCTCTGCCGCGGCGCCGGCGTCTCGTGGCGGCAGCTCTCGGAACGCCTGGGGCGAGACGACAAACCCCGGCGGCACCGGCAGCTCGGCTGCCAGCAGCCTCGCCAGCGGGCCTGCCTTCCCACCCAGTTCCGCCCAGTCCCGTGGCGCCTCGAGCCACTGCACGAAGGAACGCGCTTCCCCGACTGGAGCGGCGACGCGGTTGACCACAGCTTTAACTCTCCTCGATGTTCGCGGATCGCTTGCTCGTCGAGAACGATGGGCAAGGTCAGGTAGCGCGCCCGCGGCACAACGGTTGGCGCTCGTGGCCGCCATCGTACCCGGTCCCTGTATCCATCGGCCGCTTGTGGGCCTATCGGGCTACAAGCGCTCCAGACGGTCCAGCACGGCCGTAGGGGCGTGGCTGCGGGAGTATCAATACACCCCTACGGAACACGCCCCTACGGCCGGCAGACATCCAACAGGCGCTCGAAACTCCTCGGCCAGTACCATGTATCCCTCTACGCCCGCGGACGTGCCCGCTACGAACTGGCGACCTGACGGAGCCTGTCGAGGAACGACGTCCAGCCAGCCTCATGTTGTGGCAGCTCGTCAGCGGGAAGGTCGTGGTGGAACAGCTCGACGACCGTCTCGCTGCCCTCGGCCGTGAGGAGGATCTCCACGGTTGAGGAGCCCGCCGGGAGCGCAGCGCTGCCGGGGACACCCCAGGTAAAGACCACGCGGTGGGGCGGATCCACCGACACGAAGGCGCCACGCACCGGGGTATCGCCGACATTGAGGGCAAAGACGCCGCCCGGCTCTGGGTTCAGATCCGCCCACGTGCCGATCCACTGAACCAGGAGCCGCGGTTCGACAAGGTAGGGAAATATCTCCGCGGGCGTCGCGGCGATCCGGATGCTCGCCCTGAGGGTGTCTGGCCGGCTCATCGTGTCATTCGCTCTTCCTGCTTCTGGCGCTTGCCCTGCTCGACGACGTGCTTGAGGCGCATCAGCGCGTCAGGCCAGAGCTCGGCGAGGACGGTGCGCACCGGTTCGAGGGACTCCGGGCGGAGGGAGTATAGCCGCCTGGCGCCTTCTCGTCGTTCGCTGAGCAGGCCGGCGCGTTGGAGCAACCGCAGATGCTGGCTCACGGCCTGTTGGGTGATGTCGAAGTGCGTGGCGATCTGGCCGGCGGCGAGCTCGTGGCTCCGCACCAGCTGCAGCATGCGTCGCCGCTGCGGATCCGCGAGCGCACGCAGCACCGCGTCGGGACCTGATCCGGCCTCCACACCGCTGGGTCGGTTCGCTTGCGTCCTGCTCATGGCCTCAGCCTATACCAAAGCCACGATGAGATCCACATCGTGCCCAGAGGTCAGTTCCGCGGGTCTCATCGCGGCTCGAGTGTAGGTTCGTTCGACGTCCTACGCGACCCAGCGCCCGTCCGGCGCCGCGTCGTCCAGTCGCGGGGCCGCCCGCATGCCGCTGCTCGAGCCGATGGGGTTGCCCTGGCCCGAGTCGACGTAGTCGACCAGGCTCGGAAGGTACTGCTCCCACCCTTTGCGGCAGGTGTTGAAGCATTCGAGCCGTGGCGTCAGGCCCCTGTGCCGGAAATGCAGGCGGGATCCGCCGGTCTCGGTCGGGCTCACGTCGAAGCTGATGGTCGTTCCCACCCAGTCCTGGACCGGCTCGAACGACGCAAGGGCGGTCCACCGCACAACCGACGGCCGCTCCGCCTGGTCCACCCGCATGACGAGTCGGTCGTCGCCGAACACGAATGTCAGCTCGCCGCCGGCCAGGCCGGAGCCGCTGATCGTCGTCCACGACGTCCACCAGCGAACGAGGCTCGAAGGCGTGGTCAGCGCGTCGAACACCGCGTCCGCCGGCGCCTGGAACGACATGGTCGCCTCGAAGTCGGCGTCCAGCACGCTGGACGCCCCCGCCGAGGAGGTGAAGCCGGTGTCTGTCATTGTGTCTGCCATTTCCTGCGCCTCTTTCTGGGTCCGGGTCCGATGATCCCATCGGGCCACTTTCACAAGGAGTCACTTGTACAAGTGACTCCTTGTATTCTAGCGCGGCGCCGACCCGCTGTCAAGGGGGCAAGGGCGTAGGGCGGCCGCTGACTGGGGGGCAGTCCGCACCGACGCGCCTTCTTCTTTGCCCTCGACTTTCCTCGCTACCAGCACGATCCGGTGGCGGCCTACGCCGATTCCCTGCGCTGTTCGCCGCTCGTCCGCGTATGCCTTGAGCCGGGCGCCGTCGGTCTCGGGATCGTAGTCTTCGAAGATTGGGACGCCCCGCGGGAACCGGTCCAGATCCTCGTACGATAGATACCATTCGGTATACAGAATGTCGCGATCGCCCGATGCCCGGTGGCGGCCGCCGGGTCACAGCGCGGCTGCATTGGCGGGAGCGTCTGCCACGCGCCGGCCGTGGGGTCGTATGCCTCCGCTGTGCCGAGTACTATCAGCGGGGTGCTCCCGTTGAATTGGCAGCCGCCGATCGCGTACACCTTGCCGTCGGCATCGCGGGTGCGGACATCCACTGGTCATGGGCGGAATCGTAGGCGGCGACCGTGGCCGTGGCGGCGCAGACGGAGCCGCATACCTCGCCTCCGGCGGCGTAGATGCGCCCATCACCGCCAGTCGCCGCGGCGAGGTTGGTGCGCGCGGCGGGTAGTGGCGCTACGTCTTGCCACCCGGGTCCCGCTGCGACCTGCCCGGCCGGAAGCCGGGCGGCGGGTGGCCGCGACGTCACCTGCGCCGCGGCCACCCGCGGGCCGGGCGACCGCGGCGTCACCTGGGGCGCTGGCGACCTACCCGGACTCGTGAACAATGCGTGCAGCGCATTGGTGGCGCCGCACACATTATTCACGCAGGCTGCCCCGGCGATGGCGTAGATGGTCCCGGATGGGCCGCTCGTCGCCGCGAGTCCCTGGTCGGGCTGGGGAAGGGATGGGCGCATGCTCCAACGGTTGCTGACCGGATCGTAGGACTGCACCGTGTCCAGGAAGCCGGTGGGGCTGTTGCCTGAGCCGCCGATGGCATAGATATGTCCGTCCGCCCCGAGCGCCGCCGCCAGGCTGAAAGCGGCCAGCGGGAGCGGCGTCGCCTCAGCCCAGGAGTTGGTGGCCGGGGTATAGACCTCTACCGTGGAACAGGGGCTGCAGGCATCACCGATCCCACCGATCGCGTAGATGCGCCCGTCCGCCCCGGCAACCACCGCGAGGTCGTTGCGCGGGGTGGGCAGCGGGGCCGCGGGGGACCAGGTGTTCGTCACCGGCGCATAAGCGTCCACGCCGACGACATTGGCGCAGGCAGCCGGCGTTGGCGGGCAGCTGACCCCGCCGACGGCGTAGATCCGTCCGTCTGCTCCGACGGCCGCCCCCAGCTCGGTGCGCCCAACCGGCAGCGATGCCGCGGATGCCCAGCTGTTGGTAGCCGTGTTGTACGCCTCGACGGTGGGGCAGGATGAGCCGCACGGGCCGGTGCCGCCGAGGACGTAGATGCGCCTATCGGGTCCGACCGCGGCGGCGAGGGCCGACCGCGCGGTCGGGAGCGGTGAGACGGCTGTCCAGGTGTTGGCCCACGGGGTGTAGACTTCGGCGGCCGCGTACGCCGGCCCGCCGATGTATCCACCGAACGTGTAGATGCGCCCATCGGGCCCGGTGGCAGCCGCCAGAGCATAGCGGGAGGTGGGGGCGGGCGCGAGCGTGATCCACTGTGGCATTCCCTGTGCCCATGCCGGTGGCGCAGCCACCAACAGGCTCAGGACGACACAGCAAAGTAGGAACGGACGGTACACGGACGAACTCCCTTAGCGTTGTCTGTGCTTTTGTACACGGGCAGCCGGCGTTGTCAAGTGGGATGCTCCCGTCCCGCGGGAAGTCCGTGCTGGAGATGGGTCGTGCCGCCGGCGCGCCGAGGAAAGAGCGTCATGCAGTGGCGGACGTCCGGGTAGCCGCTTATGCGGGCCACCTCCTTGATGGTCGGTCGCGGCTCCAGGAGCAACTGAGCCGCGACCGCCAGGCGGAGCGTGATGAGGTAGCGCATGATGGGCGCGCCGATGCCCGCGCGCATCCTTGCCAGTAGCTCAACGCGGAGCGGATAATGGCGGGTGGGTCGGGCAGTAGCCGCCGTGGCGAAAGGTACGAACGGGAATAGGCGACTGCCGGCAAAAATGAGTCTGCCGAGCGAACGACACACGTCCGGCGGAGTCATCAACATCAATGGTGGAGAGCGAGCATGTTGACGCGGGACCAAGTCGAGTTTTTCCATGAGCACGGCTATCTGCGCATCCCGGCGGTCTTTAGCCCCGAGGAGACGGAGGCGCTGTCGCGGTCGCTCGATTGGATCATCGCCACCTGGGCCACCCGCTCGGCGGGTTGGAGCGGGCCCTGGCGCCAGCAGTATATGACGCCCGAAGTAGAGAAGAAGTCGCAGCTCGTGGCGCTGCATGACCTGCAGTACTACTCCGGCGAGTGGTGCCGGGCCGTCGCCAACCCGCGCCTGACCGGGTCCCTCTCCGGGCTGCTTGGCCCGAACGTCGAGTTGCACCATTCCACCTTGCACGTCAAGCCGCCGGAGACCGGCCACCCCTTCCCCATGCACCAGGACGACCCGTTCTACCCGCATACGGATGGCCGCTACGTGGACGTGCTGGTGCACCTGGACGACACCTTCCACGAGAATGGGGAGATCCGCTTCCTGGATGGGTCGCACAAGCTCGGCAAGCTGGAGCACATCACGCGCACCGAGGCCGGTCCCTGCTCACCCCACCTGCCCACCGACCAGTATCGGCTGGAGGACACCGTGCCGGTGCCGGCGAAGGCCGGTGATGTTGTCTGCTTCAGCATCTACACGGTGCATGGCTCCTACATCAACACGACGGACAAGAACCGCCGGCTGGTGCGCGTCGGCTACCGCGACCCGGAGAACCTGCAGCTGGGTGGCCAGAGCTTCGGGCGGTCGGGCCTGCTGGTGCATGGCGAGCGACCGCGCGCCGAAGGCCAGGCGCCGCTGAGCAACAAGTAGGAGGCATACGCGATCGGTCTCGGCCCGCTCTGCCAGGACCGGGGTGAAGGCATGCGGCGCGGGATGGCGTGCCGCCTGCGCCGCGGCAAGGAGGGCGTCTTTCTTCCTGCGAATCGATCCTTTATGTGGGTCGGTAGAGCAGGAGGTTGTTCGAGGGCCGGATTTGCAGCAACAAGTCCATATGCCGGACGTTGCCGCTGAGCAAGAGCATGTCCTGTTCCACAGCGGTGACGTAGAGCAGCGCATCGAGGAGCAGCTCGCGCCGCCGCCCTCTCTGGCAGCACTCCTGATCGGCGCTAAGCGCCTTTTTGGGGACCGCCAATCCCTGTGTGCGGGCCAGCACACCGGCCAGCAGCGCGGCCTCGGTCCATGCCGACGCACTGGGGCTGACGCATCTGTCCTGCTCCATCTGATCGAGATGCGCCTGGATCGTAGCGATGGCGCCCGGCGTGCGGCCGTCGCTTGGATCGAGAAGGCCGATACTGATGGCAAGCTCGGCGCAGACGACGCCGCAGTTATACACCAGATGTTGCCGCGACGCGATCAGCCCTCGGATGGGCTGAGGCAGCTTCCCCGCGCTGCGATCGATGTACACCATCATATCGAGAAGCAGGGGCAGGGCTGGAGCCGCTCCAACCGTGAAGGGGAGGGCTGCGTCGTCCCGGTGGCGAAAAGGCACAACGTGCCGGGTCGGGGTGTACCGATTGGTGACCGCCCCGATCGTCTCAGAGGGCACGCTCGAAGTCGGCGGGCAGCCGGTCCTTGTCCGAGAGAAACCAGGCAACGAACGGGTCGGGCGTCACGAAAGCGGCTAGCGCGGCTTGTAGGACCTCGGTAGTGTTGTCGGAGCCGACCTTCCGCGCGGCCGCAGCCAGCAGGCCGTGATCGATCCGCGCACTCACTTTCTTGGCCTGTCCCGTCAGCACTCCTCCCGCCCCCAGCTGGCGCAGGGCCTCGCTGATTTGTAGCTGCGCGACCTTGTTCCTGAACACCGGTACCTTCCTGCCAGGCGTCCTGCGCCGGGCAAGGCCGCTCCCATCCTTGCGCTGACTCACTTCTGCAGCTGGCATGGCGTCCTCCTGTCGCACACACTACCATGAACGTCCGACAGAATGCGGCCCACGCCATGATGGGAGCGGACAACCAGTCCCGGGGGCGCCGCGGCTTTTCCCGCTGGTCCCTTGGTTGGTAAAGAGGGTGGCTGGCGACCGGGGCGGGCGGGACGCCCGCGCTCCCGGCACGGCCCATCGCCGCGAGGTCGCTGCACAACTCCGCGGCGCACCCGCCCGCCACCCAGGGCCTTTTCACCTTTCGGGCGAGCGGCTAGAGTATCGGGTACGCCGGGAGGGGTTGGGCGGATGAGGAGGTGACGGAGATGGGCAAGGTGCTCCCGCCTGGGCCGGCGGCCGCGCCGGGCTCGTTATTGGCGGCGCTGGCGACGATCCTCGATCCGCGGCGGCCGTGGCGCAACTGCGCACCGAGGGCAAAGGCCAGGAGCTGGCGGCGACCAAGCAGGCGCTCGGGGGGCTGCCGCTGGAAGGGCGGGTGGTGACGGCGGACGCCCTGCTGACCCAGCGCGACCTCTGCGCGCAGATCGTCGCGGCCGGCGGCGACTACCTCCTGCCGGTCAAGGACAACCAGCCGGCGCTGGAGGCCGACCTCGCCACGGGTACCCACGCAGTGGGTGTTTTCCCCCGCTCCTGGCCCTCGTGCCGGACCCGACCGTGCCGCCGCCGCTGCCGATCTGGCAGCAGCGCGACTGGCGGGCCCGCGGGGCGACCCTCACCATCGCGGTGCACGCCCCGGTCAAGGCCCGGCACGGGCGCTATGAGCGCCGCATCGTCTGGGCGCTCGCCGACCCCGCCCAGCACGCGCGGATCGGCGACACCGGCAGCGTCGGCCAGCCCTGGCCGCACGTCCGGCAACTCTGCCGGATCGAGCGGCGGCGCGTCCGCCAGCGCACCGGCGAGGTGGCGACGGAAATCACCTACGCCGTCACCAGCCTCACCGCCCAGCAGGCCGATGCGCAGGACCTCCTCGCGGTCGCCCGCGGCCACTGGGGCATCGAGAACAAGGTCCACCACGTCCGGGATCGGGTGCCCTCTGGGCGCTTCGACGAGGACCGCTGCCAGATCCGCTCCGGCGCGGCGCCGCAGGCCTTCGCCGCCTGCCGCAACCTCGCCATCGCCCTCCTCCGCCGCCACGGCTGCGCCAACATCGCCGCCGCCTTGCGTACAAACGCCGGCCGCCCGCTCATCGCCCTGCTGCTCGTCCTCTCCGGCGGCCAAAAGTGGTGAAAAGGCCCTGAGCAACACGGCAAGTAACGCCGGCGGCGGCATCTACAACAACGCCACGGTGACACTCAGCAACACCCTGCTCGCCGCCAACACCCTTGGCGCAGGAGCGTCCGATCCCGACTGCGCCGGCGCCCTGACCGACGGGCCGGGCGGGCACAACCTGCTCGGGAACAACGTCGGGTGCAGCGGCCTGACCAACGGCGTCAACGGCGACCAGGTGGGCGCCGGCGCCAGCCCCATCGATCCCAGGCTGGTGCCCCTTGCCAATAACGGCGGCCCCACTCAGACGATGGCCCTCCTGGCCGGCAGCCCCGCCATCGGGGCAGGGGACACCACCACCTGCGAGCAAGCCCCGATCAATGACCTCGACCAGCGCGGTGTCCCCCGCAATGCAGCCCTCCGCCGCGCCTGCGACATCGGCGCGTATGACACCGGCGCCTACAGCCGGGTGATCACCGCCCCGCTCGCGGGGAGCCTGGTGCTCCCGAACGGCTCCACGCTCGTCCTGGGCACGAGCGTCGGCGGCAGCATCGTCGTCCAGCCCGGCGCGGCGCTGACGCTGGTCGGCGCGACGGTAGGCGGCGGCGTGCAAGCCACGGGGGCGAGCGCGCTCACGGTCTGCGGCAGCACGCTGGGGAGCCTCTCCGCTATCAACGGCACGGGCCCCGTGCTCGTGGGCAGCGGCGGCGATGCCGACACGACGGCCTGCGCGGCGAACACGATCAAGGGCGCCGTCAGCCTGGCAGGCAACCAGAGCCAGGTGGAGTTGGGCGGCAACCAGATCACGGGCGGCGTGAGCGTGACGAACAACACCGGCGCCGGCTCGGAGGCCGCTGGCGGCGCTCCAGAGATTGAGGGCGACCAGATCGGCGGCAGCCTGATCTGCAGCGGCAACAGCCCCGCCCCGACCAATGACGGCAAGGCCAACACCGTGAGCGGCTCCCGCTCCGGCCAGTGTACCGGGCTGTGAGGGACGGCAACGGCCGTAGGGCATGCGCTGCGACGCTCGGCTACCTGGAGGCCCGGCGGGCGATGCTGCGCTACCCGGACTTTGCCGCCCAGGGCTACCCGCTCGGCAGCGGAGCGGCCGAAAGCGCCTGCAAGCTCGTCGCCGGCAAGCCCACCCCGCGGCCCCCCTGGCGTCGCCCGCTCTACGCCCGGAATGCTCAGCAGCAAGCAAGCTGATTACAGAACATTCTGCGGCGCACCCGTGCGTCAGACCTGCGTGTCGCGAGCCTTCTGCAGCAGCGCCTGGATCCGCGGCACGACGCTGTCGGCGGCTTGTCCTGCTCCATCGCCTGCTTCCACATGTCCAGATTCTCCCACGGCTTCGTCGATCTCGAGCGCGCAGCCGCCCCACGACGCCTCTCGCCGTTCCCAGGAAGAGCACGGTGAGAACGGCGTGGCAGTTGGCTGCTTGACCTTGTGCCCTTCATAGACGAGAATTCATAGAATGGCGGAGACTGAATGGTCAATCGAATACTATGTCGAAGACAATGGCGCCGTTCCGGTTCGCGAGTTCCTTTCGACGGTCGAACCGAAGACCTACGCCCGGTTTCAGTGGTCACTTGAGCAACTGCGGATCCGTAACGTCCGGGCACGCGAACCGCTCGTGCGCCACGTCGAGGGCAAGATATGGGAGCTGCGCGAGGAAAGTAGCACCAACATCTACCGCATCCTGTATTTCTTCTTTACCGGACGACGTATCGTTTTGCTGCACGGGTTTACCAAGAAGTCCCAGAAGCTCCCTCCGCAGGCACTAGACGTGGCTCGCAGGCGGTTCAGGAGGTTTGCAGAACGGGAAGGAAGTGACTAACGAATGGCAGAACGCTACACGCAACGAGACGGTCGCAGGCTCTATGAAGAGGATCGATCGCGCATGCTGGCCGATCCCCAGTTGGCGACTCTCTATGAGGAGGAAGCGGCCAAGAAGGAACTGTGGCTCCAGCTTGTGGAAGCGCGCCAGGAGGCCGGGCTGACTCAGGCGGAGGTAGCTGGACGCCTGGGAGTCTCCGAGCGGCAGGTGGCGCGGATGGAGGAGCGTGGCTACGACACCTTCACGCTCGATGCCCTGCGACGCTACGTTCAGGTGTTGGGCGTGGGGTTCCGGCTCGAGGTGCGCATCCGCCAGCCGCGCCAAGCCGAAGAGCAGCCTCGTCAGATAGCGCACGCCTGAGCGATGCCAAGCCAGCGCCATGCGCCGCCGGCGAATGAGCTGGTCTCGACAAGTGTACGACGCGCGAGTTCGGCAGCGCCGCGTGCCCGGTTGAGCTACCGGCCGGCGCCTGGCGCGAATTGACGCGCCCAATTGCAGGCTCCGGATGGCCGGCGAGTATCAGCTCCGCGACTCGCGCGCTTTCTGCAGCAGCGCCTGGATTTGCGGCACGACGCTGTCGGCCGCCTGGCGCATCGTCTGCTTGCCGGCGATCACGTCGTTGTAGGCCGGGCCGAAGGCGCGCTGGATGTCGGTGTGGGTGGCGGCGAAGGGCAGCGGCTTGTCCTGCTCCATCGCCTTCTGCCGTACAGGTATGGCTAGCGGGTCCGCCTCGTGTGGCGCGCTTGTGTCCGCTCTCGGTGGAGGCGTCTCAGTTCCGGCAGCACGGCCAGGTCCTTCTCACGGCCCGCGGCGCGCTTCATCGCGATCAGGTCGGTTAGGCTTGCCGCCAGCACGTGACTCTCCGCCAGCGGGTGGGCTTCCGCGTGCCGGCGGAGTAGGTCGTAGCTCCGGACGCCCGGTGCGTCGCGGAAGCAGTCGAGCCGGCCGTAGGGAGTATCAAACAGGTTTCCCTCCCAGGTGGCGAGCTCGCCCAGATCGACCGCGGCATCGAAACGGAGGACGGGGTTGTTCCGAGCGTGGGCGCCAAGCGTTTCCAGCGCCTGGCCCAGCCGAGCGATGTTGTCCGGCGTGGCCCGGTATAGGATGTCGAGGTCGTCCGTGAGATGGCGGAGTCCATGGAGAGTCATGGCGACCCCGCCGATCAGCACGAAGTCCACCCCGTGGGCAAACAGCATCCGGCAGACGAACGCCTGCCCCTCCGCCGGCTCGCCGTCCCTCTCCGCGGTCACGCCTGACTAATGCCGACAGGTCGGTTGTCCGCGTCGACCAGTTTGCGCAGCTCGAGAAGATCCTCCAGCAGGATGCGATCGGCGGGCTCCCGGCTGTGACGACGAGCGTCGATCAGGTCATCGAGACTGGCGACGGCCACTCGACACTCGCCAAGATGCACAACCACTGCTCGGGCGCGCACATCGCGGTAGGCGGCGCCACTCTCAAACGCTGCTCGCCAGACAAGCCGTGCCGACGACCCGATCCGGATGCTCTGGCCATCGGGCGGGGCATCCACGGTACCGCTTTCCCTTCCCGGCTCGTGATCCCCGAGCGTCCCGAGCGCCCGAGCCAGACGTTCGCGGTTTGGGGACGAAGGCTCAATCAGGAGCTCGATGTCGTCTGTCGCATAGTTGCTGCCGTGGAGGACGCCGGCCCAGCCTCCAGCCACCACGAAGTCCACGCCCCCGGCGACCAGCTCGCACCAGATGTGCAGCGGATCGAAAGGTTGGCCGGCTCGGTGAGCGTCGGGGCGAGTGGCCGTTTTCCCCTCCTCAGCGAATCGCGCGGCGTCTACCATCCGCGCCAGACGCCCCTCTGGTGTGAGCAGGAGGTGACCGCGGAGGCCGGAAATGTCGATCCCGAAGGGGGACTCTTCGCCGCCAAACTTACCGCCCCTCCAGCGATTGCCGCGCGTGGCGGCGCCCTCCTGCAGATTGGGTACGGTGCGCTCGTGTCGCGTCACCACGGGAAGCCCCCTTCTCGCCGACTCCAGGGAGAGAATACTGAGAACAGTGTACCCCTGCCGCTGGAGCTGCAGGGCGAGGTAGTCGATCTCCTCGGCTTCCGAGTAGTGGCGTACCACGCCCATGGTTCCTCGCACGTGGCCGGCGAGTGTCAGCCCGACGACTCGCGCGCCCTCTGGAGCAGCGCCTGGATCTGCGGGACGACGCTGTCGGCCGCCTGCCGCATCGTCTGCTTGCCGGCGATCACGTCGTTGTAGGCCGGGCCGAAGGCGCGCTGGATGTCGGTGTGGGTGGCGGCGAAAGGGAGCGGCTTGTCCTGCTCCATCGCCTTCTTCCACATGTCCAGGTTCTCCCAGGGCTTCATCGACTTGGCGAACAGCGTGTCCATCTGCGACCGGCGCGGCGGCGTCGAGCCGCCCAACTGCATGTTCACTGCCTGGAAGTCGTCGGTCGTCATGAAGGCGATCAGGGCATAGGCTTCGTCTGGATGCTTCGTGCCGGTGGGGATGGTGTAGGAGTTGGGGCCGTTGCGCACGAAGCGGCCCTTGACGCCCGCCGGGATCGGCGCCATGCCAATGTCCGTGCCGCTCTGGACGGACCAGTCGGCGATCTCGGGCACGTCGCCCTTGATGCTGTACTTGGCGGCGATGCGACCGGAGATGAGGTTGCCGGACTTGCCGCTCTTGAGCGACTTGGCATCGGCCCCTTGCGGGATCACCTTCAGCTTGGTAGCGAAGTCGGCGTACTGCTGCAGCGCATCGACCGCCGCGGCGTCGCTCAGGTAGACCTTGGTGAAGTCACTAGACCAGAGGTCGCCACCGTTGCCCCAGATCAAAATGTCTAGCCAGTGCAGGGCGTTGGTCAGCCCGCCCCAGCCCCAGACCTGCTGGCCGGCCACGCTCTTGGTCATCTGGGTGGCAAAGTCGGCTGCGCCGCTCCAGGTCCACTTGCCCTCCCGCTCCCACTCGTCGGGCGCCTGCACGCCGCCCTCCTTGCAGAGCGCGCGGTTGAAAAGCGTGACGCAGGGGCCGGAGTAGTAGGGAACGCCGTAGGTCTTGGCGCCGATGGGGAACTGGTAGTAGGCGTAGGTCCCCGGATAGAAGTCGGCCTTGTTGAGCTTGGCGTCGCGACCGATGCGGTCGTCCAGCGGCGTCAGCGCGCGCTTGGAGGCCAGGGACGCCAGGTAGCTGGGATGGATGAAGGCCAGCTCCGGCGGCGAGCCGGAGGCGACGGCCGCCGTCACCTTGTCATAATAGGCGTCGTTCTCCGGCAGCACCGTCTCGTCGATGCTGACGCCATCCCGCTGCTTGAACATGCTGTAGGCGGCGGGGTAGAAGCGCTTGTCGACTTCCGTGCCGTACTCCGTGTGGTTCCAGGCGGTCAGCGTCAACCCCGACGTGGCCGGAGCCTGCTGAGCCGGACTGGCGGCCGCGGGAGCGGCTGACGACGTAGCCACCGCCGCGGACGAGGTCGCCGGTGCAGACGACCCCTGCGTCGTGGCAGCCCTCGCCGCGGTTGGCGCTGAGCTCTCGGTTGCGGTTGCCTGTGTCGCGGCGGTGCCGCAACCGGCGAGGAGTGCTGTCCCAGCCGCGGCCACGATCGTGCCAGACCGCTGTAGCCACTCGCGTCGCGTCAGTGTGCGTGCCATCGCCGTCTCCTCATGAGCCTTGGCCGGCAGGTCGCCGCGGTTGAAGCAGCGCCTGGTCGGCAATGGGATTGGAACCGTGTAGAGTAGTATACAGACCAGACCCCATGGCGGTGCGCCGCCGCCCGCGCGGATGAAAAGCCCCTCTCCAGCTTGCTGGGGAGGGGTGGGGGAGGGGCATTGTCAGAGCAGCATAAGCTGCCAGCGTAGGCCGAGCCGTTGGGGAGAAGGGACGAAGCGCCATGGAGAATCCTCGTGTCACCCGCATCGAATGGGCCCGGCTGGAAGGGCGCAAGCCGCGCGCCGCCGGCGGGAACGCCCGGCTGATCGGCCACAGCCAGACGGTGCGCCCACCCCTCGCGCGGGTGACGCTGGAGGGCAGTGTCAGCGGCTTCGGCTGGTCATCCGCCAGCCGCGAGCAGGCGGTCGAGCTGCTCGGCAAGCGCTGGGACGAGGTGTTCTCGCCCGACGCAGGCGCTCATGGCCCCGGCGCGCCGTTCGACTACCCGCTCTGGGATCTGGCGGGTCAACGTGCCGGCGCGCCGGTCTACGCGCTGGTCGGGCGCGGCGCCGTCGCCGATGTCGCCACGCCCTTCCGCGCTCGCTGCTACGACACCACGCTCCTGATCGACGATCTCCACCTGGCCTCCAACGAGGAAGCGGCGGCCCTCATCGCCGCGGAGGCGCGTGATGGCTACGAGCGTGGCCACCGCGCCTTCAAGATCAAGATCGGCCGCGGCGCCCGCCACTTGCCGCTGGAAGAGGGGATGCGCCGCGACGTTGCAGTGGTGCAGGCGGTGCGGGAGGCCGCCGGCCCCGACGCCCCGATCATGCTCGACGTCAACAATGGCTTCAATCTCAACTTGGCCAAGCGCATACTCGAGGAGACGGCGGACTGCCACATCTTCTGGCTGGAGGAGCCTTTTCACGAGGACACCGTGCTCTACCAGGAGCTCAAGGAGTGGCTGGCGAGCCGCGGCTTGGGCGTGCTGATCGCCGACGGCGAAGGGCAGGCCTCGCCCTCGCTCCTGCAATGGACGCGCGACAAGCTGATCGACGTCGTGCAGTACGACATCTACGGCTACGGCTTCAGCCGCTGGCTGGCGTTGGGCAAGCAGCTCGACGAGTGGGGAGCGCGCTCGGCGCCGCACCACTATGGCGGCCACTACGGCAACTACGTCTCCGGCCACCTGGCAGCGGCCGTCCGCGGCTTCACCTACGTGGAGTGGGACGAAGCTGCCACGCCGGGCCTGGACACGTCCGCCTACGCCATTGAGGAAGGCTGGGTGCGCCTCCCAGAAACGCCGGGCTTCGGCCTCGCGCTCGAAGAGAGCGCTTTCCAGAGCGCGGTGCGGGAGAATGGTTGGACGGTGGCGTAGCGCCTTGTCAGCAAGCGGCTGACAAGGCGTTTCCCTCTATCCTCATTCCAGCGGGTTGGGAGCGGGGGCCACGGGAATGCCAGAGGAACGGTGAGCCTGCATGCATCAGTCGGACTTTCAGGACTTGGTAGGCGTTCGCCTCCACGAAGCACGGTTCTTGCTTGGCGGTGGCTGCTACGATGGCGCCTATTACCTGGCCGGTTATGCGGTAGAGTGTGCTTTGAAGGCAAGCATTGCCGGCATGACCCAGGCGAGGTCGTTTCCGCCAAAGCAAACCTTGGTGCAGGGTATGTACGTGCATAGGCCCTCGGAGCTGGTGAAGGCGGCTGGCATGAAGACCCATCTCGATGCGGCCCAGGTGGCTGATCGCGAGTTTGGCGGGAACTGGGAGGTCGTGGCACGCTGGTCCGAGGAGAGCAGGTATGAACGACGCTCCGAATCGCAGGCGCGAGAGCTCTACGAGGCGATTGTCGATCCGGCTCATAGGGTGCTGCAGTGGATACTGAGCTTCTGGTAGGCCCGGATGCCCCTGGGGCACGGCGCCTGGTGGCCGCTCTGGAGCAACAAGGGATAGGGATTGTCGCGGCGTTCTGGCGCGAGCCGACGGCGGGCGCTGATTGGCGGCTCGTGATAAGCTCCCCAGCCGTAGACGAGGAGGGGCTACGACCGGTCTACCGGCGTATCCAGGCTATACTGCGGGACGCTCCCGACATCCGCCTGTCGCTCGACCAGATAACCCTCGTTGGTGTCCGCGACCCTATTGTGGCGATGCTGCGTGCGGACGAGGCCGTTCTCGCCATCTATCCGACCCATCAGATCACCGTTCCCGTGGCCGGATACTCGCCGTATGTGCCGGACGACGCGGCCTTTGCCACCCTAGACATCGTCAAGCTTCTACCCGGGGACCGAACGCTATCCTAGCAACGCTCTGGGGCGATCCAGCCCGTGTCCGCGCAGGTTGCGCGCAGCCCTCGATGGCGCCTCAATTGGGTTCCGCCCGGTGAGGTGAGCTACGGCTACCGATACAGCTCGACATACCACATCGTGAAGCCGTGTTGCTGGTAGAAGTCCACAATGCGCCGCCAGTCCTTGGATGACGAGTAGACGCGACCTCGGGTGACGCCGCGTGCTCCGGCCTCGGCCAGGAGATGATCGACGAGCCGGCCGCCGACGCCGCGGTCGCGGTGGTCGGGCAGCACGTACAGCTCCTCCAGCCGGAGGTACCGCTCTCCCGCCGGGATGACGGCGAGACCTTCGCTTGTCTCGACGCGACCGTAGGCGAAGCCGACGACTGCGCCTTCGTGCTCGGCCACCCAGCAGTAGGGACCGAGCCAGTCTTGGATCTCCTCCTCCGTAACCGCGACCATCCCAATGGTGCCGCCCTCGGCGAGCCAGCGCGCTTCCAGCGCGGCGACGGCAGGGATATCGTCTGGACGGCAGACTCGAAGCGTATAGCGGTCAAGCGCCATCGCTAATCCTTTTGCGCGTCTTAGCGGTTGTCCGCGCCACCCTGGTCCGGCCCCGCCGTCGCCCTCGCTGGACCTGAGTCCAGTCGGGGCCGCTCTCGCCTATCTGGACGCTGGTCACTCCCCACTCAGGAGCGCCTGCGCCAGGATCGTCTCGGCGACCGCCATGGTCTTGACGCAGTCGCGGAAGGGGGAGCTGGTCACGTCGCGTCCCGTCTTCAGCGAGTCGATGAACTCGCGGTTCTTGGCCCGGAAGCCGCCGTAGACGAAGGTCTGATCGCTCCCGGCAACCTGCTTGGTGTCGTACAGCACGCCATGGTAGTCGCCATCGGCGTACACGCGCGCCTCCCCTTCCACCTCGGCGTCGACGGCGATGCCCGGGGCGTGCATCTGGACCCGGAAGACGCGGCGACCGCTGCACCAACTGTTGAGGACGTAGCCGGTCGCTCCGTTGTCGAACTGCAGCGTCGCGCCGATCCAGTTGATGTCCGGCACGCCGATCCGCTTGCAGTGCCCCTCGATCCCCACGACTTCGCCGCCGCACATCCAGCGCAGGGTATCGATGGAGTGCGTGCAGTCGCCCAGCATGTGGTCGTAGGCACGCAACTCCGGCTGCGTCTGGAACTTGTAGAACTCGCACAGCGCGTGCGTGATGGGGCCTTTCCTGAGGCATTCCTCCCGCACTTTCACGAGGAGGGGACAACTGCGCCGCTGATGGCTGACCTGGGTGATCAGGTGTTTTTCCTCGGCGAGATAGGCGAGCATCTGCGCCTGGTGCCAGGACAGCCCCAGCGGCTTCTCGATGTAGAGGTTGAGCCCCTGCTGCAAGCACCAGACCCAGATGTCGTACATCAGGTGCGGTTGACCGATGACGTACACCCCGTCCGGCGCCACCTGCTCGACCATCTGCCGGTAGTTGGCATAGCGCCCCCGGACACCGTACTTGTCGGCCGTGGCATTCAGGCGGGCGCTGTCCAAGTCGCAGATCGCCGCGATCTCGACATCGTCGAAGGAGGCCAGCGACGGGTAGTGGACGCTGTTGGCCATGCTGCCGGCGCCGATCATGGCGACGCGGACCGTCTCCTTGCTACTGGTCATCATGTCGCACTTCTTGCTCCATTCGCCGCTCCCATGGTCCCGTACTAGGCACGCTCCGCCCGCGCTCCTTCGATCCGGCATTGAGGCGATGGTCGGTCGCCTGGGAAACCCGCGCGTCCTCGGTGACATCGCGACTGGCGGGACCGGAACTCCGCGTCTCCACCTTATTCTCAAGGCCGATCGAACGGTATACGCATACGTACTCTTATGGTAGGCTACCGATGCGTCGTGGTGTTGTCAACCCACACGAGATGGAGATAAGGAGTAGTGGTCGTGGTACCGCAGCCCGCATCATCTCGCCAGCCTGTCTCTCGGCGTCGTGTCCTCGGCCTGGCGGCCGCGTCCGCCGCCTCGCTGGCGCTGCTCGCCGCTTGCGGCAGCCCTACCGCCGGCTCCGGAGCGGCGACACCGGCTCCCGCGAGCTCGAGCGCCGCCGCCACGTCCGCCGCGGCGACGACCGCCGCGGCGACGACCGCCGCGCCGGCTGCCACATCCGTGGCAGCGTCCTCGGTCGCCGCCACGACGGCCAGCTCAGCAACGTCCGCGGCGGTGCAGAGCGCCAGCGCTGTCAGCTCCTCGGCGAGTCCTGCCGCCAGCACGGCGTCGGTGCAGTCGGCGGGCGTCACCCTGAAGATCGCGGTCGCCGAAGGCGGCCAATCTCAGGCGGTACAGTGGGACCCCATCTGGGCGGCCTGGCAGCAGCTCCACCCGGAATTCAAGACTACCGTGAACAGCTTCACAGGACTGAGCGTGGACCAGTATCGCGAGAAGCTGATTACGCTGCTCGCCGGTGGCGAAACCTTCGATAACCTGTACTTCCACCACGTCATCTCCGGCGAGTTCATGGGACACGGGCTGCTCCGCCCCATCGACAGCTACATCGCCCAGAACGCTTCGGCTGTCAACACCAGCGACTACTCTCCCTACTTGCTGAAGATCTTCGGTTGGGAGGGCAAGCAGTACGGCCTGCCGCAGGAGGCCAACCCCTGGGCCACCTGGTACAACAGCGACCTGCTGGCGCGCTCCGGCTTGCAGAAGCCCGAGGAGCTGATCCAGTCCAACAAGTGGGATTGGACGACTGGTTTCCTGGACCTGGCGAAGTCGGCGACCCATAAGGGGAGCGACGCGCAGACCTGGGGCTATGGCGGCTGGGGCAACGGCCAGGGCTACTGGGGTTGGACCTATTGGCTCCCGCCGGTCTGGTCGAATGGCGGCGACCTCTGGACCAGCGACTTCAAGCACCTGGCGCTCGACCAGGATCCGGCGATCGAGGCGCTGCAGTTTTGGGCCGACCTCTCCACCAAGTACGATGTCGCCCCGCCTCAGGACCAGGGGAAGCAATGGGACCAGACGGCGGGACAGATCGCGATGGGCTCGTTCGCTCCCTTCACGGTGCCGAACTTCGACAAGTTTCATTGGAAGCCCGGCATGGTCGTCAACCCGAGCGGACCGGCGGCCGGCGCGTTTTACGCTTCGGGGACGTCGGCGTTCGGTATCTCCACACTCAGCAAGAACCCCGACCCGGCCTGGCAATGGTGCCAGTGGATCTGCACCGATGGCGTCAAGATCTGGCTCGACCACGGCTTCTTCACCGCGCCGCCGCGCAAGTCCCTGGCCACCTATCCGGGCTGGGTGAGCTCGCGCAAGCCCTGGGAGAGCGTGGACACCTGGGCCAAGGCCACGGCGGCGATCCGCCTGCCGGCAGCGGTGCCGGGCTGGACCGACGCCATCAACGCCCTCTCCAAGGAACTTAATCTGGCGCTGCTGGGGAAGCAGACGGCAAAAGACGCCATCGCCAAAGTGAAGGCGCCGATCGATGCCATCCTCCAGCAAGCAGTCGCGCCCTAATCTTGGGTGCATCGCCAGATGTTACTGCCGGCGAACGTCCGGTTGCGCCGCCTCCGCCGTGGCGCCCGACGCTGAACCGTCGGGCTAGCCGGACCAACCCTGCTGAAGCAGGCTGGGGACGCCGCTCGTCTGCGCACGGAGCCTTAGCCGCCTTCAGGCGGGTTGGTCCTGTGAGCCTGCTGGTTCAGCAGCAGGCGCCGCTCGCTCATCGTGCTTTCGTCGGTGAATCGTGATGGAATTTGATGGGTAGAGGCCGATGACCGCCGTTCTGCCGGTACTACGCGACCGCATCCAGGCCACGACCTTTGTGGACACGCACGAGCATCTGGTGGAGGAAGCGACGCGCCTCGCCCGGCCCGGCAATGCACGTTTCGGGCCTTGCGACGACTTCGCCTTGCTCTTCAACAACTATGCCCGCGACGACCTCTCCTCCGCCGGCATGCCCGGCAGTGAGCTCAGCCGTTTCTTGTCGCCGACCCTGGAGCCGGCGGAGAAGTGGCGCCTGGTCGAGCCCTACTGGCGGCTCTGCCGGCACACCGGCTACGTCCAGGCCGTCACGATCGCCGCCGAGCAGCTCTTCGACCACCGCGATTGGTCGCCCTTGGGCGTGGAGCGACTCAGCGAGCAGCTGCGCGCCCACGTCCAGCCCGGCTTCTACCGGCAGGTTCTGGCGCGGGCCGGCGTCGAGTGCTGCCACGTCGACAGCCGCGAAGACCCGTTGTTCGGCGAGACGCAACAACCCGATCTCCTGCGCCAGGACCTGCGGCTGATCTTCCTCTCGACTGACCTGGACGTGGAGATGGGGCGTCAGCGCAGCAGTCTCCCCGCCGACACGCTGGCCGATTGGCATCGCATCTTGGATTGGGCCTTCGCTGCCTATGGGCCGCGCGCGGTCGCGGTGAAGAGCACCGCCGCCTACCACCGGCGGCTGAACTTCGACGCGGTCCCGGCGGAAGCGGCGGCGCCGCTCTTCGCCCGGCACCTGGCGGGGGAGACGCTGGCGCCAACGGAGCGCAAGGCGCTGGAGGATCACTTGCTGCGCGAGTGCCTCAAGCGAGCCGAGGAGCACCACCTGCCGGTCAAGCTCCACTGCGGCTATTACGTCGGCACCGGCCGCATGCCATTGGAGCGGGTCCGGCAGAACGCCGCCGACCTTTGTCCGTTGCTCGCCGACTTCCCCAATGTTCGCTTCGTGCTCATGCACATCGGCTATCCCTACCAGGATGAGTACATCGCCCTGGCCAAGCACTATCCGAACGTCTGGGTCGATCTGTGCTGGGCC
>Ga0207416_1001311_pt1 | contig 34419 bp, 37 predicted proteins | sample PaiPotPPM11metaG_FD_184107 | JGI IMG/M metagenome (GOLD analysis project Ga0207416, IMG submission 184107) | Iron sulfur acid spring bacterial and archeal communities from Banff, Canada, to study Microbial Dark Matter (Phase II) - Paint Pots PPM... ...
CGATCCTGCAGGTAGAGCAGAAGCCGACGGCGCGCGTAATCGCTCTCGTGAACCAAAAGGGCGGTTGCGGCAAGACGACCACGACGGTCAACCTGGCCGCCTGCCTGGCGGTCAGCCGGCGCCGGGTTCTCCTCATCGACCTCGATCCTCAGGCGAACGCGACGGTCAGCCTCGGCATCGACCCGGGCAGCCTCACCCACACCGTGTATCAGGTCCTCGTGGACGAACCGGCGGCGGACGGCGCGCCGACGGAGCTGGCGTCCATCATCCGGCCGAGCAACGTTCCCAATCTCGATCTGGCCCCCTCGTCGATCGATCTGGCGGCCGCCGAGATGGAGCTCTCGGCCCGGATCGGACGGGAGAATTCGCTGCGCAAGAAGATCGCGCCGCTGCGAGACAAGTACCAGTACATCCTGATCGACACGCCCCCGTCCCTCGGGTTGCTCACTCTCAATGCCCTTGTCGCGTGCGAGGAAGTGATCATTCCAATCCAAACCCATTACTACGCGCTGCTCGGGATGCGGCAGCTGCTTCGCACGCTCAAGGCCGTGAAGGAAGAGGTTGGGCACGACATCGAGATCGCCGGCGTCGTGCCCACGATGTATGACGCCCGGACGAGCATCAGCAAAGAGATCACCCAGGGGATCCGGGACTACTTCGGCGACAAGATGTTTTCGAGCGCGATCCACTTCAACATCAAGCTGGTCGAGTCGAGCATGGCCGGTGTGCCCGTGTTCATCCACCAGCCGAACTCCCGCGGGGCTCAGGAGTACATGAGCCTGGCAAAGGAGGTGATGGCCCTTGAGCAAAAGGCGCGACGCGCTCCGGCGCGGCATTAGATCGCTCATCCACGATACGTCCCGCGAACTGGCCGATTTCGAAGGCCGGCCGCATCCGGCCGACGTGCCGATCGCGGGGGACGTCCCGGCTGCCCCACCGGCCCGCCGGGATTCGCCGGCGCGCATCACCCCCGGGTCAGTGGCTCACGCGGCGCCCGGGCCGGCGGCGGAGCTCGAGGCGGCCGATGCCCCTGTAGACGCGGGCCCGGGCCACGGGGAGGCGCCTTCCGGGCCGGTGGCAGATGCTGGTGTCGCGTGGATCGTCGGGCCCGACCCGGCCGCTCCCGCGGCGCCAGCCCCCCCCGCGAACAGCAGACCGGTCGCGCCTCGCGTGGATCCGCCGGGAGCGGCGCCTGCGCCCCAGGCTGCGCGGCCGGCCCACGATTCGCGACCGGCCAAGACGGCAGGCTCGCACCGGGCCGCCCGGACGGCACGAGGGACCCGGAAGCCGGCCCGGTCTGCGCGGCGCGCGCCGCGCCGGAGCGAGGCCGAGGGCTCGGTGAACGGGGTGGATCCGCGTCAGGCGCAATCTCGTAAAGGCGTGTGCTTCGCGTATTTCATCAATCACGAGTGCTGGCGGGTTCCGGACGCGTACTGCAACACGGCGCTCCAGGTCTGCGCGCTCCGCAAGTGTCCGGTCTACCACCTCCACCGGGACGCGCTGGAACGGCGGTTTGCCGGGAAGTTCAAGCACCTCTGGTAGCCCGGGCAGCCCGGCCCGCCGGAGGGCGCCGCGCCGGCCTATTCGGCAAAAGAGAGTGTCAGTAACTCGTCGAGGTGCAGGATGACCCGCCACGGCCGGACGCCGCGCGGCTCGAGCTCCTCGGGTGACCGGCGGTAGGAAATAAAGCGCGCGCCGGTTGCCGCGGCCGCGGCGCCGTCGATCCAGGAATCCCCGATGACGTACGTCCGCTCGACCGGTCCGAGGCGCCGGACCGCTTCCGTCACCCCATCACCGGCCGGTTTGAGGGCGGGGACGTCGCCGCGGGCCACGACTGCCTCGACAAACGGTGAGAGGCCGGCCGCATCGAGGGCGCGGAGCGCCGGCGCCCGCCCGTTATTGGTCAGGATCGCCAGGCGGTAGCCCTGATCGCGCAGCATACCGAGCACGCGCGGCGCGCCATCGATGGCCGCGGCGTCCGTGAGCCCGTGCGCCTCGTACGCTTCGATGACCGTCCACAACTGGGGGACGAGGGTGGTCCCATGCGCACGGTCATGGGCGCTGCCGCACGCGACGAGTTCGGCGATCGCCCGGCGTAGGAGCGTGTCGTCCGGCTCCGCCGTGGCCCCCGCCGCGCGCAAGATCGCAGTGACGTCGCGGCGGATCGCCAGGAAGTCGATGTGGGATCCGAGGATGGTGTTGTCCATATCGAAGACAAGGGCGATGCGCTCCGGGGCGATCACGAGGCGATTGTACGCCGCGGGCGGCGATCGGCGCAACCGTGGGCCGATCGCCGGCGCGAAGGAGAAGGCCGTGCACTCGCCGTACCCTGACCCATGACCCGCCGCCGGGGCGCGCTGGCGCTCGCGCTTGCCGCCGCCGCGCTGGCGCTCGCGTGTCAGCCGCGCGCGCGAGAAGGGGGTCCTCCCGCACCGGTGGCCACGCCTTCCGCGCCGGTGGCGCCATCGGCGTCTCGGATGACCGGGCTCGGTCCTGGGACGGCGTTTGTGACCATCGTCCACAACCGGCGCACGGTCCCGATCGAGCCGCGGCAGGTGGCGGGGACGCTCGATACGGTTCAACGGGTCCTGGACCGCGTGGACGCGGTCGCGCCGGAGCCAGACGGCGCCCGCCTGCTCGCCAATTTGCGATTGAACGAGTATCTGCTCGACGTCACCATCTGGACACCGCAGGTCCTCGTCGTGGGGGGCCGGCGGGTGACCGGGGTCTCGGGGATCGTGATCCCGTTCACAGGCGCCTGGCGGAACCGCGTGCTGGTCAGCCGCCAAGGCGACATCGAGGCATCTCCGACGTTGTTGGACAGTCCCGACCTGTCGGCGCTCGAGCGCACGGTAGAATCGGCCGGCCGGCGTCCGTGACGCGGGTGGGCCGTCCGGGGAGGATGCATGAACACGGTCGTGACGATTGACCGGATCGGCGCGCATGTCGGCGCGGAGGTCGAGGTCCGGGGGTGGCTCTACAATCTTCGGAGCAGCGGGGCCCTGCACTTTCTCCTGGTCCGCGACGGGACGGGTATCCTCCAGGCCGTCGCGGTGCGGGCCGACCTGCCGCCCGAGGTGTTCGAGACGGCCGGCGCGGTGAGCCAGGAGTCCTCGATTGTCGTCGAGGGGGTCGTCCGTGAGGATCGCCGCGCGCCCGGCGGGTACGAGATGACGCTGCGCGGCCTGCGCGTCGTACAGACGGCCGAGCCGTATCCGATCACGCCGAAAGAGCACGGCGTGGAGTTCTTGATGGACCACCGGCACCTGTGGCTCCGCAGCACCCGGCAGTGGGCGATCATGCGCATCCGGGCCGAGATCGAGCGGGCGATGTGCGACTACCTCGATGACCTCGGATACCTGCGGGTGGACACCCCGATCCTCACGCCGTCGGCGTGTGAAGGAACGACGACGCTGTTCGAGACGCCCTACTTCGACGCCAAAGCGTATCTCGCGCAGAGCGGCCAGCTCTACAACGAGGCGAACGCCGCCGCGTTCGGGCGCGTCTACTCCTTCGGCCCAACCTTCCGCGCGGAGAAGTCGAAGACCCGGCGGCACCTGACGGAGTTCTGGATGCTGGAACCGGAAGCCGCGTACCTCGATCTGGACGGCTACATGGCGCTCGCCGAGGGCTTCGTCGCCGCCGTGGTCCAGCGGGTCCTGGAACGCCGGCGGCCGGAGCTCGAGATCCTCAAGCGCGACCTCGCGCCCCTCGAGAAGATTCAGCCGCCGTTTCCACGGATCAGCTACGATCAGGCTGTGGCGCTGCTCCGGGACCGGGGGATGGCGATCACGTGGGGCGAGGATTTCGGTGGTGACGAGGAGACCGTGTTGAGCCGGCTGAACGACCGTCCGTTGTTCGTCCACCGCTACCCCGCCCAGTGCAAGGCGTTTTACATGCAGCCCGATGCCGAGCGCCCGGAGGTCGTCCTCGGCGCCGACTTGCTCGCCCCCGAGGGGTACGGGGAGGTCGTGGGGGGTGGAGAGCGCATCCACGACCGGGCGCTTCTGGAGCGGCGCATCGACGAGATGAAGCTCCCGCGCGCCGAGTACGCCTGGTATCTTGATCTCCGGCGGTACGGCTCGGTTCCCCATAGTGGGTTCGGCATCGGCATCGAGCGGACCGTCGCCTGGATCTGCGGCCTCGAGCACGTGCGCGAAACGATCGCGTTCCCGCGCCTGATCAACCGCCTCTATCCGTAGCCGCGCCGCCGGCCCGCCGCAGTCAGGCCCTGGCGCGCGCCTGCACGCCTGCGCATCGCCCATCCATGCCCGGTATGCTGCCTTGAAAGTCGGCGACGCCCTATGCTATACTGATTTCGGTTTTACGGCACGACCTGTGCCCCAATCTTGGCGCTTCGGGGGAGTGGGTACTAGGCACCCACTCTTTCGCTGTCTTGAAGGCGCCGAAGGCTGGGGCGCGTGCGTGTGAGGGGCGGCCGATGAAACGCCAGGAGATCGCGCAGCAGGTGGAGGCGGTCGCGACCCCGATCGTGGCCCGGATGGGCCTGGAGGTGGTAGACGTCGAGTTGCTGGGCGACGGCGGCCATCAGGTGCTCCGGGTGCTGGTGGATCGGGACGGGGGCGTGGGGGTCGAGGACTGCGCCCGCGTGAGCGAGGCGCTCAGCCGGGAGCTCGACCTGTACGATTTGCCGATTGCCGCGTATACGCTCGAAGTGGCCTCCCCGGGCCTGGATCGGGCGCTGCGGAAGCCCGCGGAGTTCGTCCGGTTCTCGGGCCGGACCGTCGCGGTGACGGCATACGCGCCGGTGGATGGGCAGCGGCGGTTCCGGGGGCGTCTGCTCGGCCTTGTCGACGGCCGGGTCGCGCTCCGGCTCGACGATGGACGGGAGCTCCGCCTGGGCGTGGACGAGATCGCCCAGGCGAAGCTGGTGGTGGGGATGGACGATCTGCGGGAGGACCTCAGGCGGTTCTAACGCGCCGTCCGGATTTACCGGCTGACCGCGCTGTTTCACCCGGGCGCGCCACGCCGGCGTGTCTCGCGATGTGGGGGTGAGCTGCAAGGTGAACAACGCAGAGCTCATTAAAGCGATCAAGCAGCTGGAGGAAGAGAAAGGGCTGAGCACAGACGTGCTCATCGAGGCGATCGAAGCCGCCCTGCTCTCTGCCTACAAGAAAAACTTCGGGGCGGCGGCGCAGAACATCCGCGTTGAGGTCGACCGGGAGAATGGGGAGCAGCACGTCTACAGCATCCGAACGATTGTCGAAGAAGTCACCGATCCGATCACCGAGGTGCCTCTCGCCGAGGCGCAGACGTGGGATCCCGAGAGCCGGGTGGGGGACATCGTGGAAGTGGAGGTGACCCCCAAGGACTTCGGCCGGATCGCCGCGCAGACCGCGAAGCAGGTGATCGTCCAGCGGATCCGGGAAGCGGAACGGGACATGGTCTACAGGGAGTTCCGTGACCGCGAGGGCGACATCGTGACCGGGACGGTCCAGCGGGTCGAGCGCCGGAACGTCTATATGGATCTCGGACGCATCGAGGCCGTGCTGCCGCCGACCGAGCAGGTGCCGCGTGAAGGCTACCGCCAGAACGACCGGGTGAAGGCCTACGTCGTCGAGGTCAAACAGGGGAACCGCGGCCCGCAGATCGTGGTGAGCCGGACGCATCCCGGGCTTCTCAAGCGGCTGTTCGAGCTCGAGGTGCCCGAGATCTACGAGGGGATCGTTGAGATCAAGGCGATCGCCCGCGAGGCCGGCGCGCGGAGCAAGGTCGCCGTCGTCTCGCGTGACCGCAACGTCGACGCTGTCGGCGCGTGCGTCGGGCCCAAGGGTTCCCGGGTGCAGTCGATCGTGGATGAGCTGCGGGGCGAGAAGATCGACATCGTGCCGTGGGCGGCCGACCAGGCGACGTTCGCGGCCAGCGCGCTCAGCCCGGCCAAGGTGATTCGCGTCGAGATTCACGAGGAGACGAAGACCGCGCTCGTGATCGTGCCGGACAACCAGCTCTCGCTCGCGATCGGCAAAGAGGGGCAGAACGCCCGGCTCGCGGCGAAGCTGACCGGGTGGAGGATCGACATCAAGAGCGAGTCGCAGATTCGAGAACTGGAGGCCCGCAAGATCTTCGCGGACCTACCGGATGAGGTAGTTGCGAACGAAGAGGCGGCGATCCCCAAGGATCAAATCCCCCAGGATCAACCGCCTCAGGATCAGATGCCCCAGGACGAGACGCGGGAGCACGTCCCCGCCGAGGCAGCCGTGCCCGCCGATGAGCATCCGGCGGCGGCGGGGCGGACGGCGGAGGAAGCGGGCGCGGCCCCGCTGCATGATGAGGATGGGCTGCGGCGGGAAGCGCCGGCGGCCGCCGTGCCGGACGACGGCACCGGGCGGGCTCGGATTCAGGAGAAGACGGTCGCGGAGTAACAATGCCGAAGGTTCGCAAGGTGCCGCAGCGGCAGTGCGTGGCGTGCGGAACGATGCGCGCAAAGCGGGAGCTCGTGCGGATCGTCCGGACACCCGGCGGCGAGGTGCGCGTCGATCCGACGGGGAAACTTTCCGGGCGCGGCGCGTATGTGTGCGCGGAAGCGGCATGCGTCGACCGGGCGCTCCGTGGTGGACGTCTCGAGGGTGTGCTCGAGCGGCCGATCTCAGAGGACGCGGCCCGGGACCTGCGGGCCGCGGCGGCGAGGCCGCAGGCCTCCCGCGGGCCGGTCGTACGGCGGATCCCGCTCGCGCGTCAGACACAGTGACAGACGGGCATGGAGGAACGGAACGTATGGGGGTGGCGTCGTGAAGGTGCATGAGCTGGCCAGGGAACTCGGCCTGACCAGTAAGGAGTTGATCGAGCGGCTGGAGGCCATCAAGGTTCCGGTCCGCAACCACATGAGCGCTCTCGACGACGCGACAGTCGCGCGGGTGCGGCAGAGCGTCGTCGCCGCGCCGGAAGCGATCGCGACGGCGAGGTCCCCCGTGTCCGCGCCCGACGCCGCAGCTCACACCGCAGGCCCGTCCGCCATGCCGGAGGCCCCGCGCGGCACGGCGAGACCGGTTGACGAGGAGAAGATCAAACAGAGCGCATTTCTCCAGCAGAAGTACGGGTCGGAGATCAAGGGTGTCCGGGTCATCCGCGCGCCGCGGGCCGAGGCGGCCCCCGCCGTCCCGGACATCGTGAGTCCCGCTGCGGGCCCGGAGGCGGCGGTGCCCCCGGCAGCCCCCGCCAGACCGGCCACGAAGGGGACTGTCCCCGCGCGTCCGGCAGGAGGGGCGAAGAAGCCCGCCGACACCAGGCCCGACATCAGGAAGCCCGGCGCCGCCGGCCATGCTCCCGCCAAGGACCGGCCTGCGGCCCCGGCGGCGGCCAGTGCCACCGCGCCGTCTGCGCCGGCGAAGGAGAAGCCGACACTCAGGTTTGCCGACGTGCGCAAGGCCCCGCGCTACGAGCCGGGGACCGCCGAGACCGCTCCGGTCCGTCCGCCGATGAGTCCCGAGCCTGGTCCGGCGGTGGCCGCCGAACCGCCCAAGCCCGTGGAACCGCCCAAGCCGGCACCGGTCGCTCCCGCACCGGCTCCCGCGCCGGCCGTCCCGGTACCGGTCCGGTACCTCGAGATCGACGGTCCGGTCCAGGTGGGCGAGCTCGCGGCGCGGATGGCCGTGGGACCCGGCGAGGTCATCAAGCGCCTGGTGGAGAGCGGCGTGATGGCCGGGGTCAACCATATGATTCCGCTCGAGATCGCGACGAAGGTCATGGCCGCGTTCAACTTCGCGCCCAAACCGGTCGAAGAAATCCAGGAGCAGGAGGTCGCGCCCACCCTCGAGGTGCCCGAAGCCGCGCCGCGGGAAAAGGGCCGCGAGGTGCGGCCGCCCGTCGTGACCGTAATGGGCCACGTCGATCACGGGAAGACGAGCCTGCTGGACGCGATCCGGAAGACGGCCGTCGCCGCCGGAGAGTTCGGCGGAATCACCCAGCACATCGGCGCCTATACCGTCGAGGCGGGCGGCAAGCGGATCACCTTCCTCGACACCCCCGGCCACGAGGCGTTTACCCAGTTGCGCGCCCGCGGCGCCCAGGTGACGGACATCGCGGTGCTCGTGGTGGCGGCCGACGACGGCGTGATGCCGCAGACGGTCGAGGCGATCAACCACGCCAAGGCCGCGCACGTGCCGATCATCGTCGCGATCAACAAGATCGATATCCCGCAGGTCAACCCCGACCGCGTGAAACAGCAGCTCGCGGACCTCGGGCTCGTCCCCGAGGACTGGGGCGGGGACACGATCACGGTGCCCGTATCGGCGCGTCAGGGAACCGGTCTGGACACACTGCTCGAGATGATCCTGCTCGTCGCCGAACTGCGCGATCTCCGGGCGACGCCGGAGAAGCCGGCCCGAGGGACGGTGATCGAGGCCCGCCTTGAAAAGGGGCGCGGGCCGGTCGCGACGGTCCTCGTGCAGGACGGCACCCTGCGCGTCGGCGACGCGGTCGTCGTGGGAGAAACCTACGGGCGGCTCCGGGCGATGTCCAACGAGGCCGGTACCCGCCAGATGGAGGCGGGCCCGAGCACGCCGGTCGAGATCATCGGCCTCAGCGAGGTGCCGGCCGCCGGCGACCTGCTGGAGGTCGTGACGAACGAGCGAATTGCCAAGGCCGTCGCCGAGGAACGGCGTGAGCGGCGGCGCGCGTCCGAGCAGGCGCCGCTCCGCCAGTTGAGCGTGGAGGAGATCGACAAGGAGACGGGGACGACGACCGAACGGAAGGAACTGCGCCTGATCGTCAAGGGCGACGTCCAGGGATCGGTCGAAGCCCTGGTGCCGGCGCTCGACCGGCTCTCGACACGCGAGGTCGTCATCACGATCCTGCACGCCGCGGTCGGCAACATCACTGAGTCCGACGTGATGCTGGCGGCGGCCAGCCATGCGACGCTCGTCGGGTTCAACGTCCGGCCTGAGCCGCAGGTCCGGCGGATGGCCGAGACCGAGGGCGCCGACGTGCGTCTCTACCGGGTCATCTACGAGGTCCTGGACGACGTCAAGAAGGTGGCGGGCGGGCTGCTGGCGCCTCAGACTGTCGAGGTCGTGCTCGGCCGGGCCGAGGTCCGGCAGGTGTTCTCGATCAGCAAGGTGGGCACGATCGCCGGCTGCTACGTCACCTCGGGGCGGATCACGCGCGGCGCCCGCGCCCGGCTGATCCGGGACGGCGCCGTCGTCCATGAGGGCGTGATCGGGTCTCTCCGGCGGTTCAAAGAAGATGTCCGTGAGGTCGCCGAAGGGTTCGAATGCGGGATCGGGATCGAGCGGTACGGGGACATCAAGGAACGGGACGTGATCGAAGCGTTCACGGTGGAGGCGAAGCCCGCCTGACGGCGGCCCCGCCGCGCGGCGGCGGCGTAGACCCCCATGGTGGTCGGCGTGCTGCACGTGGAGTGCAGCCTCCCGGGGACGCAGAGCATCAAGGACAAGCGGCGGATCGTCCGGTCGCTGCTCGACCGGCTGCACCACCGGTTCCACGTCGCCGCGGCCGAGGTGACCCACCACGATTCGTGGCGCCGCGCCGGCCTCGCCGTCGCCTACATCAGCACCGACGCCCGCCATGCCGATCAGGTGCTCGCCCACGTTGCCGCGGCGATCGACCGGCACGGGGAGCTCGTGCTCCTGGACTACAGCATCGAGATGCGGTAAGGCCACAGGGGGGAGGCCCGATGAGCACCCCACGCATCGCCCGCCTGCAAGAGCTGTTCAAGAAGGAGATCAGCGTAATTTTGCACAGGCAGATGAACGATCCGCGGATCGGCTTCGTGTCCGTGACCGACGTTGAGGTGAGCGGCGACCTCCGCCACGCCAAGATCTTCGTCAGCATCTTCGGCGATGCCGAGGCCAAGGCCAAGACGATGCAGGGCCTGGCAAGCGCGCGCGGGTTCGTTCGGACCGAGTTGGCCCGCCGGATCCGCCTCCGGCACTTCCCCCAGATCGCGTTCAAGATGGACGAGTCCATCGAGCGGGGCGCGCGTGTGGACGCGCTGCTGCGGAAGGTGTCCGATCCGAGCGGGAGATCCGGTCCGCCATGACCCCGGCCGAGCGAATCGCCGATGCCCTCCGGGAGCGCCGCCATGTCCTCCTGCTCAACCACGTTTCACCGGACGGCGATTGTCTCGGGTCCACGCTCGCGCTGGCGCGCGCGTTGTGGACGCGGGGACAGCAGGCGACCGTGGGGAGCACCGACGGCGTGCCCGGGACGTACCGGTTCCTGCCGGGGAGCGACCGCATCGTAAGCGAGATCGCCGACGGCGCGGCGTTCGACGCCGTCGTGTTCATGGAGTGCAGCACGCCCGAACGGGCGGGTGCGCTCGCGGCACGGGCGGCCGGCGTGCCGTTGTGGGTGAACATCGACCACCACGTGAGCAACGCGGGTTTCGGGGATCTCATCCTGTACGAGGGGACGGCCGCCGCGGTGGGGGAGCTCGTGTATCCGATCGTGCGCGGCCTCGTGCCCAGCGTGGATGCGGGCACCGCGACGTGCCTCATGACCGCGCTCCTGACCGACACCGGGAGCTTCCATTACGCCAACGTGACGCCGCGGACCCTCACGATCGCGGCGGAGCTCGTGGCCGCCGGCGCAAGTCCCGCCGAGGTGTACGTTCAGGTCTATGAGAACCAGCCGGTCGCGGCGCTGCGCCTGCTCGGGATGGCGCTCTCCCGGCTCTCCGTCTCCGACGACGGCCGGGTCGCCTGGACGGCCGTCACCCAGGGAATGCTGCGGGAGGCCGGCGCCGCGATGGACGACTCCGAGGGGATCGTCGGCGCCCTCCGCGCGATGGGTGGGGTGGAGGTGGCGATCGTCTTTAAGGAAGAACCCGACGGGGTTCGGGTGAGCCTCCGCGGCCGGGGGGGCATCCGGACGCACGTGATCGCCGAAGCGTTTGGGGGCGGCGGGCACGCGGCCGCGGCCGGCTTCACCGCCCATGGGACCCTGGACGAGGTGGTCCGGCAGACCCTGGAGGCTGTTCGCCGCGAGATGGGCGCGGCATGACGGAGAAGACCGGGATGGACGGTATTCTGAACGTCCTCAAGCCGCCTGGGATGACCTCGCACGACGTCGTCGATGTCCTCCGGCGCCTTGCCGGCCTCAAGCGGGTGGGGCACACCGGGACCCTCGATCCCGGCGCGGCCGGCGTGCTCGTGTGCTGCCTCGGCCGCGCGACGCGGCTCAGCGAGTTCTTGATGGACGCCGACAAAGAGTATCGCGTCGAGCTCCGGCTCGGGACCCGAACCAGCACCGGCGACGCGTACGGCGAGATCCTCCCGCCACCGGACCCGCCGGCGGGCGGGCCGCGCCCGGTGAGACCGATCACGCGCGCGGCGTTCGAGGGGGTCCTCCGAAAGTTCACAGGTGAGATCCTGCAGGTCCCCCCGATGGTCTCGGCGATCCATCATGAGGGCGCGCGCCTCTACCAGCTCGCCCGGCGCGGAGAGGTGGTGGACGTGCAGCCGCGCCGGATCTCGGTGCATCGGATCGATATGCTGTGGGCCGACCGGGACTGGACCCGATCGCTCCTGCACGTCGTCTGCGGGAAGGGCACGTACATCCGCAAGCTCTGTGCCGACATCGGGGACGTGCTGGCCGTCGGCGGCTACGCGCACTTCATGGTGCGGACACGCGCCGGCCAGTTCACACTCGAGGCGGCCGCGACCCTCGAGGAGCTGGCGGTGCGCGCCCGGGAGGGCGCACTCCAAGATCTGCTGGCCACGATGGACGAGGCGGTCTCTCATCTGCCGGTTGTCGATCTCCCCGACCGCAGCGTGTCCGACGTGCTGCACGGACATCCCGTGCCGGTCTGGAAAGTCGGCGAGAGCGCGCTCCAACCGGATACGCCGATCCGCCTCCGCAGCCGGCGGGGCGCGCTGGTGGCGCTGGCCCGGGTCGAAGACGGCGTCCTGCGTCCGTTCAAGGTGCTCGGGGGCGTCGAAGGAGGGCCGGTTGCGCACCGCGTTCGGCCTCGCTGAGTTCCCGCAGGACGCGCGGGATCCAGTCCTCGCCCTCGGGACGTTCGACGGCCTCCACCTCGGCCACCGGCAGGTGATCGGCAGCGCGGTCGCCCGCGCCCGCGCCATCGGCGGCGCGGCGGCCACGGTCACCTTCGAGCCTCACCCGCTTGAGGTGCTGCGTCCGAGCGCCGAGCCCGTGCTACTGACCACGGTAGAGGAGCGCCTCGCGCTGTTCGAGCAGGCCGGCGTCGACGTCGCGGTCGTGCTGCCGTTCGGCCTCGAGTTCTCGCGCATCAAAGCCGAGGTCTGGCTCGACGAAATCTTGTTGAACGCGCTCCGGGCGCGCGAGATCTTTGCCGGGTCTTCCTATACGTTTGGCCACCGGCGGGAAGGAACCGCCCCGCGCTTGGCCGAGTGGGGCCGGGCGCATGACATTCCCGTTCACCTCATTCCCGCGGTCCTGGTGAGCGGCGAACCGGTCAGCAGCAGCCGGATCCGCACCGCGCTCCGGGAAGGCCTCGTCGACGAGGCGGCGCGCCTCTTGGGCCGCTGGTATGACCTCCGGAGCCGGGTCGTGACCGGCAGCGGGCGGGGGCGCACCATCGGGTTCCCGACAGCGAACCTCGAGATGCCCCCTCGGAAGGTGCTGCCGGCGCGCGGCGTATATGCGACCATCGCCGACGTCGGCGGCCGCCGGTACGGGAGTGCGACCAACATCGGCGTCCGCCCCACCTTCGGCGGGACGACCCTGTCGGTCGAAGCGCATCTGCTGGAGTTTCAGGGCGGCCTCGTCGGGGAGACCATGACCCTGTCGTTTGTCCAACAGATCCGTCCCGAGCGCACGTTCCCCGGACCGGAGGCGCTCGTGCGCCAGATCAGCGCGGATGTCGCGCGGGTGCGGGAGTTGCTAGCCGCAGTGGGACCGGGTATAATGTAGCGGTGCAGGAGGGCAGCCCGAGGGCGCTGAGGAGCGCGGGACGCCGGGTGGGTCCCTGGGCAACGTGTCTGACCACCGTTTCGGTGGTCACGTTTGTTTTTCAAGCGGACGGGGCCGGCAGAGGCCGGGGTGAGTGACGATGCGGCGGCGGGCCCGCGAGGCGGCGCTCGGAGTGCTCTTCCAAATGGATCTGGGCAAGCTCTCCCTCGAGGAGGCGCTCGATACCGTCGATGCGCCCGACTGGCCGTCCGACGAGTGGACCCTCGTTGTCACGCTGGCCCGCGGCACCCGTGGGCACCTCGCGGAGATCGACACCCTGATCGCCCAGGTCGCCGAGCACTGGACCCTTGAGCGCATGGCGACCGTCGACCGCAACATTCTCCGGATGGCCATCTACGAACTCGTGAGCACGGGCACGCCGGTCGGGGTCGTCATCAACGAGGCCGTCGAGCTCGCCAAGCGCTACAGCACAGAGGAGTCCGGGCGGTTCGTCAACGGCATGCTGGGCAAGATCGTGCGCTCCGGCCTTCCACCGCTGGTGGGCCAGGCGGCCGACGCATGACGGAGGCCCCGATTTCGTGCGCGCCCACCTCCTTGTGTCCGGACGCGTCCAGGGGGTGGGCTTTCGCTACTTCACGGCGCGGCACGCCCGCCGCCTCGGGCTCGCCGGGTTCGTCCAAAACCTCGCCGACGGCCGGGTCGAAGTGGTCGCGGAGGGGGGTCGGGGCGCCCTCGAACGGCTCGCCGCCGTGCTTCAGCGTGGTCCGGTGGGGGCGGCCGTGCGCGATGTCCATGTGGACTGGGTGGAGACCACGGAGCGTCCGGCCCCCCCGGTAGCGACCGGGGAATTCGTGATCCGATAAGTGAGAATGCGGGAAACGCCGGCCAAACCTGCGATCGAGGCGTTCCTCGCCGGGCACGGCAGGCTCGTCGAGGATGCGCTGGATCGTCTTCTTCCCTCCGTCGACACCCCCCCTCAGCTCGTCCACCAGGCGATGCGCCACAGTGTGTTCGCCGGCGGGAAGCGGCTGCGTCCGATCCTGGTCATCGCCAGCGCCGAGGTGGCCGGCATGGGGCCCGAGCAGGTGCTCCCATCCGCCTGCGCGGTTGAGCTGATCCACACGTACTCTCTCATCCACGACGATCTGCCCGCCATGGACAACTCGCCGACCCGCCGGGGCCGGCCGACGTGCCACGTCGTGTTCGGTGAGGCGATGGCGGTGCTCGCCGGGGACGCGCTCCACGCCCTGGCGTTCGAGTGGCTCGTCCGGAACGCGGACATCCCGGCCTGCCCCCCGGCGCGCGTGGTCCGCGCGATCGGAGAGCTGACCCGGGGGATCGGGACCGCCGGCATGGTGGGCGGTCAGGTGCTCGACCTGTTGGCCGTCGGGGGCCCGCTCAGCGAGGAGATGGTCCGGCAAATCCACCGGCTCAAGACCGGGTCGCTGATCCGGGCGTGTCTGCGCATCGGCGCCACGCTGGGCGGTGCGCCGCCTGAGGACATGGGGATCCTGGACCGGTACGGAGAGCACGTGGGGCTCGCGTTCCAGATCGTGGATGACATTCTCGACGTCGTCGGCGAAGAAGCCAAGCTGGGCAAAGAGACGGGCAGCGACGCCACCCTCGCCAAGATCACGTTCCCGTCGGTGTTCGGCCTCGCGCGCTCGCGTGAGCTGGCGGCGGAAGCGACGCGGCAGGCGGTCGCGGCCGTGGTACCGCTCGGCGCCCGGGGCGCCCGGCTCCACGAGCTGGCGATATTCCTCCTCGGCCGGGAACGATGACCCCCGGCGCGGCATCCGCCCGGGCCCGGGAGCGGCTCGATCAGTGGCTCGTGACCCACGGGCATGCGGCGACACGGCACGAGGCGCAGGCTGCGATCATGGCCGGGAACGTGAGTGTGGACGGGCGCGTGGTCGATAAGCCGGGGCGAGCGGTTCGCGCCGGCGCCGCGGTCACACTCCGGGGTCCGGCCCACCCATTTGTGGGCCGCGGGGGGCTCAAGCTGGCCCACGCGCTCGAGGTCTTCCAGATCGACGTGCGGGGACGAACCGCGGTCGATCTCGGCGCGAGCACCGGGGGGTTCACGGATTGTCTCCTGAACGCCGGCGCGGCGCGAGTCTATGCCGTCGATGTCGGACACGGCCAGCTGGCCTGGCGCCTCAGGACGGATCCGCGGGTGGTGTGCCTTGAAGGGACCAATGCGCGCTACCTGACCTCCGCGCAGGTCGGCGGGCCTCGCGATCTCGTGACCGCGGATCTGGCGTTCATCAGCCTGCGGCTCGTCTGGACGGCGATCGCGGGTCTCGTCGTCCCCGGCGCCGACGTGATCGCGCTGGTGAAGCCGCAGTTCGAGGCCGGCCGCGAAGAGGTGGGGCGGCGCGGGGTCGTCCGGGATCCCGCGGTCCACCGGGCCGTGCTCCGGCGCGTCGCGGCGGCGGCCGCCGCCGCGGGCCTGTCTCTTCGGGGGGTCACCCCGTCGCCCGTCACCCGCCCGGCAGGGAACATCGAGTACCTGGCGCACCTCGAGCCGGCGGCGGAAATGGCCGGGGGCTCAGCCGGCGGCGTGGACAGCGACGCAGCCGTCGCGGAAGCGCACGCTCGGATTTCCTCCCTTCGGGAGGACAGGCCGGCGGTCCGGAGGCGCGCGTGACGTCCGTCGGGCTGCTCGTCAACGTAGACAAGCTCGAGGGGAACCCGGACGTGTCCCGTCTGGCCAGGGAAGCGGTCTCGCTGCTCGTGCGGCGCGGGGTGACGGTCGTGCTGAACGAAGAGAGCGCGGGCCGCCTTGGGCACCCCCGGCAGGGCATTCCGGAAGGGGCGCTCGCCGAGCGCGCCGACGTCCTCGTCGTCTTCGGCGGGGACGGGACCATTTTGCGCGCGGCGCGGCAGGCGGCGCCGCGTGGCGTGCCCATCCTGGGCGTGAACCTCGGCGCGTTCGGATTTCTCGCCGAAGTAAGCGGTCTCGAGGTCGGCGAGGCGCTCACCCGCCTCCTCGAGGGGAACTACCGCCTCGATGAGCGGATGATGCTGCGGGCGCGGGTGCTGCGGGACGGGCGTTCCGCGCGGGAATTCCTGGCGCTCAACGACATCGTGACGAAGAGCGGACTCTCCCGCCTCCTCCAGTTGCGGACGGAGGTGAACGGTGATCACCTGGCGACGCACCTGGCCGACGGGCTGATCGTGGCGACACCGACGGGCTCGACGGCGTACTCGCTCTCGGCGGGCGGCCCGATCGTGCACCCCGCGGTCGACGTGATCGTCCTGACGCCGATCTGCGCGCACACGCTGAACGCCCGGGCGGTCGTCGTATCGGGGACGGATGTGATCACGATCCAGGCGCGTCCCGTCGGGACGTCGGAGTCTCCGCCCATGCTCACCGTTGACGGCCAGGAAGGGCTGCCGCTCGAGCCCGACGATGAGATCTGTGTGGACCGGTCGCCGCACCGGACGCGCCTCGTCCGGCTGGAACCCGGCGGATTCTACTCGCTGCTCCGGAACAAGCTGACGTGGGGAGAACGGTGACGGGGGGGACGCAGCAGATGACGCAGCAGACGACCAAGTACATCTTCGTGACGGGCGGCGTGGCATCGGGGTTGGGGAAGGGGATCACCTCAGCGTCGCTCGGGCGCCTCCTCAAGAGCCGCGGCTGGCGTGTCACCCTGCTCAAATTTGACCCGTACGTCAACGTCGACGCCGGCACGATGAACCCGTTCCAGCACGGGGAAGTGTTCGTCACCGATGACGGCGCCGAAACGGACATGGACCTCGGCCATTACGAGCGATTCATCGACGAAAACCTGGCCCGCGACAACAACACCACGACGGGAAAGATCTACGGCGCCGTGATCGCCCGGGAGCGCCGTGGAGAGTACCTGGGCGGGACCGTGCAGGTCATCCCCCACGTCACGAACGAGATCCGCGACGAGATCACCCGTGTGGCGCACGGCGCGGGGGCGGAGATCATGATCGTCGAGGTGGGCGGCACGGTAGGGGACATCGAAAGCCTGCCGTTCCTCGAGGCGATCCGCCAGTTCCGGCGCTACATCGGCGACGAGCACGTGATGTACGTGCACGTCTCGCTCGTCCCGTACCTCCGCGGCGCGGGCGAGCTCAAGACCAAGCCGACCCAGCACAGCGTCAAGGAGCTCCGGAGCATCGGGATCCACCCCGACGTCGTCGTGTGCCGCACGGAGCGGCCGCTCAGCCGCGGTGTTCGGGAAAAGCTCGCGCTGTTCTGCGACGTCGCTCCGGATGCCGTAGTCCAGGCGATCGACGCACAGAGCATCTACGAGGTCCCGCTGATTCTCGAGGACGAAGGGCTCGCCCGCCTCTCCGAGCGGCGCCTGCACCTGCCCGCCCGCACCCCGGACCTGGCCGAGTGGCGGGAGATGGTGGGCCGCCTGCTGCACCCGGATGCGACGGTCCGGATCGCGCTCGTCGGCAAGTACATGGGGAACGAGGACTCCTACGTGAGCATCGAGGAGGCGCTTCGCCACGGCGGCATCACCGCCGGGTGCCGGGTCCGCATCGGGCGGCAGGACTCGGAGGAGCTTGCGGGGCTCGACGACACCGCGGTCCGAGACAAGCTCGCCGGCTACGACGGCATCCTGGTCTGTCCCGGCTTCGGCGCCCGCGGCGTCGAAGGCAAGGTCAAGGCCGTGCACTACGCGCGCACCCAACGAATTCCGTTCTTCGGGGTGTGCTACGGGATGCAGTGGGCCGTCGTGGAGTTCGCCCGGAACGTTTGCGGGCTCGCCGGCGCGAGCACGACCGAGGTGGATCCCCGGACACCGTATCCCGTGATCGACCTGCTGCCGGAGCAGAAAGGCGTGACCGACAAGGGCGGGACGATGCGGCTGGGGCTCTACGCGTGCCGGCTCGCGCCCGGCTCGCGCGCCCGCGCGGCCTACGGCGTCGACGAGGTGGGGGAGCGGCACCGCCACCGGTTCGAGGTCAACAACGACTACCTGCCGGTCCTGACGCAGCACGGCCTCCGCGTCACCGGGGTGTACCCCGACCGCCAGCTCGTCGAGCTCGTCGAGCTCGACGACCATCCGTGGTTCGTGGGCACGCAGTTCCACGCGGAATACCGGTCACGCCCCAACCGGCCCCACCCCCTGTACCGCGAGTTTGTGGCCGCCGCACTCCGCCACGCGCAGGCCGCGCCCTCCCCAAAGGAGCCCTCCGCGCCCACCGCGAACAGGTGACGGTGCCGGACACGGGCGTACCGCCCCCGGCGAGGCGTGTAGGGAGGGGTTTGGGATGAGCCTCATGACGTACGTGAACGGCCGCTACGTGTCCAAGGACGAGGCGTCGGTTTCGGTCTACGACCACGGCTTCCTGTACGGGGACGGCGTGTTTGAGGGCATCCGAGTCTACCACGGCCGGATCTTCAAGCTCGAGGCCCACGTGGACCGCCTGTTCGAGTCGGCTCACACCCTCCAGATCACCGTGCCCATCAGCCGTGAGGAGATGACGCAGGCCATCCTCGAAACCGTCCGCCGGAGCGGGCTCAAGGACGCCTATATTCGTCCGGTCATCTCCCGCGGCCGCGGGGATCTGGGGATCGATCCCCGGAAGTGTCCCTGTCCCACGATCATCATCATCGTGGACACGATCCAGCTCTACCCGGACGAGGCGTACCGCAAAGGCCTGCGGCTGGTCACGACGTCCACCCGCCAGCGTCCGGTCGACGTGCTGAACCCGCGCGTGAAGACGTGCAATTATCTGAACAACATCATGGCCCGTCTCGAAGCGAACCTCATGGGCGCCGACGAGGGCCTGATGCTCACCACGCAGGGCTACGTCGCCGAGTGCACGGCCGACAACATCTTCACCGTGAAGGCGGGGCGCGTCCTCACCCCTCCCGCCCACCTGGGGATCCTGCAAGGCATCACCCGGCAGGCGACCCTCGATCTATGCGGGATCCTCGGGATCCCGGCGGTCGAGCAGGTCCTGACGCTGCACGACATGTACACGGCCGACGAGTGCTTCCTCACGGGCACCGGCGCGGAGTTGGGCCCGGTGGTGCAGGTCGACGGCCGGACGATCGGGACCGGCCAGCCGGGGCCGGTGACGTTCCGGATCCTCAAGGCCTTCCGCGAACTGGCCGCCCGCGAGGGCACGCCCGTCTACGCCACCTCCGGAGCGCCGGCCGGGGCGTGACGCCGCCCCGCCCCGCCGGACGCCGGCGCGCGGTGCGAGACGTGTAGTGGATCGTCTGGTCACCAGCCGCCGCGCATTCGAGGGCCGCGTCATTTCGGTCCGTCTCGACGAGGTCGAGATGCCGAGCGGCCGGCACGTGACGTTCGAGATCGTCGAGCATCCGGGTGCGGTCGTGCTGGTCCCCGTCCTGCCCGACGGCCGCGTCCTGCTGGTCCGGCAGTTTCGTCGAGCGGTCGCCGCTGAGCTGCTCGAGCTTCCGGCGGGCACGATTGAGCGGGGTGAAGCGCCCGACGCCTGCGCCCGCCGCGAGCTCGCCGAGGAGGTCGGCCAGGCGGCAGCCCGGTGGGAGCAGCTGCTGGCCTTCTATCCGTCCCCCGGCGTCATGACCGAGCGAATGTTTCTCTTCCTGGCCCAGGACCTCACGCCCGCCGTGGCGGATCGGGAGGAGGAAGACCTCCGGGTTGAGGCGATGCCGCTGGCGGAGGCCCGGCGCCGCATCACGACCGGGGAGATCCGGGACGCCAAGTCGATCGTCGGGATCCTCATCGCCTCCGAGCGCCTCGCGGGCGCGGGATGAGGGGAGGGCCGCCGGTTTCCAGGTGCGAGCGCGTGATCGCCATCGTCCTCGATAGCTGTGGCGTCGGTGAAGCCCCCGACGCCGCCCGCTATGGGGATGCGGGGGCGAGCACGCTGCCGCACACCGCGGCCGCCTGCGGCGGGCTCCACCTCCCGGTCCTCGGCCGATTGGGACTCGGCCGGATCGCCCCCATCCTGGGCGTGCCGCCTGATCCGGCCCCCGCGGGCGCATTCGGGAAGCTCATGGAGACCTCGCCCGGGAAAGACAGCACGACGGGGCACTGGGAGTTGATGGGGGTCGTGCTCGCCCGGCCGTTCCCGACCTATCCGCACGGGTTTCCGCCGGAGATCATCGAGACGTTTCAAGCCCGAATCGGCCGGGGCGTCCTCGGGAACCGGCCGGCCTCGGGGACCGAGATCATCGCCGAGCTCGGCGCGGAGCACCTCCGGACCGGGTGCCCGATCGTGTACACGTCGGCCGACAGCGTGTTCCAGATCGCCGCGCACGAAGACCGGATTCCGGTCGAGGAGCTGTACCGCTACTGCCGGGTCGCTCGGGAGATCCTGGTCGGGCCTCACGCGGTCGCGCGGGTCATCGCGCGCCCGTTTGTCGGCGAGCCCGGCAGGTTTGTCCGGACCGACCGCCGCCGGGACTTCTCCCTGCCCCCGCCGGAGCCGACCGTCCTCGATCACCTCCATGGCGCCGGGGTTCCGGTCGTCGCGATCGGCAAGATCTCCGACCTGTTCGCCGGCCGGGGCATCACCGAGGCGGTGCATACCCACGACGATCTGGACGGGCTGACCCAGACGCTCCGAGTGATGGGGACCGTGCGCCGCGGCTTCATCTTTACGAACCTGGTCGATCTGGACACGCTCTTCGGCCACCGCAACAATCCGCGCGGCTACGGGGACGACCTCGAGCGAATCGACGCGCATCTTGAGCCGATCGTCGGCGGCCTCGGTGAAGGCGACCTCCTGATCGTCACGGCCGATCACGGCAACGATCCGACCTCCCCGAGCACGGACCACTCGCGAGAGTATGTGCCGCTCCTGGTCGCAGGCCCCCGCGTCCGGCCCGGGGTGGACTTGGGCGTGCGCCGGACGTTCGCCGACGTGGGCGCCACGGTCGCCGAGGCGCTCGGTGTGCCCCCCCCTCGGGTGGGCACGAGCGTCCTCAGCCAGGTGACGCGAACATGAAGCGGCGGCCCGCTCCCGGAAGGGCCTCCAGCGCATGAGTCTGGTGGAGCGAATCGCCGAGGCGGTGGGGGCGGTGCGGGCCCGGCGGCCGCCTGGCCGGCGCGGCCGGGAGATGCGGGCGCCGGAGGTTGCGATCATCCTCGGCAGCGGACTCGGCGCACTCGCCGACGTGGTGGACCCTGACGTGGTGGCGCCGTACGCCGAGCTGCCGCATTTCCCGGTGCCCGCCGTCGCGGGCCACCGCGGGCAGTTGATCCTGGGGCGGCTCGAGGGGCGGGCGGTGGCGGTCATGCAGGGGCGGTCCCACCTCTACGAGGGGTACACGGCGGCGCAGGTGACGTTCCCGATCCGCGTGCTCGCGGGGCTTGGCGTTCAGACCGTGATCGTGACGAACGCCGCCGGCGGGGTGAACCCTATGTTCCGCCGCGGCGACCTGATGGCGATCGCGGACCACATCAACTTCTCCGGCACGAACCCGCTCGTCGGCCCCAACGACGACGCGCTGGGCCCTCGCTTTCCCGACATGTCGCGCGCGTACGATCCCGCCCTCCTGGCGTTCGCGCGCAAGACGGCCGATGAGGAGCGGATCCCGATGCAGATGGGGGTGTACGCCGGCGTGCTCGGGCCGTCGTACGAGACGCCGGCCGAGGTCGAGATGCTCGCCCGGTGGGGTGTGGATGCCGTCGGGATGTCGACGGTCAGCGAGGTGATCGTCGCGCGCCACGCCGGGCTGCGCGTCCTCGGCTTCGCGGCGATCACGGACGTGATCGCCCGCGGGCCGGTGCCCCCAACTCCGGTGACCCACGAGGACGTGCTCGCCGCGGCCCGGGAGCTCGAGCCGCGCTTCGTGCGGCTGGTGCGCCGGGTTGTTCGGGATCTGAAGAGCGGGTGAGTCCCTCGATGGAGGCGAACCTCGACGCGCGCTGCTGCATCGCCGGCTGCGGACCCGCCGGGGCCATCCTGGGATTGCTGCTCGCCCGCGCCGGAGTCGAGGCGCTCGTCCTCGAAAAGCACGGCGACTTCCTCCGGGATTTCCGGGGCGACACGATTCACCCGTCCACGCTGGAGATTCTTGACGAACTCGGCCTGGCGGAGCGCTTCCTCGAGCTTCCACACAGCCGCGTCGCGACATTCAGCCTGCGGACGACGGCGGGGGAGGCCGTCACGATCGATCTCCGGGGCCTGCGGACCCGGTTCCCCTTCATCGCGTTCGTGCCGCAGTGGGACTTCCTGGACTTCGTGACGCAAGAGGCACGGCGCTATCCGGGGTTCCGGCTCGTGATGAACGCGGAGGTCACCGGGTTGATTCAGGAGGCGGGCGTCGTGCGGGGGGTCCGCTACCGGACGTCGGCCGGAGAGCGCGAGGCGCGGGCGCTGCTGACCGTAGGCGCGGATGGCCGCTCCTCGGTGACCCGCGAAGCGGCCGGCCTCCCGCAGGTCAGCATGTCGCCGCCCATGGACGTGCTGTGGTTTCGGCTGTCTCGCCGGCCGGGGGATCCGGACAACGCCGACGCCGTCGTCGGTCCGGGGCACTTTATCGTCCTGTTCCCCCGGGGCGAGTACTGGCAGATCGCCTACACCATTCCGAAGGGCCGCGCGGATCAGATCCATGCCGCCGGGCTCGACGCGTTTCGCCGATCCGTCGCGTCGCTCGTTCCCGCGCAGTCCGATCGGGTCGCCGAACTGCAAACCTGGGACCAGGTAAAGCTCCTGACCGTCCGCGCGGATCGCCTCACGCGATGGTCCACGAACGGGTACCTGGCCATCGGTGACGCGGCGCACGCGATGTCCCCGGTCGCCGGAGTCGGCATCAACGTGGCGATCCAGGACGCGACCGCGGCCGCCAACGCCTTGTGGAAGCCGCTCCGCAGTGGACAGGTATCGACGCGCGACCTGGCGGGAGTCCAGCGCCAGCGGGAACTCTCGGTGCGTGTGATCCAGGGGATGCAGAGTTTCATCCAGCGGCAGCTGATCGAGGTGTCGATGACCTCGACGGACGCGCCGGCCTTGCCCGCGGGCCTGCGCATCCTGCTGCGAACCCCCGGGATTCGCGGGCTCGTGCCGCGCCTGATCGCGTTTGGCATCCGGCGGCCGCATGTGCTCAGCCCGGCCGCACCGGCCGGATGATGCGCCCGTTCGACGTCATCAAAGCCAAGCGGGACGGGCGGGAACTCGCTCCCGACGCGATCGCGGCCTTCGTCGACGGCTACGTCCGCGGCGAGATCCCCGACGACCAGGTTGCCGCGTTCCTAATGGCGGTGTGCTTCCGGGGGATGACCGACCGGGAGACGGGTTCGCTGACGGCCGCGATGGTTCGGAGCGGAGAGACGCTCGATCTGAGCGGCATCCCGGGCCGGAAGGTGGACAAGCACAGCACCGGCGGGGTGGGCGACAAGACCTCGATCGTCGTGGTGCCCCTGGTTGCCAGCGCCGGGGTACGGGTCGCCAAACTCTCCGGCCGGGCGCTCGGCCACACCGGCGGCACGCTCGACAAGCTGGAGACGATTCCCGGGTTCCGGACCGAGCTCGCGCCGGCGGATCTTATCGCCCAGGTGAGCCGCATCGGCTGCGCGATCGTGAGCCAGTCGGCGCGCCTGGTGCCGGCCGACAAACGCCTGTACGCGCTGCGGGACCGGACGGCCACGGTGGATTGTGTTCCCCTGATCGCGTCGAGCGTGATGAGCAAAAAGCTCGCGGTGGGCAGCGATGGGATCGTCCTCGATGTGAAGATGGGGAGCGGGGCGTTCATGAAGACGCTTCCCGACGCCCGAGCGCTCGCCCGGGCCATGGTGGGGATCGCGCGGGAGGCAGGCCGCCCGACGGTGGCCGTGATCAGCCGCATGGACGAGCCGCTCGGCCGCGCCGTGGGAAACGCTCTCGAAGTCGAGGAAGCGGTCCGGACCCTGCGGGGCGAGGGGCCGCCGGATCTCCGCGACCTGTGCCTGGCGGTGGGCGCCCAGATGCTCGTGTTGGGCGGCGCCGCGCCGAATCCGCAGGCGGGACGGGCGCTGCTCGAGGACCGGCTCGCGCGCGGAGACGCGGCCCGGAAGTTCGCGGAGATGGTCGCCGCGCAAGGCGGGGACGTCCGCGCGATTGAGGAGCCGAGCCGCCTGCCACGGGCGGCGGTGGCGCGGCCGGTCGTGGCTTCCCGGGACGGGACCGTCACGGCGATCGACGCGGAGGCGCTCGGGAACGCGGCCCTCCGGCTCGGCGCCGGCCGGCGCCGCGCGGGCGATCGGATCGAGCCGGGGGCCGGGATTGTGATTGAGCGCAAGCTCGGCGACCGCGTGCGCCGCGGCGACCCGCTTGCCGTGCTGCACACGGCCGAGGCGGGGGATCTCGAGGATGCCGTGCCCATGGTGCAGGCGGCGTACCAGATCGGACAGAACGCTCCGGACAGGCGGCCGCTCATCCTCGAGATCGTCTCGTAGGAGCAGGCCGCGCACGCGTGCGAGGTCATCGGCGGCGTGTGAGGAGGGGGTGACACATGGCATTTGAGAAGGTCGGGGTCGTCGGGTGCGGGCTGATGGGAGCGGGGATCGCGGAAGTCTCCGCGCGCGCCGGCTTTCCGGTCGTGGTGCGGGAGGTCACGGACGCGTTCCTCCAGGCGGGGCTCACCCGGATCGACCGGTCGATGGCGCGTGGCGTGGAGCGGGGGAAGCTCACCGGGGCGGACCGGGACGCGGCGCGCGCGCGGATCCGGGGGACGACCGCCCTCAAAGATCTGGCCGGGTGCGACATCGTGCTCGAGGCGATCATTGAAAATATGGACGAGAAGAAGACGCTCTACCGGGAGCTGGACGGCCTCTGCCCGCCCGCGACGGTGTTCGCGAGCAACACGAGCTCGCTCAGCATCACCGAGATGGCATCCGTGACCCGCCGGGCCGAGCGGTTCTTGGGGCTGCACTTCTTCAACCCGGTCCCGGTCATGAAGCCGGTCGAGATGATCCGGGGTCTCCTGACGGCGGAGGAGCCGCTCGCCCGCGCCCGCGCGTTCTGCGAGACGCTCGGCAAGACCGTCGTCGCCTGCAAGGACTATCCCGGCTTCATCGTCAACCTCCTGCTCGTGCCCTACCTCCTCGATGCGATCCGGGCGCTGGAGCTCGGCGTGGCGAACAAGGAGGACATTGACCGGGCGGTAGAGCTGGGCCTCAACCACCCGATGGGGCCGCTCACGCTGCTCGATTTCGTGGGGATCGACACGACGTACTACATCGCCGAGGCGATGTTCACGGAGTTCAAGGATGCCCGATACGCCCCGCCCCCCCTCATGCGGAAGATGGTCATCGCCGGGCTCCACGGCCGGAAGACCGGAAAGGGCTTCTACGAGTACCCGAAGCCATAGAAATCGGTCGGGAGTCACCATCCGCCGAAAGAAGGAGTGCCTGTGTCCAACATGCTGGACCGCATCCGGATGGCCATGCGCGGCGAGGCAGCCTACCCCCCGATTGCCGAGTTGATCGGATTCACCGTCACCGACCTCCAACCTGGACGGGCGGTCATCGAGTTCGAGGCGACCGAGCGCCACGCCAATCCCATGGGGACCCTGCATGGGGGGGTCCTGTGCGATATCGCCGACGCCGCGATGGGGATCGCGTACGCGGGAACGCTCGAGGATGGAGAAACCTTCACCACCCTCGATCTGCACATCACCTTTCTCAGGCCGGTGTGGACGGCCCGCCTTCGCGCGACGGGGATCGTCGTTCACCAGGGCCGGACCGTCGGGCTCGCCCAGTGCGACGTGACTGACGAGCAGCAACGCCTGATTGCCCGGGCGACCAGTACGTGCATGACGCTGCGTGGAAAGCAGGCCAAGGACCGGTAGCACCGCCGGTGGAAGCGCGAATTTTGATAGGATGGTGGCGATAGCTGGAGACCGCGAAGACGGAAGGACGATGCCGTGGAGTTTGAGCTCGGCGAAGAGCACCGCCTCGTCCAAGCCACGGTCCGGGAGTGGGCCACGGCGCGCCTGCTCCCGTTGGCCGCTGAGATGGACCGGACCGGCCGCTACCCGCCGGAGCTGCTCCGGGAACTCGGCGACCTCGGCCTCACCGGTGTGTTCATCCCGGAAGCGTACGGCGGCGGCGGGATGGACACGGTATCCTACAGCATCGTGATCGAGGAGATCGCCCGCGCGGAGGCGTCGCTCGCCGGGATCCTGTCCGTGAACAACTCGCTCGACTGCTTCCCGATCTTCGCGTTCGGGACCGAGGCGCAGAAGCGGAAGTACCTGCCCGATCTGGCGCGCGGCCGCAAGCTGGGCTGCTACTGTCTGACCGAGCCGACCGCCGGCTCCGATGCGGCGTCGCTCCGGACGGTCGCGCGGGACGGCGGGGACGCCTGGGTGCTCACCGGCACGAAAATCTTCGTGACGAACGGGGTCGAGGCCGACGTGCTGATCATCTACGCCCGGACCGAGGCCGGCAGCACCGGGAGCCGCGGGATCAGCGCGTTCATCGCCGAGAAGGGGGATCCCGGCCTCTCGGTCGGCAAGATCGAGCGCAAGCTCGGGCTCCACGCGAGCACCACCTGCGAGATCGTCCTCGAGGAGTGCCGCGTGCCAAAGGACCGCCTCCTCGGCGAGCGCGACAAGGGGTTCCGGGTCGCGATGGCGACTCTCGACGGGGGCCGGATTGGGATTGCGGCGCAGGCGCTCGGGATCGCCCGGGCGGCGATGGAAGATTCGATCGCGTACGCGAAGGAGCGCCATCAGTTTGGCCGGCCGATCGCGGAGTTCCAGGCGACGCAGTGGAAGATCGCCGACATGGCGACCCGGATCCGGGCCGGCCGGCTGCTGATGTATCGCGCCGCCTGGATCCGGGATCAGGGGCGGCGCCACACCCAGGAAGCCTCGATGGCGAAGCTGTTCGCCTCCGAGACCGCGATGTGGGCGGCGACCCAGGCGGTCCAGATTTACGGCGGGTATGGCTACATCCAGGACTATCCGGTGGAGCGGCACTTCCGCGACGCCAAGATTACGGAGATCTACGAGGGCACGTCGGAGGTGCAGCGGATGGTCATCGCCCGGCAGCTCCTGGGTCCGTCGTGACGCGGCGCGCGCGAGGGCGCGGCCGATGAACATCGTGGTCTGCGTGAAGCAGGTGCCCGACACCGAGGCGCCGATCCGCATCCGTGGGGACGGCCGCGGCATTGAGGAGAGCGGCCTCAACTTCGTCATCAACTACTACGACGAGCACGGGGTCGAGGAGGCCCTGCGCATCAAGGAGCGCGCCGGGGGGACCGTGACCCTCGTGACCGCCGGCCCGGCGCGGGCGGCCGAAGCGCTGCGGGCCGGACTGGCGATGGGGGCCGACCAGGCGATCCACATCCAGGATCCGGCGCTCGATGGGGCCGACCACCTGGCGCTCGCCCGGGTTCTGGCCGCCGCGATCCGGACGCTGCCGTGCGATCTCGTGCTCTGCGGGAAGCTCGCGACGGACGATAACGCGGCGATCGTCGGGCCGGCCGTCGCGGAGTTCCTCGGGCTGCCCCAGGCGACGGCGGTGACCAAGCTCGAGCTGGCCGACGGGAAAGCCACCGTCCACCGGGAGGTCGAGGGCGCCGTCGAGGTGCTCGAGGTTGCGCTCCCCGCCGTCGTCACCGTCGAGCGCGGCATCAACGAGCCCCGCTACCCGTCGCTCCCGGGGATCATGAAGGCGAAGCGCACCCCGATCGCGGTCAAGACCGCGGCCGGCCTTGGGCTCGACGCGTCCGGGGCGGGGGCGAGCCGCGTCGAGCTGGTGGGCCTCGTGCCGCCGCCCAAGCGGCAGGCCGGGCGGGTGCTCGAGGGAGAGCCGGCGGAAGTGGTCAAGGAGCTGGTGCGGGTGCTGCACGAGGAGGCGAAAGTCCTCTAGGCCGCGGGGACGGATGACGATGAGCCGAGACATCTGGGTCCTGGCCGAACACGCGGACGGACATCCCCGGAAGATTACCTACGAGCTCCTGGGCAAGGCCCGGGCGCTCGCCGACGCGCTCGGTGGTCGGGTCGTAGCCCTGGCGCTCGGGTCGGGCATTGCGCCGCTCGCGGACGCACTGGGGGCCCACGGCGCGGACCGGGTGCTCGTGGCCGATGCGCCGGTCCTGAGCCAGTACACGACCGATGCGTACGTCGCCACGATCGCTCCCCTCGTCGCCCAAGACCACCCGTTCCTCCTCCTGATCGGCAGCACGGCGGACGGCCGCGACGTGGCGCCGCGGCTCGCCGCCCGGGTTGGTGCCGGTCTCGTGACCGACTGCGGGGCGGTGGACCTCGACGCCGAGCGGGTGGTGGTGACGCGTCCGGTGATGACGCGGAAGGCGATCGCCCGCATGGCGTTTCGTGCGGACACCCTGAGGATCGCGGTCGTGCTGCCGAACGTGCTTCCGCCGGCGGTCGAGGACCGCGGCCGGTCGCACGAGACCGTCCAGGTGGCGGTGGGGGTGGAGCCGTCGGCGGTCCGGACCCGGGTCCTCGAGGTGCGGGCGATCGCGCGCGAGACGCTTCCGCTGACCGAGGCCGACATCGTCGTGTCGGGCGGCCGCGGACTGCGCGGCCCGGAGAACTTCGCTCTGCTGGATCAACTGGCCGGGGCGCTCGGGGCGGCGGTCGGGTCGAGCCGGCCGCCCGTGGATTCCGGGTGGGTGCCGCACGACTACGAGATCGGGCAGACGGGAAAGACGGTGAATCCCCAGCTGTACATCGCGTGCGGGATCTCGGGCGCGCCGCAGCACCTGGCCGGGATGTCCGGATCCCGCTGGATCGTCGCGATCAACAAGGACCCGCAGGCGCCGATCTTTCAAGTGGCGTCCTACGGGGTGGTGGGGGACCTGTTTCAGATCCTCCCGCTCCTGACCGATGAGGTTCGCCGGCTCAAGGCGGGGCGGGGATGAGGGATCGGACGGAACGGGATCGGCGCAAGCGGGCCCGCCGGCGCTGGGAGCGGCGGACGCTGGCGGAGAGCTTGGCCCGGCAGCCCGAGCGAGCGGCGCGCTTCACCACGATGTCGGATCTCGAGATCGGCCGGCTGTACGGCCCGGAGGACCTTGCGGCGCAGGACCCGCTCCGCGACCTGGGCTTTCCAGGCGAGTACCCGTTCACCCGCGGGATCCACGCGACGATGTACCGCGGCCGGCTCTGGACGATGCGGATGTTCGCGGGGTTCGGCGCGGCGGAGGACACGAACGCCCGCTTCCGCTATCTCCTCGCCCAGGGACAGACCGGGCTGTCCGCCGCGTTCGACATGCCGACGCTGATGGGCTACGACTCCGACCACCCGTGCGCGCTCGGCGAGGTCGGCCGGGAGGGCGTGGCGATCGACACCGTCGAGGACATGGCCCGGCTCTTCGACGGCATTCCGCTCGACCGGGTCACGACCTCGATGACGATCAACGCGCCCGCGAACATCCTGCTGGCGATGTACGTGGCGGTCGCGGACGCGCAGGGTGTCAGCCCTGGCGCGATCGGCGGGACGATTCAGAACGACATGCTCAAAGAGTTCATTGCCCAGAAGGAGTGGATCGTTCCCCCGCGCCCGAGCATGAAGCTGATCCAGGATATCCTCGTGTACTGCACCCGCGAGGTCCCGCGGTGGAACACGATCAGCATCAGCGGCTATCACATCCGGGAGGCCGGCGCCACCGCGGTGCAGGAGCTGGCGTTTACGCTCGCGGACGGGATCGCCTACGTCCAGGCCGGCTGCGAGGCGGGCCTGGACGTGGACGCGTTCGCGCCCAGGCTGTCGTTCTTCTTCGACATCCACAATGACTTCTTTGAGGAGATCGCGAAGCTGCGGGCGGCCCGGCGCATGTGGGCCCGGATCATGAAGGAGCGGTTCCGGGCCAGGGACCCGCGGTCGTGGATGCTGCGGACGCACGCCCAGACCGCCGGCGTGAGTTTGACGGCGCAGCAGCCTCTCAACAACATCACGCGCACGGCGCTCCAGGCGCTGGCGGCGGTGCTCGGGGGCTGCCAGTCCCTCCACACGAACTCGATGGACGAGACGTTTGCGCTGCCGACCGAAGACGCGGTGACCGTCGCGCTCCGGACGCAGCAGATCCTCGCGCACGAGAGCGGCGTCGCGGATACCGTGGATCCCCTCGGCGGATCGTACTTCGTCGAAGCGCTGACCGACCGGATCGAGGCGGAAGCGGCCGCGTACATCGAGAAAATCGACCAGATGGGCGGGATGCTGGAGGCGATCGAGCGGGGATACCCGATGCGGGAGATCGCCGACGCCAGCTACCGCTACCAGCAGCAGCTGGAACGAAAGGAGAAGGTGATCGTCGGCGTCAACGAGTTCGTCCAGCCCGATCCGACTCCAATCCCCCTCCTCAAGATGGACCCCGAGATGGAGGGGCGCCAGATCGAGCGGCTCAGGCACGTCCGGGCGGCCCGCGACCAGGCCGCGGCGCGCCGGGCGCTCGACGCGCTCCGGCGCACGACCGACGCCGGCGGCAACACGATGCCGGCGATCGTGGCGGCGGTGCGCGCGCGGGTGACCATGGGCGAGATCTGCGACGTCTTTCGCCAGGTGTACGGCGAGTACCGGGAGCAGGCGATCCTTTGATTGTCGCCCCTGGGCGCCGTGTGGGATAATAGCTTCATGAGTGAGCCCAAGCTGCGGATTCTGGTCGCCAAGCCGGGCCTCGACGGGCACGACCGCGGGGCGAAGATCGTTGCGCGGGCGCTGCGCGACGCGGGGTTCGAGGTCATCTACACGGGGCTCCACCAGACGCCCGAAATGATCGCCGCCGCCGCCATCCAGGAGGATGTGCACGCGATCGGGCTCAGCATCCTGTCCGGCGCCCACAACGTGCTCCTCCCCCGGGTGATGGAGCTGCTGCGGGCGCAGGGGGCCACCGACGTCAAAGTGTTCGCCGGCGGGATCATCCCCGACGACGACCTCCCGAGCCTCAAGGCGGCCGGGATCGCGGCGGTGTTCACTCCGGGCACCTCCCTCGATCACATCGTGACCTGGGTCCGGGAGAACGTGAAGCCGCGGGGCGTGGCCGCGTGAAGGTCGTGATCCGGCATCAGAAGCGGGAAGTCGAGGTCGCGGGCCGCCGCCGGGTCCGGGACGTGCTGGTCGAACTCGGCATCAATCCCGAGTCGGTCCTCGTGATCCGGGGGGCGCAGCTCCTGACGCACGATACCCAGGTCGGAGACGAGGACATGATCGAGCTCCGGCCGGTCGTGTCCGGAGGAGGCGCCTGATGCGCTGCCAGAAATGCAAAGGCACCGCGACGGTCGAGCTGCGCCGGCACCACACGGCCTTCTGCAACGCGCATTTCATCGAGTTCTTTGACCGCCAGGTCCTGCGTGCGATCGAGCGCGAGCGGATGTTCACCCGCGAGGACCGGATCCTGGTCGCCGTCTCCGGCGGCAAGGACAGCCTCGCCCTTTGGGACGTGCTGCGCCGGAGCGGGTACGCGGCGACCGGCCTCTACATCAACCTCGGCATCGGCGCGTACTCACGGGAGTCGCACCAGAAGTCGGTCGCCTACGCCGAGGCCCACGGGGCGGAGCTCTTGATCGCCGACATCCCCGAGGACTACGGGATGAGCGTGGAGGAGTTCGCGCGGGCGACCGGGCGGGTCAGCTGCTCCGCGTGCGGCCTCAGCAAGCGGTACCTGTTCAACCGCGTGGCCCTCGATGGCGGGTTCACGGTGGTGGCGACGGGCCACAACCTCGACGATGAAGCGGCCGTGCTCCTGGGAAATTTGCTCCACTGGCAGACCGAGTACCTGGCCCGCCAGGCACCGGTCCTGGAGAGCACGCACCCGCGGCTCGTCAAGAAAGTGAAACCGTTCTTCCGGATCGCCGAACGTGAGGCCGCCGCGTACGCCATTATTCAGGGGATCGACTACATCGTGGAGGAGTGTCCGAACAGCGCGGGGGCCCGGAGCCTCCTCTATAAAGACGCGCTCAACCTCCTCGAGCAGGCCGCGCCCGGGACGAAGCAAAGCCTCTACTGGGGGTTCCTGGAGCGCGGCCGTCCACTCGTCCGGGCGCAGGACGACGCGGCGCTGCGGGACTGCCTGCACTGTGGCGCGCCCACGACCGGCGAGGTGTGCGCGTTCTGCCGCATGACCGAGCTGGCGGCGGAGCGAATGCGGATCCGCCGGGGCGTATCGCACGCCGAGCCGGTTTCCACGCCCTGAGGCCCCTCCGCGAGGGCGAACCGGTTCTCCTGATCGACCGCCGCCGGCGGCGGTACCTGATCACGCTCCGGAGAGGCGGGACAAGCGATCTCCGGGGCGGGAAGGTCGCCCACGACGACCTGCTGGACCGGGAAGAGGGGGGCGCGATCCGTTCGACCCGGGGGGAGCGGTTCCTGGCCGTCCGCCCGAGCCTCGCCGAGTTCGTGCTGGAGATGCCGCGCGGCGCCCAGGTGATCTATCCGAAAGATTTGGGGGCCATCCTGCTTGCCGCCGACATCTTCCCGGGCGCGCGGGTGCTGGAGGCGGGAACCGGATCCGGCGCGCTCACGATGACGCTGCTGCGGGGCGTCGGGCCCGCGGGCCGGGTTGTGAGTTATGAGATCCGCGAGGACTTTGCGCGCACGGCCGAGCGGAACATCCAGCGCTTCATCGGCGCCACGGATTCGCTCGTCTCCCGGCGGCAGGACATCTACGAGGGCGTCGTGGCGGAGGATCTGCCGCTCGATCGGATGCTCCTGGACGTCCCGGAGCCGTGGCGGGTGGTCCCACACGCGGCCGCGGCACTCGCGCCCGGCGGCGCCTTCCTCGCGTACGTGCCGACCGTGCCGCAGGCCGTGCAGACGACGGAGGCCCTGCGCGCGTCGGGCGTCTTCGCCCTCGTGGAGACGATGGAAGTCCTGCTCCGCCCATGGAACATCGAAGGCCGCAGCGTCCGGCCGGCGCACCGCATGGTCGCCCACACCGGGTTCCTGATCACGGCGCGTCGGATCCAGCCGCTTTCGGCCCCCGAGCCCGACGACGCCGGTCACGATGAGGCCGACAGCGATGACGAGCGGCCCGGCGATGAGCCCGTCGGGCGGTGAGCGACCCTCCTAGCGTCCGAACAGACCGATCAACCCCACGGCGATCAGGTAGATCGCGACGATGAAGTTCAGGAGCCGGGGCATCATCAAAATGAGAATTCCGGCGACCAGCGCGACGATCGGCGAGAGCGTGGTGACGCTCACGACAAACGGGTGGGATACCGCAGCGGCCACGACCGGGGTCATCATGTCGGTTCCTCCTCTCGGGTTCGCACGGACCTACGCAGACAAGACGCGCTACATCCGTTCGATCGCCAGGGCGACCGCTTCCCCGCCGCCGAGGCACACCGCGGCGATTCCTCGCCGGGCCTCGCGCTCCTGCATGGTATACAGCAGCGTCGTGAGGATGCGCGCTCCGCTCGCCCCGACGGGGTGGCCGAGCGCGACGGCCCCGCCGTGGACGTTCACGCGGTCGAGATCGAGTCCGACTTTGCGCGAGACCGCCAGGACGACGGCCGCGTACGCTTCGTTGATCTCGTAGAGATCGACCTCGTCCTTGGACCAGCCGACCTTCTTGAGGAGTTTCTCGATCGCCGCGGCGGGTGCGATCGTGAACCATTCGGGCGCCGTGGCGGAGGTGGCCTGTCCGACGATGCGCGCGATCGGCCGCGCCTCGCTGCGCTGCGCCACGCCGGCGGAGGCGACGACGACGGCCGCCGCGCCGTCGCTGATCGACGAGGCGTTCGCCACGGTCACGGTCCCGTTCTCTTCGAAGGCGGGGGGGAGGGACGCGATCTTCTCGGGCCTGAACCGCCGCGGCTCCTCGTCCTCTGCGACGTGGCGGACCGGGCCCGATCCGGCCGCGGCCTCGACCGGCACGATCTCGCGGGCGAAGCGGCCGCTCTCCATCGCCGCAAGCGCCCGGGTGTACGACCGGCGGGCGAACTCGTCCTGCTCGGCCCGGGAGATCCGGTACTCGCGCGCCAGCAGCTCCGCGCACGATCCCATGAGCTTGTCGGTGTAGGCGTCACACAGGCCGTCTTTGATCATCGAGTCCACCAGCACCCCGTGGCCCATTCGGTACCCGGTCCGGGCGCGGTCGAGGAGGTAGGGGGCGGCGCTCATGTTCTCCATCCCGCCGCCGACGACAATCTCGGCGTCACCGGCCTGGATCGCCTGGGCGCCGAGCATGACGGCCTTGAGTCCCGACCCGCACATCTTGTTGAGCGTCGTCGCGGGAACGGTGTTCGGGAGTCCGGCGAAGATCGCGGCCTGGCGCGCCGGCGCCTGCCCGAGCCCGGCGGCCAGAATGATGCCCATGTAGACCTCGTCGACTTGATCGGGCGCGACGCCAGAGCGGCGGATCGCCTCATCGACCGCGATGCTGCCGAGGCGCGGCGCGGGAACGCCGGCGAGGCCTCCCTGAAACTTGCCGATCGGCGTCCGGGCAGCTCCGAGAATTACGACCTCGCGCATCGTCATCGCCTCCTGCTCCGGGTACGTTAGACGGCGGGTGAGTATTCCTGGGGCGCGGGGCATTGTCGTAGGTCAGTGACCTTGTCACCCTAACGGGTTTATGAAAATGTCACCCCTTGGCCTTTGAGCTGCCGGGGTCGTCTGTCTTCAGCGGCCGATCGTCGCCACGGATGGTCTGGGGGCGGGATAT
>Ga0207416_1001312_pt1 | contig 34377 bp, 27 predicted proteins | sample PaiPotPPM11metaG_FD_184107 | JGI IMG/M metagenome (GOLD analysis project Ga0207416, IMG submission 184107) | Iron sulfur acid spring bacterial and archeal communities from Banff, Canada, to study Microbial Dark Matter (Phase II) - Paint Pots PPM... ...
GGGCAGGGGGCGGGGGGCGAGGTAACTGGGTCGCTTGGGTCGCTAAAAACCAACAACCAAAAACGAACAACCGTGCTTCTTTCGCCAACCGTTCCTCTTCCGCCAACCGCCAACCATGCTACGTTCCACGATTGCAACGTCCGGCCAAAATTCGATCGTTGGGACTGGTGGCGCTCATCTTTTTCACGGTGAGCGGCGGCGCCTATGGGTTGGAGCCCGTCGTGGCGGCGATCGGTGGCGGGCTGGCGTTGCTGCTGATCTTCCTGGTGCCGCTGTTCTTTTCGCTGCCGATTGCGCTGGCGGCCGGGGAGCTCTCGGCGTTGTTCCCGGTTTCGGGAGGTTATTACCGCTGGGTGCAGATTGGCTTGGGGGAATTCTGGGGCTTTCAGGAGGGCTGGTGGAGCTGGCTCTACACCTTCGTGGACATGGCCCTGTACCCGACGCTGTGCGGCGACATCCTGGTACAGATCTGGCCCGCGCTAACCGGCCATGTGCTTTCCGCGCCCGGGCGGGCGGCGTTTATTCTCGGTTTCATCTGGGTGGCGGCGCTGATCAACTGGCGCGGCCCGCACTTCGTCTCCAACTACGCAATTCTGGTGATGAGCGCCGTGCTGGCGCCGTTTGCGGTGTTCGTCGGGCTGGCGTTCTGGCGCGCGCCGGCGGCGCCCATGAGCGCGGCGCATCCGGTGCTCACCGTGAATGGGATGGGGGTGGCGCTGGCGGCGCTGCTCTGGAACTACTCCGGCTGGGACAACGTCGGCACGTTCGCGCCCGCGGTCGAGAAGCCGTCCCGGACGTATCCGCGCGCGCTGCTCGGCGCCTTGCTGCTGATCGTTGTCGCCTATGCGTTGCCGGTGCTGGCCGGGTTACGGCTTGATCCGAAGGTGATGAACTGGCAGGACGGCTATTTCGTCCAACTGGGCGGCATGGCGGGGGGACAGGTGTTGGAGCTGGTGATGGCGCTGGCTGCGGTGGCGAGCGGCTGGGCGCAGTACACCAGCCAACTGGTCTACGTCGTGCCGCTGCCGGTCAACATGGCTGCGGACGGATACCTGCCGAAGAGTCTGGTCAAGCAGGATAGCCGCGGGACCCCGGTGCGCGCGCTGCTGATGAGCTCGGTGCTCTACAGTGTTTTTGCCATGGCGTCTTTCGGGCACCTCCTGGTCGCGGACACCCTGCTTTACGCCGCCGGCCTCAGTCTTGAGTTTTGGGCCCTGATTCGGCTGCGCAAGACACAAGCCGACGTGGCGCGTCCGTTTCAGATGCCGTTCCGCAACGGAGCGCTGGTCGGTGTTTGCGCCTTGCCGCTGGTCGTGGCGGCGGTGACGGTGACGCTGGCCTCGCGCACGGCGCCGTGGTTCCTGGTGCTGGCGCTCGTGATGCTGGCCAGCGGACCGGTCGTCTACGCCGGAAGGCGTGGAGCGAGCAGGTGAAGCGTGGAGGGTCCATGCTGATGGCCTTGCCGAAAACGGACAACTGAAAACCGACAACCGTTCCAGTTGCGCGCGCCTTCAAGGCTGCTTGGCCATGTGATCGAAAAGGCCGATCAGGTCGGCTGCGACGTAGCGGCCGATGGCTCCTGTGCTATAGACCGCGCCGGCAAGACGGCCGTCCGGCGGACATGGTCAGTGCGAAATGAGCGAACTCAACATGAGGCATGAAACAATCGACGCTCCGACCGACTTGCCAGCTTCACCGCCGGCCGTTGATAGGCTAGGGAGTCGCCGGAACGCCCGCGGACGCCGCCTCCTAAGTGATTGAGGAAAGATGCTGACCAAGCTGAGACGATGGCGCTGGGTCCTGCACGTCTTTGCCGTGCGTTGGAGAATACGCGCCGGGTACCTGTGGTCCGTGCCGCGCGTTTACCGAAACTGGTGGGCTTGGCCACTCCCCAAGCTCGGCGTCGGCGTCGTCCTGGAACTGCGGGGCGGCGCGCGCTACTACATCCGCCCGCACTCCACTGACCTCAGCGTGGTGAACGAGGCCGTCATTCTCGATCCCTACCTGAGGTCCGGGTACATCCAACTGCCCGCCAACTCCGTAATCGTCGACGTCGGCGCCAACATTGGAGACTTCGCCGTCCAGCTTGCCCTCCGCTGCCCGCGCGGGTGCGTCTACGCGGTCGAGCCCCTGGCGGAGAACGTCAAGATGATCGCGCTCAACAGCCTTCTTAATGACCTGACGGCGAGAATCCAAGTCGTGCCGGTGGCGTTGGGTGCGCAGCCCGGCGAATCGGACATCTGCGTCGCCGGAAACGCCTCCAGCGCCTATTTCGTCGACCAGCGAGCGCCCGTTGAACGCGTCCGGGTCACCACGCTTCCGCTGCTGATGGCGGACTACAACATCGAGTGGATCGACTTGCTCAAACTCGACTGCGAAGGTGCCGAGTGGGACATCTTTCCCGCCTGCGAAGCGGTCCTGCCGAAAATCGGGCAGATCTGCATGGAATATCACACCGCTAACGGCTGGACCGGTGAGCGGCTTGCCGAGTGGCTGCAGGCCCGCGGCTTCGAAACCCGCATCTCCGCTGGTCCTTGGAATGGCGCCCTCTGGGCCCGCTCCATCACCCTCGCCGCGCGGTCCCGACCGGAACCAGGCGCGCAGGCGCCTCCCGCCATAGCCCCCTGAGGGCGTGGCCCGCAACCAGCCCGAAACGCAGACCAAGTGGAGGAAGACGGGAGGGTGGGAGGAAGGGAATAAGGGGAGGAAGAACTGTCGCCTTCCGGGTGTTTTCTTCCCTCCCGATTTTCCTCCCTCCCATCGGTGCTGCTCCACGGCCTCGCCGAGTCAACCGGCAGAGGAAAAAAGGGCGGATCTTGCGACCGGCCCGCGCCCGTGCAGTTTTCCGGAGCGATCGTTACGCCTTGCGGCGGAGTGCGCGTCCGGCGGCCAGTCCGCCGATTCCGAGCAGGGCAAGCAGGGCCAAGGGCGATCCGGTTGCCGGCATATTGCCGGAAGTACCCGTACTCGATGAGCCCGAGGGTGCGGCGTTGGTGCCGGAGGTCGACTGATCGGGCGTCTGATTCTGCGTTGCGGCGCCAGTGTCGGGTGTCGCCGGGCTCGGCGTGCTGCTGGGCGCGGCCGACTGGTCCGGCGTGGGTGGCGTCGAACTCTGCCCACTGGGATTAGCGGTCGTGCTGCTCGGGTTGGTGCTGCTCGGATTGGTCGAACTCTGATCGGGAGTGCTGGTGCTGCTCGTCGAACTGCTTTTCGAGCTGTTCGGCGAGGTCTGGTTCATCGGTGTCGTGCTGGGCGCTGTGGTGTTGCCCGGCGTGGTAGTGGATTGCGAACTGCTGTTCGGCGTCGTGTTGTCCGGCGCTGTGCTGTCTGGCGTCGCGCTGTTCGGGTTGGTCGTGCTCGGGGTGGTGGACGATGGGTTCGACTGGGTGGAGCTATCGGGCGGCGTCGTCGTGGACGACGGGCTTGCCGGGTTGGCTGTGGTCGAACTCTGATCTGGCGCGGTGGTTGTCGTGCTGCTGCTCTGTCCTGCCGACGAAGAACGCGGTCGGGACGAGCTGCCTTGCGTGCCCGCACTCTGTGCAACTGCCCACGAGGCCCAAGCCAAAAGCAGAATAGTCAAAGCTAACGGTCGTGTACGCGTCATGGTTGGTCTTCTTCTCCCATCTGGATTGCCGCCGCGGTGGCTGTGCTGGAGCAAACTCCAGAGGCGCCGGTTACGGCTGGGCTAGCTGTTGCGATGCCGGGAGCAGAGCGGAAGACTATGCGGAAAGTGGAGGGCGGAGCGTGGAGTGAAAGGTGAAGCGTGGCTGATAGACAGTGGACAGTAAACGCCACACTCCACGTTTTACGCTCCACTTTTTGGAATCCTTTACACCTGCCGTTGACTTGACTAACATCGGCGTGTCGAGTGTTGCCCGGAGGCGGAAGTGGCGAAGAATAAGAACGGATCGGGATTCTCGCGTAGGAAGTTCCTCAAGGGCGTGGGGGTGGGCACCGGAGCACTTTCCGCCGGCCTGCTTTCCCCCGCCGAAACCCTCTCCCATGCCGGCGGAGCCTTGGCATTCGGCACGCCACAAGGGCCCGGCGCCGTGCCGATCACGCTGCATATCAACGGTCAGGCGCATCGGTTGAGCGTGGAGCCGCGGGTCACGCTGCTCGACGCCTTGCGCATGGACCTCGAGATCACCGGCGCCAAGCGCGTCTGTGACCGCGGCACCTGCGGCGCCTGCAGCATGTTGCTGGACGGCAAGGTCATCTACGGCTGTAGCATGCTGGCGATTGACGCGCAGGGGCACGAGATCACCACGGTCGAAGGCTTGAGCCACAACGGCCGGCCCCACCCGCTGATGACCGCCTTCGTCGCCCATGACGGCCAGCAGTGTGGCTTCTGCACGCCGGGTTTCATTGTGGCCAGCAAGGCATTTCTGGACCGCACGCCGCATCCCACGCGGGAGCAGGTCAACCACGGGCTGGGCGGCAATCTCTGCCGCTGCGGGACCTACCATGGCATCCGCGAGGCCGTGCTCGATGTCGGCAACCCGACCGGCAAGGCAAAGACAGGAGGACAGGCTCATGGCGCCCTCTAAATATGACTGGCCGGTTGCCGGCGAACGCAGCCTGATCGGCACGCGGGTCTCGCGCGTGGATGGTCCCGCCAAGACCAGCGGCCAAGCCAAGTACACCCTCGATCTCGTGCCACCCGGCATGCTCTACGGCAAGATGCTGAAGAGCCCGTATGCGCTGGCGAAGATCACGGCGCTCGATGTCAGCGCGGCCAAGAGCATGCCCGGCGTCAAGGCGGTGCACGTCATTCAAGATGTGGGCACCACGATCCAGTGGGCGGGCGACGAGATCGTCGCCGTGGCTGCGACCACGGAAGGCGAGGCCGAGGACGCGCTGCGCGCCATCAAGATCGAGTACCAGCCCTTGCCCCACCTGGTGACGGAAGAGGATCTCAGCCAAGTCGGCACGCGCGGCAAGCTCGGGGAAGAGCAGCGCATGGGCGATCCCGACAAGGCCTTCAGCGACCCTGAGGCGGTGATCTCGGAAGGGTTCTACGGTGTTCCCGTCATTACCCACTGCTGCCTGGAGCCGCATGGCGACATCGCGGCGTGGAACGGCGACCAGTTGGAGGTGCATGCCTCGACACAGGCGGTCACCGGTCTGGTGGGCCAGTTTGCCGAGGGCCTGCAGATCCCGGCCAGCACGGTGCGGGTGATCTGCCAGTACATCGGCGGCGGGTTCGGCAGCAAGTTTCAGGCGGACCGCTGGGGCATGGTCTCCGCCCGGCTTTCCAAGGCAGCGGGCGCGCCGGTGAAGCTGATGCTGGAGCGCGACGCGGAGCAGATGGTGGCCGGGTGCCGCCCCTCGACCTTCGCCAACGTCAGCGTGGCGGCCACGAAAGACGGCACGCTGACCGGCTGGAAGTCCCAATCCTGGGGCACGGGCGGGGTGGGCGGGGCGGGCGTGCCGCCGCTGCCTTATGTCGTGCGCATTCCCAATCAGGCCAAGCGGCATACGGCGGTCTCGACCAACATCGGCCCGGCGCGCGCCTGGCGTGCCCCCAACCATCCGCAAGCCTGCGCCATCACCATGACCGCCCTCGACGATCTGGCGGCCAAGCTGAAGATGGACCCGATCGCGTTCTACCGCAAGAACGCCGCGCTGCTGGGCGACCGCTCGGCCAACTACATGGAGGAGTTCACCAAGGGGGCGGAGCTGGCGGAGTGGGACAAGCACTGGCATCCTCGCGGCGCGGGTAGTTCCGGTCCAATCAAGCGCGGCCTGGGCGTGAGCCTGCACACCTGGGGTGGCGCCGGCCATGCCTGCATCTGCCGCATGCGGATTCAGCCGGACGGTGCGGTGGAGTTCGAGATGTCCACCCAGGACCTCGGCACGGGTACCCGGACCATCATGCTGATGGTGGCAGGGGAGACGCTGGGGCTGCCGATCGAGGCGATCACGCTCAATATCGGCGACAGCAAGTACCCGGCGGGCGGCGCCTCGGGGGGCAGCACGACGGTGGGCGGCGTGAGCTCGGCCACGCGGCGCACCGCCATTGACGCCCTCGACCAGCTCTTTGCCGCGGTGGCGCCCAGCCTGGGCGCGACCGCCGATCAGCTCGAGGCGGTGGGCGGCCAGATTCGCGTCAAGGGCGCTCCCGGCAAGGCGCTCCCATGGAAGCAGGCCTGCGCCAAGCTGGGCGTGCATGCCATCGAGGCCAGCAACAAGAACCCCGGTCCCGGCGCGCTCATCTCAAGCGGCGTCGGCGGGGTACAGATCGCCGACGTCTCGGTGGACACCGAAACCGGACAGGTCACCATGAACCGCATGGTGGCGGTGCAGGATTGCGGCCTGGTGATTGACATCAAAACGGCGGAAAGCCAGGTCTTCGGCGCCCTCATCATGGGCGTCGGCTACGCGCTGTTCGAAGAGAAGATCATGGACCGCGCCACCGGCCGCATGTTGAACCCCAACATGGAGTTCTACAAATTGGCCGGCTTGGGCGATGTCGGCGAGCTGCGCGTGCACATGATGACCGGGCCGGGCTACGACGAGCGCGGCGTCATCGGGCTCGGTGAACCGCCGGTGATCTCGCCGGGAGCGGCGATCTCGAATGCCGTGGCCAACGCCATCGGGGTCCGCGTCTCCACCCTGCCGCTGACCCCGGACAAGGTGCTGGCCGCGCTGGAGAAAGGAGCGAGCGCCTGATGCAAGCCTTCGACTACGCCCGTCCCCACAGCCTCGCTGAGGCGCTCAAACTGTTGTCCACGGATCGCGATGCGGCCGTGGTGCTGGCGGGCGGAACCGATTTGTTGAGCCTGATGAAGGACAACGTGATCGCCCCCAAGCGGCTGGTCAGCCTGAAATCCATTGAAGAACTCCACCGGGTGGAGCACAACGCCCACGGCTTGCGCCTCGGGGCCCTGGTGACGCTCGACACGTTGAGCACGCATCCGGTGATCGCACAGCACTACCCTGGATTGGCGGAGGCGGCGCTCGGCGTCTCCAGCCCGCAGATCCGCAACATGGGGACAGTGGGCGGCGATCTCTGCCAGCGTCCGCGCTGCTGGTACTTTCGCGGCGGCTACGGACTCCTCGCCCTGGATCAGGGCAAAGCGCTGGTTCCCGACGGCGACAACCGCTATCACGCCATCCTCGGCAATCACGGACCGGCCTATTTCGTGAACCCATCGAGCTTGGCGCCCATCCTCATGGCCTTGGACGCCAAGGTGCGGGTGCAAGGGCCGAAGACCAGCCGCGAGGTGCCGGTTGCGGAGTTCTTCCGGACCCCGACCAGCGCCACTGAATACGAGAACGTCGTTGCCGCCAACGAGATCGTGACCGAAGTGTTGATTCCAGCACCGGCGGCCGGCAGCCACCAGGCGGTTTACGAGGTACGCCAGAAAGAGGCCCTCGACTGGCCCCTGGCCGCCGCCGCCGTGCACGTGCACCTTGCGGGCAACAAGGTGACCACCGCTCGAATCGTGTTGGGACACGTCGCACCCACCCCGTGGCGCGCCGAAGCGGCGGAACAGATGTTGGTTGGCAAAGCGGTGAACGAGGACGTCGCCACCGCTGTCGGCCGCGCCGCCGTCATGGGCGCCAGCCCGCTCAGCCGCAACGCTTACAAAGTGCAGCTCGCCCGCGTGGCCGTGAAACGCGCCCTGCTGCGCGCCACCGGTCAGCTCGCCGTCCCGAAGGCCTAGGAGAACGTCAACATGGCTGAAGACGCTATGGGTGAATACAATGCGCTCGACAGTGTGACGGAAGGTCCGCGTTCCGGTCTGGCGGGCACGACGGTGGGCGCTGCCACGCAGCGCTGCCGCCGCCTGCGTTGCAAGGAGATGTTTATTGATCCCGCGGTCAACCTGAACATCGCCAGCTCCGGCAGCGGTATTTTCTGGTGTGTTTACACACAGAACTGTCTTGGCCCCGATGGTGCCGCCGCCGGCCACGAAGAGTGCCGCGCCCCGCGTAGTTGCTACGAGCCGCTGTGATTGTTGTCGGTTGTCAGTTGTTGGTTGTCGGCAACGCAAACGCAACGCACAACCGTTGACGGTGCGTGGCAGCACAGAACGCAACATAGAACGCAGCACAACGCTTGTCGGTCCGCGGCTATCGGTTGTACGCTACATACTATTGGGGTTGCACTGGCGGCCGTGAGGTTGCGCGTGCTTTGAGTTGCCGACAACCAACAACTGACAACCGAAGACTGTTCTCGGAGGCTTGTGGCATGAGCAAATCCGGACTTGCTATCGCATCCCTGCTGCTGCTGGTGGTCGCGCCTTTGCGCGCGGCGATCACGGGTGATTACGTCGAGGTACGCAGCGCCGACGTCTACACCGGACCGTGTTTTGCCAACGGTGAGATGGGCCTCACGGGCGACCAGGCGATTCTGGCGTGGCATGTGCGCGATGGGGGCTTCCAAGGGGTGTCCTTGGCGGGGCTCTCGGTGTTCGCCGTCGTGCGGGCGAGCGGCACGCTGGGCGACACGCTGCACGATCCGTATCCGGCGCGATCCATCCTGATCGTGGATGCGCAGGCGACGCCGGAACAACGCGCCGCGCTGGCGGCCTTCGTGAAGTCGGTGGCCGGGGCGCTGGTCAGCAATGTGGTGCGGGTCGAGTCGGCTCCGATGGTCTTCCAGTTCGGGGAGGGTGAGGATCACGGCACCGTGCGCCTGGCGGCGGGCAAGTTGGCCATGATTGACACGCGTCCCTTGCAGGCGTGCGACACCATCTGCGGCAACGAGGAGACCTTCTATCCGCCACTCACCAAACTGACCCACTCCATGCCGGCCTTCACCGAGGAAGAAGGGTTCAGCGGTCGCGGCCTGAACGTGGTCTGGAAGCGCGCCGACAAGCGCAGCGCCTTCGTCGGTTACTTCAGCTATTAGTCATTGCCGGACGCGGCGCTGACTTTAACCTGGAAGTCGTTTTTTTGGACGCCCTTATGCACATCATGCGTATCCGTGGTTTTGCCCTCGTGTTGCCGTGCTTGCTGGCGGTGAGTGCGCTCGCGCAAGGTCCTTACAAGGTGGAGAAGGCGACGGCAGCGCCGGCGGGGGTTCCAGCCGCCGACGCCGCGGCGCTGCAAGCCACCGGCTGGCGGGTTGTGAATGGCACCAGCCCCTTCCTCGCCATTTGGCTTACAAAGAAGGCGGCGCTGGCGGCTTCGCCAAGCGCCGACCCTTCGGTGGCGTACGGGACGTTGGATCCCGGCAGTTGGTTGGGCGAGTTGCAGTTCCTGACCGCCGGAAGCGATTTCCGTGGGCAGGCGATCAAGCCCGGCCTCTATTCGCTGCGCTATGGATTGCGTCCCGAGGATGGCAACCACCAGGGCACCAGCACGTACCGTGACTTCCTGGTCCTGTTGCCGGCGAGTACCGACACCGATCCGTCCAAAGCGCTGAGCTTCCGCGACATGGTCAAGATGAGCCGCGCCGCTTCCGGGACCAACCATCCGCAGATCATGAGCCTGGTCCCAACCACGGCGACCGCGTTTCCCGCGGTGGGGGCGGATGACAGCAGCCATACCGTGCTGCAAGTGGTGGGACCGCAACCGGTGGCTGCCCTGGGGCTGGTCATCGTCGGTCAGTCCGATGCGCAGTAAAACGCTGCCGCTCGCAACCTTCCTGAGCGCGCTGCTGCTGGGCGGCGTGGGCGGGGCCCAGACCCCACGTCCCGTGGTGGCAGCGCATGCGCCCACCTGGCAGGGCACCTTACAGCAAACCGCAGGCGCTGCTCCCAAGCTGCACACCGCGACGCACGATTACGTGCTCACCGGACAGGCCGACTACACGCTGCACACCCTGGAAGACAGCCACCTGGCGGGCGCCACACTCGAGGTCCACGGACGCGTGCTGCCCGATGGCCGCTTGGAAGTGGCGCGCTTCTACGTGGTGCGCGACGGCAAGCTCTACAAGGTGCGCTTCTACTGCGAGACCTGCAACATCGTGGTCTATGAGCCCGGTCCCTGCCCCTGCTGCCAGCAGCCCTTGCACTTCCAGGAAATTCCGCAAAGCGAGGCGGAGAAGGAATAGGGCCGGTGCTGCCGCGCTGGTTACCGCGGGACGAGGGGAGCGAATAACGGGAGCCAGGGTGCAGCTCCCAGTTCAAAGCGGCCCTGCCGCTTGTACCGTACGGCTTCAAGGGAAAACTTTCTGTCATGAATACACGCGACTACCTGGTGGTGACCTTGGCAACACTCGTCGTTCTGCGGCTTGGGCTCTCTTCGCAGGTCCAGACCGAGGTGCCGACGGTGGTTCCCGGCGCAAAGCCGGTGACGGTGGAACATATCAAGGTTCATGGGACAGCCCTCGAAGGCAATTTGGAGGGGGACGCGGTCGATCGCGACGTTCTCGTATTCCTGCCGCCGAGCTATGCGAAGGAGAAAACGCGCCGCTACCCCGTCGTCTACGCCTTGCACGGGTATTCCATCGGCGCCGAGCAATGGAGCCACGAAATTCACGTGCCGCAGACCATCGAGGGCGCATTCGCGAAGGGCGCGAAGGAGTTCATCGTTGTGCTGCCGGACTCGAAGACGCTGCACAACGGTTCCATGTATTCGAGTTCGGTGACCACGGGAGACTTCGAGCGCTTCATTGCGCGCGATCTGGTGTCCTACATCGACGCTCATTACCGCACCATCCCGGAACGGCGCAGCCGCGGCCTGGTTGGCCACTCCATGGGCGGCTATGGCGCGACCCGCATCGGCATGAAGCACTCCGAAGTATTTGGAAGCCTGTACATCATGAGCCCTTGTTGCTTGTCACCCCGCCCGGCCGGGCCAGGGAGCGCCGACTTGGAGAAGGCGCTGGAGGCCGTCAAGACGCCCGCGGACTCGGCCAAGCTGGGGTTTTTCCCCCGCGCCCTGCTGGCCAGTGCTGCGGCGTGGTCGCCGGATCCGAACAACCCGCCGCTCTATCTTGATCTGCCCACGCTGCACGGCCAGCCTCAGCCGGACGTCCTGGCAAAGTGGACGGCGAATGCGCCGCTGGCGTTCATTGACCAGTACATCGGCCGGTTGCGCCGGTATCACGGCATCGCCCTAGACGTCGGAGACCAGGATGGCCTGCGTGTCGATACGGCAAAACTGCACGCAGTGCTTGATCGCTACGGGATCGCGAACCGCTTCGAACAGTATCACGGCACGCACACGAGTGCGGTCGCGGTTCGGTTTCAGGATCATGTCATGCCGTTTTTCAGTGAGAACCTCTGCTCAAAGGCGGGATGCAAATAGGCGGTCGGCGACGTCGATGAGGCTTGCGGACGGCAAGGCCCACAGGGCGTCCCGGGGTCGGCAGCAAGAAGCCTGCTGCTGGATACCCGCGGCGAGGCGCGGAGCTAAGCGGTACTTCCGGCCCTTGGGGGCAGCCAGGGTCCGCGTTCTACGCCTTCCTGCCCACCCCACATCCCCATTCCCCACAACTCTAAGCTGGTGTGACGGCTTGGCAGGTGCATGAGCGACACGACCTGCGCGCGCTACGCGAGGTTTGGACCGCGGCGGCGGCGGCAGCTTCCGAGGACCACATTTTTCAGCGCTGGGAGCTGGCCCAGATCTGGATGACGGTGTTTGGCCACGCTTGGGACTGCCGGATCCTCTGGCGGGCCTTCCCGCCGCTGGTCCTGCCCCTGGTCGTGGACGGAGAGGGGAACTGGAGCCTGCTGGGCAACGGGCTGTTCGACTTCTGCGATGGCCTGGGAGCCCCCGAGGCCGCCGACGTGGCCGAGTTTCGACAGGCGTGCGACGGAGGGCATGGGGGGCGCGCGGTGGCGTGGGACCAGTTCCGGGTGACGGGGATTCGTGACGACAGCCGGTTCCTGGATCTGTGGCGGGCGCTCGGGCTGCGCGTCGAGTCCTACGCCGGCGCCCCACGCGTACCGGCGCAAGATGCCGCGGCGTGGGAATCGCAGCATCCGCGCATTGCCGACCGCTTTCGCACCGCTCTGCGGCACGGCTGGCGCATGGAGCGCCTCGTTGCCGCGCGTGCCCGCATGCAGCTCCTGCACCGCATCCTGGCGTGGAAGGAGTCCCGCCAGCGTGCCCTCGGACAGCCCAACGTGCTGGGCGAGCGCGAACAGGCATGGCTGGAACAGATGGTGGCGCGGTATCCCGATCTGGCAGAACTGTGGGGCTGGGGATGTGGGGCGGATTGGCAGGCCGGTTTCCTCTGCTGGAATGACGCTGAGCATGGAGGGGGCGCGTGGCGGCGCGGTTATACGCTGGCCTTCGATCCCGCCGCTGCCTCCCACTCGCCGGGGAGCATGCTGCTGTTTGGCGTGATGCGGCACAGCCTCGGCAGCGGATGCGGCTTCGACCTCTTAACCGGCGAACAGGACTTCAAACGGCGATTCGCAACCGCCAGCGTCGGATTGCACTGCGTTCGCGGCCCCGCCAGGGCGGAGAAAAGTGAATGTTAGACTACGGATTCCAACGCCACATGACCCCTACCCTTGGCCCCGACGACGCTTTCGGCAATGTTGATGTCCACTGCCACGCCCTGCCGGGCATGGACGACGGGCCTGCCACCCTGGAGGATGCGGTCGCCCTGCTTGAAATGGCGGCCGAGGACGGCACGACACATTTGGTGGCGACGCCGCATTCCAATTACCAGTTCCTCTATGTACCGGAACGGATCGCCCAGGAGCGGGCGCGGCTGCAAACCTTGATCGGCGATCGGCTGCAGATCCTGATCGGCTGCGACTTCCACCTCTCCTACGAAAACATTCAGGACGCACTCGCTCATCCGCGGAAGTACACGGTGAACGGGTCTCGCTACCTACTGGTGGAGTTTGCGCAGCACTTCAGCATGGACGCCCTGGAGGGCGTGCTCGATCAACTGCTGCGTGCCGGTCTGATTCCGATCCTGACGCACCCGGAGCGCAACCCCGTCTTTCAGGAGCATCCCGACCTGGCGCCGCGTTACATTCGCTTGGGATGTGTGACCCAGGTGACGGCGTCCTCGTTCACAGGCGACTTTGGCAAGCGCGCCCAGAAGATGGCGGAGTCCATGCTGGCCGAGAACTTGATTCATGTGGTCGCCTCTGACGGGCATTCCGCTTCCAAGCGCCGTCCCCGACTCTCCGGTGCTGCGGCTCTGATTGCTGAGCGGCAGAACGAAGAGCGGTCTATTGCCCTCATTCGCGACAACCCGCGCGCGATGATTCTCGATCTGCCGCTTCCGTACCACCCCAAGCCGCCCAAACCCAAGCCTAAATCCGCCTTCTGGAGCTTGCTCAAGGGTTGACGCGGGAACGATCATGTCACCCGGCTTGCGCGGGGTGCTGAACTGCGGTCGGGTTGGGTCGAGGCGTCCAAACGAGCACAAGTGTGCCCCGTCTGGCTGACGCGCCGGCGTCCCGTCACAGCAGCTTGGCAATGGTTTGTAGCTGCATGTTGGACGTGCCTTCGTAGATCTTCCCGATCTTCGCGTCGCGGAAGTATTTCTCGACCGGGTAATCTTTCACGAAGCCGTTCCCGCCGTAGATCTCTATGGCCAGCGAGGCCACGTGTTCGGCTACTTGCGAGCTGAAGTACTTTGCCATGGCGGCTTCCTTCTGGAACGGCTGGCCGACGTCCTTCAGCCGGGCGGCGTTGTAAACCAGCAGCCGGGCGGCTTCCACGCTGGTGGCCATCTCCGCAAGTTGGAACTGCACGCCTTGAAACTCGGCGATGGCTTTGCCGAACTGCCTGCGCTCGCGCGCGTAGCGCGTGGCGTATTCGAGCGCGCCGCGGGCAACGCCGATCATCTGAGCACCGATCCCAATCCGGCCTTCGTTCAAGGTCTCGATCGCGATTTTGTAGCCTTTGCCTTCCTGACCGAGGAGTTGTTCGCGGCCCACGCAGCAATCCTCGAGGATCAGTTCGCAGGTACTCGAGGCGCGGATGCCGAGCTTGTCCTCTTTCCTGCCCACCCTGAAGCCCGGCGTATCGCGCTCGAGAAGGAACCCCGTGATGCCGCGGTAGCCAGCGGCCGGGTCCAGATTAGCGAACAAGACGAAGAGGTGGGCCTCCGCGGCGTTGGTGATCCAGAGCTTGCGGCCATTGAGTCGAAATCCGTCCGTCGTCCGCTGCGCGCGGGTCTGCAGCGCGAACGCATCACTGCCGGAGCCCGCCTCGGAGAGGGCATAGGCGCCCACCCATTCCTGCGCAAGCCGCGGCAGGTAACGCTTGTGTTGCTCGGGCGTACCCCAGGCCAGCAGGGCATTGTTCACCAGCGTGTTCTGCACGTCGGCGATGACGCCGGCCGAAGCGTCCACGCGCGACAGCTCTTCGACGACCAGGATGGAATCGAAGAAGCTGCCACCACTGCCGCCGTTGGATTCAGGGATCTGGATCCCCATCAGACCCAGACGAAAGAATTCCCGCAGCAAGGCCTCATCGAAGTGCGCCGCTTCGTCCATGGCGCGCACCTTGGGACGCAGTTGCTGTTCGGCGAGCTCGCGCACGGTTTGCTGCAGGAGAAGTTCATCCGAGGTGAGCTGCGTCAGCGGCGTCGCCATGGCTACCGATTGTAGACCGCTGGCGCGGCGGCCAGACGCTGACGCGTGGGCCAGACGGGGACTCTTATGCCCCGGCGCTTCCATGGCCGGGGGTTTTGGCACATTGGTCCAACTCGAGAGTTTCCTCGAGATCTGTCGCGGATATCGGACCGACCGTTCAGTCGGAGAGGGCGCCAGCACAGGTGTGGACGAAATCTGAGCGGGTTGGGAACTGCGACGTCACTTTTGGGGTACCCCCCAGCATTTGCGGGTTTGTAAAGCCCTGGTGGGGTTGCTATTTCCACTCCAAACGCGTAAGATGCGCGAGTTCGCTTCGTTTTGGCGGCCTCTGGCCCGCCTCGGTTTCGCTCCTCCTGCCCTTAAAAGCAAGGTTTGCCGCGAAATCGAAGAAGCTGAAACCTTTTTGGCGTTGGTAGCGTCCAATCGGCCAGTTCTGGTTTTGGTGAACTCATAAGTTTTTTTTGGCATCCGGCGAGTCGCCGCGACTCGTACGTCTAACGAGGAACGATTTTGGAGGGATTTATGCCGGCCGTTGTGGAAGGATTGAAAGCACGAATTCATTGCCCGATGTGCACGCGCACGGTGGAAGGTTTGGCCGTTCCGGCGGTCAGCTTGGGCCACTCGCGCTTGCGCGTTCAGCCCGGTCAGAAGTGCTCGCGTTGCCATGCGTCGCTCGACGCCGGCTACGTTCTTGAGCTGCTGCCTGAGACGGAGCAGCCCAAGAGCGGCAAGCGCGCTGCCTGATCAGGGTCGCGGCTCCATTGTATTTTTTCGACGCGTCCGGCCCTTGCGGAGTGCTCCGCAGGGGCCGGTCGCTTTTAGGGCCGATGGCGGAAGGCCGACGGCCACAAACGCAGCCAGCGTGGTGCCTCAGCCACTTGTGCCTTCGACCCCTCTGCCCTCGCCCATCGGCCATCAGTCCTCACTCTCGTTCCCGCCTTCGGAACTCGCACGGGCTACTTTGAGATAATTCCGCATGGACAGTTCGCGAGAGTTCGCCGTCCGAACCGTTGTCTTCGACTTGGGGAGGACACTCATTCCGTTCAGCTTTGAGCCATTGGCACGGGAGATGGAAGCACGTCGCGAAGCGATCCTCGGTCTCGCCCAGCGCTATGAGACGGGTCAGATTGCCTCCGATGCGTTTCGCGAACAGATCTGCGGCCTGAGCGGGGTCGAGGAGGAACGTTTCCCGAAGTGGTGGTGCTCCATCTTTACACTGGAGCCGCTAGTTCCGCTCTCGCTTCTGGAAGCCGTTCAGCAGCGCTGCCGCCTGGGTCTGCTCTCGAACACCAACCCCACCCACTACCAGTTTTTGCGTGCGCAATTCCCTTGGCTCGACCGGTTCGATTTCCGGACGCTTTCCTTCGAAGCGGGCGCCGCCAAACCGGATCCGGCGATCTACGCCGATGTGGAGCGCAAAGCGGGCTGCGCCCCGCAAGACATTCTTTATTTCGATGACATGCCGCAGTTTGTGGAAGCGGCGCGTTTCCGCGGCTGGCAGGCGGAGGTATTTCGCGACCAGGCGGGCGTGGAAGAAGCGCTGGCGCGGCACGGCGTTCTGGCGCCGGTTTAGTTGTTGGTTGTTGGTGGTTGCCACTCAACCTGCAACCAAAAACCATCAACCAAAAACCAACAACGGCCCCTACCTATTCCGCCTCGTCGGCGGCGGTCGCGCCACGATGGGCCTTTGATTCCGCCACCACCTTCTCGGCCTGCAACGCCGGCATGACGTCGTAGTGCGAGAAATGCATGTGAAACGACCCTCTGCCCTGGGTCTTGGCGGTGAGGTCCGACTGGTAAGCGAGCATTTCCGCCTGCGGAACTTGGGCGCGAATCCGTTGTGACCGACCTTGCGCCTCCATGCCTTCGATCCGGCCGCGGCGCGCGTTCAGGTCCCCGATGACGTCGCCCGCAAACTCCTGCGGGCAGTGCACCTCGACTTCCATGATCGGTTCAAGCAGCGCGGGATGCGCCTGCTCCATGCCTTTCTTGAACGCCAGTGAGCCGGCAACCTTGAACGCCATCTCGCTGGAGTCCACGTCATGGTATGAACCGTCGTAGACCGTGGCGCGGAAATCCACCATGGGGAAGCCGGCCAGGAAACCGCGCTGCGCACTCTCGACGATGCCTTTTTCGACCGCCGGAATGAAGTTCTTGGGAATGGCGCCACCGAAGACTTCATTGGCGAACGCAAAGCCCGCCCCTCGCGACAGGGGCTCGAATCGCACTTTGCAGTCGCCGTACTGGCCGTGTCCGCCGGTCTGCTTTTTGTAGCGTCCTTGCACGTCGGCTTTGCCGCGGATGGTCTCGCGGTAGGCCACCTTGGGAGCTTTCAGGGCGACATCCACGTGGTAGCGCTGCTTGAGCTTCGCGACGGTGATTTCCAGATGCTGCTGGCCGGTGCCGGCCAGCAGAAAATCGCCGGTTTGCGCGTCGCGGAAAAAACGCAGCGCGAGATCCTCCTCGACCATCTTGTGCACGGCGATGCCCAACTTGTCCTCGTCGTTGCGATTCCTGGCCTCAACGGCGAAGGTGATGGCGGGCTCGTCCATCCGGATGGGACGAAAAAAGATGGGCGCTGCCTTGTCGCCCAGCGTATCGCCGGTGAAAGTTTCACGCAGTTTGGCCACGGCACCGATGTCGCCGGCGTGCAGTTCGGGCACGGGCATCGGCTGCTTGCCTTGCATGACGCAGAGGTGGGCCAGTCGTTCGCTGACGCCGCGGTTGAAGTTGGTGACGGTGGCCTCGGTCTTGACGATGCCGGAGCGGACCTTGAAGAAACTGACGCGTCCAGAAAAGGGATCCATCAACGTCTTGAACACGTAGAGCGCCAGGGGCTGGGCGTCATCCTCGGGACGGCGTACGACGCTGCCGCCCTCCGGAGCGGTCACCGCCTCCACTTCTCCCAGCTCGGGGGGAGCGGGAGCGTACTTCGCAAGGAAGTTGAGCAGCGCATCCACGCCCTGATTGGTTCCGCCGGCACAGAACAGCACGGGCGACAGGCGGCGATCCCGCAAGGCCTCGTGCAGGCCATTTTCCAGATGTTCGGCATCAATGGTGCCGCGCTCGAAGAACTCCTCCATCAGGCGGTCGTCCCCTTCGGCCACCAGTTCGACGAGCGCTTCATGGGCTGCCTTGGCTTCATCGGCGAGGACGCCCGGCACGCCGCTCTCCTGGCTGCGGCCATTGCCGTTGGCGGCAGCGATATAGCCGCGCATTCCGACCAGGTCCACCACGCCCTGAAAATGGTCGGCTTGCCCGATGGGGAGTTGGACGGGACAGAGCGAGCGGCCAAATGCCTCCTGGACGGAAGCCAGGGCTTGTCCGGCATCGGCCCGTTCCCGGTCCATGCGGTTGATGACCACGATCACCGGCAGATGATGTTCCTGGGCGTAACGCCAGACGGTTTCGGTGCGGACCTCGACACCCGCCGTGGCATCCACCACGAGCAGCACGCACTCGACCGCCGCCATGGCCAACTCGGCTTCATGAATGAAGATGTTGGAGCCGGGTGTATCGATGAAATTGAATTTGAAGTTCTTGTTCCACTCCGCGATACCAACGGCAGAGCAAATGCTGAAGCGGCGTTGGATCTCCTGCTCGTCGAAGTCGGTGACGGTCGTCCCCTCCTCGACGCGGCCCATCTTTGGGGTGGCACCGGCGGTGTAAAGCGCAGCGGAGACGAGAGTGGTTTTGCCGCAACCTCCGTGGCCGACGACGGCGAGGTTGCGCACGTGAGCGGTGTCGTAGACTTTCACACCCTCTCCTTCATCCGAGCGCCCGCCGAGTCCGGCAATCCGCCCAGAACGCCCGATGCTAGCACAGGGGGTGTCTGGCGAGGTACCCGCCGAGTCGGCGCCTGACGCGCCCAGAACGCAGGCGCCCAGGCGAGAAAATCCTGAAGATCTCGTGGCGGCCGTGCGGGCCACTGCCGTCAGTGGACGGGGGGCGGGTGAGGTGGGAAGCCTTGCGCGGGGGACGCGGCAGCCCTCTCAGCGCACCAGCGGAGGAGCGACCACGATTCCCAAGCCGTCGAGCAGGGTCCAGGTGGCACGCTTTTCGGCCATCACCGCTTTTTGGTACTCCACGTTGGCGTTGAGCAGGGCGCTCTTCGCCTGGGTCAACTGCTGCTGTACCTGCAGCAATTCAAAGCTGGTTGTGGCGCCCAGCAGATACTTCTGCTGTTCCGCGTCCACGTTTTTCTGTGTCAACTCGACGGAGATGCGCGCCGTCTCGATCTGCGCCTGGGCCAGATCCAACTGGTTGGAGGCGAGCTTGACGTCCTGAATGATCTGCTGCTGTTCCTGGCGCTCGCTATAGTGGTCGCGCGTCTGGCTGAGCAGGGCGTCGGACAGGCGGGCCTCTGCGGCGCTGCTGCGCACCGGGATGCTCAATTGCAGCGTGAAGCCGTAGAACGGGGAGCCGAAGCCGAACAAATGATGCAGGGCGTCGCCGAGACCACCGGGAACGAAGCTGGTCGAGGCGCTGGGTAGCAGGTTGCCGCCCACCCCGTTCGAGCCGTACTGTCCACCGAGATCGAGCTGCGGCAACAGCGAGCTGCGGGCTACGCGCGCGTTGAGGGCATTGACGGTAAAGCGCCGCTGAATGCTCTTCAGTTCGGGTCGGGTGCGCAGGGCATCCGCGATGGCCTGCTCCGTGGTGGGCGGGGTGAAGGTGGCGAGGCTGGCGGGGTCGTCCTCAAGCACGATGGGAATGTCACGCGTGGCAGGCAGCAGATCGGCGCCGATCAGGCGACGGATGCCGTCCAGGCGCTCACGGTAGGCATACTGCGCCTGCAGCAGCGCCAGCTTGCGGCTCGCCACCTGTGCCTGTGACTGGTAGATGTCGCCTTTCGGCAGGGCCCCGAGGTCAAGCGCCTGTTTGTCATGGGCGTACGACTTCTCCGCCAAATCGAGCGACTCCTGTTCAACTTGGATGGTGTCACGCGCCTGCACCGCATCCCAGTACTGTCCGGCGGCGGCAGTGATGAGGTCGCCAATGTGGGCCTCGGTCTGTTCGACCGTGGATTGCACCACGGCGCGCGCGATCAGCAGATTGGCCCGATTCGCGAGGTTGCCGCGATTGCGCAGCAGCGGCTGCGAGACGGCGAACGACAGCCCGGTCTGAATGCTGGGGTTGAAGACCGAAAACCTGCTGTTGCTGGTGTTGCGGCTGCCGTTGAAGCCGATGCTGACGTTCTGCCCCGAGGCCAGACTTTGCGTGAAACTCACCTGCGAGGTGGAGTTCAAGCTGGCCAGCGTGTTGGCGCCGCCCAACTGCGAGGTCTGCGGCTGGAAATAGCGGGTGCTGCCGTAGTTCAAGCCCAGGGTTGGGTCGAAGGGAGCCTTGGCGGCGAGCACGGCATTGCCGGCGCTGTCCACGTCGAGTCGGGCGATGTTGACGTCGGTGTTGTTGGCCAGAGCCAGCTTCAGGAAACTGTTCAGCCGCAGGTACAGCTTGCCGCCTTGTATACGCTCCCGTACGCCGGCGATGGGCTGTAGCTTGACCTCGGGCGGGTGAAAGCGCTGGGTGTAGGCGCCCAGACCGGGGATGGCCTGGGCGCACAAAGTCGTCGTTCCCGCCAGCACCAGGCCGACGAGTGCCCGTCGGCTGCCGTGGAGGCCGCGGCGCCGCGAAAGAGGGGGATGGATAGCAACACGCATCATGATGATTTCAGTTGTGAGTGCCGTCACTCGTAGCGCAGCGCCTCGATGGGATCCACGCGCGAGGCTTTGCGGGCCGGGTAAATGCCGAACACCACGCCCACCGCCACCGAAACGCCAAACGCGACCAAGATGGAGGAGGTCGTGACGATCGTCTTCCAGTTGGCCGCCCAGGCGATGGTCCAAGAGAGGGCGTAGCCGAAGATGATGCCCAGCATGCCGCCCGAGAACGAGATCATCACCGACTCGACCAGGAACTGGCGCAGGATGTCGTTGCGCCGTGCCCCGATCGCGCGCCGGATGCCGATCTCCCGCGTGCGTTCCAGCACGGTGGCCAGCACGATGTTCATGATGCCGATGCCGCCGACCAGCAGCGAGATGCCGGCGATGGCCACCATGACCAGGGTGAAGATGCGCTGTGTACGCTGCTGCTGCGCCAGCAAGTCTGCGGGCACGATGACGTTGAAGTCCTCGGCGTTGTGATGGGTGGAGTTGAGAATGGCGGTGACCACCTTGGCCACTGCCACGCTGTCCGCCCCTTCTTTCAGGCGCAGGTCCACGCCATCCAGATCGTCCTTCAAGTTGAAGCTGTTGTCGAAGAAGCGGTACTGGAACGTGTTGAGCGGAATGTAGATGATGTTGTTGACGTCCTGCGCCGCGCCGGATCCGCCGGGGGCGACCTGTTCGCCCAACACGCCAATCACCTGGAGCCAAGTGTCGTTCACCTTGATCCACTTGCCCCCCGCCGGCCCGTAGCCCAACAGATTGATCTTTGCGGCTTGGCCGAGCACGCAAACGGCGTTGCTGGCGGCATCGTCCGAGGCGTCAAAGAAGCGGCCTTCCTCGACCTGCAGGTGGTGAATCACCTGGTAGGAGGGCCGTACGCCGGAAAGCGTGGGCATGTCGTGCGCCGGCTTGGGTAGCACGCTGGTGGGGTGCAGCTCGCGGCGGGGCGAAACGAGGTCGAGCGCATCGAGATTGGTCTCGAGGATGCGAACATCACGGTCGTTCAGTCCCTGCGAGATCTTGCGGCGCTGCTGCATCTCCTGCTGGCTGGCGGCCGGACGCGACTCGATCAGGACGTTGCGCACTCCTAATTGTTCGATGAAACGCAGCGACTCCTGGCGGGCTCCGGCCCCGATGGCCAGCATGCCAATCACCGCACCGACACCGAAGACCATTCCGAGCGCGGTCAGCAAGGTACGCGTCTTCTGGTTGCGCAGGTTGGCAAAGGCGAGCACGACGTCCAGCACGAGGCTTCGCGCGCCCGATTTGGTGGCCGCGGCGGCGCTGGTCCGTGTGGGAGGAAGCGGGGCAGTGGTAGTGCTCATCGCCCCATCCCTTGCAAGGCGGAAGTGTTGCCGCCGGCCTTTGGCGTGGTGGATTTCTGTTCCGGGCTGGCGAGTGCGATCACCTGTCCCTCCTGCACCCCGCTGATCACCACCTGGCTTTCACTGCGGCGCAGGATCTTGACGTCGTGCGGAACAAAGCCTCCGCCCGAGGGAATGTAGACGTAACTGCGGCTGTCACTCTCGAACACCGCCTGTGCCGGCACCCAGAGGACGTTGGGCAGGGTCTCGGTGGTGATGCGCAGGTCGGCGCTGGTTCCGGGGCGCAACTCCGGCGTAGGATCGTCAATTGCCACCGAACATACAAAGCTGCGACGCCAAGGCGGGCCCGAGGAGCCGCCGAGGTTGGCCACATGGCCGTGGAAGGTCTTGCCCGGCAGCGCAACCACGTTGATCTGAACCGGCTGACCGGGCGCGAGGTGGCCGCGGTCCAATTCCGAGATCTCGGCGTTGACGGTCAAGTTCTTCAAGTCGGGGATCTGCACCACGGCCATGCCGGCGCGCACCGCATCGCCGACCTGGAAGGGCTGCAGCGTCATCCCGGTAAAAAAGAAGTTGAGGTTGGTGTTGGGCTGGATGGCCACGTAGCCAGTGGTTTTGGCCACCGGCGACAGCAGGGCAATGTTCTTGCGCGCCCGATCAGCCTCGATCTGCGCCTTGTGGCGCGCCGCTTCCTGGATGGCGATGGAGGCTTGGTTGGTGGCCTGACGGCTTTGCAGATCGTGCTGCAGTTGCGTCAGGTGGTCGCGCGCCGCCGCCTGCGCGAGATCGTTCTCATGTGCTTCGATGGTGGACAGCAGCGGGTTCCGTTTGACGTCCAACGCCGCCAGCTGCAAGTCGTCCTTGGCCTTGATGAGGGCGTAGGCGTCCTGTTCCTGCTGCGCCGCACTCTGGGCGCGCGCCTTGATCACCTGCTGCTCGGCTTCGGCCAGATCGGCTTCCGCTTGCTTCAGCTTGTAGGTCTCATCCGTCGCATCGAACTGCACGACAATGTCGCCCGGCTTTACCGGATCGCCGGCCGCCTTCATGGCGGTGATGTGCAAATCGCCGCCGCCGGCCATGGGAGCGGTCAACATCTCGGAGTTGCCACCCTGCAGCACTCCTTTTGCGTTGACGGTGAGGACGACGGTGCCGCGCTTGACGGTGGCGGTGGGAACCTCGGCGGCCGTGGCCGGCACCAGGCTGCGCACCCCGCGCACCGCTCCCCAGATGAGGAGTGCGAGCACCGCCAGCAAGACGACCGCCGCAAGGAGGCGGCCCCGCCAGGCGGGGCGCGGAGGCGGCGGAGCCGGGGGACTATAGGCCGGAAGCGCAGGCGTGGCGGCAGAGTGGGTCGCCATCAGTTGCTCCCCTTGCCGCTGCCAGTCGCAGGCTCGGCCAGCGTCACCAGCGTGCCTCCCGCAATACCGCCCACCGCCACCTCGTCTGGATTGCGGGCCAGCACCTCGACCTCGACGGGAACGTACTGTCCATTCCTCGCGACATAGACCACGGGCTTGGCATTCCGGGTGAACAGCGCGCGACTGGGGACGCTGACCACATCGGCCAGACGCTTGACGATGATGTCCACGCTCCCGTTCATGCCGGTTCGCATGCGTGGGTCGGGGTGGTCAATGGCGGCGTAGGCGCGGAAGTTGCGAAACGGGGGACAGCAGCCGTGTTCGGTCAGCGGCGAGATGGCGGCGAGATGTCCGCTGAAGGTGACCTCCGGCAGGGCGTCAAGATGCACGCGAGTGGGGTTGCCGAGCGCAATGCGGCCGCGATCCACCTCTTCCAGACCGCCCGCCATCTGCACCGTGCTCATGTCGGGGATCTCGGCGATGGTAGCTCCCCCCCAAACGTGGTCGCCGACCTTAAACGGCTGGGCGTTGATCCAGCCCTGAGAATTGTTCTGCAGAAAGTTGATGATGCCGTTCAATGGGCTGTGCAACTCCATGTGAGCGAGGTGATCGCGCGTCTGGTCCACTTCGAACTGCGCCTTGTCGCGCAACCGGCGAAGGGAGGAGATCTTGGCGGCCTCCGAGCGCTGATGGAGGTTCACCGTGGCCGCCTCGACGCGCTGTTTCTCCTGCGCCAAGCCGAGATCAATTTTGCTTTCCTCGCCTTGAATAGCGCTCACGATGGTCAGTTTGGAGGCCTCCAGGCGGGCCCGCTCGACCTGGTACTTCGCCGTCTCCGTGTCGAGCTGATCCTGTTCAGCGATGATGCGGGCCTGCGCCTGTTCTTGGTCGAGCGTCGCCTGTGCCTGACGCAAGGCGGCGAGATTCTGGTCCAGCAACTCCTGCGCTTGGCTGGGATCAAAGCGCACCACCACATCCCCGGCATGGACCGGACTGCTGGGAGGCGCCAGCCAGACGATCTGCAGGTTGGGAACGTGATTCGGAGCGCTGAGCTGCACCGAGCGCTGCGCTTCCAGAGCGCCACGGGCGCGCACCAGAACCAGGAACTCGCCGCGGCGCGACGGCACCGTGGGCAAATGCCCGGCGGCTTCGACTCGGCGCAGGCGCCAGACGCCGACTCCGGCCAGCAGACAGGCGACCAGTACGGCAGCCGTGACTGCCAGCCGACGGGGCGTCCAGCGGCGTTCACCCGCCGGCAGATTCTGCAGTTCTGAATCGGTCTCGCTCATGGGCGGTTACTGGCCGTCCTCCTGGGTGCAGAGGACCGGGGTATCGGCTTCCAGCCCGCGGCTGATGGCGACGTGCGTCGCATCGTATCCGCCGAGCTGCACTTCCGTTTCTCGATGTTGCCCATCCACCGCAACCTTGGTGACAAACGCCTTGCCACTGCGGTAATGCACCGCGCAACGCGGCACCAAAACCGTGGTTGGGCCGGCCGCCCCCTGGAAGTCCACCGCCGCCGAGAGGTCGGGTAGCAGTTCCGGAGCGGTCTGGTCCAACTTGAAACGCGCCGAAAAAGTCCGCACCGTGCTACCGAAGGGCGGGGAAGTGGCGATCGGGCTGGCGCTCTCCAGATGGGCGGTGAACTCCGCTTTGGGATAGGCATCGAGATGAATCGTCGCGGTGGCGCCGGGGGTCAAGAGCGCACCATCGGCTTCGCTGACCGCCACCTCCACCATCATCTGGTGCGGATCGAAGACGCGCAGCAGCGGGCTGCCGGAGTAAACCTGGTCGCCTTCCTGCGCATGCCCGAGCGATCCGTTGCGCCACGAGTTTTCCAGCGCCACCATGCCGGCCAGCGGCGCTTTCACCACCATCTTGTCGGCGTTCTGCTGCGCCCGCTCCCACTCCAGCTTCTGGCGGTCGCGCTGCAACTCGAGAATCCGCAGGTCGGCGCCCGCCGCTTGGTCATCATCCGCATTCAGGCGCCGCAGGCTGGCGACGTGGGCGTGCGCGTCTGTGAGCTTGATGGCGTCTTTGGCGCGTTCGAGCTCGCTCAAGATGGGTCCCTTCCGCATCTCCAGCTCCGCCTTGTGAAAGTCGGCCTCCGCCGAGAGCAGATCGGCGTTGCGCTGCTCCGCATCGCTGCGGTTCTGCGCCACCTTCTGCTCCACCTGGTGGCGCAGATCCTCGTACTTGGCCTGGTTGTCGCGGGCGTCCTGCAGTTGTTGCGTGCGGTCAAACTCGGCCAGCACGTCGCCGGCGTTCACGGCCGTACCGCTGGAAACCAGCCGGGTCAGCGTCAGTTCACCGCCGTGGCCGACCAACTGCGGCACCCGGACACCCACCTCCCGCACCGCCTCGATGGTGCCGTTGGCGCGCGTGGCCCGATGCAACTGCCCCAGAACGGAACGCACCAACTGGCCGTCACTGGGTGAGTGACTCGCAGCGTGGGTCGTCCGCCCGCATCCCACGGCGGTTCCCGCGATCAGCGTCAAGGCACACACCCATCGCCCGGGACGATCGCGCATGATGAAAAAGGGCCGCATGAAAACGTTGCGCACTGCTCAATCCATTCTACGTTCCGACCGATCGGTTAGACACATGCATTGGCAATAAAGTTAGCAAAAAGTGAACAATTGTCCGGAGCGTGGACCCAGGATCCGTTACCAATTCGCGCGCCGCTGCCCCTGAGTGCACACGATCCACAAGGCGAATCGCCTTACATTGGCGCGCTCCCGACCCCCGGCTCCCCCGCAAGGCCGCCAACCCGGTCTCTACCTCGAAACGTGGCCAACATCACAATTGAGGGGACGTGTTGCCGAGTGATAACCGTGCGGAAAGGCGGACACGTTTATGTCACACTACGCCTTCCGCCAACACCACCAAGGGAGACGCACCACGATGGGCTGTCGCCGTGTTCTTTGGGCTTCTGGATTGCTTCTTGTTGGTATCAGCGTGGCCTGGGCTCAACAGGACGCGGCGCACACGCCACCCGCCCACAAAGTTTTTGGCGATCCGAACATCATCCAGTACGCCCCCAGCCGCTCCTATCACGTCGAGCATTACAAGCTGGCGCTGCACTTCGACCCGGCCAAGGGCGAGATCTTCGGCGACGAGACGGTCACGCTGCAGCCCTTTGCCGACGGATTCAGCAGCTTCGATCTGGACAGCAGCGAACTGGCCATTGAGTCGGTGGTACTGACCGAGCCGGGCCATGCCGCCACCCCCCTCAACTTTCAGGCCCACGATCCCAAGCTCAGCATCACGCTCGACCATCCTTACGCTGCCGGCACCAGCTTGGCGGTGCATCTCGTGTACCACGGCTTTCCCCGCACCGGCGTGTTTTTCATCCACCCCGACAGCCAGTACCCCAACCGTCCGGAGGAAATTTGGACGCAGGGAGAGAGCGAGTTCAACCATTACTGGTTCCCCTGCTACGACTACCCCAACGACAAGGCGACGAGCGAGATCTCAGTGACGGTCCCGGACAATCAGGTGGTGGTGTCCAACGGCAGCCTGAAGAGCGTCACGCACGACCATGGTCTCGCCACGTATCACTGGGTGGAGGCGGTACCGCACAGCTCGTACCTCAATGCCATCGCGGTCGGCCCGTGGGCCAAGTACAGTCAGAAGTACAAGAACATCTCGGTGGACTACTACGTTCCCAACACCGTGGATGAGGCGACGGCGCTGCGCTCCTTCAGCCTGACACCCGACATGATCGCCTTCTACGCCTCGACCTTCGGCGTCGAATATCCCTACGAGAAGTATGCCCAGACCACGGTGCACAACTTCACCGAGGGCGGCATGGAAAATATCAGCGCCACCACCCAGACCGAGTGGACGCTGCACGATGCCAAGGCCGAGCCCGATTACAAGAGTCAGGGCTTGGTGGCGCACGAGCTGGCTCACCAGTGGTTCGGCGACCTCGTCACCACCCGCGATTGGGCCAACATCTGGCTCAATGAAGGCTTCGCCACCTTCGTCGAGGCGCTTTATACCCAGCATCACGACGGCGACAATGCCTATCGTCACGAGATCTGGCAGGATCAGCAGTCCTCGCAGCATGAGGACCGGGACCGCTATCGGCGTTCCATCGTCAGCCGCCATTACCTCTATCCGGAACAAGTCTTCGACGCCACCACCTACCCCAAGGGGGCGGCGGTGCTCGACATGATGCGGCACGTGCTGGGCGACAAGGCCTTCTTTGAATCGCTGCACAACTACCTGTTGGCGCATCGCGAAAAAAACGTCGGTACACACGACCTGATGGAAGCCATCCGCGATACCAGTGGGCAGAATCTGGACTGGTTCTTCGCGGAGTGGCTCTTCAAGGGGGGCTTCCCCGAGTACGAGGTGCACGCCGGCTATGACCGGGTTCACAAGGTCGAGACGATTCGGGTGCTGCAAACCCAAAAGCTTGATGCGCTGACGCCCATATTCGACATGCCGCTCGACCTGGCGTTCATCGGACCCCAGGGGCAGCGGAAGATGCTGACCGTTCGCGACCATCTGGCCGAGCAGGAATTCACGCTGCCGCTCGACTTCGAACCCACCATCGTGGACTTCGACCCCAACGACTACGTGGATAAGACGGTCAAGTTCGACAAGTCCGCCCAGGAACTGATTGCCCAGGCAACCGGGGACCCGGCCGTGATGAGCCGGCTGTGGGCCGCTCATCAACTACGCGACAAAGACGGATCGCCCGACGTGATTGCCGCCCTGCGGCAGGTCGGGTTGCACGACAGCTTTGCCCCGGTGCGTGCCGAAGCGGCTGATTCGTTGGGTGAGATTGGAACTCCCGTCGCGCTGAACGCCCTGCTCGAGATCCTGCATGACAGCGACAACGACGTGCGCGCAGCCGTGGTCGGGGCGTTGCAGCATTTCACGAAGAACCGCGAGGTCTACGCCGCGCTGCTGGAGCGGTTGCACAACGACGGGAGTTACAAGGTGCAGGCGGCCGCCGCCGAAACGCTGGGCCATCTGGAAATGCCGCAGGCTTTTGCACCCTTGCAGGAGGCCAGCCAACTGGAGGTCACGCCCGCCAACAGCGTGCATTACATCGTGACCGCCGCCCTCGGGGGGTTGGGCGCGATGAAAGACCCGCGTGCCGTGCCGATTATTCTGGCCCACGCCCAGCCAGGCGTTCCGGAACGCGTGCGCATCCCCGCCCTCTTTGAGTTGTTGGAGCTGAAGGACCAGCTCAATGGTCACGAGAGCGAGGTGGAGACCACCCTGCGCGCGGCCATGGATGACAGCTTTCCCTTCACCCGCGATGCCGGCATGCGCGTCGCCGCCGGGTTGCGGCTGAAGACGTTCGAGTCGCGGATCGCCGGTTTCGCCGCCAGTCTGCCCACGGCGGGGGAGCGTGACGGCGCCACGCAGGCCTTGCGCGAGATGCGCGGCCAGAACGAGAAGCCGGCCGCCATCCCCGCCGATGTGCAGAAACTGCAGGAGCGGGTCAATGTGCTCGAGCAGAAGGTGAAGGAACTGGAGAAAAAGCCCTAGGCAGCCGCTCGAGGCCCAGGCGCCACCGGCGTGCCGGCGCCCCCGGCTGTTCATCATGGCCCTGCGCCCGGTATCGGATCGGGCAGGGATTTCGCCGATGCATTTTTGTCTGGCCGGCTTCGATCGCCGTCGAAGATGATTCGGGTGGTGGAATCGGGGCAATGTCTCGCGACCCTTAAACCCTATGCGCCGTCTCACACTTGCTCTCTCGGTCGGCTTTGTCCTTTCAATGCTTTCCGGCGGGGCGTTGGCCGCCACGACGCTGGCGACGCGGACCGCCGGTCTGGTGCGGCAGGACGGCTTCATCCCGTTCTATTGGGACGTGAATTCCGGCAAACTCCTGCTCGAACTGTCGCCGGCGACGCTCGATCACGAGTTTCTCTACTTCAGCGGTCTGGGCAGCGGCGTGGGTTCGACGCAAATGTTTGCCGACCGCAGCAGCCCCTCCGAGTCGCTGCTCTGCCGCTTTCGCCGCATCGGGCCGCGCGTCCTGGTGATTGCCGAGAATACCGGCTATCGCGCCACGGCGGGCACTCCGGAGCTACAACATTCGGTGGCCTTCAGTTTCCCCACCACCGTCCTGGCGGCGCTCCCCATCGAGGCGGAACAGGACGGCGCCGTTCTGGTGAATGCCAACCCGCTGGTGGTCCGCGACGCCTTCAACTTGTTACAACAACTGCGTTACCCGGCGCGTGTCCGCAACGGGACGGTAAGTCGCGCCGCACAGCCGGCCGCCGGCAATTGGCGGCTGGATGCCGACCGTAGCGCCGTCGACATCGCTCATACCCATGGCTTCCCGCGCAATACCGAGGTGCAGGCGCTGCTGACCTTCACCTCCGACAACCCGGTCGGGGCCGCGGCCGCACAGATTCCCGAGGCCTCCGGCCTGACCGTGCGGGAGCATCATTCCTTCCTGCCACTGCCTCTCGCCGGTTTCGAGACACGGGAGTACGACCCGCGCGTGGGCTTTGAAAACGTGGACTTCGAGGATTTCTCGCAGTCTTACGAGCAGCCCCTCTTGCGGCGTTTGACCACTCGCTGGCGTCTGCAGAAGAAAGATCCCACGGCAGCCGTGAGCGAGCCGGTGCAGCCGATCGTGTTTTATCTCGACCAGGCGATTCCAGAACCCATCCGCTCCGCCGCACGCCGGGGCGCGCTCTGGTGGAACGAAGCTTTCGAGCGGGCCGGTTTTAAGAACGCCTTGGTGATCAAGGACCTGCCCCTGGGCGCCGACCCGCTTGACGTGCGCTACCCGACCATTCAGTGGACCAACCGTTCCGGACGCGGCTGGTCGGTCGGCAACAGCCAGGTGGATCCGCGTACCGGCGAGATCCTGCACGCCGTGGTGCAGCTTGACTCGCACCGCATCCGCACGGTGAATAACTACTGGGAAGCGCTCGGGGCAAAGGGAGGCAAGGGGGACGGCGCGCTGGGCCGCTTCGCGGCGCTCGACGGGCTCGACCCGCAGCTCTCGGAAGAACAGGTGATGCTGAACCGCATCGCCCTGCTGACCTGCCACGAGATGGGCCATGTGCTCGGCCTGCAGCACAACTTCCTGGCGAGCACCTTCGACCGGGGTTCGGTGATGGACTACTTCGCACCCCGCATCACCATGCGCGCCGACGGCACGGCCGACATGTCGGACGCCTACATGCAGCACACCGGCAGCTATGACCGCTTCGCCATGCAATGGGGCTATGCTCCGACGCTGGCCGACCCAGTGCAGGAGCAGGCACGTCAGGAGGCAGTGATCCGCGCCGCCCGTGCGCACGGCATCGTGTTCGGTAACCCGGCTGACCCGCGCTGGAACGCCTACGACGATGGTCCCGATCCGGTGACCTGGCTGGAAAGGGTGATGCCGGTGCGCGACGCGTTGTTGGCGCATTACGGCTGGAGCCACTTGCGCCCGGGCGAGCCCGCCTCGGCGCTGGCCTCACGTTTTGCGCTGGTGTACCTCTTTCACCAGTACGGACTGGAGTCGGCGTTGAACGTCATTGGCGGCGCCGAGGTCCCTCCCATGCTCGCCGGCGACGGCCAGACGCCGCTCACGGTGTGGCCGGAGGCGGAGCAGCGCAAAGCGCTGGCGCTTGAACTGCATGCCTTACGGCCCGATGAGCTCGCCATTCCTCATGCCCTCTGGCAGGATCTCGTACCGCCCGAGACGTACGGCGCGGATCCAGAACGGTTCGGAAGCACGGCCGGCTACCTGTTCAACCCCTACGATGCCGCCCGCGCGGTGGCCGACATCGTGGTCAACGGTCTGCTCGATCCGGAGCGCCTGGAAAGGGTCGCGGTCCTGCACCGTGAGCAGGCGGGCGCGCTCAGCCCGGCCGAGGTCATCAGCGCCCTGCAACGGCAGGCGTTTGCCCCCGCCGCCGATGCGCAGCAGGACCTCGCTGCCGTGGTCTCCACCGATGTCGCCGAGCAGTTGATGCGCCTGGCGGTCGATGATCAGGCCACGGCGGAGGTGCAGGCCGCGGCCTGGGACGGGGTCCGCAATCTGCAGCACGTCATCAACACTGGCTTGGCGGGGGCCGGGGCCGCACAGGGAGCGAACCTGCATCGGCTGCAGCAGGAACTTACGCTCTTCGAGCGCGATCCGCGGCGGAACACCCCACCGCCGCACCCCTCGTTGGCGCCACCGGGACCACCGGTGTGATCGTGGCTGGCGGGCGCGCTGCGTTGCGGCCCGCCCCTGGACTACCTGAACGCGTCGTTCCCCGCCGCATCCGCGGAGGAACAGGCGTTCCGCGCCTCCGCCTCCTCCAGCCACCCGCGTCGCAACCGTTCGGGGGGAACACTGGAGAGATACGGCTTGATGTCCAGGATGGGGGTCCCGTCCAGCATGTCGACGCCGCGCACGCGCAGGACCGATCCCTCGCGGCCCAGCAACTCGACGACGGTCAGCCCGATCGGGTTGGGGCGCCGCGGAGAACGAGTGGCGAACACGCCGTGCGGACGATTGTCGGCGGGCGGCGTGCCCGTGAGCGCGAAGCCCTCGGAGCGATCGAACACCCAGATGACAATCAGGTGGGAAAAGCCTTCGATGTCCGCGAGTCCGGCTTCCAGATCAGCCCGGATCTGGAGCGATCCTTCCGCTGCATGCCGCGTACCCGGACCTTTGGGCACCTCCGACGTGTGGCGGTAAGGGCTGCGCACCACCCCGATCGGCTGCAGGGTCAACGATGCGGTGCTCGAGCGCTCCTCGTTCATGGGGTTAACTCCGCAGGCCACTCCAGGTCTCGCACAATAGGATCGAGTTACCGGGGTTGGCAGGGTCGTACTTCACGCTGGCTGGCAGACCGGGACTGCAGTCGTGCTCGTCGAGGTACGAGGTCAGGGCGCTGCAATCCTGCGAGGCCTCGTACTGCACGCCGCTGACCTCGTAGGAGTAGACGACCAGCGGGGCATCCTCCGGCTCGGCGATGACATTAACGATCTCGCCGCCCGTCAGCCGCCCGATGCCGTTGATCTGCAGACGGCGCAAACGCTCCATCTCGGCGGGCGTCTTGCGAGCGCGGAGGGTGCGCACCAGAAAAATCGTGGCCAACGTCGCCGCTCCAGTTCCCGCCGTCCAGAGAAGCGTTGCGCGCCGCACCGGCAGTTCGGCAAACAGCGCATGCAGGTCGAGGGAGCCGGGCACGAGTCTAGTTTAACCACAGGGACCGCTGCCGGGTGCGGGTAAACGGCGCAGTGGGTCGAGGGAAGGAGAATAACGGTTCGCTACGCCGAGGCCACGGTATTTTCCAGCGTGCCGATTTCGGCGATGGTGACGCTGACGCGGTCGCCTGCGGTGAGCGGGCCGACCCCGGCCGGGGTGCCGGTGGCGATCAGGTCGCCGGGCTCAAGCGTCATCACCGCGGTGATGGCGACGAGGATCTGGTCGAGGCTGAAGATGAAGTCGGCGGTGTTGCCCTGTTGCCGCAGTTCGCCGTTGACGTGCGTCTCCACTTGCAGGCTTTCCCAGGGGCGGGCCCGGCCGCCGGGTTTCTGCTCGCTCCAGTCCTCCACCCAGGGTCCCACCGGGCAGAAGGTGTCGAAGCCTTTGCCGCGCGTCCACTGGCCGTCCTTCTTCTGCAGGTCCCGCGCGGTCACGTCATTGAGGCAGGTGAACCCGAATAAATATGGAGCGATCGCCGCGCCCGGTTGCAGCGCCCGGCAGCGCCGCCCGATGACCACCGCCAGCTCTCCTTCGAAGTCCACCCGCGCGGAGAGCGGCGGTAGCACGATGGCGCCCCCGGGGGCGAGCAGCGCCGAGGGCGGCTTGAAGAACAGCAAGGGCTCGCTCGGTACGTCGTTGCCCAGCTCCTTGGCGTGATCGCGGTAGTTGCGGCCCACGCAGATGATCTTGGAGGGCGTGCAGGGCGGCAGGAGCAGCGTGGTTTCGAGCGGCAGCCGCTCCATCCCCTCGCGATGCCCGGCTTCGAGGGGCGAACCGGAATGCGCCACGATGCAGTCGTCCTCGACGTGCCCCCAGAGGGGGCAACCAACAGTGTCCAGAAAGCGGACCCACTTCATGGCAAGAATTATTTCACGACGCGGTGCGCGGCAGCAGCGGCGACGCTACTAGCTCCCCCTTCACCCCCTACGGCTTCTTGGGCGGTGGCGTGGTCGGCGCCGCCTGGATGGAAACGATGCGGCTGGTGGCGCGGAACTGTTTGTAGTCCTTGAAGCGGATCACCATTTTAACGTGCGCATCGCCCAGCATGGCGTCGGTGTGGGTGTAGACCGGGAACCAGTACTTGCCGTCGATCGGCTGCCGATAGGTTTCGAACGGCAGGAAGGTGTTGGTGGGCCGACCGTGCTTGTCGAACTCATCCGGGACCGCCTTGCCGAAGCTCTTGACGATGGCGAGATCGCGGTCGTCGACCCAGACCGTGCCTTGGAAGTAGCGATGTCCCTTGACCAATTGCTTGGGGCGGATCTCGAACTTGTAGGCGGTCAACTGGTCGAGCGGCTCGTGGTCCACGTAGCGCACGTCGTACTCCGGCAGCTCGTCAACCGAGAGCGTGTACATGTCGGTGTTGAAAAAATCGTCAATGTCTTCGGCGGTGATCACGATGTCGCGCAGCGTCGGCTGCGGACAGTAGGTGCAGACGATGCGCCGCTCGCCCTCGTTCGAGAACTGGATGTCGTTGACCTGCTCGTAGTCGCCGGTGGAGTTGCCGTCGTCGTCGACCGTGTCCACGCGGATGGACTCCGTGTAGGTGTAGCTATGTTTGAGGAGCTGGCGGAAGATGCGCTCCTTCTCGGTGAACTTGGCGATGATTTGTGGGATCTCGGCCGCCGGCGGGTCGGGCAGGTGCTTGACAGTGGAGGCCGGGGCGGGGAACGCGGAGGATGGTTTCTCCACTACGTGAACTTGGGCCCAGAGGCCGACCGGGAGCGCGCTGGCGAGCATGAGCAAACCGGCCCAACGACGGTGAAAAGAGTGCATGAGCGCGCGTCCTCGCGTTTCCAGTGTAATCCTTGGACGAGAACGGGCCCGCAATGGTTGCGGGAAGCGGGCGGATACGGTTGTTGGATTTTGGTTGTTAGTTGTTGGCATTGCCGTAGACCAACAACTAAAATCCAACCACGTTGTGGTGTGCCGTCCAGCTCGATTGACGGAAGAGCAGGCATCCATCATGGGGCCATTGAGGTGAAGCATGAAGCTGGCGCGTTTGATCTTTCTCGTCGCAGGTGTACTCGGAGTGATCGAGATCGTGCCGTTGTATCTGGAAGAGGCTGCGATGAACCGGCGGTTCCCGCCGGCGATCACCCATCCGGAGTACTACTACGGCTTCATCGGCGTGACGCTGGCATGGCAGCTCGCCTTCCTGCTCATCAGTCGCGATCCGCTGCGCTACCGGCAACTGATGCCGATCGCGGTAGTGGAGAAGTTAAGCTATGTCGTGGCCATGATCGTTCTGGGGCTGATGAACCGCGTCGCCTCGACCACGGTCGTGGTCGGGATGCTGGACCTGGTGTGGGCGGTGTTGTTCTCGCTCGCCTACGTGCGCACGCGGGCGGAAACGGCAGTTGGGGGTGGGGCATGGGGTGCGGG